>ERZ1032895.72-NODE-72-length-29436-cov-4.537150_pt1 | contig 29436 bp, 21 predicted proteins | sample MGYA00516687_ERZ1032895 | MGnify/ENA primary metagenome ERZ1032895 (study PRJEB33719, sample SAMN04261600) | wastewater metagenome | biome: rural village; feature: latrine urine exit; material: soil | place: El Salvador | collected 2013-01-14 ... | reverse complement strand
AATGCCCGGAGCTGCGACGATGCCACGCCAGTTGACCAGGCTGACGTCATAGCCTTGTTCAATCAAAGTTGGAAACGGGATGCCATCGATAGGTTCTTCTGCGACCAGGGCAAGCGCTTTGAGCCGGCCGGCATCGATTTGGTCTTCAAAGTCGGCATATCCCGAGACGGAGGCCTTAATGGTTCCTGACAGCAAGGATGTGGCCAGCTCAGCCCCGCCGGAATACGCCATGTAGCTGACCTCGGTTGGGTCAATGCGCGCCTCGGTGGCCAACTGCGAGACGATCATTTGGTCTAGCGACCCTAAGGATCCGCCGCCAAAGGGGAATGCTTTAGGGTTCTTGGCCCAATCGGCGAGCAGCTCTTCAACGGTGTCATACGGTGAATCGGCTGGCACCACCAGGACGTTGTAGTCATCTGCCAGGCGAGCAATGGGCGTGACGTCGTCGAGACTCACATCCGAGCTGTTCATTCTGATAGCACCCAGCATGGTGATGCCCATGAGCATCATGGTTGAGGATTCCCCATCCATTTCAGAAAACTGGCTCAATCCGATGGTGCCCCCGGCTCCTGGGATATTAACCACTTGGGCATTATTGACAATCCCCTGGCTTCGCACGGCTTGTTGTGCTTCACGTGCGGCACCGTCCCATCCGCCGCCAGCGTTTGCCGGTGCAATGAATGTCAGCTGGTTGCGAGCGTCGCTACCTCCCGTAGATGTTGATGCGTCGACAACGCCGAGCACAACCAGTGCCAGCCCGGCGACGCCAGCGACAACGCCGACGAGGCGTTTGGCAACAGTAGGACGTTTCGGTCCCGACGGATGAGGGTCTGATGGTTCGCCATGCGGTTGAGAGTGTGATGTGGTGCTATTAGACATCTAGTCTCCTGGAATTGGTGATAAAACATCAAAGGCTAGGTGCAGATGATATGGTCGAGACCCCGTTGCGTTGCTCTCCCGTGGACGGCGAAACGATAGGCAGCGGCTCAACCTTTATGTGACTGATAACACACTATAGGTTATAACTTGTAAGAGGCAGGTCGTGGGGTCCTATGAAGTTTCAAGTCAAGCCGCTTGCGGGATCTTCTCTTGTGGGGTTTGGTAGAACACCCAGGTGATCGGGCTGGCGATCAGCACGATGGCAGTGCCGTCCGAGGACAGCTGAGCATTGCGCAGGCTGTTTTCGGTCAACGGCCCAAGGGTAACCCCGATTATGACCGGTGCTAGCGGGAAATCAATCCGCCGCTGAAAGTTCTGATAGTTGAGGATGCCAGATGGGCGATGATCATCTGATCGAGCGAATCCGGTGAGCCAGCGCAGAAGGCGAAGCTGTCCAGACCAGCGGTGAGGGTGCAGCCTGTGGCCCACACCGTCGTCAGGATGATGTGTCGGAACGCGTGCCTCAGGAACGAAACGCGGGCGAGTTGATATCCAGAATATGAACGGGGGAGGCCACCTCGGCCATCACCCGTCCCGGCTGTGCCACACCCTGGGGAGACAGCGGGATGCGGACGATGGTGCCGGAGCGTTCGTTGGCCACCAGTAGTGACGAGGCGTCAGGGGAGAAGCACATGAACCGAGGTCGGATGCCTTCGGAGCTCAAATGCTGTTCCAGTGTCAGGGTGCCATCGGTACCGATCGTGAACACGGCGATCCAATCCGGGTCGGGCCCACCGGGGGTGGAATCGCCAGCGCCGGAGCGGTTTGAGACGTAGACGCGCTCGCCGTGGGGGTGCACGAGGATCTCGGCGGCGCGGGTGTCGCGCACGTCGGTCGCCGGAGGTGTGGGTAGAATCTGGACCGCGCGGGCGCGCCCGCCAGGCAGCGCTGTCAGGTCGAGGGTGACGACGGTGTTGTCGAGTTCGTTGACCACATAGCCCAGGGCACGGTGCGGGTGAAAGGCAATGTGCCGCGGGCCGGAGATCTCCCGCAGCTTGACGCTGTGGTCCACTGAGATACGTTGCTGTTCGGCGTCGAAGATGCAGAAATGCACAGCATCGAGACCCTTGTCAGGCACCGCGAGCCAGGCGCCGTCGGGGGTAAATGCGACCTGATGTGGCTTGGGTCCGGGCTGGTCCGATTGATGGGGCCCCGGTGTTCCCTCGAGCGTGAGCAGTTGGCTGATCGGGCTGATCTCGCCGTGCTGGTCGAGGGGGAGCGCCGCCAGGGAGCCGGAGGTGTGATTTGCCACGATCACCGCGTCGAGGCTGGGCGTCAGGCACAGGTGGGCTGGATTTGTGCCGCCCGTGTCCTGGGTGGAGAGTAGTTCGATCGGGTGCTCGGGGTCGTTGGAGACCCGGTAGGTGGAAACCTGGGAGGTATCCCCGTGAGCGACGTAAAGCCGGGTGCCATCGGGGTGCAGCACCTGGGATCCTGGATTGACTGCAGGCTGCTGATGGCTCACTTGCCAGGGCGAGGTGTCGGCCTCGCTGCCGGGGCGGAGCGCCGTGAGGCCAATGCCGGTGCCCCGGTTCGGGGTGGAGCGCTGGCCGATGAGCAGGGTGGAACGGTTCAGATCGTTCACGGGGATCTCCTTCGGGGGTGCGCTGGAACGCGCGGTGCGGATGGTCCGACGTCGTCGCGTCGATCGGGCTATTAGGGCAACATCGAGGTCTGGAGTAGTGGCACTATCAGCGTGGTCAGGAACAGCGCCAGCACGCCGCCGAAACGGGTGGCAATGGCCGCGAATGGCATCAGTTGCATACGACCGGCAGCGGAGAGCACGGCGACGTCACCGGATCCGCCCATGTCGGCCATGATCAGTCCCGGAGCGATGGCGGCTTCGATCATGTTGAACTTCACCAGCCAGCCCAGTGCGGCGGAGACGACTCCGGCCAGCACGACGATGGAGATCACCATAAAGACGAAGCTGGGGGTGGAGACTGCGTTGATGATTTCGGCGATGTCGATGATGCCCACCGACAGGGCCACCAGGAAGGCAGGGATGAAAGATCCCATCACGAAGTCGCCCCAGTTCGAGCAGGCCTCGTTCCATTCCTCGGGGAAGAGGTTGAAGATTTTGACCAGGGCCATCACGATGACCATCCAGGCGTACTGGTGCAGCACCGGCAGCACCTCGGCCAACAGTAACCCGGTCAGTAGCACGGCGCCGCAGATCATCAGGCCCTGGGCCAGGCGGGTGTAGCTGGAGGATTTCGAGGAGGCTTCCATTGCGACATCGGCCATGGAATCGTCCTGGATGCGCAGCAGCTGTCCTTCACCGTTGAAGCCAAGGAAGCGCTGACCGGCGCGCTTGCCGATGCCATTGAGTAAGGCAGCGAGCAGAATGCACAGGGTGTTGGCGATGACGACGCCGGACATCATCACGGACAGGTATTGTTCGGCACCGGTGTTCAGTTGGGCTGCATACATTTCGGACATCGGCAGTGCGCCCATGGGCAGTCCTCCGGCCATCACCGGAGCCGCGATGAACAGCAGCGTGTAGACCCAGTGGTAGCCCAGGGCCAGGCCCAGTAGTGCGGCTAGGGCGAAAACGATGAGCACCACGCCGGCCAGGGGGACGATGAATCGCACGAGAATCTTCATCAGCAGCTTGCGCGGCAATCCGGCGATCGAGCCGACAATGACGGCAACGACGATGAAATCGATGAAGCCCATATTCGAGTAGAACTCGGTCATCATCGTCCCGAAAGAGGCCGGAAGCAGGTCCCAGTAGACCAGTAGGGCTGGAGCGATAAGGCAGAGAATGATGGGGAGTCCGAAGTCTCTGAGTACCGGAACCTGCTGGCCGATCCAGTGCAGCAGTGATCCCAGGATCATGGTGATGCCGAAGGCTACCAGGATAGTCGGCTGGGCGATATCGGCCCAGGCTGCGGCCAGCACGACCACACCGAGCACAGCGAACCCCGCGAGCGAGAATCCTGCAATGGGTGGTAGCTCGGCCAATCGGGTGCGCAATCGACGGGAGCCTTGAGGCTGGGGGCTGGCGCCGGTAGGGCCGGGTGACCGACTCTGCGCCGTGGCGGGATTGGCGTCGTCGGTGTGGGTTGAAGTGGAGGGGGACGTTGTCATATGGATCTCTTTCCTGTGAAGTGCAGCACATTGTAGCCTACAACTTATAGGTTATAAGATGCAACAGTGAAGTGCATTACACTTCGACAGCGATGTCCTGAGGGGCATCCCTACGGGATGCGGCGTAGGTTAGATTGCGGTAGGTGCAGTCCCTTCCAATGCGACGATGGCACGGCGCCCTAATGAGCCAGCAATGTGTCCGCGCATTGCAGCTGCAGCGCGCTGAGCATCGCCGTCGATTACTGCCTCGGCGATTTCTTGATGCTCAGCTGCGACACGGGCGGTGTCGTCGGAGGAGTCGCCGCGATCCCTCAGTCCGATCAGGCGGTAGCGGTCTGCTTTATCCCAGAGGCGTTCTAGGATATCGATCAACAACGGGTTTTTCGAGGCCTCGTAGATGCTTCGATGGAACTCGCGGTGCGCCTGTAGGGACTCAATGTTTGCGTTGCCATCAAGTGGCCGCATTGTCTGTTCTGCTGCCTGGATGCGTTCGATGTCCGCCGCCGTGCGATGTTCTGCAGCAAGGGAAGCAGCCAGGGGATCTACTGATTCCCGAACTTCGTAGAGGTGGCGGGCTTCATCTGCAGTTGCCTCGACAACACGAGCATCACGATGTGCTGTCAGGTGAATGAAGCCTTCGGCGGCCAGGCGGCGCACCGCTTCGCGTAGTGGAGTGGTGGAGACCCCGATCTCCTCGGCTATTTGAGCTTGTGGGATTGCTAGTCCGGACGGAAGTTCGCCGGAAATGATGCGATCGCGCAACTCAGCATATGCGTAATCGTTTTTGGTCAGAATGCGACGCGCAGCACTTCGAGACTGCATAGACATGGAGGGGCTCTTTTCTGATAGGTCGGTAGTGACATAGATTACCAGTGCTGAGTAGAGTTCTGATAACCTATCTCTTATAACTTATAAGACCTTGAGGTGATGCATCCGATGACCGAGCACCAGAAAATTTCGAGCTCCTTGCAGTTCGGCGACGAAACCTTCAACATGTATACCGGACAGGATACGTTGGGTCACAACTTCGCCCAATATCCAGTGGTGTTACGATTACTTGCTGAAAACGTTGCTCGTTGTGTCCGGGGTGCAGATCGTGCGTCCATGCTTTCTAGGCTGCGATATTGGATTCAACAAGCCACATCCGACGCCGAAGTTCACTTCACCCCGGGCCGCCTGTTAATGCACGACACCACATCAACGCCGGCGCTAGTCGACATGGCTGCAATGCGCGATGCCGTTGCTGCTGCCGATGGTGATCCCAGCCAGTTGAGCCCGAAGCTGCCTGTCGAGGTTTCGGTTGACCATTCTTTGGCGGTGGAAGAGTTTGCGCGTCCGGATGCTCCCAGCTTGAATATTCGTCACGAGATCCGACGGAACCGCGAGCGATACCAGTTCTTAAAATGGGCTTCGGCGGCGATGGATACCTTGCACATCAATCCGCCGGGTACCGGCATCATGCACACGATTAATCTCGAGCAGCTCGCCACGGTCGTCACCACTGAACAACGCGACGGGGCCCACTGGCTAGTGCCAGATCATATGCTTGGGACCGATTCGCATACGCCGATGATCAATGGTCTTGGGATTCTGGCATGGGGGATCGGCGGTGTGGAAGCGGAAACCGTGATGTTCGGTATGCCAACGACACTGAAAATCCCGGATGTTGTGGGTGTGTACCTGACCGGAGAGCTTAGTCCCGGCGTGCTAGCCACAGATTTAGCGCTCGTTGTGACTCAACGGTTGCGAGAGGTTGGCGTCACCGGTGAGATGGTTGAATTTTACGGTCCCGGAGTTTCTACGCTGACCGTCGGCGACCGGTCTGTAGTAGCTAACATGGCACCGGAATACGGAGCTACCACTGGGTATTTCCCGATCGATGACCAGACTCTGGCCTATCTCTCCCAAACCGGGCGCAGCCAAGAGCATATTGACATGGTGCGGACATATGCGAAGGCAGCTGGTCTGTGGTTCGATCCGAAGGCGACGCCGGTTTATTCGCGAACCCTCACCATTGACCTGTCGAAAATTCAGACGTCAGCGGCAGGACCGCGACGTCCGCAAGATCGCTTGGATATCTCTTCGATTCCTGAAGCCTTATATGCTGACGGACGTCCGGAAATTTCACAAGAAACGGCGCGAGACGGCGCAGGGACGCTCCCGGAGTTCCCGGTCGGACTGGCTTCGATCACGTCATGCACAAATACCACAGATCCGCGACTACTGATTGCGGCTGGTTTGGTGGCACGGCGAGCTCGAGAGTACGGTATGTCACCACCGCACTGGGTTAAAACCTCACTTGCTCCCGGCTCTCCGGCGGCGGCCAGCTATCTACAGCGATCGGGCCTTAATGAGGACCTGTCTGCCGTAGGATTCGACATCGTTGGCTTTGGTTGTGCCACCTGCATCGGCAACTCCGGAAGCTTGCCGGAGCCCATTGAAGCTGGAAGGTCGGCTGGCACATCACGGCCGGTCGCTATGCTATCGGGCAATCGCAACTTTCCCGGCCGTGTTCACCCTGACCTTGAACTTGGATTTCTGATGAGTCCGCCACTGGTAGTAGCCTATGGACTGGCCGGGCGGGCAGATGTAGATTTTACATCCGACCCGGTACAAACCCTGGCGGATGGCCGTCAGGTTTATCTATCCGATTTGTGGCCCTCTGCCGAAGAGATCGACGCGGTGCTACACGACGCCGTCGATGCCGCCGATTTTGCACGCGACTTCCGCACTGCGTCCAACAACAAACTATGGAACGAGATTGACGAGCCTACTGGCCCGCTGTTCCCATGGGATCCGGAATCCACTATTTTGCGACCACCGCCCTTCGCTGCTCCAGGGCAGGGGTCCTTGTTAGGCACGTACACCGCTCACCCCTTACTAATTGTTGGTGATGATGTAACCACCGACCATATTTCACCGGCATCGGCCATCCCTCAGGACAGTTTCATCGCCGATTTCTTAGTGGCGAGTGGCGAAAACCGAGATGATCTCAACGTGTTCGCATCCCGTCGAGGAAATTGGGAAGTCATGGCTCGCGGCGCGTTCTATGCCATGTCGCTAAAGAATAAGCTAGCGCCTGAAGCTCCTATCGCCCACACACACTACGGTCCCACTGGCGAATTGATGAGTATCTGGGACGCCGCTCAGCGATACCAGGCAGAGCACATCCCGACCGTGGTGATTGCCGGAGATCGATACGGCATGGGTTCCTCGCGCGACTGGGCCGCCAAAGTGCAGCGGCTTCTTGGCGTCCATGCGGTGCTGGCTGCAAGTTATGAGCGCATCCACCGATCCAACCTGATCGGGATGGGCATCCTGCCGCTGCTAATTCCAGCTGAGCAGCGAGACCGGATGATGCAGTTACAACCCGGCGCGACCCTGAAGATCAGCGCACCCGACGAGGCTGTGGCAGTGGGAGCTCAAATCCCCGTCCAGCTGCACCTAACCGACGACACAGTGGTGGAATTTCTGGCCACTGCTGCCGTAGATACCGAATTTGAGGTTGATCTACTGCGCGCCGGCGGCGTCATCCCAACGATCCTCGCCCAAACGGGCGTCACCACTTCCACCATCAAATTCGGATAAGGAGCAAGACATGACCACCACGTTGGTACCGCAACCACAAGAGATCATTCGCACCTCGGACATTTACGACGAGCGGGGAGAAGAGCTCGCCTCGCTCACCACTCCATTAGAAAATATCGGTGGACATCGCATCTTCCACGGTCCAGTTCGTACCCTGCGTTGCTTCCAAGATAATGCGCTGTTAAAGCAGCTCATTCAAGAGCCCGGCCAGGGGGCAATTCTGGTGATCGATGGTGGTGGGACTCTGGATTCAGAACTGCTGGGTGGTTCCATGGCCGCTGAGATGGCTTCCAACGGCTGGGCCGGTGTGATTGTTTACGGTGCGATCCGAGATCGTCACGAAATTGCCGCAACACCGCTGGGTGTTAAGGCTCTGGGCTCAAACCCTCGAAAATCTGCGAAACGTGGAGCTGGCGAGCGTGATGTTACCGTTTCGATTGGTGGCGTGGATTTCGTGCCTGGGGCGATGCTCTATGCCGACGATGACGGCATACTGGTGGAGCGAGGCCCTGCCGCAAAGCACTAAGCTGTGCTGAATACAGTTGAGGCTCGGAGGCCGTCTTGCTGGCACCCAAGCCCGCTACTGTTGAGTAGTTAGAGGCCGAAGACGTGATTGATCGGGGTGTCGCCGTCGACAAAATCTACGACGGTGCGGATGCTCTGCTCCGAGGTCAAAGCTGACAGGATTGCCTGGGCAACATTGCCGCGCGACGTATCGCTGCTTTCGCCTTCGGTGAGGTTGTCAGAGGCCATCCGTCCCACGCGACGGATCTTGTCGGAAGGATCTTCGAGGGTCAGCGCGCCGGGACCTAGGATGGTCCAGTCCAGGTCTGATTGCATCAGATGATCATCAGCAATGGCTTTGGATTGCGCGTAGGGGTAGAACGGGCTGTCGTTGGGCACGTCGTGTTCTAAAGACGAACCCAGATACGAGACCATGATGTAGCGTTTGGCTCCAACCTGTTGGGCGGCGTCGATCGAGGCGATTGCGGCGTCCCGGTCGATAGCGTAGGTGCGATCGGGGTTGCCGCCACCGGCACCTGCGGCCCAGATGATCGCATCCTGGCCGCGAAACGCTTCGGCAAAATCTTCCCGGGTTGAGGATTCCACATCAAAGACGAGGGGGACTGCACCCAGGGTGCGGATGGTGTCTTCTTGGTCAGGGTTGCGAATAATGGAGGTTACGGTGTGGCCGGCCTGCACCAGTAACGGGGTTGCTAATTGGGCGACTTTGCCGTGACCGCCGATGATCATAACCTTGGACATACGTGAATCTTCTCCTGGTTGTCGGATCGATTGTGCTGGATGTACGTTGCGGCGAATCTGTGACGTGAAACAAACGTCTGAAATTCCACTATCCCTGATATCGCTGGTATTTTGTAGGGGTTAGCGCTTGCCCATGGTCAACGGCGACTGGGCTGAACGCAAAGTACTTCAGTCAAGGAGCTTTCCATTCATGGCATACCCGCTCAATAGTAACGGTCAACGTAAAAGCGCAGGTCACGTCATCGTCGACACACTCGTAGCGCACGGTGTAGAGCGCGTCTACACGGTTCCTGGTGAATCCTATTTGGATGTTCTCGACGGGCTGGCCGACTCCCCGATTCAGAACATTGTGTGCCGTCACGAAGGTGGCGCCACCTACATGGCCGAAGCCGACGGCAAACTTAACCAGATCCCCGGTGTTGCAATGGTGACCCGTGGTCCGGGTGCCGCTAACGCGCACGTCGCACTGCACACCGCCTGGCAGGACTCCACAGCGATGGTACTGTTCGTGGGCCTGATTCCATTCGAACACCGCGAAAAAGAAGCCTTCCAAGAATTCGACCCGCACGCCTGGTTCGGTACGGGAACCAAACGTGTCATGGTGCTCGACCACCCGGATCGCGCCTCGGAAATCGTGGCCGAAGCGATGTTTGCTGCCGCCTCTGGCCGACCCGGCCCCGTGGTCGTGGGTCTACCCGAAGACATTATTCAAGACGAAATCGACGCCCGACTGCACCCGCAGATTCCGGTTGCCGGCGGCGGGATGACCGTTGACGACTGGAAAGAACTCTACGACGCACTGTTGGAATCCGATAAACCACTGTTCATTACCGGTGGCAATGACTGGACCGAAGAAGCGTCCAAGCAGTTGAGCAGCTGGCTGGAAGATCACCAGATCGCCGGTGCCGTCGAGTGGCGCACCCAGGGGACCATCCCGTTTGACTCGCCGTCCTACGTCGGCCCGATGGGGTATGGCCGCCCAAAACCCACCTACGACCTGTTAGAAGAAACCGACCTCATCGTGTTCGTGGGCACCGTGCCCGGCGACACCGTGACCGACGGGTTCACGATCCGCCAGAACTGGGATAAGAAGAACTTCCTGGTCACCATTGACCCGGCCTTGCGTGGTCGCTCGGGCCCGGTATCCCACCAGATTGTGGCCAAACCAGCCAGCTTCGTGCGCGACCTGGTGCGCATGGACCTGCCAAATAAACCCGAGTGGGCAAATTGGACGGCCAAGATGCGCCGTCAGCAGGAAGAGTTCGCCGCTCTACCAACCGAAAACATCAGTGACGGTCCGGCCTCAATGGACGCGATGATGGCCCACCTGGTGCCGACCCTGCCGTATGACGCGATGGTCACCTTCGGTGCGGGCGAGCACACCAACTGGGTGCACCGCTACTTCCCAACCCACCACTACGGTTCACTGATCTCGGCTCGCAACGGCTCGATGGGCTACTCGATCCCATCGGCTGTGACCGCGTCGCTGGATAACCCAGAAAAGATCGTTGTCACGGTCGCCGGTGACGGGGAGTTCATGATGAACGGCCAAGAACTGGCCACCGCCGCACAGTACGGCGCCACCCCATTCGTGATTGTCATGGACAACCAGGAATACGGCACCATCCGCACTCACCAGGAACGCGACTACCCGGGCCGGGTTTCCGGGACCCAGCTGAAGAACCCAGACTTCGCGCTCATGGCCGACGCCTTCGGCGGTTGCGGTGTCCGAGTCACCGGAAACTCGCAGATCCCGGACGCAATTCAGCAGGCTTACCAGGCCATCGAGCAGGGCAAGTTCGCGCTGATCCATCTGATTGTCGAACAGCGCCAGCAGGCCTACTAGAAATACCAACGACGGCGTTCATCGTCTCGTCGAAAAATGCGGGAGTCAGCCATCGGGCTGGCTCCCGCGTTGTGTTTATGACAGGTTGGCCAGTTTCCAAATGGGGAGCGCAACATTCGTGCCTTTACCTTGTCGGTCTAAGATGGAATCGAAGGAACGGAGCAGACATGTCAGCATACGTACCCGATTCTCAAGCACCGATCTCTCTACAGATGGCAGTCGGTATTATGGCAACCGAAAACGCCTGGCGCGACATGGAAGTCGAATTCGATTTACTTGATGGCCGGACGGTAGCGCAGCTTGCTAGATTGAAACAAACCACGGGCGGGTTCGCCAACGACCGGCGAAAAGCCCGCAAGATCCTGGGTATTTCTCGGCGCAATGCTTACCGGTATCCGGCGTTCCAATTTAACGAATCCGGCGAGGTATACGAGTCTGTACTGGAGGTGCTCCGGGAAGCTCCAGGGTTCGGAGTTGCAGATGAGGACATAGCCCAGTGGTTTCTCTTAGAGTCTCCGAGTTTGGACGGCAAGCGGCCCGTGGACGTCATTGAGGATGCAGCACAGGTAAAGGCTGTTTTCCGCGCCCGTTTCGGAGCCCAATGGTAGAAAGTCAGTGGTCCCGGCCTATCTGCAGACAGCCCCTACTGAGGGTAAGTTTTAGTGACCACTGGCTGCGCCTTGATTTTTAGGTCTTCCCAGGAATCGGCCTCTTTAACATCGGTTTCATAAGCGATCAAGTAGCCCCAGGTGGTGTCTTCAAAGCCTGGGGTACTAATGAGTTGGTTCACGAGGTCCACAGCTGCTTCACGTTTCTGTTGTACCACCTGATCGTCGTGGCCTTTGTCGGATTTGCCTTCGATTATCCAATACGTGCCACCTTGATCCTGGGCAATGAAGTCCGGGTAGTAGTTGTTCCGGGTGGAATAGGCGATGGATGCGCCTTCATGGGGGTAGAGGCGTTTCCACCAGCGGATGTCTTCGGCAAAGTTCAGGCGCATGGCCAGCAGGTATTCACCGCTCCAGGAGTCAAAGGAGGCAGCGGGGAATAAGCCCTTGTCCCAGGTGCCATAGAACTGGCGTTTCTGGAACTGCTCGCGCTCATTTTCACCGAGTAATGCCAGGACGTCTTGACCCATGGGCAGGGTAAAGAACTGGGCTACCGGCAGTTCTACCGAGGTGATGGTGGTCTCGGTTTGGGTGTTGCTGGCGTGTTCGATGACCTTGGTTTTAATGAGCCGTTCTAGTTCTAGGATGGCGGAGTCTTTGGCTTTTTCGGTCCACTCTTCCACCGGGGCATGCGCCATGAATGCCGGGATCATCCGGCGACGCAGTTGGGCGATGTTTTCCTGATGCTGGGTGATCTGGCGTAACCCGATGATGCGACGGGTCAGCTCTTTCACGACGGCTGCTTCATCAATCAAAGCACTGGCCACGGTAGCGTCTTCAATCCGCTGGGTGGTCAGTTGTTCGTCGTCTTCCGAGACGACGATCTTCTTACGATGTAAGACCTCTCCAGAGTCTGTGACTCGTCGGGCGGCTTTTTCAACTTCATCGTCCCGGACCTGTTTGAGATGAAACGGGCGGATGGTTTCGACCATGGTCGATGACGGAAAGTAAAACGTGGTTCCGACATACTTGGGGTTGATTTCAACAGTCACCGGGAAAAGTGGTTCTTCAATTTCGATTGCTTCATCATCGGCTAATTCGTGCGCCTGCACTGTTGCACTGGTATGGATCGGCACTGCACCGCCCATGCCGTCAGCCGCTACGCCTTGTTCTGGGCTTCCGGCATAGGACATGGGCGGAGCCTCCGCAGAAGCAGCGACGTCAGGCCCTGCTACCTGGGTGGAAGTGGTCTCCTCCTTGAGAATGTCTTCGCCTGTGGCCTCGCCGTCAACCGCACCGTCCAGTCCGAAAGTGTGCAGGATATTCTCGTCATTGAGCAGTTCTTCAAATGAGGTGTGCGCCAAAATATCGAGTTGATCGATCCGTGGGTGCCCGGTCCGTCGACCAAAGGGCAACCGTAGCCCACGGCCCATGGTTTGTTGGGTCAAGACCTCGGAGGCCATGGCCCGCAAGGTACACATCACCGCGATCCGTTTGGTATCCCAGCCCTCTTTGAGCTTATCTACCGACACCACGACCCGCACTGGGGAATACGGTTTATCCAGCTCATCGAGCATTCTGCGAGTGCGCTCATCATCATGCTGGTTATCCACCTGCAACACCGCCTCGTCGGAGTCACAGTAGCCAGGACTCCGCAAGAGCGCGGCGGTCTCGGTAGCATGCTCCACGTTGGCACAAACCACAAACAATGCCGGGGTGATCGGCTTAGCCTTCGGGTGCTCTTGAAGATAATTTTGATAGGCAACTTCTTTACTGCGCAGCAATGACAGGGCATCTCGCAGTTGGCGTTCTTCGGCTTGATCACCGTGGTACCCGGATGTGCGATACACCAACACCGGGGTTTTCACATACCCATCCTGAATCGCCCGATACAGCGGGTAGCGATAGATCACCTGGTCGCTCTTCGACGCTGAGGCGGTCAACCCAATCGTGGCGGCAGGCTTCAGATCGCGTAGTGCCTGATTAAACGCCTTGGCCGAGGCACCATACAGGTGGGACTCATCGGCAATGACGATCAAATCGTCCAACGCGGTCAGATACTCATACAGGGAACCGGCGTCTTCTTGCCATTTACGAATCTTGGTGCGCTGCCCCTCCAACGTGCCGGTCGACGATGTGTCAGTTTTCTTCGGTGCCACCAGCTGCTGGACATTGAAGACAAACACCATCGACGGATCGGTAGCGTCCTCCCCGGCCAGCGCCGACTGTTTCACCCGCCAAGCATCATAGGACTGCGGACTCACCACATCAGGAGCGATCTGGAATCCACCCACATATCGCTGCGAGCCGTTGCGGAAGTTCTGCACCGTCTTATCTTGGACCACCAGCGAGGGGGTCACGACCATAATGTTGCGGATGCCCTGACGACGAAAATACTCCACCGCTGCTGCCATTAAATACGTTTTGCCCGCCCCGGTGGCCATATGCATCACCAGCGGCTCCAACGGGTCAAACTCACCGGTCAGATGAAAGATCAGTTGCCGTAGGCCCTCTTTATTTGGGGTTCGCAGATCAAACTCTGTCGCGATCTGCTCAATCATGCCCTGATCTAAGGAAATCGGAAGCGTCGCCATGCTTAGTCCTCCTTGCCAGCCCGGTAGGGGAAAATATCATTTGGAACATGCACAGCCCGACACCCACGTCCCAAGGTGCGCAGATATTGGCGCACCCCGTCATCAATTTCGGTGGCGGCAATCGTCAGCCCCTCACCACACTCCAAATGCGCAACCACATCATCGACCTTTGTCTGATCGAGCCGCCCTTCAACCACCACCAGCCGCATCATGCCTCGAACCCCATGAAAATACCGATGGCCAGGAGTCAGCCGGAAGTTCAGATTCGCAGCCACCGACGCAATCAACGTGTCTCCGGTGGCAGCCCCGGTCAGCGTCACTAAATCCAGCTCGGGGTCATAGTCAAAACATGACGGCGACAACCGGCCCACAGCAAACGAACCACCGCCCCGCCAGTTCACGGTGTCTTTCGATTTCTTCGTCTTCACCAAGTCTTTCAGGGCTTTAATCCCCGCGTCTTTCTTCAAGTTATCCTCGCCTCGGAGGGCCTTGTTAAGCAGCGAGGTCAGTTGTTGCGCCTCATCAGGGCTGAGCCCCTCGGGCAGGCCGTCCTCAGTGTTATCCACCCGCTCCCCTTTGGTCAGCGTGATCCCACCGGGGTCTTCACCGCAGACCACTTTCGTCAGCCGCGGCCGTGTAAACCTTTCCACGGTATCTTGCAGAAGCTCACACGCGACCCATCGTCTGCCCATCTTGTGCGCCACCGCAGCGGTCGTGCCGGAACCAGCAAACACATCCAGGACAATCTCACCGGGATTGGTAGCGATGTGGATGATGCGTTCCAATAGTCGCTCAGGTTTGGGAGTAGAGAAAGGCGCATAGTCTGGGAACATTTCTATAAGTTCTCGTTTTGCCTCATCGTTGTGCCCTACTTCAGTTTGGGGCCACCAGGACCAGGGGGTAAGGCCTTCTTCTTCAGATAGATAGCGAAGAATTCCCGGCGCACCCTTACCCGTTACCCCGAAACGAATTCTTCCTTGGTCCTTAAGCTCTTGATAACCGGACTCTATAGTGCTCCAGCACCGTCCTTCTGGAGGATAGTGAATCTTTCCGTCAGGTCCAGTAATCGGATATTGCTGGTTAGGCCGCGTCCCAGGGGCAGTCATAGGTACAATCCGCCACGGTCCTTTAGGATCGTTGTTTGGATTTTTGTATTCTTTTGCCGAAACTCTTGGGATTTTATTTCTAACCGATTTCCAACGTACAGAGTCTTTGGAGTACACCAGGATAGTATCGTGCGCTTCACCAATGGCTGGTCTGCTTTCACGCGAATATCTTTTTTGCCATGCTATAGAGGAAACAAAACCATTCGCACCAAAAACTTCATCCATGAGAACTCTCATGCGATGGTTTTCTACATCGTCTAGGTGCACCCATATAGACCCGTCATCGGACAATAATTGCCGAAGATTCACCAGCCGATCCCGCATCATGGTCAACCAAATTGAATGTTCAAGATTGTCCTCGTAATTCGGGAACGTTTGTGCCGTATTAAAGGGCGGGTCGATGTACACACATTTGACTTGGCCTACGTACTGCTCTGCTAGTTCGGGTACCCGAGTAAGCGCTTCAAGGACATCCCCGGACTCTCCGGCAATGAGAAGATTGTCGTCGGTGGGTTCCAGGTCGGCACGCTCAGAATAGGTTGTGTCGTCATCTTTGGGAGTCTGGTTGCCGGACACGACTTCACCGATAACCAGGGTGTGCGTTTCGCAGTAGCGAGGGTCCTTGGGATCGACCCAGGTGTAGCCGTATTGCCCAGCCTCTGTGGGGATCAGGGCTTTATCCTTATTGAACCAAGTCAGTTCGAGCTTCTGCGGCTTTCCGCTCATGCACTTCTCCGTGATTACTTCTTTTCGCGACAAACCTTGCCATATGGCACTCTAGCGTTTCTGACTTCGGACCGAAGCTTTGGAGACGGGCACCGCATGTTGCGCTTCATCGGTATAACGTCAAGAAACTCCACCAGCAGACCATCGTGAATCCGGCGCCCAACAAGAACGCAGGAGTCGGCACCAGCCGACTCCCGCGTTGTGACAGTGGTTTTTGTGGTTATTTCTTAACGGTCAACAAGCGCTTGTTGACGAACTCGTCCATGCCGACCGGGCCGAGTTCGCGGCCGTAGCCGGAGCGTTTGACCCCACCGAAAGGAACTTCAGCGGATTCTTCCGGGGAAGTATTGGCCCCGACCATGCCGGCGTCCAACTGGTCAGCGAATTTCCGTGCTCGATCAGCATCGGTCGCAAATACCGCTGACCCCAGCCCGTACTGAGTGTCATTGGCTAACTGCAGGGCCTCTTCGTCGGATTTCACCCTGAAGATATTGATGACCGGGCCGAAGAATTCTTCGTAGTAGATCTCGGAGCCCTGCGGTACATCGGTCATCACGGTGGGTTGGACGTAGAAGCCGGGCAGGTCTGGACGGTCGCCACCCACATGGATGGTCGCGCCAGCTGCTTTGGCTCGCTGGATCTGGTCAACCAGCCCGTCTGCCGCTTTTTCTGACGACAGCGGCGAATAAGCATTGTCTTCGGGCTGGCTCGGGTCACCCGGTTTCAGCTCGGAAGCCAGGTTGACCATCTCGGCGACAAAGTCATCGTAAATGTCGTCCATGATGATCATGCGCTTATTCGAGTTGCAGGATTGTCCGGTGTTTTCCATCCGGACCGCGAAGGCCTGCTCGGCTGCTGCCTTGACATCGTCGGTGCTCAAAATGACATACGGGTCCGAACCGCCCAGCTCCAGCACGGCTTTCTTGAGGTGTTTGCCGGCCTGTTCAGCGATGGCCGCCCCTGCACGCTCCGATCCGGTGAGTGAGACCCCTTGGATATGCGGGTGAGCAATGAATGCCGAGATCTGCTCGTGGGTCGCAAATACATTTTGATAGACCCCCTCGGGAATCCCGGCGTCGTCCATCATTCGCTGCATGGCCAGCGCGGATTCAGGACACGATTCGGCGTGTTTCAGAATAATGGTGTTGCCCAACACCAAGTTTGGTGCGGCAAACCGGGCGATCTGGTAGTACGGGAAGTTCCAGGGCATGATCCCCAGCAGCGGACCGACCGGCCGGCGCTGAATATACGAGATCGTCTCGTCGTCCTCGCTGACCTGTTGATCCGCGGCGAACTTGGGACCGTTGGTGGCATAGTACCGGAAGATTTCAGCACTGAATTCGGTTTCATCTTTGGCCTCGTGCAGCGGTTTGCCCATGTCCTTGGTCATGATCGCAGCCAGCTCGTCGACGTTGTCTTCCAGCAGGGACGCTAGTTTTTCGACCTTGGCGGCGCGTTCTTCGATGCTCAGGCTGCGCCAAGATGCAAAAGCCTCGCGGGATTTCGCAACGATACCGTCGACGTCGCCGTCGGCAATGGTGGGATGCTCGGCGAGCACTTCTCCGGTTGCGGGATTGATGGTTTGAAATACGTCAGGGGTGACCAAAATGGTGCTCCTAAATCGTGGTGATGGTTGTTGTGTCGTCGGTAAGAGAAGTCGTTTTCGGGAGGGTTTCACCGGCGAAAAATGCCGGGTGTTTGATGCGCGTCCAGATCATCAGGACCACACCGAGTAATAAAACACCCATCCCTAGGATGAATACCATGCCGATGCCGCCCAGGGAAGTCCCCGAGCCATACGACGGGTCGATCGAGTCTACGGCCGTCTGGAAGAACATGACCAGTAGTACCACGCCGCCAATGCCGGGGAACAGGCCGCGGAAGAGGAAGTCGCGCACAGAACCGGTGAGTTCTTTGCGGAAATACCACACGCAGGCTATGGCCGTGATGCCGTAGTAGAAACAGATCATCAACCCCAGGGCGGTGATGGTGTCCCACAGCGCGTTTTCACTGATCAACCGGGTGATCGTGTAGAACCCGGCGGTGCCGACGGCCGAGGCGATGGTCGCAACGGATGGGGTGCGGAACCGCGGCGAGATCTTCGAAAATGCCGGTGGAAACGCTTTGTAGTAGCCCATGGCCAGGATGGTTCGAGACGGGGAGATCATGGTGGTTTGCAGCGAGGCAAACGACGAGGCAAGGATCGCAATCGACATCAAGATGGCCACCGGACCCAGAATTGGACCGGACAGGGCTGCGAAAATCGATTCCTGATTATCCGGGTTGCCGGCACCGAGGCCTTGATCCCCGATACCGGCCCACGAGATGACGCCGATGGTCACCAGGATGTACAGGGTGATGATGATCAAAATGGTCAGGGTTGCCGCCCGGCCCGGGGTCTTTTCTGGGTTGCGGGTTTCTTCGTTCATGGTCAATACCGCATCCCAGCCCCAGAACATGAAGATCGACAGCGAAATCCCGGCGGCAAAGACTGAGAAGTCGGTGATTTCTAGCGGGTTGAACCAGTCCAGACTGACCGGGGTCGCATCGAAGGCCTGACCGTTGTTGGTCTGCACCAGCGCGGCAACCACGAACGCCCCCAGCACGAGCACCTGGAAGGTGACCAGCAGGTATTGCAGTTTCTGGGTCGTGTCGAGCCCGCGGTAGGCCACCCAGGCCGCGATTGCGGTGAAGATCAGCGTCGTCGGGATATTGATCCACAGATTCTGCGTCCACAGCGCGATATCGGGGTTGCCAAGGACTTGGGATAACAAAATATAGAAGAAGTCGACGGCGACCGCCGCCAGGTTGGATAACACGATGACGGTTGCGGCGATCAGGCCCCAGCCGTTCATCCACCCGATCCACGGGTTGAAGGCCTTGGCGCTCCAGGTAAACGACGTGCCGGAGTCGGGGACGCGGTTGTTGAGTTCGCGGTACCCGAAGGCCACCAGCAGCATTGGAATGAACCCTACCAGCAGAATGGCGGGCACCTGGGTGCCGACCGTGGAGATCGTTGGGCCCAGGCCCGAGGTCAGCGTGTAGGCCGGGGCGATACACGAGACACCGATGACGGTCGCGCCGATGATCCCGATCTGCCCGGTTGCCAGGCCTTTGGCCGAACGGCCCCGCTCGGGTGTTTTACCAGACGGCGTTGAGCTGGGGGTGCTCAGAGGAGGGGAGGTGCTCACAAGATACCTCTTTCGGTTCAAGTGGCCGGTTTGCGGCCGGCTGTTAGGTGGTCTCCGCGGGGATGACCATCATGGGGGAGGGGATGTGTCGCAGAATTTTGGCGGCCGTGGCACCCAGAAAGGTGTGTTGATTTGAGGCCAGCCGTGAGGACCCGAAGATGACCAGTTCGTGTTCCATCCAGGTCAGTTGCTCGACGGCGTCGTGAACGTCTTTGCCGGTTGCCACGATCGTGGCAGCTTGGTCGTTGGCCACCATGTCGGCGGCCTGCGCGGCGAGCTGTTCATTGCCGAAGTGTTCTACCTGGGCAATCAAATCTGCGGTGTCGAGGCCGTCGGGTAAGAAGTCGGTTTGCGCTTGATCCAGAAACAACAAGGAGACTAACCGCAGGGGCAGGTTAAAGGATTGCGCGGCCGCCAACGCGTATTGAATGACGGCCTCGGCGCCGGGTCGGGTCCCAAACATCGCGGTCAACCACGACAGTTTGGCTTGATTCTGGTATCCGCCTGGAGCCAGCGCCACGGGCACGGGACTGGAGTGCAACAGTGTGGTGGCCGTAGCACCGAGGCGGAAGCGCCGCAGCAGTCCGCCGCGTCGACCGCCCAGCACGATGGCCGAGCCGTTGAGCTGTTTGGTCGCCGTGAGTAGTCCGGCCGCATCGGATGAGTCGCTGATCGTGTGGATACTGCTGCTAATATCCGCCGGCAGGGATGCTTGGGCTTGTTCGAGCCATTCGCGGACCTGTTCTTGGATAATGGGCATGTGCCCGCGATCCGACGGGTAGACCGCAGCATAGATGTTGTCTTCCGGGACCACGGTCACCAGGTTCAGATGAGCCCCGGAGGTCCGGGCCATGGCGATGCCGAGGTTCAGCGCATCGCGGCCGGGGTCGGTTGCGGTGTAGGCGATGATCAGGTTTCGAAATGTGGGGGTGGTGATCATGACTGTCGCTCCAGGATGCGGTGGGCTACCAGTTCGCCCTGCCGGATCGCGCCGTCGACGTGTTGGTAGCCTTCGGCGGCAATGTCAGAACAGGCGTAATAGATCGATCCGGTGGGCCGGTTTTGCAGGTGCCCCCAGCGGCTGAGCCCGCCGAGGTCATAACTGGTCGCGTACGCGCCGCGGGTCCATTCTTCGGCGGCCATATCGGTCAGGAAGAATGCGATCGGGTGCAGGGCTTCGTCGCCCAGATAGACGGCGAGCTCTTCAAGGATGCGCAGTTTGCGTGCCTCGGCCGGCATCGCCCACAGGGTTTCGGCGTGCACATCGGAGACGAAGCTCACCAGGGTGCCGTGGGGGCTCTCCGCAGCTGCATCATCGACCAGGTTCGGGCCGTAGTTCGTGTTGTCATACACTTCTTGAACCATGCGCCCACCACCGAATCCGGTACCGGATAAGCCCTTGTCGCGCCAGAAGGGTGTGTCGTAGACGGCGTGGACTTTGATGACCAGACCCATCGAGATGTGCTGGTGGGCGACCATGTGTTCGCGCGGTAGCGGTGGGACGTATTGGATCCGGTGATACAGATTCGGTGGGACGGCCAGTATGGCGTGTTGTGCCTTGACGATCACGGTATCCGAATAGGCGGTCACGTCGCCCGGTGCCCCGTCGTCGGCGACGCCGTTGCGGACATCCGCGCTTACCTGGTTCAGTGCATCGGCGGTGTCTGGATCGGGGGTCGCCCAGTCCAGCTGGCGTACCGGGGAGGAAAGATAGACGTCGTCGCCGAGATACTGGGCCATCTTCTGCGAGACCGACTGCATGCCACCGACCACGCGCTTGTCCAAGATGAAGTCTTCGTCCACCAGATTGGTAAACGATCCGGCGGAGGCCGCCATCAAAATCGCCTGGAGGGCGGAGAAGGTGTGGGCGGGTTTGGTCAGCATGCCCGAGGCGATGTAGATGGACACGTTATCGATGGCTTCTTGATCATCCGAGTGCTGGTGCAACCAGTCCCGAAACGAGATCGCATCCAACTGTGCTGCCCCGGGCATCGCCCAGGGTTGGGTCACGTCCATTTCGGTGACCTTGGTGTTGAGCAGGTCAATGAGTTTATCGATCTCTGCTGCGGTCGTGGCGGAGACCGGCAGCTGGTCACCGGTGTAAGTGTGCCGGGTGCCATCGGGTGACACATACACATTCGCGCCGTCGCGATACCGGGAGAAGGTTTCTAGACCGAGTTCCTCGACCAGGTCGAGCAGCCGCGTCTGATCCGGAGAAATCCACTGGCCACCGATTTCAATAAAGAATTCGTTGCCGGTTTCGTCTTGGACTTTCCCGTTCCAGGTGCGCCCTCCCACGCGGTTGCGCGCCTCGAGTACCGCTACAGACTTGCCGGCTCTCTTCAGCGTATAGGCGGCCATCAGCCCGGCAGGACCGGCGCCGATAACGACGACATCGCGTTCGATGCTTGGGCGGTTAGGTTGTGCTTGATACAGGCTGGTCACAGATTTCCTTCGATAATGAATGTGGTTCATTTAGTGACATAATACACAGGGCGCGCCATGTTGCATAGCCCCGAAAACAACTCCGCAAGCCTGAGAAAACTGCACGGCACTTGTAGGATGGGTGAGATATCACATCTGGATTCGAGGACACAGTGACCAGTACCAAACGCACCGCAGGTCGCCCCGTCAAACCGGTGTTGAGTCGCGAGCTGATTGGTGAACAAGCGCTCGAACTCGTCACCGCCCGGGGGCTTGAGGATTTGACGATGACCAAGCTGGCCAAACAGCTCAAAGTTGCAGCATCCGCGCTGTATAACCACGTGACGAATAAGGCCGATATCATCCTGCTCATTCAGGATGCCCTGGTGTCGCAGGTGTCGCTAGATGGTATGCAGCGACTCATTGATCGCCGGGTCACGCTTGAAGAAGCTTTACGCGATTGGGCAGTGTCCTATCGTGCGGTCTTTGCAGAATACCCATCGCTGATTCCAACTATTGCGGTGACCCCGGTGTCCGAGGCGCCCAAAACCCTGCGCATGTACAACACGGTTGCCCAGGCACTGGCCAGCGCGGGCATCCCGGAGTCTGAAGTACTCAACGTGGTCGTGGCGTTTGAGTCTTTCCTGTTCGGCTCAGCACTAGATGTTGATGCGCCGTCGACAATTTTTGCGACCGACGACGTCACCGAAGATAGCGCCTGGTTGGATCGCGTGGTCAAAGCATCCAGAGCCAACAATGCCCACCGTAGCGACGATACGGCTGAGACTGTACGCAACCAGTATGCAGATCCGCCATTTGAATTCGGGCTAGACGCTCTGATCCGCCATACGCTCACACTGGTCGAGGCTTAACGACGCGGGGCCTTGCGAGCCTGTGCTCGAAGACCCCGCGATCGGCGTTTTAGAGATCGGCCAGGATCGAGGTCGGGTGTTGCATCGCATCGGCCACGGCGGTCAGGAAAGCTGAGGCGGTCGCGCCGTCGGTCACGCGGTGATCAAAAGACAAGGTCAGCTCGGTGACTTTGCGCACCGCCAACCGTCCTTCGACGACCCACGGGCGGTCAATAATCCGCCCCAGTCCCATGATGGCGACTTCGGGGGCATTGATGATCGCTGCAGCACCGTCAACACCCAGCACCCCGTAGTTATTCAGCGTGAAGGTCCCGCGGGTCAGTTCGGCCACCGTGCACTGGCCGCGGCGGGCTTTGTCAACCAACTGACGAATCTCAGCAGTGAGCTCACGCGCTGAATATCGTTCAGCATGTTCGATCGCCGGGACCACGAGTCCGCGCTCACTGTCGGTAGCGATCCCGAGATTGATCCCATCAAAATAGACCAGCTCGGCGCCGTCGTCGGTTTCAACAAACCGCGTGTTGAGCACCGGATAACGGCGCAGGGCGGCGGTCACGAACCGGGCAATCAAGCCCAGCAGACTCGGCGCAGTCTCCGGGTTATCGGCTTTGAGCTGGCCTTGGAGTTCAAGCAACTCGGTGACGTCTACATCGACCCAGGATGTTGCATCCGGAATGGTCGAACGCGAACGCACCATTTGGTCGGCAATCATCTTGCGCACCCCGGTCACCGGGACGCGTTCGGCAATCGCTAGACCTGCTGGAGCAGCCGCGTGGTCGGCGGTCGGTTTGACGTGACGTGGCTGTGGGGCTGTGGTCGCGGGCTGGTGCGCGGACCCGTCGATGGCGGCCAGGACATCGGCCCGCAGAATGACGCCCTGGGGTCCGCTGCCGGTGAGCTGGCGAATATCAATGTCGTGGCGTTTCGCCAACTGGCGTACCAGCGGAGAAATCACCCGGGGCGCGGTGGCACCAGCAGATGCGCGCTGTGGGTCCGCGGTGCCATTGCTGGCGACTGTCTGGGCCCGCTTGGATCGGCGCGTGCGACCGGTCATTGCACTGCCGGAGGTGCCGTACCCGATGAGCACATTGCCCGAGGCCCCATCCGCGCTGTCCTCGGAAATCGTGATGCCGGCGCGTTCCTCTTCCCGGTAATCCAGGGCTCCGGGGCGCTCGCCGTTCTCGGCGTCCATGGCAATGGTGATCAGTGGATTGCCCACGTGCAGGGTGTCGCCCGGGGTGCCGTGCAGGGTTTGCACCGTTCCGGCGTACGGGGAGGGGACTTCCACGAGGGCTTTGGCGGTTTCGACCTCGGCGATCGGTTGGTCCACGGCGATGGTGTCGCCAACGGCCACGAGCCATTGGACGAGGTCGGCTTCGGTGAGACCTTCACCAAGATCTGGCAGGTGAAATACTTGTGTCATCGGGGCTCTCCTGCGGTCACGGTTGGACGGTAGTCAACGGGGGTGTCATCCCATTGCAGGTCATCAATGGCATCTAGGATGCGATCAACGCTGGGCAGATAGTATTTCTCCAGCATCGGCGGTGGATACGGGATATCGAAGCCCGTCACACGCAGCACCGGGGCCGCTAGCGAGTGGAAGCAGCGTTGCTGAATGCGTGCCACCAGCTCGGAGGCGACCGACGCAAAACCTTGCGGTTCGGCGACGACGACGGCCCGGCCCGTTTTGGTGACCGAAGCGATGATGGTCTGTTCATCCAGTGGGTTGATGGTGCGCAGATCGACGACTTCAACGCTGATGCCCTCATCTTCGGCTGCCTCGGCGGCCGATAAGCACGTGACCACCGACGGGCCATACGACACCAGGGTCACGTCGGCGCCTTCACGGACCACGGCGGCTCGAGCGTAGGCTTCGCCGTGTTCGCGACGGTTCTCGACCTGGGCCCAGCGGGTGTTGAATTCTTCGCGGAGTTCTTCTAGTGAGACATCGGCTTTCGTCCAGTACAGCTTCTTAGGTTCCATGAAAATGACCGGGTCATCCAACCGAATCGCATACCGCAGCATCAGATAGGCATCTTCTACACTTGCAGGGGTATAAATTTTCAGCCCCGCGGCGTGCGCGTAGAACGATTCGGAGGAATCCGAGTGGTGTTCGACCCCGCCGATCCCACCGCCGTAGGGGATGCGCACGGTGATCGGGAGCGACACGGCGCCTTTGGTCCGGTTGCGCATCTTGGCCATGTGGCTGACCATCTGCTGGAACGCCGGGTAGGCGAAGGCATCAAATTGCATTTCCATCACCGGCCGCACCCCACCGATCGCCATCCCTATCGCCGTGCCGGCAATCCCGGATTCGGCCAGCGGGGTGTCAAAGCAGCGGTCATCGCCGAACTGCTGGCTTAGGCCCTCGGTAATCCTGAACACGCCACCCAGCGTGCCCACATCCTCACCGAAAACCACCACCAGGTCATCGGCCGACATCTCATCGGCCAGTGCCGCATTGAGTGCTGCGGCCAGTGTCAGGGTAGATTTTTCCTTACTCATGCCAGGCTCCTTACGCTGTCGCGTCGTCGGTGTGGGAATCGCGGGCGAGTTCTTCGGCCAGTTGGGCCCGCTGTTCGGCCAGCTGCGGCGTTTGCACCGTGTAGACGTGATCGAACAGGTCTAGTGGTTGCAGGTTCGGTTGTTGCCCCATCGCCTCCCGCAGTGCCGAGGCAACCTCTTCGGCATCGGCCCGATACTGGCTTTCCAGCTCGTCGGTCAGCGCACCCTCGGACTGCAGGTAGGTCCTCATCCGGGTGATCGGATCCCGTCGGGTCCACTCATCGACCTCTTTGCTCTGCCGGTAGCGGGTCGCGTCATCGGCGTTGGTGTGTGACTGAATCCGGTAGGTGTCTGCCTCGACCAAAAACGGTCCGCGACCCTCGCGACAAAGTTTCACAGCCCGACCCAGCACAGCGAGCAGCGCGGCCAGGTCGTTGCCATCGACGAGTTCTCCGGCCATGCCATAACCGACCGCTTTATGCGCCAGCGACGGGGCGGCCGTCTGACGCGAGAGGGGCACTGAGATCGCATACTTATTGTTCTGCACAAAGAAGATCACCGGTAGCCGGAAGACGGATGCGAAGTTCAACGCCTCGTGGAAATCCCCCTCGGAAGTCCCGCCATCTCCAACCATGCCCAGCACGACGACGTCTTCGCCCTTCAAACGTGCCGCATGTGCCATGCCGACGGCGTGCAAGAGCTGGGTGGTCAGTGGGGTCGATTGGATCGACGTGTTGCGGTCATATGGGTTGTACCCTTGGTGCCAATCCCCCCGAAAGGACGTCATGACTTGGAGCGGATCCACCCCTCGCGCGATCACCGCGACCGTGTCGCGATAGGTCGGAAACAGCCAGTCGCTGGGGGATAGACACAGGGCGGCAGCGACCTCGGAGGCTTCTTGGCCGTGGGACGACGGATAGACGGCCATGCGGCCCTGGCGGACCAGCGCATAGTTTTGATCATTGACGCGACGGCCGATGACCAATTGGCGGTAGCCCTCTAACAGGTCCTCGAGTTCGGGCATCGGGTATTCGTGACCCGGTGTGTGGCCTTGTTCTTCGGGTGGTAAAAGTTCGCCGGTTTCCGAGATCATTTGAATGCGGCCGTGAGTGGGAAGTAAATAGTCTTCAAGACTGATCCCAAGTTTCTTAGCTTGTTCTTCTGAGAGATCAGGTTGCACGTTGTCCGGCATCATGGCTGACGGTCCTCTCGTGTGAGCATGGTAACAGTGATTCCAGTATGGCCCCAGAAGTCGAACAGTGGGCGGTCCTTCGAAAATCAGCGACAGATCGACCCGATACCTCTACACTTATGTACACATTGTTCGAAAAGTCTGAAATCCAATGACAAAATGGTGATGCCTCGTGACGACGTCAGAAGAGTGGTCTGTACACGCTCCTGCCCTGGATGTAACCGACCGTAAGATTATTTCGATCTTGGCTCAAGACGGTCGGATATCGATGACCGCGCTGGCCGAAAAGGTGCATATTTCTCGTGCACACTGCCATGTTCGCCTCCAGCATTTACAAGACACGGGCGTCATCACGGGATTCACGGTGAACGTCGATCCGCTGAAAATGGGATTCGGCGCCTCAGCGCACGTCATCCTGAAGCTCCGTCAGCACAACTGGCGTGCCCTGCGCCAACAGTTACTCGACATCCCAGAAATCTGGCACGTCGCCCTAACCGGCGGACCGATGGACGTGATCCTGTTGGTCCGGGCCAAAGACACCGCTGACCTGCGCCGGGTGGTCTTTGATGAAATCCAGCCGTTGGCGGGCGTGGTGGATACCCAAACATTTATGATCTTTGACGATCTGGTGTCGCGCAGCGCACTGCACTAGCCCGACGGCTGCTGAGCCGGGGTTACAATCAATGCCGAGACCACTGCAAGCACCTAGGGAGACCATGGCTTCGAAAGCAGCCCAGCCTGGCGAGGGCGTCAAAAATCAGATGTTGGAGCGCGTGACCGCGATCCTGGATGCGGTGGGCTCCGAAACGCTGACCGCGACCGAAATTGCCCACCGCACGGGGCTGTCAAAATCCACGGCGCATCGAGTTGCCCAATCCATGGAAGCCTACGGTTTTCTCGCCAAGCACCCCGGCGGTGGGTACTCGATTGGTCGCCGGCTGCTTTCACTGCCGTTGCAATCCCTGGCCGGCTCGTACTTATCCGCGTTACGTGATGAAACGGGGGAGACCGCCCAGTTATGGGTCCGCCAGGGGGACAAACGATTGTGTATTGATTCCTTTGACAGTCACCACCGGCTTCGTATTACAGCGGAGCCGGGTCTGATGTATCCGCTGCACGGTTCAGCGGGCAAAGTCCTCGCCAGTGAGAACCTTGCCGAGACGCTCGGTGATCGCGGGTGGGTGGAATCCGTCGAAGAGCGCACGCCCGGACTGTCCTCCGTCAGCGCACCCGTGATGCGTCACGGTGCCGTAATCGCAGCGGTCTGTTTGGCCGTACCAATGGCTCGCATTGATAAATCCCCTGGTCAAGACCATGGGGCAGCCGTGGTCCGCACCGCCCAGAGTATCGCTGAAGCTCTCTAGCGTTTCGACAGTATTATTCGAAAATTCATCTTTTCCTCACAGCGACTTGTGAGGTGATTCACTTATGGTTACACTGGATCCTATCTAGCGGGACTATAGTCCCACTCACTGAGATTTAAGGGTAGGAAATGCAACCATTAGCAGATGCCAATGCACTCCCACTTGAAGGCGTTCGCGTCCTCGAATTGGGCAACTTCATCGCGGCGCCGTTCGCCGTTCGCCGCTCGCATCTTCGCCGACTTCGGCGCCGAAGTCATCAAGATTGAAAAGCCAGGCAGCGGTGACGAAGTCCGGGATTGGCGTACCCCGCGCGGCAAGACCTCGATGATCTTCCGCACGCTGGGTCGCAACAAGAAATCCGTAGAACTCGACCTGCGGGATGAACGCGGGCGTGAAGCCATCCTGGAATTAGCCAAATCCACCGACGTCGTCATTGATAACTTCCGTCCCGGCACCCTGGAACGCTGGGGCATTGGCCCGGATGAACTCACCGCGGTCAACCCAGACATCGTACTGGTTCGCATCTCCGGCTACGGCCAGACCGGCCCCTACCGCGATCGCGCCGGCTTTGGCTCGGCAGCTGAATCCTTTGCCGGACTGCGCTTTATCACCGGGGAACCAGACCGTCCAGCCGGCCGTGCCGCCGCCCCCATCGGTGACTCGGTTGCCGGGCTCTACGGTGTGATCGGCGCGCTGATGCTGATGATGAAACGCCAGCGACTCAAAGCAGCAGGTGTGGCCGCCTCGGCTAATACCGCCGATAACGTCGCCGACGTTGCACTATATGAAAGCGTATTCTCAATTCTGGAATCGCTGGTGCCTGACTACGACGCCTACGGCGTGATCCGTCAGCGTCAGGGTGCAGTCCTGCCGGGTGTTGTCCCAGCCGGCGCCTACCCGACAGCCGACGACTTAGAAGTGGTCATTGGTGGCAACTCCAATTCGGTATTCCAACGGCTGATGGTGGCCATTGGCCGTGCGGATTTGGCCAATGATGAGTCGCTGACCTCGACCTCAGCTCGTAGCGCTCGTGAACAAGAACTCAACGCGGCCATCCGCGAGTGGACGTCTGCTCACGACCTCGACGCCGCCTTGGAAATCTTGAGTGAAGCTGGTGTACCAGCCGCTCCGGTCTTCGATGCTAAGTCCTTGGCAGAAGATGAACACTACATCGCCCGTGACATGGTCCAGCCCATGGAAGTCGTGGTCGAAGACGAGCCAGAACTAGTTCGTTTCCCAGGTATTGTTCCCAAGATCGCCTCGCATGACGGTAAGATTCGCTGGGTTGGCCCAGACCTGGGTGCTGATACCGAGCAAGTCTTGCGCGACGTCGCCGGCTATTCAGATGACCAGATCGAAGCCCTGTCACAGGAAGTCGTGAATCAGGCATGACCAAGCAGATTTTAGTAACCGACGTCTTTCTGCGCGACGGCCTCCAAGACGAGCCCGTGGTAGTCGGTGTCGAAGACCGTCTCAAGATTGCCTACCAACTGGCCGATGCAGGCGTCCGACGCATGGAGGTCGCCTCGTTCGTCAATCCAAAACGTGTTCCACAGATGGCGGGTGCCGAAGAGATCGTGGCCCAGCTGCTTGAGGATCCGGCGTTTAACGCCAAGATCACCTCGTTAGTACTCAACGGCAAAGGTGTTGAACGTGCCTTGGCCGCCGGAAACCACGCTATTCAATTGGTGTTGTCAGCATCGGAGGAACACTCCAAAGCCAACGCGGGCCAGACCGTTGACGAGGCACTCGACGGTTTAGTTGGTGCCACCAAGAACTACCCCGACGGTGAATTCTTTGCGGGCGTCTCCACAGCATTCCGCTGCCCATTTGAAGGCTACATTCCGGCCGAACGCTTGGTGCGGATTGTCGGCAAGCTGTTGGATGCCGGAGTGACGACCATCGGCCTGGCAGATACGTTGGGCACCACCGAACCCGACTATCTGGCCAGTTCGCTGGATACGGTCATGAGTCATTTCCCTGAAGCCACCTACAGTCTGCACCTGCACAACGCCCACGGACGCGCGCTGGAAAGTGTGGATCTGGCTATCGAACGTGGCGTGACCATGTTTGATGCGGCCCTGGGCGGATTCGGTGGTTGTCCATTCGCCCCGGGTGCTGC
>ERZ1032895.71-NODE-71-length-29445-cov-5.546410_pt1 | contig 29445 bp, 27 predicted proteins | sample MGYA00516687_ERZ1032895 | MGnify/ENA primary metagenome ERZ1032895 (study PRJEB33719, sample SAMN04261600) | wastewater metagenome | biome: rural village; feature: latrine urine exit; material: soil | place: El Salvador | collected 2013-01-14 ... | reverse complement strand
TGACCGGCGTCCTCGTGGTCGGTGGGGTCACCCTGGTCTATACCGCCTTCGGTGGGTTCCTGGGAGCGTCACTGACTGATGTGGCGCAAGGCTTGTTGATCCTGGCGGCTTTGGTGTCGGTTCCCATTATTGCTACGATCCAGCTGGGTGGGCCCGGTCAGGTTATGAGCCTGATTGATGAAGCCGATGTTCAAGCAGGTCTTGATCACCTGTCCTTCACCGGTGGTGGCTGGTCTATAGACTCGATGCTGGTGATCATTTCGGGTCTGGCGTGGGGGTTAGGATACTTCGGGCAGCCGCACATTCTGGCCCGCTTCTTCGCCATTCGAAGCCATGCCGCAGTCAAAACTGCTCGTCGCATCGGGACCGGTTGGGTCATTCTCTGTATGGGTGGCGCCGTGTTGACCGGTCTGATTGGTGTGGCGTGGTTCCACGAGGAAGGACAGCCACTGGACAACCCCGAGACCGTGTTCCTACTGCTGTCACAGACCCTTTTTCATCCCTTCGTGGCGGGTCTGGTCTTGGCTGCGGTGCTTGCGGCGATCATGTCAACCATGTCGTCCCAGCTGCTGGTGTCCGCTTCGGCGCTGGTCGAAGATATTTATGGGTTGTTCAAGCACAACCCGGGTGAAAAACAACAGCTGTGGCTGGGTCGTATCGCAGTCGTGGTCGTCACCATTATTGCGATCCTCATCGCCCAGGACCCAGATTCCACCGTATTGGACCTTGTCGGTTTCGCGTGGGCCGGATTCGGCGCCGCGTTCGGACCAATGATTTTGATGGCGCTGTACTGGAAACGCGTCACCGCTATGGGAGCGCTGGCCGGCATGGTTGCTGGCGCCGTGGTCTCCTATGTGTGGGGTACCGTTCCGGCCATCAAGGAAGCTATTGATCTCTATGAGATTGTGCCTGGGGTTATCGCCCACTTCGTGGTCGCGGCCATCGTGTCATTGTTGACGAAAAAGCCCGACCCAGAAGTTGCAATGGAATTTGAACAGATGCGAGAAACCGTCTCGTCAAAATAGTCCGGTACAAGTCTGATCATTGGTTGGCAGCGACTCATCGTCTGAGTTGTTGCCAACCGGTGTTTTAACGGGCTTACGATGGTCCTATGGGTTTCTCAAGGACACAAAGTATTTATCTGGCGCTCCCGACCGAAGCGGTCTGGGATCTGCTCTCGGCGCCCAGCGCGTGGTTGCAATTTGATGACCAGTTACAAAAGTTCACACCGGTCGACATGGCCGGCAATAGGCTGCAAGCCGGGGACACTGTCAAGGTGGTCCCCAAAGCGTTAGTCCGTGGATTTGTGCACGCTGTCACTGCACCACCGGCCACGATTGTGACGGCTCGAGAAAACCAAGAAATCGCGTGGCGCCAGAATCAGCCGGGTGGCCACACTCAGCAACGCTGGACCATGCACTCGACCAATGACGACGGGACCACCCTGACCCGCCACATCGAAGTTGTGGGTCCTCTCGCCGCTCCCCTGGGTGCAACCCTGGCAGATCCGCTAGCCGGCGATATCGGAGCCGTCGGGGCGCGCATGTTCAAAATGGCCGGCACCGCCGATCCGAGTCAGCCGTTAAATATTATCGCCGGCGGATCGGGCTATCTGGGCTCCCGGCTGGCTACCCGTATGCTTGCAGCTGGCAAGCGAGTGATGGTGTTGACCCGCAGCCCACAAAGCGGGGTGGCGTATCCTCAGACCCGCTGGGGCGAAGATGACTTGGTGCCCCTACACGAACAACTCATGGATGATGCGGGGTTCAATATCATCAACCTGGTCGGGCGCCGCATGGGGGCCAAATTCTCACCGACCGAAGTCGATGCGCTGGCTGCCTCTCGTATTCTCCCAACGCAACGACTCTGGAACGCTGTGACCACAGCTGAACACCAGGGCGGCACACTCCACCGGTGGATCCAAGGCAGTGCGGTGCCCCTGTGGGATGCCAAATCCACCACCGAATTCACCGAACAGACCGCCCCGACCGCAGACCTCGACGGTATCAAGGGCATGGGGCAACTGGTTGCCGACTGGGAGGCTGCAGCCCCTCACGGTGCCAGCATCATCCGAACCGGTGTGGTGCTTGGACCTGAGACCGAAATCGCGCTGGGACTTGCGGCCATGGCGATGTCGAAGACTCGTCCAAATATTGATGGCTACTTACCCTGGATTCACGAGGAAGACTGGTTCGGGATTATCGAATATCTTCTCACCGTGGAGCGCCCACCCAAAATCGTGGTCGCGGTCGCGCCGCACCAAACTCGTCTCTCGGAGGCCATCAACGCTTTCGCCCCGTGGCTTGGGACACGGAACATCCCGATCCCGGCGACCCTGTTGAGCATGGGGATGAGCATTATTCGTAAAGAACCCGGGCTGCTCATGAGCAGTACTCGTGCCCGGTCGGAAGTCTTGGATGATAACGGGTATCTGTTCAAGTACCCAACCATCGCCGAAGCCGCAGACGCGGTCATGCTTTAAGGCTGCGCGCCCCTACTGAAGGGATCTCGGTCGGGGCGCTAGCGACTGTGTGAGGGGAAGGTTTTGCTCTGCAACTTTTGCGACGAGACGACCGGTTACCTCACCGCGTTTGAGTCGCTCGACGCCGTCAGCGATTTCTTCAAAGTCAATGACGCTCAGGGTTGGTTCGAGATCACCGGAGGCGATCCATTTCATGACCGAAGCGATGTCGTCTTTCGACCCACCGTTGGAGCCGACTAATTCGACCTGGCCCAGTATCATGGCATTGGTGTCGATGGTGGCTTCGAGTTTGCCCATGCCGACCAGTACGACGCGGCCCTGGAATTTGACGGTCTGGATCGCTTCGTTCGTCGTGGTGCCGAACCCTGCAAAATCAATGATGACATCGAGTTCATCGTCTTTGAATTCGGTGATCGACTTGGCGACCTTGACCGCGCCGCCGACTTTGGCCTGCTCCCAAACATCTTCTTTGATTTCGGCGACGTACACTTCCGCACCCTCTAAGTGCGCTAAGCGGGCACCGATCTGGCCAAGCCCACCGAATCCGATGATGCCAACCTTCATCCCGGCCTTGACGCGGCCCTTGCCGAAGACCGCCCCGGCTGAAGTCATGCCGGCGTCAGTAGCAGCTGCGGCCTGTTCAAAAGAGATGCCTTCGGGCATGGCGACCAGTTGCTCCGGGTCGACTTCGGCCTTGGCTTCCCAGCCACCGTTCACGCCGTAGCCAAATGGGCCGATCATAGGCCACACAGCGACCTTGTCGCCGACGCTCCAATCGGTCACGCCCTCGCCTATCTCGGAGATGATGCCTGCGGTCTCGTGGCCTGGTACAACGGGCATCACTTTCATCAGGCCCATCCACCCTTCGTCTTCAAGAATGCCGACGTCAGAGTGACACAGGCCCGCGGCCTGCACATCGATGACGACCTTGCCCGCTGAGGCTTTTGGTTCTTCGATCTCGACTCGTTCAAACGGTTTACCGGTTCCGTGGAAATGCCAAGCTTTCATGCTGAACTCCTTCATCGAGCCACTGCTCTGGTCACCAATGGTTGCATAATGTATCCAACCATTTTCATGGTAATAAATTGGTTCGCCCACAACCCAAGGTTGGGACGCTTACGGTTGGTCACATCCTCGACAGTATCTTGACGCACGTCAAGCCGTCTCGGCAGGACCTGTTGTAGCCTGTCAGCATGCGGGAAATACCGATTCGAGACATCACCACCCACGATGACAACTGTGTTCGCCGAGTTCCAATCTTTGCCGGGCTGACACCAGCCCAACAAGATCTCGTGGCGACCATGGCACGTCCGCAGATGTTAGACAACGGTGAACTCGTCCATGGCGTCGGTGAACGGACAGGCAAGATGTTTGTGGTGCATTCGGGGCAAGTGAAATTGCATCGAGTGTTGCCGAGCGGCCGGAAATTATTGCTCCGGGTGGCACAGCCGGGTGAAACAGTGGGCGAACATGCATTCTTGACCAGTAGTCCCACGCTTGATGAAGCCGAAGCCATGGACGGCACTCGATTATGTGTGTTTGTCCATGATGATTTGGCAGACCTGTTTCAACGCTACCCTGACATCGCTCACCGCATGCTGCGAACCCTGGGTGATCGGTTGGCACAGACGGAACATCAGTTAGTTCTCAACACCCAGAGTGTGGACGTTCGACTCGCCGATTATCTCTTACAGCAACCTGTGCTGCCGAACAGTCCCGCCGGAGGTTTCACCACGGTGCGCTTGCCATTGGAGAAAAAAGATGTGGCGTCTTTATTGGGGACCACACCGGAGTCCTTCAGCCGAGCCTTGGCGCGGTTCAGAGCAAAAGGGCTCATTAGTGTCGAGGACGATACGATTACGCTGCGTGATCTGGACGCCCTCGAAGACCTCGTGGCCGGCGATGTCTAGCGATATGCCCGGTGATATTGGATCGGCGTTGGTGGGGTTTTGTGTCGCAACACCTGGGCGGCATGAATGGGAAAATTAGCGTTACGTAAGGATTCTCGGCCCACTAATACGACATCGGCTTGGCCGGTGACCAGGATGTGTTCGGCTTGGAAAGGCTGCGTGATCAGACCGACCGCAGCGGTCGGAACACCGGTACGTTCACGAAGAGTCTCAGCAAATTTCACCTGATAGCCAGGACCCGATGGAATCTTGGCAGGTAGATTTGACCCCGAGGACACATCAATCAGATCCACGCCGTGTTGGTCCAACCAGCGGACCACGTCAACGCTGTCATCAATGGTCAGTCCCTTATCGATCCAGTCCACGGCTGACAGGCGCACCAGCAGTGGCATCTCGTTTGGGATTTCATTGCGGATGGCGGTCACCACCTGGAACAACAACCGCGCCCGGTTTTCCAGGCAGCCGCCATAATCGTCGTCACGAGCATTACTCAGTGGCGACAAGAATTCGTGCAGCAGGTAGCCGTGGGCACCGTGAACCTCGATGAAATCGAATCCTGCGTCTACCGCACGACGCGCAGAACTTTGAAACGCTGCGATCAGCTCGTCGATACCGGCCTGGTCAAGGGCATGCGGCTCAGCGAGCTCAGGGTAAGCAATAGCCGATGGGGCGACGGTCTGCCAGCCGCCGTCAGCTACGGGCACACTGCCGTTCCGCTCTGGCTCGAATGTGCGATACGTGCTGGCTTTGCGTCCGGCATGGGCTAGTTGGATCCCGGCTTTGGCACCTTGGGACTGCATGAAACCAACGATGGGGGCCAGCGCGTCGCGCTGTTCGTCGTTCCATAAGCCAAGATCCTGCGGAGAGATCCGTCCTTCAGGTGTCACTGCTGTCGCTTCGACAATCACAGCCCCGGCTCCCCCACGGGCAAGCCCACCCAAATGCACCATATGCCAGTCGGTGGCCACACCGTCTTGGGCTTCGACACTGTATTGGCACATCGGTGGGACCCACAGCCGGTTGCGTGCGGTCATTCCGCGCAGGGTGATGGGTTCAAAAACGAGTCGTGACACGGGGCAATTACCTCACATCGTGGTGCCGGGTGGTATTCAAGTCTCAACGGATGCTATCAGGTACACGGAATCCCCTGTGACAATGATGTAGCGCGCTGATATACGCATCCGGTTATGACCTCACGAATGCCCGTGGAACACTCAGCAAAGACACGCTTTCTGACGGTCTTGTGTGAGTGCCGATTATCCCGCTCACGAGCTCTTGGAATCGCGAAACGCTCCGGCCAGGCTAGATAAAGGGTCCGTTTGACTCGCAGTACACAGATCCATGCACGGCGGAAGGAAGATTCCTATGGCACCCAAGCCTCCAGCAAGCAACGCAAAGATCGATCAACTCAATGAGCTCAAGAAGCAGAACACGGGCGAAGCTTTGAGACAAGACTCTGGTGTTCCAGCGGTAGATAACCAGCAGTCACTGCGGGCCGGCCGACGTGGACCGGCTTTGCTGCATGACCCCGACTTCTACCGCAAACAATCACACTTCAACAGGGAACGTATCCCAGAGAAGGTTGTGCACGCTCGCGGATTCGGTGTGCACGGTGAATTTGAGCTAACCAAATCCCTGCGGCACGTAACCAAGGCTCACTTCTTGTCGGAGCCCGGAACCAAAACCCCAACTTTTGTCCGCCTCTCCACGTTCATTGGGAGCAAAGGTTCCAAAGACACCGCAATCGATGTGCGCGGTTTTGCCACGAAGTTTTACACCCAAGAGGGCAACTACGACAACCTTGCCCTGTCCTTTGGTGTATTCATCATCAAAGATGCCATGAAATTTGTGGACTTCACTCACGCCATCAAACCCAATCCGAAGACCGCGGTGCCGCAGGCAGCATCGGCTCATGACACGCTATGGGATTGGGTGGTCAACAACCAAGAATCCGCACACATGGTCATGTGGTTGCAATCCATGCGCGCACGGCCTAGAAGCTGGCGCATGATGGAAGCTTGGCCGATTAACACCTTCCGCTTCATCAATGCCGAAGGCAAATCGACGTTTGCTCGCTTCGTGTGGAAGCCTCACCTGGGTGTGCATGGCCTGCTCCTGGAAGAAGCCGATATCCTTGGCGGCGTTGACCCAGATTTCCACCGCAACGACATGATCGAAGCCATCCAAGCGGGCGCCTACCCGAAATATGATCTCGGTGTGCAGCTGATCGCGGAAGACGATGAATTCGCCTACGATTTCGACATCCTCGACGACACGAAATTCTGGCCCGAAGAAGTTGTGCCAGTGGAAATCGTCGGGACCATGACGCTCAATCGGCTCGTGGATAATGCGTTTGCCGAAGAAGAACAGTCATCCTTTGACCCGGCCTCGCTAGTACCGGGTATCGAATTCTCCCACGACCCTGTCCTGCAGGGCCGCTCGTTTGCGTATCGTGATACGGATTATCACCGATTAGGTACCGCCAACATCAATAACATTCCGATCAACCAGCCGATCATTCCAGTGCACAATAACCAGCGCGATGGGCATGTGCGACACGACATCGATACCGACCTGGTGACCTACCATAAGAACTCGCTTGCTGAAAACACTCCTTCGGATGCGGCTGAGTCGGCAAGGGTTGCTGACTACCCAGCAGAGGTAGAAGGCCACGTCACCCGTCAGCTACCCAGCGAAAAATTCGATGATCACTTCTCGCAGGCGCGCATGTTCTGGAATAGCATGTCGACCGTTGAACAGCAGGACATCATTAAGTCCTTCAGCTATCACCTGGGCAAGGTCATCAGCACATCGGTTCGGCAGCAGACCGTGGATATGTTCGCCAACGTCGACGAGACCCTAGCCACTGAGCTCGCTCGCAATATCGGGGTAAATCCACCCGAGGGAACCCACGTTGCCTACGACGAGGCCTCCCCTGCCTTGAGCATGACCACCACCCCACACAGTGCTGCAACCCAAAAGGTTGGGGTACTGATTGGTCAAGGGTTCCAGGATAACGAAGTGCAACAGGCACTTGATGCGCTGCAAGCCGCAGGAGCGTTCGTCCACATCGTCAGTGACAAGCTCGGCATGGTAGCCGGCGCCAACGGTCTAGAACTGCCCGTAGATACATCATTCGTGACAGCGCACCCGGCACAATTTGATGCCTACTACGTGGTTGGCGGCAGCTCAGAAGACCAGAAACTGTTTGAGGAACACATGACGGAATTCGCCCGAATGGCCTATAAGTTCTTCAAACCCATCGGGGTGGCAAGCACTGGTGAGACGTACCTCAGCCTGCCAACCGAAGGCCAGCATGACGGGGTGGTCTTGGCACAACACGAGTCCTCGTTTGGCGAGGCGTTCGTTGATGCTATAGCCCAGCACAGATTCTGGGATCGCGTCTAAACGCGGCCATAGTGAGGGTGTGGGTCGGTGTTCGGCCCACACCCTCAGCGTGCCGTAGGAGTATTCAGCCAGACCAGATAGCTTCGGACGGTCTTGAGCTGTGCGGTTTTGGTGTGGCCCGCAAAGCTGAACACATGGCTAAAGGCGGTTTGTGTCCCGTCGTCACCAACGACTCGTCCATCTGCTGCGCAATCGGTGCCGTAGGTAATGATGGTAAGCAAATGCAAAGCCGATACATCCGGTTGTGTTTTCAACCACGACTCAACAGCCTGGTGACCGTGCAGCTGGGTCGAGCCGATAACATCCCACTGAACATCGTCTCGCAACCGGTCGAGCACCGCAGGCTCATCACGTTGATACAATGCGATGAGGAAATCCCGCACCACGGCCTTCCGTGGTGCGTTCCCGCAGTGTTCTGGGATATCGATGACGTCTACTGTGTTGGGTGACTGGGACATAACGCGGGGTTTTCTTGGTTCAGCAGCCGAGGTGAGGTTGAATTAAGCCCTGCTCTCTTCTTAGCAAGTCCGCCGAACCATTTCCAGACCTGGCGGCAAAACAGGAAGTGAGGCGGAATCGTTGAGTCGTTCAGTTTTGGTATCCACGTCATAGAGTGGAAGCAATGAAACATGACACTTCTGGCGGCCGCACCCAGCCCGCTGCCCTACCGTTTGCGCTCGACACGATCGGGGCTGGCCTGCCCGCAGCGGACCTCGTCGACTCCTTGCTCAAGAGTGACGGCGCATTACGTAGCGTGGTGGTCGCTCCTCCAGGGACCGGCAAGACCACGATCGTGCCACCCACGGTCGCGAATCGGTTGTCGGTGCACGGGCGCTCCGGCAAAGTCATCGTGACGCAACCGCGACGGATGGCAGCCCGGGCGGCTGCCCGGCGCTTAGCGTATCTGACGAACACTCGGTTGGGTGCTGAGGTCGGATATGCGGTGCGCGGGGATCAGCAGACCTCGAAGGACACGGTGGTGGAATTTGTCACCACCGGGGTGTTGTTACGGCGACTCATCCGCGACCCGGAAGCCACCGGGACCGCAGCGATTATCTTGGATGAAGTACACGAACGTCATCTGGACACCGATCTGACGTTTGCCATGGTCCAGCAACTGGGCCAATTGCGCGATCAGCCACTCGACATTGTCGTCATGTCAGCCACCCTGGATGCTGACATGTGGGCCAACCTCTTGACCACCGACGACACAACTGCCGAGATCCTATCCGTCGAAGCCGCGACGTATCCCCTGCGTGAGCAGTCGGCGCCGCTGCCAGGCAATCAACGTGGTCTGGATGCCCGCGGAGTGACCGATACGTTCTTAGCTCACGTGGCCGATACGGTCGTCTCCACCGTAGAACGCGAACCCGACGGTGATGTCTTAGTCTTTTTGCCGGGTGCACGAGAAATTGATCGGGTGGCCAATCGGCTCTCCCAGCGACTCAGGAATCTTGAGATTTTGCCACTGCTGGGTTCCACCTCCGCGGCGGAACAAGACCGCATATTGCAACCCCCGACCACACAACAACCCCGCAGAATTGTTGTGGCAACAAATGTCGCTGAATCGGCTCTGACGGTGCCCGGTGTTCGCGTCGTGGTGGATGCCGGGCTAGATCGGCAAAGCAGGCTCGATACCGTTCGCGGCGTGGCCGGTCTCGTGACCGTGGGTGCGGCGAAGTCTTCGATGATTCAGCGTGGCGGGCGTGCAGCTCGACAAGCCCCGGGGCTCGTGGTGCGATGTCTGTCGGACGCCGAGTTCGCAGCCCGGCCGGCGCATCGCCCAGCCGAAGTTCGCACCGCTGATCTCACCCAGGCCGTCCTGGATCTGGCCTGCTGGGGTGCCACCGATGGCTCTGGTATGGCCTTGCCAGAGCCCTTACCGCAGCGTGCCTATTACAGTGCGGTCGAGACCCTGACGCAGTTGGGTGCGCTTGATGACCAGCGACGCGTCACGCCCCTGGGTCGGAAACTGGCCGACCTGCCGGTGGATCCGCGACTGGGGCGGGCCCTGTACGACGGCGCCGAATTCGCTGGCACCCAACTGGCAGCCGAAACCGTGGCGACCCTTGCCGCTGACCAGCGGGCACCCGGTGCTGACTTGACTGCGCTGCTACGGCGTCTCCGGTCTGAACGTCCCCAACGCTGGGCGAGTGATGTGTCACGGCTGCGCCGGGTTGTGCCAGCAGACTCCACCAAACCATCGCAAGACCCATTCCACATCGGCATGATCACCGCCCTGGCATATCCCACACAGATTGCACGTCGACGCGGTTCCGGGTCAGGGCAGAGTGCAGAATACTTACTGGCATCGGGCACGGCGGCAGCACTGCCACGCGATTCCTCCCTGCACGGCTGTCAGTGGTTGGCCATCGCCGAGCTGACACTGCACGGTGACCGTGCGATCATTCGTAGTGCTGCCGAGCTGGATCAGGATCACGCTGAACTTGCCGCCGGGAGGCTGGTCACGACCCAAATCACAGCGAAGTTTCTGGACGGCAAAGTCTCGGCGCGTTCAGTGCATCGCCTGGGGGCCATCGAATTGTCCTCGACCCCGGTCAAACCCACCCCCGAACACACCAAGGTCGCGGTAGCAGACGACATCCGACAGCGCGGAGTGCTCAGCTTCTTCGACGTCGCCACCAACCCCAAACGCTACGCCGAATTTGAAGCCCTGCGGGGTCGCATGGGCTTACTACACCGGGTTATTGGCTCGCCCTGGCCCGATGTCACCGATATCGCACTGACCGCACGCCTGGACGATTGGCTGGCACCAGAAATCGAACAGCTTGCTGGCGGAACGCATCGAGATCGCATCGATCTGGCGTCAGCGTTACGCCGCCTTCTGCCCTGGCCCGAAGCAGCACGACTGGATGATCTCGTCCCCGAGCGGCTCCAGGTTCCCTCAGGGTCCCTGGTGCGTCTGGACTGGCCCGCACCGGAAGAACATACGGCCGATGAGGCTGCGTCCCCGGTGTTGGCAGTCAAGTTGCAGGAATGCTTCGGCTGGACCGGTAGCCCTACGGTGGTCAATGGGCAGGTGCCGGTGGTATTGCACCTGTTATCCCCTGCTCGGCGTCCGTTAGCGATCACCCGGGATCTTGCGAACTTCTGGACCAACGTCTACCCGCAAGTGCGCGCTGAGAATCGTGGACGATACATCAAACATCCCTGGCCGGAAGATCCACTCACCGCCCCGGCCACCGCTAAAACGAATCGAGCGCTGCGAAATCGCGGCGACTGATCTTTGGTCTCCTCTTTACCGGCGGATCCCCCGGGCAAAGTAAAAGATCGGGCCAATAAAGTTCACCGCGATGACACCAGCCCATTTTGCTTTGCTGCCACGCACCTGGCCGGAGGGTCTGAACACAAGATCAGTCCACGCGGTAACTGCCAGCGCGATTTGTATCGACCCGAGTGTCAGCACGGCTGTTTGTTGTTTCGGTGTGAGGTCATGCCATGTTTTGCGAGCCTGCTTTTTACGAATCATGATGTTCTCGTCCTGAATTCGGTAGGTAGTGCCGAAAGATTCTCTTATGTGCTGCCAGTTATGCCGCCGGCGAGCCGTTCAGGCGGTGTTCCGGCCCGTAAGTTTGTCGCGCAATCGGTCCACCATGCCGACGCCCACTCCGACCGTTTTGTGAAACAATTCCGAATGCGGCGCGTTCGGGTGCGGCCGGGTCGGTGCCAGAGATTTCGCTTTTTCGACCTTCCGCCCAAGCTCGATGCGCTCTTCCAGCGGAATATGTTTGCGTAGTTCTGGGAACTGCTCGTCTTCTTCGTCACTGGCATGGTGGCGCAGTTTCTCTTCGAATTGCCGGACTAAGCTCATGAACTGTTCAGTGTCGGCGTCTACGTCTTCCAGGCGTTTCATCACCTCGACCAGCTCGTCGTGTTCCTTTTTGTCGTGTTCGACTTCTTCAGCACCGTTGGGCAGGTATTTCTCCATTGCTGGATAAACGTGCATTTCTTCAGCGACGGAATGCCGCATGACTTCTGCTATCACCGTATCAGCGGCGTCACGACGTTGTTCAACGGTCGTGGCCTGTTGGATTGTGGCGATCAAATCCAACATGTCCTGGTGATCTACGGTCAGGATGTGGGTGACATCCTGTTCCTCTGTGACGGGTTCGTGCGCGGTCATAGCCATCCTTGAGTTTCGGGTCAGGTGTCTCCAGGCTACTGAGTCGCGGTATTTTGGGGTAGAGCCCGCCTTCCCCGTGTCAGACTCCAGTGCTTCGTGATCAGTCGTCGCACAACCAGTGTCGATCGCTGTCGGTGCAGGGTAGGGTCGATTTCAGCTCCACACGTGAAGTTGCTCGACATGTGTATGTTCTGCTCAACAGGAGGATTCATGTTCCGGTTGAACGTGGCCGATGGTATCCACGCAATCACTCGTGTGCACGTAAATTTTTATCTCATTGAAGACGACGACGGCGTCACAATAGTCGATGCCGGGCTGCCACGCATGTGGTCACTGCTTCACGAAGCGCTGCAGGCCATTGAACGACGACCCGATGAGCTCAGAGCGCTCGTACTAACCCACGGCCATTTCGATCATGTTGGGTTAGCCGCTCGGATGCAACGGGAATGGAACCTCGATGTTTACGTTCATCGGGCAGATGCTGACCTGGCCGCACACCCGTATCGGTACAAGCCCCAGTCCAACCGGTTCTTGTATCCGTTCTTTCATCCGCGCTCGCTGCCGGTGATGGGCCGGATGGCCGTGGCCGGCGCGCTGCGGGTACGCGGCGTCTCGCGGCCGATACCATTTGATGGCTTAGAACGTTTGCCCGTACCCGGGGCTCCGATTCCGCTTCATACCCCCGGGCATACTCGCGGGCACTGCATGCTGTATCTGCCACACCGTGATGTAATACTCACCGGTGATGCGCTGGTGACACTGGACCCATACACCGGCAATACCGGACCACAGATCGTGGCTTCGGCCGCGACCCAGGACACCGCCGAGGCGATGCAGGCTCTGGACATGCTTGAGACGCACCAGGCCACGACTCTGCTGCCTGGCCACGGCGAGCCCTGGAAGCTGGGTACCGCAACGGCCCTGCGTCATGCCCGTGCCGTCGGCGAGCACTAACCGTTAGCCCTCGGATGGGATGATGTCTTCGAGCTCGGTGAGAAAGTCCTGCAACACCGGGCCGTTCGTCTGGGCTCCGGCAAAGCCCTCCGTGTAGAACAATGCCACTGCCAGATCCCCGTGGGTGGCCATGATCCAGGTGTGGGCCAGATCTTCGCCGTCGTCAACATATTCTGCGGTACCCGTCTTGGCATAGACGCGGGCGCCAGGTACGTCTTGCAGAATCGGCACGGTTCCGTGTTCTACCGGCCCGGCCATGAGCTCCTGCAGGGTGGCGGCTTCATCTTCGGTCAGTGGCGCATTACCCGGGAGGTTTTCGTTCTGGCTCGGATCAACCTGCGGGTCTGTGACCAGCACCGGGGTGACGGTTTGTCCGGCAGCCACCGAGGCGGCAACCGTGGCCATGCCCAACGGTGAGGCTTGGACTAGGCCCTGGCCGAAGAGTCCGGCGGCGTGCTGGGTCTCTTCGACCTCGGTGGGCACCGAACCAAGAAATGCCCCGGTAAAACCGGTCACGGGGTCCTCTACCAGCCCTAGCGCCACGGCAGCATCACGGAGGTCTTGCGGGGCAAGTTCCTCCCACTGGCTAACGAAACTGGTATTGCAGGATTGGGCGATCGCATCGGCCAGGGTGATCTCCCCGAGGTACTGCGACGGATACCCCGCAAAGTTCGAAATCTCCGTGCCGTCAATCGTGATGGTCTGGGGGCAGCTGACCGTAGATTCCGGGGTCATGCCGTTGCGCAGCATCGCTAGGGCCGTGACAATTTTGAAGGTCGACCCCGGTGGATAGGCGCCCGTGACGGCAAGCGGCCAACTGGTCTCGGCCGGGCCGTCGGCGGCCGCCAGGATGTGCCCATCGGAGGGCCGTACGACGACGAGTCCGGCGGGTACCTCGGCGTCGTCGATCATCTCTTCGGCGAGGTGTTGGACATCGGTGTGCAGCGTGGTTGTTATGGACTGCCCGTCGACGACGTCGCGTTGAAAGGACACCTCTTCGCCGGTTGCCGGCTCTTGACTCGCTTCGGCATTATCGATGCTGATGTCCAACCCGTCAGCCCCGCTGAGACGCTCGTTGTACATGCGCTGCAGTCCCGTCAGACCGGTTGGCACACCCGCGGTGAATTCCCCGTCGGAGACTTCGATCTGTTCGGCGTTGGGTTCCCCATAGGTGCCCAGCAGTGAGCGGGCAAAGGTGCGTGACGGTCCCAGGACCATTGTGTCCTCCATGGTCATGGCCCCCTGAATCTGGGCAATATCATCCATGGGGATCTCGGTGTCGTCGTCATCACGCAGCACAATGAATTCAACCCATGCGCGCTCGCCGGCCGCCAGGGTGCGCTCAACGAAGGCTTCTGGGTCCAGGTCGAGTGCCTCGGCCAGATCGGTCGCGGACTCGGTGAGGGTTGCTGCAATATCGTCTTCGGTTGGTTCAGCACCACCCTGGGACAGTGCTTGGACCACGTGGGACTTATCGATGCCGAGGCGCTGCACTGGGCGATCCATGGCCAGGGCATTGTCGTCGCCATCGCGAATTGTGCCGCGCTGGGCTTGATCAACGACGACGTCCACGCGCCCGTCGTCGGCCAGCCCGGGCACCAGCGTGGAAGCGGTCAGGTACGGCTGCCAGGTTTCGGTTTCTGCGTCCCACACCAGGTGTGCTTGCGTGGGATAGGACCAAGTTTCCGCGGGCTGCTCGTCGTGAGGTTGCTGGTCTTCTTCTGAGTCACTGCCGCGTGTGAGGTCCCAGGTCACCGTGTAGTTGGCGGTTGCCGTGACCGTGTCTGCATCGGAGTCATCAATTTGCGCCGATTCGAGGTGCACGGTCAGCGGGAATTGTTCAAGTTGTTGTACGGTGTCTGCGAGCGCAGCCGGGTCCATCGAGTCATCTGTGAGGGGCTGATCGGCGAGTCCGGTGAATCCCTCGGTTGCCAGGTGATCGGCAAATTGTTGGGCGGCATCAGTTGGGTCGGGTGCGGTGGGGCCGCATGCGCTCAGGCCCAGCACGCCGATAACAAGCGTCGCGGTCAAGCTCAGACGATGTCGCCAAGGGGACGGTGTTGTCGTGGTTGACGTGGTGTGATGTGTGATGTGAGTGGTTGCCATCATGGTGCGATTCTAATGGCCTCATGATGTTGCTGAGTCCGCGTGACGCAGGCCATAGACGGCGGGGACGGGTCAGCCATGTAGCGGGGTCTGCTCTCTTGGGCGGCACATGACTACTGAGGTAGCAGCCCTAGGTTCGCTGACTCAAAGCGCACGAGCTTTAGGCGGATATCTTCTAACAGTCGTGCCCGAGGAAATTGGCTGCCGAGTTTCCTATCGTCTTGCCTGCCAGCCCGGACCAGTGCACCGATAAGTTGTGTGGTCATTGATGTGGCGTGGTCCGTCTGGTCCTTGCCCTCCTGGGCTTCAATCGACACCACGATGGTAGCTAGGTGGGCTGGAAATATTTCGTCCTCACGTTGGACATTTTTCTCTCCTCGCTGCCCTAGACAATGGGACCTGGACCGATGGGATTTCTCTGTCTGACACGAACACGCGAGGGGTTTTGTGTAGCACAATGGTACTGACCAAGACAGCCGTCGACATCAGTAACTGCCGCTAGAGAGGTTGAAGCGTTGTAGTACTCCCGGCAGTGGCCGCTAAAGCCTGCGACGGGGAAACCCTGCAATGAGGGGCATGGAAGTATGTTGGCAAAGCTTTCGACAGGATGACATCGTGTTGAACCACAGCGTGATTTATACCCATGGGGTCGCGACCCATCCGGGGTCAGTGACCGACAATTTGGAACACTTCCAGGGTGACGGAGTTGCTTGGCTGGACTTTGTGAACCCCACCTCGCAAGAGCTTGAACAACTCAAGGCTGCGTTTCAGCTCCATGATCTTGCCATCCGAGATGTTCTCCAAGGCGGTCAACGACCAAAGATCGAAGCATACGGTGCGACACGATTCATTGTGTTGCGACCGGCTTGGGTTCAGAACAATAGGCTGCACACGGTGGAGTTCTTTCTTCTTGTCGGCCCGAACTTCGTTATCACTGCACGTCATGAAAACTTCCCAGACCTCGAACCTGCAGCACGCCGACTGACGGATAACCCCCATCTGCCTGCAGACCCCCAGCAGATTCAGTACGTCCTACTCGAAACCATCTGCCATAGTTATAAGCCAGTGATGATCTTTCTTCGCGACGCAATCGACGACGTTGAAGAAGATATCATTGTCGGCGAAGAGACTGCACCGCACCGAGTCTATGAACTGTTGCGCGATATTATGAAGCTCCAGCGCAGTGCTCACCCGTTTCCGGACATCGTCAACGACCTGCGCGAAAACTTCACCGGGGAACTCGACACGCATCTGCGCAGTCTTGAAGATCGGGCTCTGCGGTTGTCGGGGCAGGTTGATGGTTTCCGCGACGCCCTCACCGCCGGGTTCCAGCTGCATACTGCGTTGCTTGGCGAACGTCAGAACGAAGAAATGGCGCGCATGTCCGAGGCTGCATATAACCAAGGCGAACAAGCCAAGAAAATCTCCGCATGGGCCGCCATCTTATTCACGCCCACGGTGATCACGGGAATCTATGGCATGAACTTTCGTCACATGCCTGGGCTCACGGAATGGTATGGCTTCGCTGCATCACTATTGGCCATGTTGGTCTCATCGATCACGCTGTACTTCATTTTCAAACGGCAACACTGGCTCTAAGCTCGACGACGCAATGAGCATCTTCCCCGTACTATGACTCCGCAGTGATGACTCTCTGAGGAGTTATATGTCAACGCCACACCGATTATTTTTCCTCTAGTGATTTACGTGACCTGGCAAAAACGCAATCACTATCAGGTCGGCGGCGCCGATCAGTTGTAGCCATATATTGAGCTGTACTCCGTACTCTCCGAAACCGTCATCATGCTGGGCGTTGGTCTTCGAAGTAGGATCGCTGGGCTGGAAAGTAGTCATCAAAGTCTGGAACTGGATCGCCTGCAACGATGGCCACGAGCTGGTCGAGATAGTATTCCCAGCCCGGTCCGATCTCACCAATTGTTGACGGATCTATATCATGCATGGTGAAAAGTAGCTCGGTTTGGCTTTCATCCTCGGTCAGTTCGATTGCCAGGTCCCAGGGCAAGCTGTCGTCCAAGGTTTTCACGCGAAGATGCTCAGGAGCTTGGCACTGCAGGATTTCGACCTTAAATCCGGGTTTTCCTTCTTCGAAAGCCAGAAAGAGCTTGATGGTCTCGCCCTCGGTTCCGATTCCTTCCCAGGGCCCGATCCAACGTTCTGTGAACTGGGATTCCGTGAGGTAATCCCAGGCGTGTTCGATTGCCACGGGCAGCCTTCTTTGGAGCGTTAAGTCGTATCCTTGGTCGGTCGGTACGAGCCGACCCGTTGGTGTAGGCATGACGTCTCTCCCATTCGGTGGTGGGCCGGTCCCGCTGCACAGTCACGCCACGCAGGCTCGGGTGACCATCGCGGTTTGCATCATAAATTCTACGCTGTCCAGGGGCGAGCTGTCCTGGACCGCTGAGCATTTGAGGACAGCGTTCTGGTGAGCAATCCGTCGCTGAGATGCCTGGCAGCTGGGTAGCACGGCTCGAGTCTACCGCTGTTTAGCCACCGAGCCGACTGATGGTAAAGGCCAGTAGGAAGCCGGCCGCAGCGATCAGACCGGTCCAGGAATGGGTGCGCTCGAAGGCTTCGGGGATCATCGTATCGGACAGCATGGTCAAAATGGCCCCAGCTGCGAAGGCCGTGATAACCGCAACCGTATTTTCCGAAGCATCACCGAGCAACAGATAACCCAACGCAGCGGCGATTGCGCTGGCCACAGCGATGCTGCTCCAGACGCCGAACACGTATCGGGCACTGCGGCCGGCTTGTTTCATTCCGGCGGCACTAGATAGCCCTTCGGGCAGGTTGGAGATGAACACCGCCGCAACCACCGCGGTGCTCACTCCGCTGGCACCCAACAGGCTGGCGCCTAGCACGACGGATTCTGGTATGCCGTCCAGCAACGCCCCCACGGCAATCGCCCGGCCGCTGCCGGACTGTTCATGCTCTGTGGGCTGCTGGTTTTGGGAACGCTTCCGGTGCCGGGCGCCGAATCGATCGAGTAGTGTATTGGCCAGCATGTAGGTCAGCGCACCACCGGCAAAGCCACCTATCACCGGGGCTACACCGGCGCTGTCGGCTGCTTCCTGGACAAGATCAAATGCTAGAGCCGAGATCAATACCCCGGCACCAAACGCCATGACAGCGGCCACCACGCGGGCGGGCACGTGGACAAACCAGGCGATCGTCGCGCCGATGACTAACGCGCCACCTGCCAGTAACCCCCAGGCACCGGCAAGCACGGTGCCCATCAGTGGATCACCAGAAGCCACGGCAGCGAACGGCAACGGCATCACTTGTCAATTTTCCGCAACGCGGTGCCCTTATGGGCGGCAATATGATCGGTCTTATCGCTTTGAATCTCGTATTGGGGATCGTCTTGAGACGCGCGACGTGTGTGCCCTTTATAATCGAAATCCTGGGTGTGCACTTTGATGATAGTGCCTGAAACTCGTCCGGCTTCCGAGTTCCAGGACACATGGTCTCCGACCTTGAATCGTTGAGCCACGTCAATTCCTCTCAACCGTCATTTCCAGCATGATTAGTATGCACGGTATCACCCTCCAAGTGATCTCTGAAGCCCCACTGTTCGCTCAGACAGGCCCCGTGATTCCCCCTCGATGTGGTGCGGCCAGGCATGGAAAGTCGTACACTCAAAACAACTCCAATCAATGGTTCGCTACGGAATTGAGGCCCCTATGTGCCGTTGGCTTGCATATCTTGGCTCACCAATTGCTCTGGAAGATGTGTTGGTGCGCCCGAACCACTCGCTGATTGATCAGAGCCTTCATGCGCGTCAGCTCTTTTTGCCAGGCGACCCATTGGCGGCTGTTTTCTTGGACAATGCTTTCCCAACGAACGGCGATGGGTACGGGATAGCCTGGGCCGGGCGCAATGGGACGCTCGGGCAATACCGCCAAATCGGGCCGGCGTGGGATAGCTTGAATCTTCGCCATCTTGCCGCACAGCTTGAAGCGCCCTGCTTTCTGGCGCATGTTCGGGCAGCACCGGGTCATACGATCTCCGAACAAAATTGCCATCCGTTCGTGCACGGCGGGTGGATGTTCCAGCACAACGGCGAGATACCGGATTTCCATGAAGTAGAGCGAGAACTGACCTTTGACGTCGATCCAGACCTCTATCCAGCAATACTGGGAAACGCCGACACCGAGGTGTGCTTCTACCTGGCCCTGACCTACGGTCTGGCAGACGACCCGGTGCAAGGCCTGACGCGAATGATAGCGCGAGTAGAACGCGCCCGATATGAACACAGCATTGCCGCGCCATTTCGTGCAACGATGTGTGCCTCGGATGGCACACAATTGGTCGTCCTGCGTTGGGTAAGTCCAGACGTCGAGAAAGCTGCCGCTCCAACGCTGTATCACTCCCGGGGGCCGACCATGTTACATACTGTCGACGGGGATGCCGAGACCCTTCCCGACGATGCACAACTGGTGGTATCGGAGCCGCTTGAGCTGCACTGGAGCACGCATATTTGGGATGAAGTGCCCTCTGGATCGATCGGTATTTTCCGCCCAGGGGCCTCGCCGAGCTTCACTCCCGCAGCCGTGCGCTAACGACACCCACGGGCACGTGCCCAGAGCAGATCGGAGGCTGGCAGATGAGCTTTTGGATCGAGTCCCTTCTCCTCTGGCTTGCATTCGCTGCCGGATGGTTTGCTATCGCTGCGACGGCTTCGAAGCGTGAACCCAATACTGGGCCCATGCGTTTCACTTGGTGGGCGCTGGTGTTGTGGCTCGCCGTGGCCATACCGTCGCTGCTCCAGCTCGCCGTGCCGCAACTTCTTGAGCTCGGCATGCGCAATGATGCCATTGTGCACCAGGGACAATGGTGGCGGATCCTGACAGCCAATGTCTTTCAGGATGGTGGCCTGGCTGGGACCCTGAGCAACCTGTCGGTTCTTGCGGTTACGCTGCTTCTTGTCGGCCGGGTGCTTCCCGGCGCGCTGGCGGTGCTGCTGTATATCGTCGGCGGAGTGGGCAGCATGCTGTTACAGCTGGAACATCCCGGTGCGGGGAATTCGATGGCGACTCTTGCGCTGCTTGCAGCTACAAGTGTCCTCGAGTTGTCCCGAAGCCGACCCTCGAGACTCGGCGTAGTCATCCTCATAGGAATCGGCACAATACTCACGGTGCTGGACAACCAACATGGACCAGCGATTCTCATCGGAGTACTCATGGGCGTCATCATGTCGCCAGTTCTGTCAGGTTTTTCTATTGTGTTGCGATCCACCAGGTTGTGTTCCAGGGATCTTGCACCCCGCCGCGCAAATCGTCGTCCGCAGTCTTGCGGACGGGTTCCTGTACTATCTGTGCCCCGGCGGCGACCGCCTGTTCGAAACCCGCGACGGCGTCCTTGACATAGAGATGAATGTGAAGAGAAGGAGTCGCAGTAGTGGTCATACCACCGCCGATCATCACAATACTGTCGTCGATCTTGACTTCAGCGTGCATCACCGACCCATCAGGCCGGTCGAACCGTCGCTGCACCGTCCCATCGAATGCCGCTTCCAGGAAAGCGATGAGTCGTTTTGCATCATGGCACATGAGATACGGGCTCATCGAAAGATAAGAGTCGGGCTTCCAGTGGCTCATAGTATTGGCCTTCGTATTTTAGCGGGCAATGGTTCGGTCTACGACGGGTCACCTTCAGCCGTCGATGGGCGAGGCGCCGTGGACAAGTTCCGCCATGCGAGTGAGCCCCGGTTCTACGGCTTTTGCCAGTCGAGTCATGGCGGAGTGGACTGCCGGTTCGTCGCGTTGGGATGGTTGAATACGCGCAGGGTTGAGTGCACAGCTATTGGCCCACGCTGCGATGTCGGGTTCAGCGTTGAACTCACGCGTCGCCTGGGCACCCCGGACTTGCATTTGCACCCACTCGGCCGGGGTATTAGGCAGTCTGTTGGGTGGACACAGCCGGTTGCGTTCTCGATCGTCGTCGCGGGTCGCTTCGACGTACCCGGCCAGCGCCGCGCAGAAACACGGGAAGCCAGCCCGGATCGTTTGGCATCGTATTTTGTCCACACCCCAGATGGGAACCACCGGCGGGTACTGATGTCCAGAGGCTGCGCTGTGTACCACGAGTGCGTTGCGGGGCAGGTCAACAACCCCGTCCTGGAGCACGATCTGGTGATCGGTCACATACTTGATATGTCCGAGGCGAACCACATTTTCGATGCTACGGAGCAGATCAAGCTCCCACCTACCGAGGGTCGGCGTCTTCGCCATCGTAGGAATGAAATCGGAGTCAATCCGGAGCATCACACCGGCAGTTTCGAGACGCAAGAACATGTCATCGAGGGATTCGGCAGAAGCGGCCGCCTCCATGGTGTCAGCGGCAAGACCGAACGCAATGGCCGGATCGGGCTGCACGGTGGCACGATTAAGCATCCACGGTTCGTGCGGTCTCACCCACATGATCCGATCTGGCTGAACCCCGTGGCCTAACAACCACACGATCCCATCGGTGGCGGTTTTGCCGGCACCGACGATCACGTAGCTGCTGGGGGCCTCGACCAGCCGTGCGAGCTCGTTGATGGGAACCACCCGGAAACTGTCAGCGGCTCCAAATGGTGGCGGTGTCGTAGCTGGGATGGTGGGTGCTAAGCAAGTAGCATCAACGATGCGACGTCGGACGTTGACTTGGATTGATTCGCCTGACACCCGGGATGTGACGTAATGGTCGGTGCCATCCGTATGATACTCACTGGCTCCGAGAAACGTGACACGTCCTGAATTAACAAATCGGTGGTACAGGATCTGGTCAAAGTAGTTCAGAATCTCTGCGCGTCGCGCCCGCTCGTGGAGCCCCGCTTCAGGATCGTATTCTTGCACCGCACCGGTCCCGAGCATGGTCGAAGCCACCCCGTAGAACTGCGATGCCTGGTGAAGCTGCACAAACGGGTACGTATCCTGCCAGTGACCGCCCGGTCCATGACGATGATCGACGATCGTGACATGCACATCGGCGTGGTCAATCAGAGCGTCTGTGAAAGCCATTCCCATCGCGCCTGCGCCAATGACAAGATAGTCAGTATCCAACGCACGCATCGTCATCGTCTCTGAACTCGTTACCGTATGAGAGCTTCGATACAACCGAATTTACTCCGTTACCCAGCCCCTAACAATAAGCCGACGTGCTAGATATTCGGCGCGACACTCATGTCGTGCCTCACACATTATGAACGCGAAAAATTTCGACTTTGTCTGAACGTGTCGTTCATTTCTTGTGCCTCAAACGCTCTACAGACTCGAGCCGATGTGACACCATTGTCGCCATGATCAATGACGACAACGATGTCACTCAGAATCGCGGCGAAATCGTCGACTAGATTCTTGGGTTGGTCCGTCCCTTCGCGGCGGAAGCTGCTGCTTATCTCCGGACCTCAGTCGAGCGGCGTGCGTGACTGACCGAAGATCGGCGGCGTGCGCTCTTCAACCCAGGCAACGAGTGCCCGAAAAGCCGCGGTGTCCTCTGCCTCGATGCCGTCGCCACGAATGACCTCGTACTGGCGTCGCCCCACCGAAATTTTCAGCCGACGCGTAAAGCCGTCAAAGATGACGGTGGTCGGCTCGACGTTTGGCACGTTGAAGAAGTCGGCGTCATCGATGAGTTCCCGCAGCCTGTCATCGTCGGCTTCGCTGAGCCGATAGCTATCGGTTTCGAAAGTCGTCGACCACCCGCCGATGCCTCCCGACACCGTGTAGCTGAGCCGGATCTCGGTGTCATCATGCACATCGCGGCGGGCGCGACGCACATTTCCCGAATGATCAGTGTGATAGGTGGCTCCGCGTGCGAGCCGCACCCGGAACCCCGGGGTGATGACGTGGGAGCAGGCTTCGCCGTCAGACGGGGCGCAGAGGCAGGAGTCAGGCCAGCTGACCGCCTCCACACTGTGAATCGCGATCTCGTGTGCCGGCACTCGTTCGCGCTCACTGGCATCGGTGAGCACTGCTGAAAGTGCGCTGATCAGAGGGTGTGAGTGCGTTGTCATGGCTGATCTCCTTAGGGTGAGGTTTACTCTAGTTCGTTTTATCGGGCAATGGGGGTCAAGTTTCGGTATGGAGTGGCACTACCCCACCGTCGGGTCAGCAACGACCTACGTCTGCGCCCAATGGGGAGATAACGTTCGATCGTGAGAACGGTCGTCGCTACCGCCATCGTGAAGACGTGGAATTGTCCAGTCAGGAGCACCACCACCATGGCTGGGCCGCACATCCCGACGCAAAGTGCGCCTGATCCGAGCCCGTAGCGCAGGGATTCGCGGGAGGCATCGATGCCGAACGCCCGCAGCGCCGGGGTGCGATGGCATCGCCTTAGCAGGCGCAGGCGAGGCGAACTGAACTGCCATACAAGCACCGCAACCGCCATACAGCCGATGAGCACGATGTTGCTCGTGTTCGCCAAGCTCAGCGGCACGGCGACAAGGCCCGCAAGTGCCCAGACGAGCGAGTAGCCAAATAAGAACAGCAGTACTCTCACCGTACGATTTCGGCGTAGACTCGTGCGCCACAACGTGCCAACCTCTCTGATGAGCATGGGCGGTGACATGGCGAGGATCATCGCCAGCCACATTCCGACAGCGGGCAGGATCACTGCCGCTGAGAAGGTAGAGCCGGGTCCGTTGTGCCCCGCGTGAGCCTGCTCCGCCGATGGGGTGAGCAGCACCTGCCCGTCGGGCACGCCGGTCTCGAGGGCACCGTGGGTTCCGTGGTGCGACCCGACAAAGAGCCACCAGCCAACGATTGCCAGTAGGATCAGCATCGGCGCAGGCGCACTCCAAGCGTTAGCCAGCACGGCTCGCAATCGGAGACGCATCTTCGACATGATTACTCGATCACGTAAATACTAACCCGGCCGACCGAGAATTCCGCCCGGGCAACGGTCTCATTGGCGGGGACGAAACGCACATCGAGTGTGGGCATCTCCGCATCCAGCGCACCGACGTCGACGATGTCACTGATCTCGAACACCTGACTGATGCCGCTCCCGGAATGTGTTCCCTCGGGGTCGCTGGCTTCAGAGACACCGAACAGGGAAACGACGCCGGCGAGGCGCTCGGGGTGATCCGCAGGTTCTTCGTTCTCCGGCATGTCAACGTAGACGTGGTAGATTGCGGCGTCACTTGCACTTCGAATTCCCTCGAGCTTGAGGAACACGCGTCGGGGCATCGTGGGGGTCGCTTCCGACCTGCGAGCCGCGGTACGACTGAGCGATCGCATGCGAGACCCGTCGAGCTGCACTGGTGTATCGGTTTGGCCGTGCACGACCACGTGGGTGTCGCTGGCCCCGACGAGTTCTGGCTTGCCTTCTGATGTCATGGTGATTCCTCTGCTGCGGGCGGTGATGCGCGCTGCTTCCGGCGCGGCGCGGACATCAACCGGTGCCGGGACCTCGTCGGCCGATGCCACCTGCTCCTCCGGTTCCTCACCCGGAAGAGAGTCGTAGACGTAGCCGAGTGCGACGGTATCGAGGACGTCTTGCGCGGTGAACACCCAATCGCCGCCTTCCGTGGTCGGCACGACAAACGAGCGGTCAGCGGGACCTTCGAGCCAGCCGGGCTCGTCACTATCAGTGTTGGTCCGTCGCCAGAGCTCCCACAGTCGGTCAATGTTCGCGTGATGAAGCCAGAAGATCGGGTCGAGTGCGGCGGTGATCGGCATGGTCATGAGACCCAGGTTGCGCCAGTCGTTTGGATCCTGTCCTGGCGCACTGCCCCCGAGCGCCGTGTGCAGCACATTATGCGGCAGCGCTTCCAGGCTGCCGTTCGTGGAAGGCCCCTCAGTGCCGTGGTGGAACAGCGTGCGTGGGCCGCCGAAGCCGGGCGGGATATCGTTCGTGCCACCCGCGAATGCGGTGTCGGCAAGGGCAGAGAGTGAGACCAATCGCGCGTCGATGATGATCGGCATCTCGCCGTTACCGTAGCGGCGTTCAATGTTCAGCGGATTCGGGGACCCGTCAGGGAGCGTCGGTTCTGAGAAAGCTGACGGAAGAGTCCGGGCGTTAGGGCGTGCGGGGTCACTGTAGTCCCAGTAGGGCACGGCCCAGTCTTCGGGGCCACCTGCAGCGATGATAGCGGCGCGTGCGACCCGTTCGAACGAGACGAGATATCCTCGGTGCCAGGGCAGAAAGTACCAGCTCTGATGCTGGCATTGGTTCCAGAGACGCTGCTGGACCGATGCGGGAGGTCTCGGCGCATCGACATCGACCACCCCGAACTCGTCCCACACTTGCGGGTGGGTGCCGTGGATCGCCGCGAAGAACCACCAGCTCGTGGCATCGGTGATAGGACGTGACTGCATTTCGCGAACCGCAACTGCAAACCACCGCAGCGGTTCCGTCCAGCCTTCTCCGGTCGAGCGAACTTCACGACGAACATCGGCCATGGCGACCTCTCCCTCAACGCAGCGTTGATAGAAGAGTAAGGTATACCACACATACAAGCAAGGCAAGCGCTACGCCTACTACGTGTATTCCGAGCGAGTGTCCAAGAGTGAGACCTGCACCCGTTGTGCCCGTCGGTGTCACCGAGCAACTCGTCGCCGACGGCACCGAAATCAGCGAAGACAAAAAGGCGACGATAAAACTCGCTGAGTTCTTCGCCGCCCTAACACTAGCCCGCCTCAACCTCTATTAAGAGACCTAGCCGGTATCACATAAGTGGAGCTTAGGGGATTCGAACCCCTGACCTCTTCCGTGCCACGGAAGCGCGCTACCAACTGCGCCAAAGCCCCTGATGAAGTTTCTTTCTTGTTACCTCGCTGGGCAACATCAACTAGTATACATAGCTTTGTTTTGAAAACAAATTCCACATGGCAGATTCTCGACGTGACATTAAACACTGGTTTGGGTCAGGGTAAATGTCCCGACTTTGCCGGAATTTGATTGCAGAACATGGGCTCGGCAATTGCTCAGACGCGGCACGCTGGCATAGTCTTCATCGTCGTGGCCGGTCAGCAGGTGCGCTGCGGCTCGAAGCGAGTTTCCATGTGAGACCACCAAGAGCACGTCGGCGGTTTGAAGGGCACCGAGCACGGCGTTCACTGTCCTGGTCCCAGATTCGCGGGGTGTTTCGCCGCCGACCGGGCCGGCATCAATGTCTGGTAGTCGAAATGCGGCGTGCTCATCGGGCCAGCGTTCGGCGATCTCCGTATACAGCATGCCTTCCCACTGGCCCCCGTGAGTTTCTTTTAGGTCGTCGTGCTGAACGACCTCGAGTTGCCGTTCACGGAACATGATCTGAGCGGTTTCCACGGCGCGACCCAATGGGGAGACCAGTGCTGCATCAAATTCGGTGTGTCCCCAGCGGCGTGCCGCGTCACGGGCTTGAGCTCGTCCTGCATCGTTCATGGGCGTATCTTGTTGGCCTTGATAGCGTCCCTGAGCATTCCAATCCGTTTCACCGTGTCGGAACAAGACGAGCGTCTTCATATCTGCGATTCACCTATCTCATGTCAGAATTCTTGGTTAGTCAGTCTCTGGCAGGTCGATCTGTGGGGCATCAGACCAAAGACGATCAAGCGCATAGTTTTCGCGCTCTTCGTCATGCTGAACATGGACGACGAAGTGCCCATAATCTAACAGTACCCAACGGTTTTCACTCTCGCCCTCACGACGCGTGGGCTTCAACTGGAGCTGTTCGCGCAGCTGGTCTTCGATCTCATCAATAATGGATTTCACCTGACGCTCCGTTGGAGCAGATGCGAAGAAAAACGCATCGGTGATGCCGAGTCGATCAGCAACATCTACCGCTGAGATATTTTCAGCCTGTCGAGTTGCTGCTGCTTGTGCTGCGATGTGCAGGGCATCCAGGGTCGGTTCGGGTACTGCCACGAAACTCCTTCTAAGGTTAGCGAATCAGCAGAATAATGGCTGTGATCAAAGCGATGATGCCGATGGCAAAGACAATGATTGATGACAGAAGCATCCGACGTTCTGAAGCTTCAAAATCCTTTGCGTCAACAGAATCCAGGCCATGGGCGTAGGTAGCGTCCACCGGTTCACCTGAAGAGGGCTTTGCGGGCCGCTGCAGTTCTTCCAGCAAGGCAGCAGATGGCACCGGTGCGGGCTTGTCTGCTGCCTTTTGGTCCACATCAAATGGACCGGTGATCATCGGTGGCGACTGCGCGCGCCGGGTACGTCGACGAGACGGTTTCGGTGCATCCAGTATCGGCTGTGCTGGCTCGTCCGTCGCTGCGTCTTGCTTGGTGTCGTCCTGTTGGGCGTCGTCCTGCCGGGTGCCGATGTCGGTGATGACCAGTTCGGTCTGCTCGGAGACATCCGATGCAGGCTCGTGGGATGCTGCGCCATCAGCATCTGTAGCGTCCTGTTCGGTTTCAGCCACGATCGCAATGGCTGCGGTTTCGAGATTTTGCAGCTCTTGAGATTTTTCGGCGAGCTCTTTTTGTCGCCGCAACATGACCGGGTCAATGACATTGGGATTGGCTTGTCCCATTTCCAGGATTTCTTGGGTTAACCGTTCGGTCTCGGCTCGCAACTCTGCACGCCGGATCTCGATGGTGTCTAAACCTGACATGTCGGTGATCTCGGCGGCCGATTCAGTGAACGACTCCCCCAGGGTCACCTCGACGTCGTCATCGACGGCTTTTTCGGTCTCAACCGGTGCAGGCTCTGGTGTTACCGGAGCTTCGGTTATGAGCGGTACCGCAATCGGAGTGGTCTGTGGTGCAGTGGCACGGCGAGCTGGTTTCGCCTGTGCTGCTTGGTCCTGCTCGCGGTGTAATCGGGCAGCTTCGGCACGTCGCTCTGCCGCGCGACGGGCTTCAAGTTCGCGCTTTTCGCGACGCGACAGTGGTCGATCAGCGTCCTGTTCATCCCGAGGTTTGCTGATGATCGGGATCATGCCGGTCGAGGTGACCTCGGAATCGGCACGACGGCGACGACGTGCACCTTGTGCGACAACGGGCGCGGTGTCGTCAACCTCGGCAAGCGTATCCACCGGGGTCGCCGAAGCACGCCGACCCAGCCCCCCGGACTCTTCGACCTCTAACGGCTGGTTGTCTTCAGGCTGCGCGGTCTCTTCGTCGGATGTGCCAGCGCCGCGTTGTTCTCTTTCGGACGCCCAGCGCTTAGCCTCTTCGTCGCGTAATTTGGCGCGTGCTTCGCGTTCGCGCTGCAAGCGCAGCTCTCGGCGGGAAGGATAAGCGTTACTCATCGGCTTCCTCCGGTCGATTGTTCAAAGAAACGGTCATGTGCCGTTCCACTGTTGGTCGTTGCATGTTGCCACTATGATCCAGATACAGACCATACTTTCCGATGTATTGCACCACCCCGTCGGGGACCAGATACCACACTGGTTTGCCTTGGGCCACGCGTTCTCGGCAGTCGGTCGAAGAGATCGCCATCGCCGGTATCTGCATCAGCGAGACCTCCTCGGACAAGCCAAAGTCGGTCAATTCATGCCCGGGCCGCGAGACCCCCACAAAGTGGGCCTTCCCCCAGAGATGTTCGACATTTTTCCAGGTCATGATCTGTTCCATAGCATCGGCTCCGGTAATAAAGAACAGATCCGCATCTGGGCGCAGCTCTTGGATATCGTCCAGGGTATCTGCGGTATAGGTCTGCCCGGGCCGGTCGATGTCTACCCGAGACACAGAAAACCGCGGATTTGATGCCGTGGCAATCACGGTCATCAAATAGCGGTGTTCTGCTGGGGACACGTCACGGTCCGATTTTTGCCATGGTTGGCCGGTCGGGACGAAAACAACTTCGTCAAGATCAAACTCTGCGGCCGCTTCGCTGGCTGCCACCAGGTGCCCGTGGTGAATGGGATCGAATGTACCACCCATAATGCCCAACCGGGTACGGCGGGCGGGCGGCAGGTGCGGAGTTTGCGTCACAGTCAGTTGGTTAGCGCTTTGCGGTGGTGGAGCCCTGGGTTGGCTTCGAGACGTCGGTTGAGGCCGGGGTATCCGGGCGCAGGGCAACCGAGCGCAGCGACATGATGGCCAGCAGCAAGAACATCAACGCCGCAAAGATCGCGATGCCATAAACAAGGGGGTCAACGGGCAGTTCGTTGACGACCGGTACTTCTGCTGCTGCGAGGAACAGTTCCATGGATTCGTACTCCTGTAAGTGTCTGTATTGTTAGTAAATGAGCTTACCGAATTTTTGTGCCCAAATGGTCACGGTGTCGCCGATTAGGAGCGGATTTGACCATCGCCTCGAAGAATCCACTTCGTGGAAGTCAGTTCTTCTAATCCCATTGGTCCGCGAGCATGCAGTTTTTGGGTGGAAATACCAATTTCGGCGCCCAATCCAAACTGTCCACCGTCGGTGAAACGTGATGAGGCGTTGACCATCACCACTGCGGCATCGACTTCAGCGATGTATCGATCGGCATTGGAAATGTTTTCGGTCACAATCACTTCGGTGTGTCCGGTGGTGTAGGTTTC
>ERZ1032895.70-NODE-70-length-29656-cov-5.126651_pt1 | contig 29656 bp, 25 predicted proteins | sample MGYA00516687_ERZ1032895 | MGnify/ENA primary metagenome ERZ1032895 (study PRJEB33719, sample SAMN04261600) | wastewater metagenome | biome: rural village; feature: latrine urine exit; material: soil | place: El Salvador | collected 2013-01-14 ... | reverse complement strand
GTATTGGTATCACAGCTCCACACCAACAAACCATTATCAAACGCTCCGGGCGCGGGGGCAAGGGCCAACGCGCCCAAGGCTCCGGGCTAGGACTCAACATCGTTGAAGCCATCGCAGTCGCCCACGGTGGCAGCGTGCACGTGGAATCCGCACCCGGTCAAGGCTCGATTTTTATCTTGACCATCCCGTTGGACCCTGACGAGCAATTACCTGGACTTGCCAGCACGACCGGTACGCTGGAACCGTCTCGTTTTAGCGATCAGGAGTACGGTGCCGGTGAATAGAATCCTCATTATTGAAGACGAACCCCGCATTAGCTCGTTTCTATCCAAAGGACTCAAAGCCGCCGGCTTCACCACCCAAACCGCCGCCACGGCCGCAGAAGGCCGCACCCAAGCCACCAGTGCTACTTTTGATCTGATCATCTTGGATCTAGGCCTGCCCGACGCCGACGGTTACAGCGTGTTAAACTACATCCGCTCGGTCGGTCTCGATATCCCGGTCATCATCCTGACGGCCCGCAACACCGTGGACGATACGGTCGCCGGCCTCCAATCCGGTGCCGATGATTACATGGCCAAACCCTTCCACTTCGATGAGCTATTGGCCCGCGTCCAATTGCGCTTACGCGCCGAACCACAAGAAGCCGAAGTATCAATCCTGACGCATAACGGGCTAGAACTGGATCTGCTGCGCCGGGTCGCCAAAGTCAACGGCGTGGAAGTCGATCTGTCCACCAGAGAATTTGAGCTCGCTGAAACGTTTCTGCGCCACCCCGGCCAAGCGCTCTCGCGAGAACAACTGCTGTCGAGAGTGTGGGGCTATGACTTTGACCCGGGTTCCAATGTCGTCGACGTCTACGTGAGATACCTGCGCAATAAGCTCGGCACCGAACGGTTCGAAACCGTCCGCGGCATCGGCTACCGTCTGGCCTCACAGCCCGACGGCTAAGCCGTCCAGTAGCGTTTGAGCAACCGGGCCCACTTATTCGCTGGTAGCTCCGGGTTCAGTGTGGCTACCCCAAGACAGTACTTCGACATGCTCACCGGACGAATATTCAAACTCGCCAGCGCCGCATCGGAGATCCCGCGGCCGTCAGCCGATTTGGTTTCCACAATCACCATATCCGGACCATAAACCGCGCCGTTGGCATCGGCAAAGCGCAAGTCGACATCGCAGGTCACACGCTCCCCATCCACCGGATCCACCAGCGTTGCCCGCCGATACGCATTGTGCAATGCCGGCTTCAGATCTGGAACCTTCTGACCATATTCTTCGGCGAGCACCTGCGCTGTGAACTCCCGGTTCGCAGGAGTCAGCACGTTTGCATCTGCCATTGGCTGCTCACGACGATGCTTGACCGTTGCCCCGCGCAGACCTTTCGTCTTGATCTCAAACATGCACAGCTCGGATTCCACATACGTTCGAGACCGGACCTTATACCGCCGACGACGCCCCTGTCGGTGAGCCACGTATTGCTCAAAATCCGGGGTGTCAAAATAGGTCGAACGATATTGGAAAGTACGCAGTCCATCGATCTGCATGACCGAAAACTCCGGTCCCAACCGGTCGGTGAACTCGGTGAACTGTTCGGGGGTCAGGAGGAATTTCTTATCTACTCGCGTCTGCAGTGCCGCATTTTCTACGACATCTGCAAGCGAGATCCCAGACCGGCCAGCGACGGCGTCCGCCATGGCGATACGAGCTTGACTGGTGTCTTGTTTCTGCATGGTTTCGTACATCGGTTATTTACCCCTCATCGCGTTGACGAGTCGGTTCGCAAAACCTGAGACCGTGCGTTGCTGGGCTCCGATCGGCTCTTTCAGCGTGATGGTCTGCTGCTGATCCAAAGGCTGCCTGCGGCGCTTGATGCGTTCCAAGATCTTATCGCCGGGCAGGGTTCCTGCGGCGTCATTGGCGCGATACCGAACGTCAACGATGGTCAAGTCACGAACCATATCCAGTTCGATGACCACGGTGCGCAAAACCTTGGCATCAAGCAGCTCCTCTAGGGCTGCAACGCGTTGTTGTTCCAAAGGGTAGGCCCGGTCCAGTGTCACGGTCTGGCGCTGGGTTTTAGCGCCCACCCAGTGGTGATCGGCAATGAACATGACACCGACCAGGAATGCGGTGATTAATGGTGAGACCCATGCCGGATCCGGATGCAGACCGTTGCTCAGCCCAATGGCCAGCGAGATGAAGTAGTACGCGACTTCTTCCTGGGTCAGCGTGTCTGAGCGGAGGCGAATAATCGACAAGATGCCGAATAATCCCAGGCCAAGTCCTAGACCTGCTTCGGATTCAGACAGCAACAGTGTGACGGCGAAGATGCCCATGCTCAAGGCGATATAGGCCAGAGCTAGGTCGCGTCGGAAGTGCCGACGAAAATAGACGAGGTAAACCAGGACTGCCATCCCGACGATATTAGCTACCAGGCCGATCCATAATGCCATCATGCTGATGTCTCCTTTTCATTTGTATTTCATTTCCTGTTTACTCTAGGAAGGGTTTATGAGATCACAGGAAGAGGAGGATGAGAGTCTTCTCATCTATCAGCACTCGTGAGCCTCTGGCGAGGCCTTGTCACGTTTGCGGTTGGAGTTCGATGCATTAGCTTGGTCGAGCGGAGCGCGGTGCAAGCGTTCTTGGGCCCAAGGCGACCATGATGATCACAGCGAGCAGGCAGGTGAATGGGGTGACGAAAGCCGGATCGTAGTGCGAACCGCCGTTGGGAAACAGCTGCCAGGCGATGTTGTCGCCGGCATGCAACACGACTGCGGCCCAGATTCCCCCACCGGTACTGTTTACCGCTGCGACGATTAAGACTCGTAGCATCACGCTGCCGATCCGATGCCAGACTATCCATCCCACGACATATCCGGATTGCATGTCGGCCACCAGATGGAAACCTGCCCACACGACGCCGATGATCAACGCGGCGCCAAGTGCTCCGAGACGGCTTTGCAGGGGATCAAGCGCGTAACCAGTCCAACCGACCTCCTCGAAAAGGCCCGCGACGAGAAAGACCATGAACAGCACAGGTATTACCTGCCATACCACCTGGAGGTCGGGCAACGGTTGTCCCACGAGCATCATGAGAGCCCATCCGGCAGCGTAGACAGCGGGCATCACCAGGATCAGCGTGAGGGTTCCCGGGCGTCGTCGAATCGTGCGCAGGTCGAAAGCATCAAGTAGGAATGCTCGCAGCCCCGACCGTCCTTCGCGGATGCGTACGAGCACGACCGCCGCTACAAATGGGGCAACTAGCTGGAAGGCTGTGAGCGGCAGCCCGAAGAGCACGTTCTCGGGCACGGTGAGGAACGCGCCGAGCAACCAGAATGGTATTGATAGGACGATCGTGAGGACGAAGAACGCTGTCGCCGACCGCTTCGGGTGGACAGTGCGCGCGACGGAGGAACCTTTGCTTCCGTGCCGGCCCCGGTTTGCCATGCGCCGCAGAATAATTCATCAGGAGGTAGGCGTCAAGCAGTAAGCCCAGATCTGATGTGATCGATCCAGAGCTCGAACGAATCAATGACAACCTAGCAGCTAAGCGAAGTCCGACAACCCCCATACGAGATGTACGGTGATGCCCCAACGCTGTAGAAAGCTGTGCATCGTATGCCAGACTGGAAAACAGCGACGAAGATTTAGGCAGCTTCAGGATTGAAAGGCAGACTCGTCATGACAGCTACTCCAAAACCACAGGTCACTGCTTTAGAAGAAGGTGTCTTATTTGACACGAAACGGATGGAAGCTTCGGAGGGCGTTCAGTGGCCTCGACATAAAGCATCTGAAGAGTCCGTTTTGGTTGTCACCGAAGGTCAACTCATTGTGGAATTCCCCGATGCTAAACCACTGCTCAGCGCAGGGGAAAGCGTTGTCATTCCCGCTGATGTGTGGCATGAAATCGTCCCGGACCCAGCGTTCACAGCCATCCACATCATGCCCAAGGGGATCCGTTTCACCTTCTCAGGCTGACATCCGCGAACATAACAACTTCCCTGGCAAAACAGCCATGGCTTCGACCGCCCCGTCCGGCATAGCGAATTCGTCCTGGCCTAGTAGAACTCAGCCTCCACCGTGGCTGTGGTGGCGGCTGAGTCTTTTGCTACCAGTATCAGCTTAGTAATAACGGTCGTAGGGCGCGATATTCCAAACCCGACCCGCCGTGGCCTCCTGGGTTATTGGTTCCCCAGTTTCCGACAGAATTTTCCGGGCGACCTCAAGTTCTTTTTGTGCCTCATCCCGGCTTTGATACATGAACTCATCCGACGCCTCCTCGGAAGCATTCGCGACCTTTGCTTCCAGCGTTTGAATGACGCGTTCTTGTTCTTTGAGCACATCCGCTTGAGCTTTTTCTACCCAGGCCGGTTGTCGCGCGCGGTTGATATCTGCGGTTCTGGCGTACTCCTCAGCCGTCTGTTTGTAGATCAGTCCAGCGTTTTCTTGAATATCGATCATGATGGCTTCGATGTCGTGTCTGGTCAGATCAGCTGGGTTCAGCGGGGTTTCGCGTTTGCGTCCGCCAATGCCTTTGTGGGTGAGATAGTACGGGAACATGGTCTGGATAAGTTTGCCCGCAGGTTTCACCGACTCCCCATCCTCATTCAGGCCCTTGGGTTGAACCCCTTGGATTCCGATGCGCCCTGATTCTGGGCGAGCGATTTCTTCTGGTGGGATGAAACCGTGGCGCAGCAGTTCCCGAATTCCGGAGCCCGAAATATAGATTCGCGTACTGTCATCATGGGCGCAGGTCTTCAACGTGGTGGGTTGTGCGCATCGCACACAGTAGAACACTTCATTGAAGAAGCGAATATCGATCCCAAGCTCTTCTGGGGTGAATTCATCGAAGATGCCCTGGCTTTCGTACAGCTCATAATAATCGCCAACGCCTGCATAATCCCGGCCGACAATCTTATGAGTACAGCCCAGATTTTTCAGGATCAGCGCATGTAATACGGCTTCGCGAGGTCCCGCAAAAACATAGGTAACCCGCAGCGGGAACATGATGGTTCGATCTGACGGGTAGTACTCATCGAGCACGCTACGGTAGGCCAGCATGCGGAACTCGTGACGCGTGTATTCACGTTTCGCCATTTCCACCAGTGGTAACAGCAATAGCGCATCGACTTCTTCTAACAAATTCTTTTGCATGTACTCATGCCCGCGGTGCATGGGGTTTGCACCCGTGACGAACCCCGCGACACTGGTGTATTTTCTTTCTTCGTAAAAGAGCTTCCACGTGTCTTTGGGTTCCATGCGCATACCTTCAAACGGCCCCCAGTCCGGGCGGTTCAATAAGGTGATTTTTCCGGCGAGCGCGGTATCTCCCATCCGGCGGTAGATCGCATCCACGCCTGGATGTTTCCGGTCCGTGGTGCCAAAGATATGTTTCGCTCGGTGCGCCCTGTCGTAGTTGAACAGGTCGTCCAGCTTCAGCAGTGCTATCGGCTTGTGATCTTCATCGACTAACACCACCTCGTCGCCAACGGACAAAGATTTGACGACTTCGCTATTGCGCTCTCCGATTGGGGCGAAGCTCAATGGAACAGGCCACGGCAGGCCGTTGGTCATGCGGCCAGTTTCCAAACAAGAAAGATATTCTTGTTCATTCATGAAGCCTTCATTAGGTGACAGGACACCCGTGGCGATCAGTTCCAAGGTAATGGCCGCTTCAAGATCTACCATGATCTTCGGCAGTGTTTGAGCTCTGGCGAGTCCGTCTTCACGGGCCTGACCTGTTGCTACTCGGTCCACCAGCTTGCCACCGTGGGGTTGTTGTGGATACGTTGCGAACTTTTCCTGGTCTAGCACCAACGCTTTTTCTACCATGATTCCCGTTCTCCTCTTCATTTCCCACACGTCCCAAAAGCTCTCAAGCATGGGACGTCGTCGGAAGGTGTGACGCTGCGAGTGACGGAGAAACTGATACCCGCCTTTGCTGACTGCAGGTAACCACGCAACGAGGGTACGTGATCTACGTCACTGCGGCATGTACAGGGGATGGTACTTAGGAAGGCTGCAAAAGTGAACGGCCCACGTTCGAATACGGCCGGTGCAGCCGTCCACTACGCCTTTTGGGACGGGCCAGCACACATACACTGGCCACCTTATGCCCCATGGGTAACGCGCCTTATGCTTTGGGTTGGACCATGAATCGTCGCACGGCTACTGCTGGGTTGATTGCACGTGTGGTTGCTATCCGTTCTGCGGTGATCTCTGCCTGTGCGAGACCCACATCGTCCCCGATCATAGCGATCGTGTTGCCCATCGGATCGATAATGCAACTGTGGCCTACCCCGGTGGGTGCGGATTGGTCAGCCGCGACAACATACACGGTATTTTCGATTGCACGAGCACGCAGCAAAGTGGTCCAGTGATTTTCTTTTAACGGACCGGGCACCCAGGCGGCAGGCAGTGCCAGCACATCCGCCCCGGCATCGACCAGCACGCGGGACACTTCCGGGAAGCGCAGGTCGTAACAGGTTTGCAGGCCGATTTTGTAGCCTTTGACTTCCAAGATTTGCGGTTCTTGGATTTCTCCGGGCACGACCCATTGAGACTCTTGATGGCCAAAGGCGTCATAGAGATGCAGCTTGCGATAGGTTGCCTTGATTTCTCCACCGTGGATACCGAGCAGCGTATTGAAAATCCGTCCGTGGCCGTCTGGTTCATTGACACCCACGATAAGAGCGATATCGCGTTCTACACTGAGCTGGCATAACGCGGTGACCATCGGACCGTCTAGCGCTTCGGCGGACTCCACGAATGACTCATCCACCCCCGGTTTACTGAACGCGGCATACTCCGGCAAGATCGCAAGTTCGACCCCTTGGTCGGCGGCCTTACTAACCAGTTGTTGGATGAGCTCAAGATTTGCTGTTTTATCAGTGGTCGGAGCGTACTGGATAACTGCAGCGTGAAGATTCATACGTTTCTTTCTCCATAGTGAGGCGTGCTAGAAGACTAACGCCGTACCTGTTTGAGAAAAAGGTCTTATCACCGTTGATTCCACGCCTGCTGTTGTAACGCCAGGGACAATTCATGGGCATGATGCATCAACAACTTGCCCAGTTCGTCGCGGCGAGGTTGTTTGAAGCGTGGTTCGATGCCTGTCAGGCTGAGGGCTCCGGCAGGAAAGCCCGTGATATCGAAAACTGGGGCTGCAATCCCCCAGCTGCCCTCCACAATGAGGCCAGGGTTCGTCACGTAGCCCTTTCGCCGCCCGTCAGCGATGCGTTCCCGAATAGCTTCGGCACTATGAGCGGCCGAATGCTCGGACACCAAATCATGTTCGGTGAGGTATTCTTCGACCTGGCGTTTAGGCATAAATGCCAGAATAGCTAACCCGGCCGAGGCTACCCCGAGGGGGAAACGCCGTCCTTCATAGAGTACAAACGATCGGATGGGGAATGCACCATCTTCTCGGACCAGGCAGACCGTCTCGTGGCCCCGCAGTGTGGAGAAAAACGCAGACTCTTCGGTTTGCTGTGCCAAAGCGTGCACATGTTTTTGGGCGGTCTCGGTCACGTCATAGCGCGCACCGGCAATATTGCCCAGCAAGAAGAGTTCTGGACCCAGTAGCCACCGGCCCGTTTTCGCGTCCTGGTCACAGAATCCCTCTGCAGCCAACGAGTCTAAGATTCGGTGAGCTGTTGGTCGAGCAATATCCGTGGCACGGGCGGCTTCTGAAGTGGTGACCCCCTCGGGCATCGCACCCGAGACGATGCGCAGCAGGGCTGCAGCCCGCGATAGGACTTGGACACCGGACCCCTTTTTCACCATGTCCACATTATGAACGCTTCGTGATGCTCTTGTCACCTTCTGAGCAATTGCGCTCGAAAATTTGGAGAACTCTTGTTCTGCTGCAAGAGCAGCAGTAGGTTCGTGGACAGATTCAGCAATCACCACATCGTGGACAGATGAAAAGAGTAGGCAATTGAAGTATCAAGATGATGCACTCGAGGCGCTGGCCTCGGTCGTACAGGATGGCATGACCATAGCCGTCGGCGGGTTTGGGCTATCTGGAAATCCTACCCGCCTCATTCATGCCCTGCGGGACACAGGAGCCAAGAACCTCACGATCGTTTCCAACAACATGGGCGTCGACGGGAAAGGGTTGGGTATCCTGCTGGAAAACCAACAGGTCTCGAAGGTCATCGCCTCCTACGTTGGCGAAAACAGCTTATTTGCGCAGCAGTATCTCTCTGGAGAACTTGAAGTTGAGTTCTCTCCCCAAGGCACCCTGGCGGAGCGACTGCGCGCTGGTGGCGTCGGCATTCCCGCGTTTTTCACCGCGACCGGTGTCGGCACCGAAATCGCCGAAGGCAAAGAAGAACAGGTCTTCAACGGGCAGCGCGCGATTATGGAAAAGGGCATTCGCGCTGACATCGCACTGGTCAAAGCGCACACGGCCGACACAGAGGGCAACCTGCGCTATCGCAAGACGTCGATGAACTTTAACCCGCTGGCGGCCATGTCCGGTGAGTTCACCCTGGCGGAAGCCGAGCACATTCTGGATGACTTCATGGATCCAGAATTGGTTCATACCCCGGGCATTTTTGTCCAAGCGCTGGTAGATGCTGATCCAGTCAAGGACATTGAAAACGTTACCGTTCGCTCCCTGCAGGAGGTTGCATCATAATGTGGACCCGCGATGAAATGGCCGCAATCGCCGCCTCAGAACTCACCGATGGCCAATACGTCAACCTCGGCATCGGTATGCCAACGCTGGTGGCCAACAACCTACCCGAAGGTGTGTCAGTGAAACTGCAGTCCGAAAATGGCCTGCTGGGCATGGGACCGTTCCCGTTTGAGGGCGAAGAAGATGCCGATCTGATCAACGCCGGGAAACAAACCGTGACGATTGAACCGGGCGGCAGTTTCTTCGACTCGGCCACCTCATTCGGCATGATCCGCGGCGGACACGTCAAAACCGCGATCCTGGGCGCCATGCAGGTCGCTTCAAATGGTGACCTAGCGAACTGGCAGATTCCAGGCAAGCTGGTCAAAGGCATGGGCGGGGCCATGGACCTGGTGGCTGGCACGCCGCGCGTGGTCGTGATGACCGATCACGTTGCCAAAGATGGCACACCGAAAATCGTCACCAAATGCACGCTGCCGCTGACCGGCGCGGGTGTGGTCGACCGTATCATCACCGACCGGGCCGTCTTCGACGTCGTCGATCACCAACTGGTGCTGCGTCAGATCGCACCGGGACACACCATCGAGGAGTTGCGCGAAATCACTGACGCTGACTTCGCCGTAGAACTGGAGGAAGTAGCCGCATGACCGCCTATATAGCAGGATATGCCCGCACACCGTTTACGAAATTCACCGGCCAACTGGCCACCGAAGCCGCAGTAGAGCTTGGCGCGCACGCGGTGACTGCAGCGCTAGAACGCTCGGGCATCTCCCCGGACACAGTGGATCAGCTGATCGCCGGCCAGGTATTGCAAGCCGGCGCCGGACAAAACCCTGCCCGGCAGACCGCAATCGGTGCCGAGATTGGCTTCAACAAACCCGCCCAGACCCTCAACGTGGTGTGCCTATCGGGCACTGAAGCTATTTCGCAGGCCAACCGCCTGATCAACGCTGGCGAAGCGGAAGTCGTGGTCGCCGTCGGGCAAGAATCCATGTCGCAGGCCCCACACGTGGCGAACCTGCGCTCAGCTACCAAATACGGGACCACAAATTTCCAGGACACCGTGGACCATGATGGGCTCACGGACGCCTTTGAACGCATCGCGATGGGCACGCTGACCGATCAGGGCAACAGCCAGTTAGGGCTCGATCGAGACGAACAAGATGCCTACGCGGCCCAGTCGCATCAGCGCGCGGCAGCCCACCAGGCGTTTCTGGCCGAAGAGATTGCCCCGTACACCGTCAAGACCCGTCGCGGGGAAACAGTCATCGAACACGACGATGGCGTGCGTGGTGACGCCACCGCCGAATCGCTCGGCAACCTGCGCCCGGCGTTTAACCCCGATGGCACGGTCACCGCAGGCAACGCGTCACAAATCACCGACGGTGCTGCTGCCGTCGTGGTGGTCTCGGAGACAGCGGTCGAGCGCATGGGGCTGAAACCGCTGGCACGGATCGAATCGACGGCGTTCGTGGCTGGGCCCGATGTGCAGTTACACTCCCAGCCGGCCAATGCGATCCGGTGCGCACTGGAGAAGGCCGGTTATGACACCGCCGAGTTGAAGGTCGTGGAAATCAACGAGGCCTTCGCGTCCGTATCGCTGCAGTCGGCCAAGGACCTGTGTATCGATCTGGACCTGGTGAATCCGCGCGGCGGGGCGATCGCCCTGGGCCATCCCATTGGTGCATCGGGAACGCGCATCGTTGGAACGTTAGCACGCCAACTGGCTGAGGTCGGTGCAGGATCCGTCGGCGCAGCCGGTATTTGCGGCGGTGGTGGCCAAGGCAGCGCCATTATCCTCCGCGCCGTCTAGAGCCAGCACTCTAGATATGAAGCGCTGGTGACCAGTCCGGTCACCAGCGCTTTGGCGTTTCCTCCCTCTTTGAGAGTGATTATTCACCTAGACATTCCAGATCGCATACGTTTCGTTGAGATCCAGCCGGTTGGCCCTGCGCGTGACAAACTTTTCGGCATCAACGTCGCCTGATCTTGGCTATCACCCATTATTGACCACGGCAGCGAGCTCCTGAGGTAACTGGGCGGCGAAGTTGGCCTGCGCACCGTGGATGTCACGTTCCGCCAGCGTCTCGGCGACCGCCAATAGCGTGTCCTTGGCTGCCTGGGTCGAATCGATGGCGGCTCGTTGGTGGACAAGATCAATCATGTCGGTCATCTGTATGCCGTGCCCCTTTCGGAAGTCTTCAACGATTGCCTGCTATAACTGGGCTCGATTGTCGGGCATTATGGAGGCAAGCGAGAAACGTCCCGATTGGGGACACGATCTGCAACACCCCCGCAGAAGTGGAGCATAGTTATGTCACAAGAATCAGCTGATCCCGAGTCCCAAGCCACCGCTAACGGCGCCACGGTTGCCGACGACGGGGTCGGATCCACAAAGCGTCTTCGATTCGAAAATAGTTGGGCACTGTCACTGTTCGGGACGGCTGTCGGCGCTGGCATCCTATTTCTTCCGATGAACGCCGGTGCCGGCGGCGTTTGGCCGCTCATTGTAGCCACCGTACTCATCGGCCCGATGACCTTTTTCGCACACCGCGGGCTGTCTCGCTTCGTCTCAGCTTCGAAGAACCCCGGTGCTGACATTACCGTGGTCGCTCGTGAACTCTTCGGCGAGGTCGGCGGACAGGTCGTCACGGTCTTATACTTTCTGGCGATCTTCCCGATCGTGATGATCTACGGGATCGCCATCACCAATACCGTCGCTAGCCTGCTGGTCGAACAATTAAATTGGGGCTCCCCGCCACGCTGGCTCCTATCCGGGGTGCTGATCGCGCTGATGATGTTGGTGATGATCCGCGGTCAACGAGTGATGCTGGTGGCCATGCAGTGGCTGGTGTATCCGCTGATCGCAGCCCTACTCGGGGTCACCCTGTACCTCATTCCGTCATGGCAACCGAGCTTCATCACCGAAACCACGCCCTCGTGGGGCGAGATGGGTCAAGCGCTGTTGCTGGTCATTCCGGTGCTGATCTTCGCGTTCAATTTCTCGCCGGCGGTTTCCCAATACACCTTGGCCATGCAGCGACGGTATGGTGACCAGTCGGATGCGCGCGGCAATGTCGTGCTGCGCCGTACTACGATTCTGCTGGTCATCTTCACGATGGGATTCGTTTGGTCGACGATCTTGGCCCTGGGGGTCGACGGGCTTCAAGAAGCCCGAGAGGCAAACCTCCCGGTCCTGTCTTATCTGGCGCAGGTGATGGACAATCCGTTCATCAGCTACATCGGCCCGGCCGTCGCCATTGCTGCCATCGGTTCCTCATTCTTTGGGCACTATCTCGGTGCCGCTGAGGGAGCTGCCGGCATCGTGCGCTCTATCGTCACGAAGGCCGGTAAGAAACCTTCGGAAAAGACCATTAGTGCGGGGGTGGCGGTGTTCATCTTCCTGTCTACCTGGCTGGTCGCCATTCTCGACGTCGGCATTTTGGACATGATTGAAACCCTGGCCGGACCAATCATCGCCGTGGTGCTCTACCTGATGCCGATGTATGCGATCCATCGTTTCGATGCGCTAAAACAGTACCGGGGCAAGGCCTCCAACGTGTTCACTGCCGTCGCTGGAACCACCGCGGTGGCTTGCATTATCTACCGCATCATCGTGGTTGGTCTCTAACCCAGAACCCTGCGGCGTGTGCGGCGTCGTCGTTAGGTATCCTGGGCTGGCGTGTTTTGCCGACCAAAGGGGAAGGACCCGCGTAGGCCCAGGAATTCGACGGTTTTGCCGCGTTCGGTGTAGCGTTCGTTGATCGCATCCAGCGTGGCGGCGGTCGAGTGGTCCCAGATGTTGGCCTGGCGCAGGTCGATGACCACGTGATCGGGGTCCAGTGCGTATTCGAACTGGTTGGCCAGGTCGTGGGATGAGGCGAAGAACAGCTGGCCGGTGACCAGGTAGGTGGCGGTGGTGTCGTCGACGCTGCGCGAGACTTTGGCAAAATGCGATACCCTGCGGACGAAGGCGATCATCGCGGCCAGCACGCCCAGCCCAACGCCGACGGCCAGGTTTCCGGTGACCACGGTAGGGATCACGGTGATGAGCATGACCAAGGTTTCGGATTTAGGCATATTCTTCAGCGTGCGCGGGGCAATCGAGTGCCATTCAAAGGTCGCATAGGACACGTAGACCATGACGGCGACGAGCACGGCCATGGGCATCATGCCGACGATGTCGCCCAGGCCTATAGCCAGGATGAGTAGGAATGTCCCGGCGATGAAGGTTGAGATCCGGGTGCGGGCACCGGAGGCGCGCACGTTGATCATGGTTTGGCCGATCATCGCGCAACCGCCCATGCCACCGAAGAATCCGGCCAGCATGTTGGAGGCGCCCTGGCCGATGGATTCGCGGGTTTTATTCGAGCCGGTGTCAGTGATGTTGTCGACTAATTGTGCGGTCATCAACGATTCCAGCAGCCCCACGACGGCCATCGCCAGCGCTGCAGGGAAGATGATTTCGAGTGTTTCCAGGCTGAACGGGACGTCCGGGATGAAGAAGAATGGCAGCTCGTTGGGCAGTTCGCCTTTATCTGCCACGGTGGGCACGTCGATGCTGAAGATGATGATGATCAGGGTCACGACGACGATCGCGACCAGGGCCGAGGGAACGACTTCGGTGACTTTAGGCCACAGGAAGATGATCGCTAACCCGAGGGCAAACAGCGGATAGACGGCCCAGGGGACGTCGATCAGGTCGGGCAGCTGGGCGATGAAGATCAGGATCGCCAGCGCGTTGACGAAGCCGGTCATGACCGATTGCGGGATGAACTTCATGAGTTTTGCCACGCCGATGACGCCGAGCAGGATTTGCAGGATCCCGGCGAGAATCACGGTGGCAAACAGGTATTGGACCCCGTGCGAAGCCACGATTGGGGCGATGACCAGGGCGGTTGCCGCGGTGGCGGCGGAGATCATGGCCGGGCGCCCACCGAGGAATGAGATCGAGATGGCCATGATGCCGGCCGCATACAGGCCTACCTTGGGATCGACGTCGGCAATCAGAGCAAACGCGATGGCTTCGGGAATTAACGCGAGCGCGACCACCAGTCCAGCCAGGATTTCCGTGCGCAACCACGCTGGTCGTTTGAAGGTTTCGCGAACCGATTGTCGTAGGGCCGGCGTAACCGTAGCCGCGGACATAAAGCACCTCTGTAGCTGAGTATTTGTGGTCAGATACGCGCGTTGCAGCGTAGTCTGTGAAGATGAGCGAACATGAGTATTCTACCGATCGTGTCCATGAAGTTGATTCTGGGTCTTTTACCATCAGTTACCGGGTGCGAGTCAATGCGACCGTTGATCAGCTCTGGCCGATGGCAGTGAATCCACACCGCCACCACGAGCTGGATGGCAGTGGCTCGTTATCAAATAAAGTCCGCGGACCCGAGGTACTGACCGAAGGTGACACTTTTAATATTTGGATGCGCCGATTCGGGATTCCCTACACCGTGAAAATGCGGGTGCTGATAGCGGACCCGCACCACGAGATTGCGTGGCAGCATCCCTCCAAGCACGTGTGGCACTGGGTGTTTGAGCCGGCCGACGACGGCGGGACGTGGGTGACCGAGACGTTTGATTATCGGCAGGCCAGTCCGTTGACGATCCGGTTGTGGAAGCTTGGCGATATTTTCAACCAGAATGCCAGTGACATCCGATCAACCTTGCAAAAACTGCAGGACCGCTACGCGAAGGAAGCCCATGTCTGAGCCACGAAAACTCCGCCGGATCACGGTGTTTACGGGCTCGCGCCATGGCAACAGTGATGCCTATGTGCAAGCCGTTGAGTCATTCGCCTACGCTCTCACCGACCACGGGTACGGGGCCGTGTTTGGTGGCGGCAACGTTGGTCTGATGGGTGTCCTGGCCGATACCGTATTGGCCTCGGGTGGCGAGATTACCGGCATCATGCCCGAAGCACTGACGACCGCAGAGATTCCGCACCCGAATCTAACCACGTTAGAGATCGTGCCCAATATGCACGTGCGCAAAGAGCGCATGGCTCAACTGGGTGACGCGTTCGTTGCCCTACCGGGTGGAGCCGGCACGCTGGAGGAGCTTTTTGAAGCCTGGACCTGGCAACAGTTGGGCATTCACGAAAAACCAGTCGCGTTGCTGAATGTGGCAGGGTTCTGGGATCCGCTGCTTGCCATGATCGATCACATGGCCGCCCAGGGCTTTATGCGCCGAGAATTTACTGACGCACTCATTGTAGAGACTGAACCAAAGGCACTGCTTGCTGCGTTGTCCTCCTGGCAACCTCCCAAGCATCCGTGGAAAGATCCACCGGCGAACTGATGGAAGTGTACTTCGGATGACGCTGGGACGCTGAAGACCAGGAGGTGTATTGGCAAGGTTAGCAACCGCTCACGCTTATTCCTCACGAAAGGCCCCTTGATGGAACCCTGTGTCTCGTCGTATAACGACCGTCCCGTTTCGCAACGCGGTGGTGAAAAGTTTCGTCTCCTCCGCACTATCGTGGCCTCCGGTGCGGCTGCACTCGGTCTGCTTTTGACGGGGCTTAGCCCTCCCGCGCACGCCGACATCACCACAGACATCGTGTCAGCAGTAGCTTGTGCGGGGTTAACCGAGTTCACCTTCCCGGCCACCACAATAACCTCCGCTTCCACAGTGCCCAGCGGGGCCCTGTCACACCGCGGCAAGCCGATCGCACAACACTGCCGCGTTACCGGACACATGAGTCACCGCGTCAGTGAGGTTGATGGCCAAGAATATGCCATCCGTTTTGAGATGCGGCTTCCTGAAGACTGGAGCGGGCAATACCTCTACCAGGGCAACGGGGGACTCAATAGCAAAGTCACTACCGCCTTAGGCACTGCGGGCGGCAGCGAAAGCGCCCTACAACTGGGCATGGCCGTTATGAGTTCTGACTCCGGCCATACTTCCAGCCAAAATCCCACCTTCGGTCTTGATCCACAGGCCCGGCTCGATTACGGCTATCAGGCAACCGGAACGCTGACACCGCTGGCCAAAGCATTGATCCACACGGCGTACGGTTCCGAACCCGAATTCTCATATATGGCCGGCAGCTCAAATGGCGGACGCCACACGATGGTTGGAGCATCGCGTTATGCCGATGACTACGATGGTTTCTTAGCGGTCGCGCCGAGTTTCCGCCGTCCCCAAGCCGCTATTGCACAATTATGGGGCGCTCAACAATGGCAGACAGTGGCCACCACTACGAACCTTGATTCGGCGTTTACTCGCGATGAACGAGCTCTGGTTGCCCAAGCGATTCTTGAACAGTGTGACGCGCTCGATGGTCTCGCCGACGGAATGGTGTTCGACAGCGCAAACTGCCAGGAAATTTTCAATGTCGCACAGCATGTACCCACGTGTGAATCCGATCGTGATGGCACGTGCCTGACGGGCCAACAACAGCGCGTGATCGCCAAGGTGTTTGATGGGGCGACGACAAGCGACGGCTCTGCGATCTATTCCTCGTTCCCCTATGATCCCGGTCTCGTGTCAGATAGTTGGGCATCCTGGCAATTCAAGGCACCTTTCACACGAGATGCTGCTGTTCTGGGCTACATATATTCGGCCCCGCCCTACGCGCCTGCCCTCAGCTCTCTAGGGGACTTCATGCTGAATCTAGACATCGACGAAGTCAACGAAGCTATCTACGCTACCTCTGAACGCTATACCGAAAGCGCGGTGGACTTTATGGTTCCACCGGATCTGACATACCAAGATTTGCAGGCCCGCGGTGGCAAGATGCTGGTGTTGCATGGAGCGTCCGACGGAGTCTTTTCCATGGAGGACACATCGTCCTGGTATCGCGACCTGCAAGCCGCTCACGGCGGGGATGCCGCCGACTTCGTTCGATACTATGGAATACCTGGCATGGCGCACACCCGTGGCGGACCAGCAACAGATCAACACGACGCTTTGACTGCGCTGATCAATTGGGTGGAACATAACGAACAACCAGGTGCACTGAAAGCCTGGGTGAATCCAGCCAATAAGTCGTTGCCATCTGACTGGTCCCCGAATCGCAGTCGGCCATTGTATGCCTACCCAGAGATTGCGTTTTACACCGCCGGTGACCCTGAGCATGCGACAAGTTTCGAATGTCGGACCGCTGAAAGCTCGGGGATGCTCAATCCACGAGTAGTAGCGACCGTCGAACATCCGGGTATCGCAGCTCTTACCGTAACGGCCCTGTGCTTGGTGATCCCGGGGGTCGGTGCCGTGGCGTACATATGGAATCGTCGCAAGCACAGTTAGGCCAGGAAATCTGCCACGGGACGGACCGTAATTCAATGTGTTGACTCTCTTTTTGTTCGGCTCAAGAGCAGAGTGATATTTCCTCAGGCATGGAGACTAACGACGGTTATCCACATTTCATATGTCTCCTGCCACTGGAGTCCAGATCAGTGGTGGAGTTTCGGTATGACACAACATCTAGGTACCGAGACGAACCCTGCCGGCCTCATCAGTCAAGCCCAAAGGCTACTGGCCGAAGCGCTCGCGCGCTATCGCGAACCAGATGCCTACGCCAGGCTTGCGCGTTTTACCGTGGAACAGGCCTCGATTGATTGGGGCACCGTTTGGGGCGCTGGGGCTTCACCCCCTAAAGGAACAGCGCGTCCACCGGATCTGCCATTCCCTGTGCTCATCCGCAATATCGAACAGCTGTCTCGTACGGTGACAGCGATACAGACCATCATGGCGGGGTTCGCATCCAGTGCCTACTATTCAGATGTTGAACGAGTCGAGATTTTCGGTATGCCCGCAGGAAAACCCGCTTTTCGCAACATCGCAGAGTATCTTCGCGACACGTTGTGCATCCCGCTTCGACAAGCCAAAGCTCGGGTGAAGTTAGCCGCAGAACTTGCCCCAGCACCCAGCTTTGATGGCGGGCATGTGCCGGAGTCCCGCTACCCTGAAGTGGCCCAGCGTTTTTTCGAGGCGGTCATTGATTCCTCTGCTGCTGAGATCGTGGTGGATACGGTTAATCAGGTGCAGCGCGAAGCAGCCCAAGCCAAAGTTCTCACACCGGAAGTGCAAGACCGTTTGGACACCGGCCAGCAGCATCTTACAGCGCAGGCGACCCAACTAGATCCGGATGGGCTACGCCAGGTGGCCAAGCGATGGTCGCAACACACCACGTATTGGTTTAATCAAGATGGTGTCCTCACTGACGAGGTCGTGGACCGTAAAAGAGGCCCTTTTATCGCGGCCACGTCCGCGGTTTACACAACTGGGTGTTACGCGTAGATGATCTCTTTCACGAGCGCCTCCGAGTCCTTGCCTCAGTGGTTAATAATCCCAATACCAATTTTGATCCCCTGAAGATTCTGCTAGAAAAACTCTTTGGTACCGCACTACCCAATTTCACGACCCCGGTCATTCGGAAGAGACCGGACAGCGAGAACGGGCAGCAACCCCTGTTTAGTGAAGACGAAGTCGGAAACCCTGTGACCGCAGCTGATGACCGCACGCGAGAACAAAAGCTGTTAGACGGTATCACCGCCGTCATCGACACCGGCATGTCCTTGGCATCTACGACGTTCCCGACTGTTGGTGGTCAGCCGCCGCAACTGAGCGTCATCATGGATTATCAGACGCTATATGACCAACTCACCCACGACTGCTCTGCCACAGGGCCGTCTCGTCCAAACGCCACGACGTTCATATCCCAGGCGCTGTTCACAGGGCCCATTTCACCATCATCAATCCGACCGTTGTCCTGCGAGGCAGAGCTGATCCCGGCGGTCCTTGGCTCAAACGGAGCGCTGCTGGATCTGGGGCGCACAGCGCGGCTGTTCAGTACGGACCAACGACGAGCGCTCATTGCTCGAGACCGTGGCTGTGCTGCACCGAACTGTAAAATCCCGGCACCCTGGTGCGATGCGCACCATGTGGAACCTTGGCATACCGGTGGGACAACGGCGATCGGCAATGCCGTGCTTCTGTGTTCTCACCATCACCACGCGGTACACGCCGGGATGTGGTCGATCAGTATGCGAGAGGGTATCGCCTGGTTCATTCCCGCCGCATACCTTGATCCGGACCGACGGCCGCGGCGGAATCGTTTTTGGCGGTGACGATTCATGACGTTGGCGTATCATGAGTTGCCTGGTCATTAGCTTCTTGGCGACAACTGTCATGTGCCAGGTATGCTAAGTCTCAAATACTTGAGATAGTGCACGAGGTGCGAGGAAAAGTGACGACAGCTGCTGCTTCTGGATTGACGTTAACGGACGAATTTCATGACGCGTTGAAGTTGTTAGATAGTGGATCGCATCTTTTTCTTACGGGTAAAGCTGGTACCGGTAAGTCCACGCTCGTTCGATTATTTACTGACTCAACACAAAAGAACCTTGTCGTCGCAGCACCCACCGGTGTTGCCGCACTGAATGTGAATGGATATACGCTCCACCGCTTATTTTCGTTTCCGCCAGGAGTCACCCCGGATTGCGCCCGCTCAGATGCTTACTATCCGCGTCGTTTCGCGGCGACACTCAGAAATCTCGACACCCTCGTTATCGATGAAGTGTCCATGGTGCGAGCCGATCTTTTCGACAGCATTTCGGCTGCGCTGACCCGTTTCGGTCCGCAGCCAGGGCAACCCTTTGGCGGAGTTCAAATTGTCTTAGTCGGGGACCTATATCAGCTGCCACCGGTAGTTGCAGATGCAGAACGAGACTATTTCTCCAGCGTGTATTCTTCACCGTTCTTTTTTGCTGCTGCGGCTTATCAACAGGGTCATTTTCCCACGGTCGAACTCACTACTGTCTTCCGACAGGACGGCGACCCAGAATTCCTATCGATCTTGAATGTTATCCGCGACGGGCAAGCCACACCGCACGCGGTAGAACAACTTAACCAGCACGTAGATCCTGACTTTGAGATTCCATCTGATGAATTCTGGCTGATACTCACGACCAGAAACAGCACAGCTGACAAGCGCAACCGCGAGAAGTTATCCACGCTGATGGCTCCAGAGTTCATGTCCACAGCCGAAACGACCGGTGACCTGGATGGGTTCGAAAAGCCCACCCAAGACAAACTGAGTTTCAAAGTTGGCGCTCAAATCATGCTGCTAACCAACGATCCGCAAAACCGGTGGGTTAATGGTTCCCTGGCAGTGATCACCAACATCCACAAAGAGGACGACGATTACAACGTTGAAGTTGAACTGCAGAATCATCATCGGCACATCATCGAACCGCATACCTGGGACATTACCCGGCCATCAGCCCACGGTGGCAGACTCACCCACGAAGTTATCGGAACATTCCGGCAGCTGCCTTTCCGTCTGGCGTGGGCTGTAACCATTCACAAAGCACAAGGCCTAACTCTTGACCGCTGCATTATTGACCTGACCGGTGGAGCATTTGCAGATGGCCAACTGTACGTGGCGCTGAGTCGTGCCCGGTCCTTAGAGGGTCTTGTCTTGGCAAGGCCTGTCCGGCCACGAGATTTGCGTATCAACCAAGAAATCCGCTCATTCCATCACACTCATACTGGCGGCGAATCAGGTGAATATGTCGTGATCGCAACCAATGTGGTCGGTGATGAAGGTATTCAATGGCGCCCAAGACCCATTGAACTGGCAGCGATTCTGCCAGATGGCACCGAACTCACCACGTTAGTCGATCCACAACGCGATATTGGAAATGCATCAACAACCCTGGGCATCTCTGCAGAAGACGTCGTTCTTGCCCCAATCCTGCCCCTCGCATGGGCTGCATTGGCGCCATATTTAACGGCACGTATTCCGGTCGGCTTTGATCTCAGTGAAACGCTGGGCTATATCGACTATGAGCTCAAACGGCACGACCACATCGTCCAGATCCCCATCGGCATTGAAATAAGCCCTTTCATGACTCGACACGCACTGAACCAGCTGGAACAGCCGCTGTCGGCGCTGGATAAAGCACGGATGATCAAGGAACTGCTCACCACTATTGGTGATGACCTTCCAGCTGCGACGACGTTCCATTCGGCCGAGCCGAGATTTGGCTACTTGCTGCCCCGAGGCACGGAAACTCAAGCCCGCTTTCTATTCAACCCGGACGATACCGAACCATTCACCCGATATCTTGGCGGACTCACAGCAGAGGCAAAGAATTCTGTTCGACTCGTATCCACCCTCCAGGCTATAGAAGCCACGACTGGACACACCATCCTCGGGGATAAGAGCACCAGCGAGCGTACAGAAATTCATGATGTCCTGGTCCCCGGCGCCACCCTGTGTTTTACCGGAGAAGCACGACACCCAGAAGATAGCTCGCCAATCGAGCGATCTGAACTTGAGGAACTCGCCGCAGAAAAAGGCCTCCGTTCAGAACGGACTCTCACTAAGTCACGAACCGATGTGCTAATCGTGGCCGAGTACGGGACCCAATCTGGCAAAGCTAAGAGGGCCCGTCAGTGGGATAAGCCAATCTTCTCCGTTGAGGAGTTCTTACATTGGGCCAGCGGTTCAGCTGTAGTATCCTCTGAGCCTTCCAGCGTGAGCATTAGTGTGTCGCTCGCAGAATTACCGGCCGTTTCCACCATCTTGCAGGCGAGTTCTACACCGGACGGTTCAGCACATGATTCCTCATTGCTAGCCGAGGTAAGTCTCCCAAAATCAGAAGTCTCGGAAGAGATATCTGAGACTGTGGCTCCCCGTGAAGATAACGATCGTGCCCAGATCGCTGAAATTCCGTGGAGCGCTGAAGCCATTGATGAATTCCTGATCGAAGGTGCGGTGGTCTCGGCAACCGGGATCATTTATCATCCCAAAAATGATCACCGGATTATCCAAAACGAGCTTGCCCGCATGCTGATGGAACACGGCCTGAGCTACGACAGGAACCTGACCCAGCACCGAACAACGTTGTTATTAGTTGGGGACACGGAAAAAATCACCCGCCAAATCACCAACGCAATCGAGTACGGAAAACCCATCTTCCCAGCAGCAGACTTCTTCACCTGGCTCGATCAACAACGCGCACCTACCGAGAGCCCTGAACGGATCACCACGAAAGCTCCTCCGGCACCACCGACTCCTGACACAGTCGCAGTACCTGTTGAAGTGGTTCCACCTCAACAACCACGGGCTGAAACGACACCACCGCCGCCACCGGTCTGGGATTCCTCTGATGAACCGAGTCCACCACCTACAAGCCCGACCACAGGCAGCACTCTGCACGTACCGGCTGATGAGCCTACTGCTCCCAGGTCCTGGTGGGTCCGCCTCCGTCTTGGGAAGTTTCTGCTCATCGTCGCAGGGATCCCACTGGGGCTCGTCTTCGTCGTGCCCATCATGTTCATGATTATCGTTGTGATAGCCCCCAGTGCTGAACACATGATGACGACTATCGCTGCGATAACGATGTTGTGTGGTTTCTTATCAGTTCCGGCTGCGTTAGTATTCGTTGGACTACGTATTAGTGGTCGACGTCTACTGAAGCGGCGCATCTCCCAGTCAGAGCAGAGGAGCCGCAGCCATGGCTAGAAAACCTTTCAATATGCCACCGAAGGCTTTTGGTCCCGCAGAAGCCGATACGAATGCTGCTGTCCATGTGTTTCACGCATCAGACGCCCCCGAACCTCGCACGGGGACACCACCGGCTATCACACGCAAGCTGGAAGGCGACGGCGCGAATCTTATTTTCTTGACGTTCACCCCCGGCCAGGTGCTTCGCTCCCACACCACGGCTCACCCCATTACGTTGCAAACCCTGCAGGGCTCCCTGAAAGTTCTCACCGATGACGGCGAGGTTGAGCTCATTCCGGGCAGCGTGATGCACCTGCAATCGATGGTCGTCCACGAGGTGTCGGCACCAGAAGACGCCGAGGAACGCAATGTGTTGTTATTGACGATGCTCACCGGCGAACAACATTCAACAGACCCAGCAGAAGCATAGATCGACACCATAGAAACAGGCGGACGGCATGCGTGAGATTCCTAGAATCATCGAGAACGGCAACATCGGACCCGTCAATTCCGCACTCATCCCGCGCTACAGCGGCGAATCGACCTTCGCACTGTTACCACCCCTACGAGATCTGGAAGCTGCAGGGCGCAGCGCTGACATCAAAATCATCGGCGCCCCATTTGATACCGGCGTTTCATACCGTCCCGGTGCACGCTTTGGTCCCGCCCACGTTCGGCAGGCCTCCCGGCTGCTTCGCCCTTATAATCCGGCAACGGGCACATCACCATTTGCCCAGGTACAAGTCGCCGACGCAGGCGATATGGTACTGAACCCGTTCAATATCGAAGAAGCTATCACCACGGTAGAACACGACGCGCTGGAGCTCACTGCTGACGGTGCTTCACTGCTCACCATCGGTGGCGACCACACCATAGCGCTGCCCTTATTGCGGGCAGCCTCACAACGCGCAGGACAACCCGTTGCTCTACTGCATTTCGATGCGCATCTGGACACCTGGGATACCTATTTTGGCGCTGACTATACTCATGGCACACCGTTTCGACGAGCCGCCGAAGAAGGACTCCTCGACACATCGGCCCTGTGTCATGTCGGCACTCGCGGACCGCTCTACAGCAAAAAAGATCTCGACGACGACGCCCGCTTTGGCTTCGGTATTATCACCAGCGCCGATCTGTACTACCAGGGCGTCGAGACCGTCGTCACCATGCTGCGCGAACGCATTGGGGACAAACCGGTCTACATCTCGCTCGACATCGATGTGCTCGATCCTGCCCACGCCCCCGGTACGGGAACGCCCGAGGCAGGTGGCTTGACGAGTCGCGAACTGTTGGAAATACTGCGCGGCCTCCGAGGGCTGAATATTATTGGCGCCGACGTTGTCGAAGTGCTGCCCAGCTACGATCACGCTGAGCTCACCGGAATTGCGGCGGCTCACGCCTGCTACGACCTACTGTCATTGATGACCGATCTCCGAGCCACCAAGTAACCGTCGGCCAGTATATAGGAGGTGGGCATGCGAACCGGTGGTGATCTGGTTATTGAAACACTGTCCGCTCTAGGAGCGACCACCGTGTTTGGTATCCCCGGCCAACATGCCCTGGGACTTTTCGACGCTCTGAGCCGCAGCCCGTTGCAGTTCATCTCATCGCGAGTGGAAAATAACGCGGCTTTTGCCGCCGATGGGTTTGCTCGTGTGACGGGTCAGCCCGGCGTGCTGATCGTGTCGACCGGGCCCGGAGCATTAACCGCTTTAGCCGGCATCCACGAAGCATATGCCAGTAGCATCCCAATGATTGTGATCGCCTCCCAAATACCGGAAGCAGGTCTGGGTGGGCGCCGTAAGGGTATGCTGCACGAGCTCGATGATCAAAAAGCTGCTGCACGCAACGTGACAAAAACCCAGCACACGATTCATCATGCCTCAGCGATCCCCGCGGTATTGGAAGATGCTTGGCGGGCGGCGATGACTGCTCCCCAGGGGCCGGTGTGGGTCGAAATTCCCCAAGATGTCTTACTGACCCCAGCTCCAGTACCACCGCCCGGCGAGCTGAACGTCACGATCCCTCAGCTGACACCGCATGCCGGCAGTGTGTCTCGTGCCGCCGAGGTCCTCGGTGCAGCACAACGCCCAGCCATCGTGGCCGGTGGCGGGGTACGCCGCTCCGGCGTTACAGCTCAACAGGCACTCGCCAGGCTTGCTGAACGACTCGATGCGCTGGTCGTGTGCACTCCAGGCGGCAATACCGCGTTTGCCTATGATCATCCGCTATCACTGGGTGGGTGGGTTGAAGACCGGTACGTGACCGAAGTATTAGAAGACGCCGATGTCTTACTGGCCGTGGGCACCTCACTGGGTGAAGTCAGCTCAAACTACTACACGATGCAACCGCGCGGTCAGCTGATTCACATCGACGCGGAACCACGCGTCTTGGAATCAAATTATCCTGGACTCGGGATCCGAGCCGATGCCGGACTAGCACTCGAAGCGATCCTGTCAGCAATACAGCACAGCCCGAGGCCCGCCGAAAGCACCTGGCATGGGCTCTCCCCCGCCGAGCTGGTGCAGAACGTGCGCCGGCGGATCACCGATCGGCTTGACCAGCAAGACCTCGAACATGAACAGTCCATCATGCGATCCATTCGTCAGGCGGTACCCGCTGACGCTGACACATATTGGGACATGACCATTGCCGGTTACTGGGCGTGGAACACCTGGGATGCCAAACAAGGCGCATTTCATTCCGCACAGGGCGCCGGTGGCATCGGGTACGCATTCCCCGCAGCGCTGGGTGGCGCCGTTGGCGCACAACAACGCGTCCTGGCCGTTTCCGGCGATGGCTCAGCGATGTATTCAATCGCAGAACTTGCCACCGCCCGGCAGCACGATCTGGCAGTGACGTGGCTGATCATCGACGACGGCGGCTACGGCATTTTACGTGAATATATGCAAGACGCGTTCGGACAGACTCTTGGCACCGAACTGACGCGCCCAGATTTTGTAACACTGACCCAATCCTTCGACATCCCAGCCACTTTGACGACGCCCGACTCGCTGGCGGAAGATCTGCAAGCAGCATGGTCGGCCGGCGGCCCTAACGTGTTGGTATTGCAAACCACACTTTCCATGTGGAAACCTACTCATCACAACACGGGTTCGCCTTAAAGTAGTCATATAGCATAATCATCCCAGTGCTGGATGTGCTCCGGTAGCATTCAAACCATGCAACACTCAGGACAGCATGACCCTCACCACTCACCTTATCCTGCACCGCCACCACCGTCTTATACTCAACAGCCAGCCCCGGGATACCCACCTGCGGGTTCGCCTCGATCCAAACGCAACCCGTTGCTCATCCCGTTGATCCTCGTGAGCATCTTTGCTGTTCTTATGACAGGACTGTATGCGTTCACTTTCGTCGACACAACGCGCTCCTCGCAGGGGCTGGTTCAGGCCGTTGAAGCTTGTCCCGAATCGTCCTATATTGAACTGGTCGATGAGGGCACCGCCTTGTTGATCTCCACCGAGGGCGATGAATCTTATGGTGCTTCAATGGACGAGGTCGCTTGTGTGATTAATGAGCTTGAGATGCCGTCAAACATCGTAAATCGACTCGATACGACTCGCGCCCTTGATGGAACCCAAACCGGGTCGTGGAATGGGTACGAAGCTACTTGGAATTATCATCCCAATAGCGGGATGAATCTGACAATTACCCTCGCACAGGACTAGCCGTTAGCGTTTGATCGTCAATTCGATGATCTCCAAAATGTAGGGCGCCACGATATTGCGCGAAATGCGCAGATCAACCACCAACGTCCCGTGGGCGCCGTCGTCCACCCAGGTTTGGACTTGATTCAGATCGTCCATGGTGTTGACAACAACGCCGGCAGCGCCGAAGCCTTTGGCGACCGTGGCAAAGTCGATCTGTTCGATTTCCATAATCTGTTCATCCAAACCTTGGGAACCGTACTGGTGAATTTCCGCGCCATAGCAGGCGTCGTTGAAGACCAACACGACGGCGCTGCTGGCAGTATTCACCAGCGCGTGTAAATCGGGCAGACCCATGGCACCACCGCCGTCGCCGGTTGCGACGATGGTGGTGGCATCGGGGCGGGCCAGTACTGCACCGGGTGCCGAGGGCAGACCTAAACCAATGGACTGGTACTGGGTGCCGACCATGATCAGGCTATCGGGGGCGGGCAGATCGAAGTAGTAGCTGGACCAGCCAATGAAGTGTCCGCCGTCGGAGACGACCTGCCGATTCGCCGGCAGGATCTCGTTGAGCCGGTGCATTGCGCTGCGCGGGTCCAGCAGCCCGTCATCAGCTTGGCCGGTGCCGGTGTCGCGGTCAAAGTTCAGCGTTGAATATCGAGCGTGTTCTGTTTGGCCATCCCAGGGGGTCGCCGGTGCCGCATGGTGTGCCAGCCGGCTGAGCAGCGCTTCGACGGTTGCGGTACAATCACCGCGCAAGAAGACATTCACGCGATCGTGGGTCTGTTCGGGCGCTAGGTCAATTTGGATCAGCTGTGCGTCGGGGTTGAATTGGGTGTTGAATGCCGTGGTGAACTGGTTGAGTCCAGCACCTACGACTAGGACGACGTCGGCGGTACGGATCAGCTCCGAAGACGACTCGGAAGCAAAACCGCCGCATACGCCGAGATCGTAGGGGCGACCCGCAAACGTTCCGCGCGCCGGCGCCGAAGAGACAGTCAGGGCGCCGAGTCGGTCGGCCAGTTCGCCCAGAACACCGGCGGCATCCCGAGCGCCGCGGCCCGCAAGAATCAGCGGCCGCTTGGCACCGGCCAGCATCTGTGCTGCATCATCAAGGAGGCCGCCGGGAGCTTCTGGTGCTGCGGGTTCGGCAGGTGCGACGACGTTTGGTTCTGGCTCGGCTTGTGCGGCACCGATGTCGTGCGGAATAAATAGCACCACCGGCACACGCTGGGCGAGAGCCGTGGCAAAAGCATGGGTCGTCGCCTGGGCAGGGTTCGCGGTCGTGACGGTGATGGTCGGCGCACCGACACTGGTCGCAATGGCCAACTGGTCCACACCCCAGGGTCGCGGGCCGGTGGTGGGCTGGCCACCGACAACAAACACCATCGGGGTTCGGGATTGCACGGCCTCGGCCAACGGGGTGATCGCATTGGTGTAACCGGGACCGAAGGTCGTCGTCGCCACCGCGATCTTTCGGCTCACCCGGTAGTAGGCATCTGCCGAGGCCACGGTGCCGGCTTCGTGGCGCAGTCCGGTCATCCGGACTTTGCCATCGCGTGCCAGGGCATCGGTGAAATAGGCGTTGCCGTTGCCCATCAGGGCGAAAACTTCGCTGGTGTGCGCGGCGACCACACGGGCCACAACTTCAGAAACGGTACTCACGGTGAAACCTCCTGGGCGAGCGAACTGCTGGTTCGTTTGGGTCAAGACTACTGGCTGTGCGGATACCGCACAGCGGGGTCTTTCCCACAGGTTTGGGAAAGACCCCGCTGTTGTTGCGGTCGTGGAATGGGCGTTAGAGGAATGGCACCAGGAAGGTCGCCAAGAACAGGGTCAGGGTACCGCCCAGTCGGGTGGCCATGGCCGCAAACGGCATCAGGTGCATGCGATCTGCCGCAGACAGTACGGCGACATCGCCGGAACCACCCGAATCAGCCATGATCAGACCTGGAATGATCGTGGCTTCCACAAAGTTGAACTTCACGAGCCATCCGGCCACACCACCGATCAACGCAGACAGGATGACCGCGCCCATGGTCATCAGCAAGAAGTGCAGGCTGGTGACGGCATCGAGCACTTCCTGGAGATCGATGTAGGTCAAGCTGACACCGACCAGCAGTGCTGGGACTAAGGTGGTGTTGACGAAGTCGCCCCACTGCGTGGCAGCGTTTTCGAGTTCTTTTGGCAACAGCTTGAAGATCTTCAGAATCGCGGTGACGACAATCGCCCAGGCGTACATGTGCAATCCGCCGATGGCAGTGTTGAGCATGCCACCGATCATCAAAATAATGCTGGCCATCATCAGCCCCTGGAACAGGGCAACATAATTCGTGTGGGCTTTCTTGCGCGGCTGTTCAAAGTCTTTTTTGTTACCCTTGATCCGCATCAGCTCGCCGTTGCCGTTGAACCCGACGAACCATTGTTTCCCATTGCTGGTCACACCGCGCAGGATGCCGGCAAAAACCACACAGAACACATTGGCCAGCGAAGTCACAGCCACCAGACTGCCCATAAACGCAGACGGGTCGGTGCCCAGTTGCTCTGCATACATTTCAGCCATGGGAACCGCACCTAAGCCGATACCACCGGCCATGATGGGCGCACCAAAGAACAACATGCCTTCCATAAAGCCCTCACCGACCAGCGCGGAGATCGCTCCCATGAGAACAAAGACGCCAACGATGGCGGCAATGAGCGGGATGAAAAACCGCAGACCGGCTTTGACCAATAGTGCGCGCGGCATCCCCAGCAGGGCTCCGACGATGATCGCCGAGACAAAGAAGTCTAGGAAGCCCTGGTCGGTCAAAAAGATCGATACTGCGGACTGGATATTTTCCGGAATGATCCCACCGAAGTACAAGATCGACGGGACGAATGTACACAGTAGGGTGGGCAGACCGTAGTCGCGAACTTTCGGGATGCGGTTGCCGATCCACATCAATATGCCGCCCAGCAGGCCGGTAATCGCAAAGCCAATCACCATCGACGGTGGCAGAGCATCGAAATACGATGCCAGGACTAAGAAACCGAAGGCGATGATGAAGTATGGGATCGGGATGAACCCGACGCGCCATTTCGGATTGGTCATCATGGTGGACCAGGCCAGCCACCATTTGGAGTGTTTCTTGGGGAGCACTACTGAATCCGGATAGATGTTGGTACCCCAGTGTAAATCCTGGCCGACGGCGTCGAGCTCTGGGGCTGTGGTCTGGTCGTTGCTGTCTGGTCGGGTGCCGTTTGTGGCAGCAGATCGTTTCGTGCTGGTTGACTGCTCTACCATGGTGTTCTCCGTTATCCTGCGACTTTTGCGCTGGCATCAACAGTTTCAATTGCGGTCGCGCTGACCGCGTCGAGCTTGGCTTCATCGATGCCGGCTTCGAAGCCTTGTCGGTTCAGATGTGCAACAAGTTGTGCGGTGGATAAGTTGCCTGCTGCACCGGGAGCGAATGGGCAACCGCCAAAACCACCCAGGGCCGCATCGAACATTGTCACGCCACGTTCGATAGCCAGATCCACGCTTTCCAGTGCACGCCCGTGGGCATTGTGTAGGTGCAGACTGTAGTTTGCTTCGGGGAAGTGTGTCATGACCGTATCCAGTGAGCTGGCCAGATAATCGGGTTCGGTGGTACCCAGCGTATCTGCCAGACCAATCGTGGTGACACCTGCTTCCAAGAGTTGTCCAACAATACGCACCAGGCGTTCTGCCGGGATGTAGCCCTCGAATGGGCACCGGAATGCGGTGGAGACACCGGCGAAAAATTCTACGCAAGGGTGGTTTTTGACGGCACCGATCAATCCGTCCAGTGCTTCAGCGACCGTCTGGCCTGCATTGGCTTTGGAGTGTTCCTCCGATGAAGACAGCACCAGTTT
>ERZ1032895.69-NODE-69-length-29678-cov-11.835770_pt1 | contig 29678 bp, 25 predicted proteins | sample MGYA00516687_ERZ1032895 | MGnify/ENA primary metagenome ERZ1032895 (study PRJEB33719, sample SAMN04261600) | wastewater metagenome | biome: rural village; feature: latrine urine exit; material: soil | place: El Salvador | collected 2013-01-14 ... | reverse complement strand
ATCTTCTCGAGTCGGGCAGCGTGCTGCATAAGCGCTTCAGCGGCAATATCTGCCTATCCAATCCCGACTACGACCTTTACATCGACCCGGGTCAGGTGGCCTTCGGTGATATACCTGATGAAAATCGACGCCGTATGCGCAAGCTGATGGAACTGGTGCCGACGCTGGACCGCCCGACCAGCGTGGCATTGCTGGCTAGGCGCCTGGCGCTGCCGGTAGCTTCGGTAGAGGCCTATTTGCAGCGTTGGGCTGATAAGGGGCTGGTGGAACTGTCATGACCAATTATGAGCAACTTAAGAGGCGGCGCTGCCACGTGATTGTGTCTACTCCGCTGCAGTACCTCAATGCTGTGGAGCTGGTCGTGGCCTTGGAATGCTCGGAGTGCTATCTGGTCGTGATGGAGGAGTACTACACCCTGGAAGAGTTTTCACGGCTGCCGCGCTTCTCGAGGTGGACAGGTGTGAAAGGGATATCGGTGGGCAAGCCATTGGAGCCCACTGCCGGAGCTTGGCGCCGGGGACTGAGAGAGGCGCTGATCGATCGGCAGCTCCATCGGCGCTTCATCCGGCAACTGAAGCGCTGGCCTGCAGCCGATGTAGTTGTGATGGGCAATCCGGTTGAACTCCGACATCATGACTTTTGTGGCCAGGCTGGTGGGCGAGAAACTCTGGTATGTGAAGACGGCACCGCCACTCTGCGTGGCGATATCATACCGCGATCCCGGTCCAAGCATTTGCGGCGGCGCCTGCTGGGCATCGACAATCATGTCATGGACGCGGTGTGGTGGTTCACGGCTTACCCGGAGGCCATGGACGGAAGGCGTCATATTGTCAACAGCTACGCCTATCTGCGCAGCCAGCTCGCCTCGCGCCGTCAGCGAGAGGGTGGCAGCGATGGGGCCTGGCTGCTGGGGCAGCCGCTGGCAGAGTTTAACGTGCTGGACTTTTCATCGTATCTCGCACTGGTGCAGGGAATTGCCGAGCAGGTTTATGCAGGGCAAGCATTGAAGTACTGGCCTCATCCGCGTGAAAGCCAAGAGAACCTGGCCGAGTTGGATAAGATACCGGGCGTTGAGGTCGTGCGTCGCTCCCAGCCCATCGAACTTGAGCTGATGCAAGCCAAGATCATGCCGGAAAGGGTTGCCACACTCTATTCGAGCGCCTATCAAACCTGCCAGGCTATTTTCGGTGATACGGTTCCGTTTGATGTTCTCGAGCCTTGTTATTCTCATTGGCCGAGCGGGGAGTCCGAAGTCAGCGTCATGAAGGAGTTTTATGCGCTATGTCGGCAGGATCTTCGCCATCCCAACCGGTTGTGGGCCCAGGGGCGCGACCATCGCTGGCGCCTGCTGAATGATATTGACTCTACCAAGGAGTCGGTGCACTCAATCTCTGTGACAGAGTCTTCTGATGTGAGCGAGCGTGCCGTGACATGAGGATTGGTCTGATGATAGGGCGCTTAGGTCAGGGGGGCGCTGAACGTCAACTGGCCCAACTGGCGATTGGCCTGGTGGAGCGAGGCCACAGTGTGGAAGTGCTGTGTTATCGGGGTCCCTCCGCCATGGATCGCCAACTGGAGGAACATGGGATCAAGGTGCGCAACACTCCGGCCGAGGGGCGCTGGGGTCATGTGGCAATGGCTCGCCGCTGGCTGAATGACTTCGCTCCTCAGATTGTGCATGCGTTCATGAAACGGGCGTCCTGGGTGGCCGTTCTGGCCAGGCCCCGAGGGTCAGAGTGTCGCGTGATAGCCAGTGATTACTCGACCGCCAGTTATGGAAGCCACAAGCCATCACTGTGGGTTTCGCTCGGTCTGTTTGGATTGGCAGACCGGGTGGTGACCGAGACGCAGATGAATCGACATAACCTGGAGCGTCTAGCCCCCTGGCTGCGAGGCCGTGTCAACGTCATCCGCAACGGCCTTGATCTCAGCAGTTTCCGGCCAGCGAGTTCTCGACAGACACTCCAGGCCACATTTCAAGAAAGCCAGGCCCAGCTGCATTTCTGCGCGCTGGGCACTGTATATGAGGTGAAGAATCCGGAGCGAGTCGTCAAGGCGGTATCAATTCTTTACCAGCGGCGCGGGGAGGTATTTCGCCTCGACTGGTATGGCCGTTTTGGCCTCGCAGGAGATCGGGCGCCGTCACAGGCCTATCAAAGGTCAGTGGAGCTGGCTGACACCCTAGGTGTGAAGCACCTGGTGACCTTTCATGGTGAGACGACGGACGTCGAGATAGTGCTGCAGAAAGCCGATGTGTTCATCCATGCGTCGCTGCAGGAGGGGTTTCCCAACGCCTTGGTCGAGGCCATGGCTACGGGTTTGCCAGTACTGGTCAGCCGCGTCTCGGATCTTCCGCTGGTGGTTGAGCATGCTGACAACGGTGAGGTGTTTGATGAAACCGATCCCGTCGCCATTGCTGATGCCATGGAACGGATGCTGGATCTGCCAGAGGCCGCACGTCGGCAGCGCGGCGAGAGCTCCCGCGAGCTGGCCTGCGAGTGGTTTGGAGAAAAGCGATTCATCGATGATCACCTGGGTGTCTATGCCCAGGTGATTGAGGGCACATCATGAGTGTTGACTGGGTAGAGCTGGGGCGCGCCTGGGTGCCGAGAAGGGTGAGGCGTCTGATCCAGCGCCATGTCTCGATGAGCGATATCAAGCAGCGCTACTTCGCGCGGCGAGATCCGCTGGCAGAGACGCTGGAGGGCGATGGCGAGGCCGGAGGGCTGGGCGTCAGGATAGGAATCATCAAAAGCCGCGTGCAGCGTCATACTCATTATGTGCGTGCCTGCAAAGAGATGGGGTTGCCGTTCAGGGTAATTGATATCGCCGTTCATGATTGGCACAGGCGAGTGCTGGACAGCGGCTGTGAGATGTTTTTCAGCTGGCCAGATGCGAGTCTCAGTCCCTATGCACGCATGCACAAGGATCGCTGCGAACTGATCGAGAACCACATGGGGAAAATTGTCTTTCCCGGTGTGGTGGAAACCTGGATGTACGAGGACAAGATACGCACCACTGACTGGCTGGTTGCCCATGAAGTGCCTTGTCCGCGTACGTGGGTTTTCTTCGACAAGGATGAGGCGCGCCGCTTCGCTGAGGATTGTGCACTGCCGATCGTGTTCAAGACCCGTTTCGGTGCCGCCTCCACAGGAGTCAGAATTCTGCGAAGTCGTCGTGAACTGTTGGGTGTCATCAAGCGTGCTTTTGCGGGTGGACACGTGCCGGCTGGCCACGACCGCCGGGATCGGGAGTGGGGTTCTCTGTTTCTCCAGGAATACCTGCCGGATGTTCGAGAATGGCGGATGGTCCGCATCGGTGACTCCTACTTTGCCCATCTGAAGGGCAGAGCGGGGGATTACCACAGCGGTTCAGGGAAGGTCGAGTGGAAAATGCCAGAGCAGCACCATCTGGATCTGCTGCATCAGATTACAGAGCGTGCCGGGTTCAGAAGCATGGATGTCGATGTGTTTGAGCTTCCCGATGGTCGGCTGCTGGTAAATGAGCTGCAGACGGTCTTTGGGGCCAGTGTTTCCATTGATCAACAGAAACAGGACGGTGTGCCGGGGCGGATGGTACGAAGTGAGACCGGCGCATGGGTTTTTGAGGCCGGCGACTTTGCGCGTAATGCCTGCGCCAACGAACGGATTCGCTATGTACTGGAGAGGTTTTTAGATGAAAGAGGGTGTCAGGGATCTAGCCAGTCGAGGCGTGGTGGCATCGGGAGTCAGCCGTCTGGGCCGAAAACTGCGTCAACAGCAGGGGACGCTGATTCTCTATGGACATCGAGTCGCGGGGGATGACGAAGGCTATCTACAGGGACTGAAACCTGAGTGGTTTGCTGAGCAGATTGCTTATCTGGCGCGCCACTATGAGATTATCCCGCTTGATACGCTGGTTGAATGTCTAGAGGAAGGGCGTGAGCCACCGGAGCGCTCCGTGGTGCTGACCCTGGATGATGGTTTTCGAGATAATCTCGAAGCGGCGCTTCCCGTTCTTGAGGCGCATCGCATACCCGCCACTATATATGTCGTCACTCGATCGCTATCGAGCGGAGAGCTTCCATGGTCTGAGCGGCTTGGTACCTTGATGCAGCAGACGCAAGTGACACAGGTCGTCCACCCTATGCTGGGTGAGGCTCCCTTCCTGTTGGAACAGCCATCCCAGCGGCGCGAGGCCTACTCACGCATCAAGAGTGCTATTGCGACTCTGGGCCAGAAGGATCGTGATGCGGTGATAGAGGACCTTACAGAGCGGCTGGAAGTCTGTCTGCCAACGGACCGTATGCTGAGCTGGAAAGACGCCCGCTACTTGATGTCGCGGGGCATCAGCATCGAGGGGCACAGTTACTCCCACGCACTGCTGGGGCGAGTGTCCGAGCAGGAGGCGCGCTATGAGATCGAGCGCTGCATGAGTGACCTGCGTGATCAGCTCGGTCTCGAGAGGCCGCACTTCTGCTTTCCAGGTGGCAGTCAGAGTGAAGTCTCGCGGCAGCTGGTGAAAGCGGCTGGATTCCGCTCCTTCTTCCGCTCTACGCCGACGCGCCGGTTCAATGAACCGCATAGTTCGACACCGTTTTCCATGTCGCGAGTGGGGCTCCCCAATGCCCCTGGTTATCATCTGGAAGCCGAGCTGGACGGTATCTTTCATCCAGTCCGGCAGTGGTATCATCGCCTGAGGCCTACAAGTGCCTCGTCTGTATAGAAGAGTGTACAAGCAGTATAGCTACTGCTGTCTAGATCGCCTTGCAATATCCATATTACGTTCCCCCCGAACACGACGTCATGCGTTCTGCGTGGCGGGCTTGGAGTGGTGCTGTCGTGAACAAGATAGTGATGGATAACCCGGTGCTGGTTGTCGAGCGAAGGTCCACGGCGCTGCTTGTGTTGGCAAGCCTGTTCGTGCTGCTTAGTATCCTGGACCATACCGTGGTCCTCAGCGGGATACCGATGCTGAGGAATCCCGCTGCGCTTGCTGCCTTGTTGCTGGTACTGTTCTTTTTAGTATTCGCAATCAAACATCTGCGAATCACAGAAGTGGCGCAGTGGTGGACGTTAGGGTTTTTGATGACGACCCTGGTTGTCGAATTGGTACGCATCCTGGGCGAGGGGAACATGATACCAGGATGGCTTTTTTACTACTTGCAGTGGGTCCAGAAGCTCGCGCTTTTTTTCATTCTGCTGGACCTCGCCAAGGATCCACGAGCATTTCATTACCTTGGTATCAGCTTCTTGCTAGCGGTGCTTTATATATCCTTTTCGGCAGTTATGGCGCCCGAGGGTTTCGCTGTCGGGGATGATCTACGTCTCGGCGCTGAAGGGGCGAACCTCAATCGACAGGCGTACTGGTATGCGATGGCTACCCTTGCTCTTGTATGGTGGCTGATCGAAAGGTGGCCAAGATTTGATCTTCTGAGTGTGCTGTTGTTTCTTATTGCAGGTTTTGAGTTCTACTGTCTTTTGAGGTCTGGAAGTCGTGCCGCCTTCATGGGCATGGTGCTTGGTCTCTTGTGTCTGGTAGTCGTCGGTTTCAGGAGAGAAAAATTATCCGCGTATCTGACATTATTGCCTATCATTGTGTTGGCCAGCTGCTTTGTGCTGTTGCGTAATGATCTTGTGCTGGAGCGACTCCTCATGGTCTGGCAAGGCACTCAGGACGGCATGAGGAGCAGCATATTCTCCGCCGCATGGAACATATTCCTGGAGCGCCCTTTCGTTGGCCACGGTTTTGACTATCACGAGACTCTGGGAGCGCAATTGGGCGTCGGAGAAAGATTGGCCACTCACAACAGCTTTCTCAGGGTACTCCTCAACTTCGGCATACTGGCCGGTATTGTCTGGGTGGGTCTGATCGGCAGCGTTATGTGGCGATGCTGGAGAGGGCGAAGCAGTGCCGTTGGTGGACTTTTCCTGTCATTGTTAGTCTTGTCCAGCGTCTACGGGAGCTTTGATGAACTGCAGTTCGACAAGTTCTTTTGGGTGATGTTGGCGCTGGCCTCACAGGCATCGCTCTACAGTATGGTTTACGTCGGATATCGGTTGGAGGTTCGCAATGCCAAGGTTGCAGGATAGTGAGAATGACGGCAGCCATGAGGCGATTGACGCAGATATGAAACTGAAGGTCATCTACCTCCATCAGTATTTCAATACACCCTCCATGCCAGGAGGGTCGAGAAGCTATGAAATGGCCAGGCGTCTGGTGGAATATGGACACGAAGTTCATGTCGTGACCTCAGACAGGAGCAACCGGGCTAGTGCGGGTGGTTGGACGCAAACCGTGGAAAATGGCATCCACGTACATTGGTTGTCGGTGCCTTACCACAACAACATGAGCTATCGGCAGCGGCTGCAAGCCTTTGCGCGCTTCGCCCTCGTCGCCGCCGCCAAGGCACGTCGTATGGGCGGAGATGTTGTACTGGCAACCAGTACGCCCCTGACCATCGCTTTGCCAGGCGTCCATGCGGCCCGTCGCAACAAGATACCCATGGTTTTCGAGGTCAGGGATCTGTGGCCCGAGATGCCGATCGCTGTCGGTGCCATCAAGCACCCTGTGATGATTCGTTTGGCAAGATGGCTAGAACGCTATGCCTATCGCAATGCGGCCAGGGTGATTGCGCTCTCGCCGGGAATGGCGGATGGCATTGCTTTGGCAGGGTATTCACGCAATCGAATCGATATCATTCCCAACAGCTGTGACCTAGATGTGTTCGCTCCATCCGAGGCGGCAGCACGGCGATTCAGGCAGCGGCATCCTGAGCTGGGTGATAGCCCTATTGTGCTTTATGCGGGCGCTCTCGGTCGCGTCAATGGGGTTAGCTACCTGGTTGAGTTGGCAGAGCGTTTGAGGGCCAAGCGCCCGGATATTTGTTTTGTGATCATGGGCGAAGGGGCCGAGGAAAAGCTTGTGCGCGGTATGGCCGAGTCAAAGGGTTTGCTGGATACCAACGTTTTTCTCTATCCCCGTGTGGCGCGTAGCGAGATTCCCGACGCTTTCGCCGCGGCTTCCGTCACTACCTCGCTGTTTGTCGATATTCCCGCCATGCAGTGCAACTCGGCCAACAAGTTCTTCGATGGACTGTCCTCGGGGACGGGGGTGGCTATCAACTATGAAGGCTGGCAGGCCGACTTGCTTCGTGAATCCGGCGCGGGACTGGTCTTGTCTCGAGATATCGATATGGCATCGGCTCAGCTACAGCAGTGGCTGGAAGATGAAGTGGGCATGGCGTCTGCAGGACAGGCTGCCAGGCGGCTTGCCGAACAGTGTTTCTCGCGGGAGAAACTGGCGAAGCGTATGGAAAATGCGTTGCAATCAGCGGTCCACGGTGAAGGGCAAGCGCCTGAGGCCGAATTGAAAGGCAGTTTGCCATGAGTCGGTTAGTTGTTCTTGGGCATTTTGCCGACGGCGAATCCAGGGTGGATGGTCAGATTGTCAGAACGCGCCTGGTGCGATCAGAGCTTGCCAAACGTCTAGGAAAGAGTCAGGTCGTAAGTGTCGATACGGGGCGTCTTTCGCGGAAGCCGATACAGACGCTGCTGGGTATCTTCCGGGGCCTGAGAAAGTGTACCGATGCAGTCATCATGCCGGGTGAGCGAGGTTTGAAGTGGCTTCTGCCTGTGTATCTTGGCTGCATGAAGCGTTACCGCTTACGGCTGCACTATCTGGTGGTGGGAGGCTGGCTCCCGGCCTATCTGGAAAGCAGGCCGCAGGATATCAAGCGCCTTGCTGCCTGTGCGGGCCTGCATGTCCAGACCCGTCGGATGCTCAAACAGCTAGAAGCGCTGGGGCTTGATAATGTCTCGCTACTTCCCAATTTCCGCAGCTTCCCCATTCACCGTCGGCTATCTTCTGGTCCCACTATTCCTCTACGCTTGGTGTACCTGTCCCGGGTCATTCCTCAGAAGGGAGTCGAGTTGGCAGTTCGAGCCGTCGAGGCCGTAAATCAGGAATTCTCGGAGCCTCGTGTGTCGCTCGATATCTGGGGGCCGGTTCCTGACAAACACCGCGAGTGGTTCGAGACCCTCATGCAGAAGCGAAGCTCAACGATTCGCTACTGTGGGGTAATGCGTCCTGAGGCAATTGCAGAGAGGCTTCCCGATTACGGACTCATGGTGTTTCCCACTCGCTATGCAGGTGAGGGTTTCCCCGGTGTGCTGGTTGATGCTTTCGTGTCCGGCCTGCCCGTTATCGCATCGGATTGGCAGGATAACGGCGAGTTCATTCATTCTGGTGTCAACGGACTGCTTTTCGCTGCCGGTGATGTCAGTGATCTAGAGTCCAAGCTTCGCTGGGCACTAGCGAATAACGAGTCTGTCGCTTCAATGGGAAGAGCTGCAGCTGCGATGGCCGATGATTATCACGTTGATCGAGTGTTTCCCGATCTGCTTCACACCTTGGGCATAGGTGATTGCATCACGTCCCCAGGTGTAACCGCTTTACCTTCTTGACCAGATCTTCTGCAGGCCGTTTGAGGGAACAAATACTTTTAGCTATTTAAGTGATCAAATATGGCGGGACTATTCGGAATGGTAGTCGCCGAGAACGCGAACAAAGCGTTGCCTCAGCGAGTGCATGTTGCATCTGGAGGAAGCGCACGCTATCAGCGATGCTACTGGCATCGTCAGGGGAGAATACTACTGGGGGGCATGCACGGAGTGGTCCCGCAGATTGATTATTATGACCCCGATTCCGGTATCGGCGTTCTGGTACATGGATTGTTGATTGATCCTGAAAAAAGAGTCTCTCTAAATGCTGATGAACTACTAAATTCCTATCGTGAAGAGGGACGTGCTGTCCTCGAGAAGCTAGATGGCGACTATCTGGTTGTCATCCTCGACCAGCCGCGCAATACAATGCTTGTAGCCAACGACAGAATGGGCTCCTGCCCAGTTCACTATCATGCTGCAAGCGGATATGTGGCCTTCGGTCCTGATCCTTGGCTAGTCTGTGCACTATCCGGGCTGCGCCCCGAGCTCGATGAGGTAGGTGCTCTTGAGTTCTTGAACCTGGGGCACGCTGTGGATGCGAGAACGCTGGTCAGAGAAATTCGACAGCTCGAGCCTGCTCAGCTTCTTGAGATATCTCTTGCCACGGCAGAGGTGATTTGTTCGACATACTGGCAGCTGAGTTTCCAGCCAGATGGGCATATTAAAGAGCGCCAGGCCGCCAGTGACCTCTATGATGCCCTGCGCTCAACCGTTCGCACTGTAAAGCCGTCACTGTCTGATAGCTCACAGCTGCTACTCACAGGTGGCCATGACTCTCGTGCTTTGCTGGCCTTGCTGCACCAGGAAAAAGCTATTCCGGGGCGCGCACTGTGCTGGGGCGTGTCGGATGATATTCCGTACTCGGATGTCGATATCGCTTCACGTGTTTCAGCTTTTTATGCCGTGCCGTTTCAATATCTGAACTATGACCATGATACTTTTACGACATGTGCTGAACGCTGGGTGAGAGCAGCCGGGCTCTGTTCAGATAATCTGGGCAACTTCGTTGCTGGCCCAGATTTCCTGGATTTCCCTGATTGGCCAGCTTCGGTTGTTTTGAATGGAGATCAGCTACTGGGGGTTGGCGGAATACCTTTCAATCGTCAGCATGCTTTTGAAGTTGGTTCAGGCCTGCCCTTTAACGGACCCATGTCTGGGCTCACCCCTTTTCTGAAGCATCAGAGCAAGGTGCAGACTAGTGAAATTGCTGCGGCGGGAGTGCGGCGCCTTGCCGAACCATTCTGGGATGAGTCTGCCAAGGATATTCAGGATCATCTGAGCTATCGACTGCACTTGGCTCGCTGGCTGAACGCGTCGACGTTTTTCCGGGAACCCCACGTCTCAACCCTAAGGCCCATGCTGCATCAGCCCGTCATGGAGGTTTTTCAAACTCTTCCTGGCTGGCTTCGGGTCGACAAGCGGCTGCTGATGACAATGCTTAAGCAGCACCTGCCCGAAACGATGCAGTGGCCTCGTGCCACTGCAGATAGTCTGGTTGACTGGAAGGTGGCGTTCACCCAGGAGGGAGAAACCGCCGCCCTGTTTCGTGGGTTGATCATGGACGATCGCCTGGCCGACTCGAATCTTTCCAGAATGCTGGATGTCGACGCCATACATGCAGTGCTAAATAATGTTTTGGAGCGGCCAGTAATACCAGTCAGTCGTCGACCCGCTCAAGCCAGCAAGGTCACTTCAGTTCGCCGGTGGAGCAGCCGCTATCACCTGGGTGGACTGGCTATTTCCTATGCTCAGCAAGGTATCAATCGTGCCCGGGGAAAGTCGGTGGGTGCAAGCTCCTGGAGAGTACTCCAGCGAATCGCACTGCTTTCGCTGCTGCTCAGAGTCATGGAGTGCCCTGAAGGACGAGGTGAGCAAGCAAGGATTTGGGTTGAGTTAAAAAAGCTGCCGGGTCGCTGGCACGAAAACTAACCTCTGTACAGGTTTGCAGGTTACTTTAGATGAGGAGCATATGGCCAGAATTCTGGTTACCTATGGGTGGTGCAGAACTGCTTATGCTGCAGTGCATTCTTTGGCTGCTGGTGGGCATGATGTCTACGTCTGTAGTCACTTGCAGCCGTCAATGGCTGGATGGTCCCGATTCTGTATCGCCAATGCCCAAGTGGCCGACCATGTTCAGTCACCGAGCACATTTGTCAGAGATGTTGCGTCTCTCGTCGAGCGCTGGTCCATAGATGTGGTTCTGCCCTGTCATGAGGACTCGTTAGCGCTTCGCCGTCATGAGTCGCAGCTTCCTACCGACGTGAAGCTGGCTTGCCCCACGCTCCAGCTATTGGAAATGGGTGTAGACAAAGCAGATCTGACCCAGTTGGCAATGGCGGCAGGTGTAAAGGTTCCCGAGTCCCGATTTCCGAGTGATATAGATGAGGCTGAGCATGATGCTAACGAGATCGGTTTTCCTGTGGTGGTCAAGTTGCGTCGCTCTAACAGTGCCAAGGGAGTTTCGATAGTTCATGATCCCGAGGCTTTGCGTGCCACTTTAGATGGACCACCGTTTGTATCGGCGATGGAGGAGGCAGGCGGCTTTCCTATTCTGCAGGCATTCCTAGCAGGTGATGTGGTCGGTGGGTGCTTTCTTGCTTGCAATGGACAGTTAACCGCGTTTTTCGGCGAGCGGTATTTGCGTGTGAAAAGCCAGGGAATGGGGACCAGTACCGTGCGTGAACCCTTCTTCTCGGATGACATGAAGTGTCAGGTGGAGCGGTTGGTCGAGGCGCTAGCTTGGGAGGGAATCGGGCATTTCGACTTCATCGAAAGTCCGGAGACGGGTGAGTTGAGTCTTCTGGAGATGAATCCCCGCTTGTGGGGGGCATTGAACCTTGCTCAGGTGAATGGTTATGACTTTCCGGCGGCTCTGGTGGCTCACACTCTCGGGGAGTCTAGGCTTGATAGGTTCTTTGCCGGCGTGCCATCGTCGCCCAAGCGTAGCCTTTGGTTGCTGGGGGAAGGAATACGTTTCCTAGATCTGCTGCGGTCACGTCAGTGGCGCGAGGCGCTGAGAGTGCCGTTGGAACTGCTAGGCTCCTTGCGGCATACGCGCTACGACGACTGGCAGTGGCATGACCCGCTTCCACTGCTGGCCGAAATGCTCTGCTATGGACGCAGCTACTTTCGCTCTGGCGGCAGCATGAATCCGGGCGCGGCTCCTGTGCAGGATGTCGCCTCCGACCGTTAATGATTATTGAAACGAGGTGAATCGCCATGCGAGACGACGAGCGTTATCTTGTCTGTCCCTGTGTGTCGGGTGACGCGCCTTGCCCGGTAGGCCTACGGCCTAGGGAGCGGTATACAAAACGTCTGTTTGATATTGTGCTTTCCTTGGTGGGGTTGATAGCTGCCTGGTGGCTGATTCTTGTCTGCTATGTGATTGCCACAATCGACACACGCCGCTCTGGGATGTTTGCCCAAAAGCGGATCGGTCTTGAAGGGCGCCCCTTCATTTTGTACAAGATTCGGACCATGCGGCCAGATGATCACTTTCGTACCACGGTGACAGCGACAGGCGATCCGAGAGTAACGCTCATCGGTGGATTCATGCGCAAGACCAAGCTCGACGAGCTGCCTCAGCTGTGGAATGTGCTGATGGGTGATATGAGCTTCGTTGGACCACGGCCGGACGTGCCAGGATTTGCTGATAAACTCGAGGGAGAGGCCTCTTTGATCCTGAGCATAAGGCCGGGAATCACTGGGCCAGCGAGCCTTGAGTTTCGCAACGAAGAGTCGCTGTTGGCCGCACAGCAAGATCCCGAGTCTTACAATCGAGAAGTGGTCTATCCACGCAAAGTCGAACTTAATCTGGACTATATCCGTACCTGGAGCCTTGCAAAAGATATCAAGTATATTTGGCGTACTGTAGTCGGTTAGTCTTGTCTGAAAGATGTCTGCGCTCATTGACCCTTCATGCAACACCCCAGTATCGAATATTCAATTTCCACCCCCACTATGCAATGGAGTCATCGCTATGCTCGATGGACCCTTTTCTCCTTGGCCCTCTTACACCGAGACCGAAGCTCAAGAAGTTGCTCGGGTTTTATTGTCCAATCGGGTCAATTACTGGACGGGCCAGGAAGGCCGCAAGTTCGAGCGCGAATTTGCAACCTTCGCCGGTACCGAACATGCCATTGCGGTGTCGAACGGCACCACGGCGTTGGAGCTGGCGCTGAAGGGGCTGGGCATTGGCGAGGGGGAAGGGGCTGGACGCGATGAGGTTATCGTTACTTCGCGCACTTTTTTGGCTTCGGCTTCGTGCATTGTTACCAGTGGGGCAGTGCCGGTATTCGCCGATGTGGATCGCGACTCCCAGAACATCACCGCAGCCACGGTGGCCGAGAAAATCACGCCGAATACGCGAGCAATTATCGCTGTCCACCTGGCCGGCTGGCCCTGCGAGATGGATGAGCTGATGGCACTGGCGGAGCAGCACGGTCTGTTTGTGATCGAGGACTGCGCCCAGGCTCACGGAGCTACCTATAAAGGGCAAAGCGTGGGTGGCATTGGCCATGTGGGCTGCTGGTCGTTCTGTCAGGACAAGATCATGACCACCGGCGGAGAGGGTGGCATGGTCACCACCCAGGACGTTGAGTGCTGGAAGCGGATGTGGGCCTACAAGGATCATGGCAAAAGCTGGGACGCTGTCTATTCGAAGGATCATCCCCCCGGATTTCGCTGGCTGCATGAATCCTTTGGCAGCAACTGGCGCATGACGGAGATGCAGGCAGCGCTGGGCAGAATCCAGTTGCGCCGGCTACCCGATTGGACTCGCATGCGTCAAGATAACCTGTACCAGATCTGGGAAGGGTTGCGTGACTGTCACGGACTTCGTGTGCCTGTTCCACCCGATCATGTCAGTCATGCGGCCTACAAGGGGTATGTGTTCATGGAACCCCAGCTACTAAGCGCCGACTGGAATCGGGGACGAATCATCGACGAGGTCAATCGTCGCGGAGTGCCGCTTTTTGAAGGGTCTTGTTCGGAAATCTACCGCGAAAAGGCTTTTGATGGGACTGGCTGGCGACCGGCATCTCGTCTTCCAGTAGCCCGCATGCTGGGTGAAACCAGCCTGATGTTTCTGGTTCACCCTGGCCTGAAGCCATCCGAGATCGAGAAGACCATTGAGGAGCTCCGCAGCGTCATGTGCTTGGCGTGCTGCTGAGTGGATGGCAGGCCCAGCCGGTCGGTTCAGAGGCTACCTCAGACTGCTGCGCCAACGCCAGAGAAAGCGCTTCTTCTTTCTCCTGATCTTGTGCCCAGACCAGGTCGGCAAGCGATGATTTGGGCTGATAGGCGGTAGGCGCGTCCTTCAACAGCTGATGGATATGGCTGTACTCGGACGCACTCACCGCTGACTCCAGGTCGTCCAGGAAGGGTGCGAGCTGTTCCCAGCTCCAGTGTTTTTCCTGGGCGACCATTATCCTGGGGTGAGCCGTTGGGCGAGAGGTGCTGTCGATGATCAACTCCTCGTAAAGCTTTTCACCCGGGCGCAGCCCGGTATAGACGATTTCTATATCCCCGCCGGGCTTTTCCTCAGAGGCCACTTCCAGCCCGGATAGCCGTACCATCTCCTTGGCGAGTTCGGCGATCCGAACCGGCTCGCCCATGTCCAGCAGGAAGAGATCCCCGCCTTTCCCCATGGCCGCGGCCTGTATCACCAGCTGTGCTGCTTCAGGGATTGTCATGAAGTAGCGAGTGATATCGGGGTGTGTCACCGTGATGGGGCCGCCGCTATCGATCTGCTTGCGAAATAGCGGAACGACCGACCCCGATGAGCCCAGCACATTGCCGAATCGAACCATGCAAAAACGAGTGTGGCGCTGCTCATCGGCAAGCGCTTGGCAAATCATTTCGGCGAGACGCTTGGTCGTTCCCATGACGTTGGTGGGACGAACGGCCTTGTCGGTCGACACCATCACGAACGTTTCGACGTTATTTTCGATGGCGGACTTGGCCAGTGTAAGTGTGCCAAAGACGTTGTTACGTATTCCCTCAAGGATATTATGCTCAACCAAGGGGACGTGCTTGTAGGCGGCGGCGTGATAAATTGTATCAACATTGAAGCAGGACAAGATGGTGTCGAGTCGTTTGCGTCGCTGAATTGACCCAATGAGAGGCTTGACGGATATGCGCTCGCCGGCTTTTTTAATCATGCCCTCTAGCTCGTTATCTATCTGATAAAGAGAGTGTTCTGAAATATCGAGGAGCAGGAGTAGCTTTGGCTTATGCAATATGATCTGGCGGCAGAGCTCTGAGCCGATTGAGCCACCTGCGCCCGTTACCATGACGACCTTGTCACGAATATTGGCATCCATCAGTCGGGGGTCTTCCGGTACGGGGTCGCGTCCGAGCAAATCCTCTACGGCGACGTCACGCACATCGCTGACGCTGGCTCTTCCTGTAACCACATCTTCCATTCCGGGGACGGTCTGTACCGGTACACCCAGGCTTTCGAGAGACAGCACAATATCGCGTCGTCTGGAGCGTGGGGCACTGGGAATAGCCAGCAGTATGCGCTGTACCTGATAGTCGTTGATCAAGCGCTTCAAGTCGTCAGGAGAGTAGACCTTCACACCTGCCACGAACGTTCCCTTCATGCCTCGCCAATCGTCGATGAATGCGATCGGAAAATACTCTCTCCCATTTCTAAGTGAGGTTGCCAGCTGAGAGCCCGCTTCTCCCGCGCCGTATATGATGACTGGCAGTCGATCGGGGCTCTTGAGGTGCTGAAAGATCCCTCTTATGCAGAAGCGTGAACCGCCGATGCAGAATATGGAGAGCAGCAAGAATATGATGGGTGTAGAAGCGGGAATGGGAGTTCCCAGCATCAAGTTGATAAGGCCCATCAAGAAAGTGGTTATGGTGGCGCCTGATAGTATGGTCTTTGCCAGCCTTTGGTTTGAATAGCGAATGATGGCGCGATAGAGCCTGAGCCTGGTAAAGAGCACTATGCATATAGATAGACTCGCGATCAGTAAAAGCCAGGTGTCGGGGTCTTTGAGAGCTCTGCTTCCTTCTGTTACTAGATACAATGAGGCGAAAAAACTGGCGGACAGGATGACAACGTCCAGCGTGGACAGGATGACTGCTTTCTGAACTCTTGGCAGTTTAAATAACCACTGCAGGCTTTCTTTCCTTGGTGCCATGTTAGATTCCCTGAGTGAGCATGTTACGTATTGTGCTATATTTTTTGTTTTCAGAGGAGCGTGGCTTGTTATTAATGTAATGTAACACAGATTCTTGTAGATAATAGGCTTAATTATCTAATATGCTGTCATGGGTTTATTGGTGCTCTGGGTGCCGGTTCAGGTTAGTCTTTGAGAGGTGTTGATGAGTGGATGTAGTCCGCCGTATTAGAAGGCATGATGCATTTCTCTTGGCTCCCGGTAAGAGTGCGCTTGGGGAGTTGATTAGTTATACCAGTACCTTGAGCACTTTCTGTTGCTGAGCTTGGTCAATCGCTGCTTTGCAGTGTCCCAAGGGACTTCTTTTCCAACACTTGTTGTGGTTACTATGCCACTTGGGGAATGACAGAGAATGTCATCATGGTCAGGAAGGAGTGATGTAGTTAGTAAGTCAATAGATGGCAGGTTTTTGTTTGAAGTTTGCGGCTTTAGTGCTAGGCATGGGTGGCTTATCCATGGATAAGCCAATGCGTACTCTGGTCGCTCTGGGTATGGTGGCAGCCTTGGCATTGCCGTTACTGGTTCCCCATGGATATTGGCTGGGGCCAGCCTGGCTGGCTGGCTTGGGAGCTGCGGCGCTGCTGGGTCGTCCTTGGTATACGTGCAAAACCTCGCTGAGGCTGAATCGCCGAGATTGGATGTTGATGGCGGTGCTAATGCTTCAGGCCTTGGTTCCGCTCGGCATGGCGCTGTATCACCAGACGCCATGGCCGGTATCGTGGCTATTGCTGCCGCCTGTGCTGGCGGTGCTCGGGTTTGTGGCTCTGTCTACCTGGCCGCCGCGCGTGGCCTGGTTATGGGTTGGACCAGCCTTGGCAGGCATGGGCCTGGGTGCCTGGGCGCTGGGTCAGAAGCTGTCGGGTGTAGATCGTGCAGAGGGGTTCGCACCGCTGCACGCAATTCTGTTCGGCAATTTCAGTCTGCTGACCGGTATGCTCTGCCTTTCGGGCGTTGGTTGGGCATGGGGTCGCTCACGGCATTTCGTCTGTGTGGCCATGCTGGCAATGGGAGCCGTGGGAGGCATCCTTGCTTCGGTATTCTCAGGCTCCAGAGGCGGCTGGGTGGCTCTGCCGTTGATCCTGCTGGTTTTTTATCGGAGCTTTTTACGATGGATGCCAAGGTGCGTCAGATGGGTCTGCCTGAGTGGTGTTGTCGTGCTGCTGGCGGGCTGTTACCTCTTGCCTCAGACCGGTGTGCAGGCGCGGATCGATCTGGCGGTGAGCGGCGTTCAGCATTATCTGGCCGGTGAGCAGGAAGGGTCCCGTTCGGTGAGTCTGCGGCTGGAGATGTGGCGTGGGGCCTTGGAGCTCGTCACGTCGCGCCCTTGGCTGGGACACGGCGAGGCTGGCTACATGGCCGGTATGGAGGCCCAGGTGGCAGCCGGCAAACTGGATCACGGCGTGTTGCAGCATCGTCATGCACACAGCGATATGCTCGATGCGTGGGCCAAGCGTGGACTGCCGGGGCTTGGGGCCCTGCTGTTGCTGTATGTCTTGCCGCTGTGGCTGTTTGGAGGCGGGCTGAAACATCCGGATATCACCAACCGGGCGCTGGCCACGGCCGGGTTATTGCTGCCAATCTCCTTTATCGATTTCGGGCTGACCTATGGTTTCATGAGCTACTCGGTCGGCACGGCGATCTATTGCAGCTGGCTGACCTTGATCTGGTCATGCTACCGATGTGCGCCCTCCGAAATCGTCCGGGAGCAGGTATCAGGCCGCCATAAGCGTTATGGAGAAGCTCCACGGGCTATCTCATATAAGCGACATATAAGTGGTCGTTGAGCCAACTGCTTCCTGTGACTCAGTTATAGGGGCGTTTAATGACTTGCCTTCAGGTATGTGAGTCTTTAAAGATTCGTCATGTTATTATTTGCACTGTTTTTCAGTGCTCTGCTTTGGAGTGGAGCCTGGAGTCTCTGTAACAGCGTGCTGACCTCGAGGCTGAGCTCCGGGGCAGTTGTGTCTGGCTTTGATTTCCTAGAGGAAGCACGATGTCGTATCGTCCCCGCCGTTTTAACTCTTCTCGTGGCCTGCTTGGCCTCTTGCTGGCCAGCACGCTGTTGCTGGGTGGCTGTGCCTTTGCGCCCGGTGGCCACGTCGACTATCAGACCAATGCGGCGCCACTTGATGGGCTGATCGACGTGGAGCCCATCACTCCGGACCTGATCAACGCTCAGCGTCCGACGGCAAGTAACAGCGATCTGGAGCGTCTCAGCAGGCAGTCACTCGCCTTCAACCACACTTACGAGTACCACATTGGTAAAGGCGATGTGTTGACCATCGTCGTCTATGATCACCCGGAGCTGACCATTCCGGCCGGCAGCGAGCGCAGCGCCGAGGAAGCAGGCAACTCCGTGCACTCGGACGGGACTATCTTCTATCCCTACATTGGTAGGATGCAGGTGGCGGGCCGGACTGTTGCCGAGGTGCGCGAGGCCATTGCTCGGCGTCTGGCGGAGTTCATCTCTGAGCCTCAGGTCGAAGTTCGCATCGCCGCGTTCAACTCTCAGAGAGTGCTGGTGACCGGTGAGGTGCGCGAGCCCGGCCGCCTGCCGATCACCAACGTGCCGATGACCCTGCTCGATGCCCTCAGCACCACCGGCGGCCTCGCCGAAACGGCCAACTGGCATGCGGTGCAACTGACCCGTGATGGTGACACTCGTGAGATTTCACTCTACGACCTGCTCAATCAGGGCGATCTGTCCCAGAATGTGCTGCTGCGCGACGGCGATGTGGTACATGTGCCGGATCTCGGTAATCAGCAGGTGTTCGTGTTGGGCGAGGTCGGCGCCCCCCAGGCGCTGCCGATGGGGCGCTCGGGCATGACCCTGACCGAGGCCTTGAGCCGTTCAGGTAGTTTCAACGAAGCTCAGGCCGACGCTAGCGGTATCTTTGTCTTTCGCCGCAACTTGCAGCGTTCGGATAAGCTGGCCACTGTGTACCAGCTTGATGCTCGCAACGCCGTGGCCCTGGTGCTGGGTACCGAGTTTCGCCTGGACCCCACCGATATTGTCTACGTCACCACCACCCCGCTGGGGCGCTGGAACCGCGTGATCAATCAGCTGCTGCCCACCGTCTCGGCAGTCTATCAGGTGGCGCGCATCGGACGTGACGTGAACGATCTGCGGGACGATTTCTGATGTTCGAGCGCATCCTTGTGGTGTGCATCGGCAACATCTGTCGCAGCCCCGTGGCTGAGGCCATGCTCACGCAGGCGCTGCCTGGTCGGCGTATCGAATCCGCTGGCCTGGGAGCGCTGGTGGGGCAGGGTGCCGATCCCACCGCGCAGCAAATCGCTGCTGAGGATGGCCTCGATCTGAGTCAACATCAGGCGCGCCAGATTAGTCTTGATATGCTGCAAGCGGCAGATCTGGTGCTGGTAATGAGTGAAGGGCAGCGACGCGCCGTCGGCGAGCAGCTTCCCGCCGCCTTGGGTAAGACCATGCTCATCGGCCGCTGGCTGGCTGATGGCAGCGGACGTGAGATTCCCGACCCTTATCGCAAGAGCCATGAGGCCTTCGAGCATGTGCACCAGCTGCTGAAGGATGCTACCGCTGCCTGGGTCAGCAAGCTATGAAAGGGGTTGCACATGCCGCTCGTTTACTGCTGCTGATAATGCTGCCGGGCCTCATGATTCTGTCGGGCTGCGCTGGCGACCCTCGCGAAGCATTGCCTCCGACCGTTCCGGTGCCACCCGAGGAGGGCACGACATCGTCTTCACTGGATTGCACCATGGCGCAGGGTGTTGCCCGTCTGGTCTGCGATGATGCTGAGCTGGCGGCACTCGATCTTCAGCTGAAAGAGGTGTTCGAGGCAGCCGAGCATCAAACGCCCGAGGCCCAGCACTCGACGCTGCAGGCCATTCAGTACGGCTGGGCCAAGGACCGCGATGAGTGTTGGGAGCAGGACGATAAGCGCGGCTGCGTGGCCGAGACGTACCATCGGCGTATTGCCGAACTGCAGGCAACCTATCGTCTGGTCGAACAGCGCGGGCCGGTGCGCTTTGCGTGTGGTGACCGGCCCGCCAACGAAGTCACTGTGACCTGGTTTGACACCAAGCCAAAAACGCTGATTGCCGAACGCGGCGATAGCGAATCACTGATGTATCGCCAGACCGGCACGGGGCCAGACTATCGCGGGCGCAACGAGAGCCTGAGCGAACAGCAGGATGCGATAACCATCGTGTGGGGACATGGAGCACCGCAAATAACCTGTCAGGTGGCTCCCTGAGTGTGTCGGTTTTCAATTATCAGAAGGACGATTTTCTATGAAGCGATGGTTTAATGCGGGTTTTTTGCTCGTGCTGGCGGCAGTGGTAGCGGGTTGCACCAGCTTTGAGAGCTCTGATAGCTCAGAAACGCCGCTGGGCAAGCTTCCTGCTGCCTATCAGGGCGAGCTGCCCTGTGCGGACTGTGAGGGCATTCGCTATCACCTGGCGCTGTTTGAGGACAATCTCTACACCTTGGAAACTGCCTATCTGGGCGCAGATGAGCTGCGTCGCTTCCATGAGCAGGGGCGCTGGTCGCTGAACTCCAAGGGCGACACCCTGAGCATCGAGGGCAATGACAGCGGCCCGAACCAGTGGCGGGTGGTGGATTCCGAAACAATCGAGCAGTTGGATATGGATGGTCAGCCGAGCGAATCGGACCTGAACTACCAGCTGCAGCGCATCGAGCCTTTCCTGACCGAACCGCTGGAGGATCGCTATTGGAAACTGATCGAACTGCGCGGCGAGCCCGTTGCGGTGGAAGAGGGTCAGAGCGAAGCGCATCTGGTTCTGCACAGCGAGGACCAGCGGGTCAGCGGCGCCACTGGATGCAATCGTCTGATGGGCAGCTTCGAGCATGCTGAAGAGAGTCTGGCACTGGGGCAGATGGGTACCACCATGATGGCGTGCAGCAGCGACAGCATGGCCCTCGAGCAGCGCTTTCTCGAAATGCTCAATGAGGTCGATTCCTATCGCGTGCTGGTCAATCGCCTGGAGCTGTATGGCGACAAGGGCGAGTTGCTGGCGCGTTTCGAGGTGCGTCATCTGACCTGATGCGAACCAATCTGGACTGAGCTGGATTGAGCCAAGCTAAATCAAGCCAGCCAAGCTCAGCCAGCATCAGCGCCAGCGGCCGCCTTTCGAGGCGGCCGCTGGCGTATGGAGCATCATGGATTGCGTGTCTGTCAGGCTTGCTCGGGGCCGGGCAGTTCGGCGCTGTGGAAGACGTTCTGTACATCGTCCAGGTCGTTGAGGGTATCCAGCAGCTTTTCGAACATGGCCACGTCATCGCCTTCCACCGGGGCAGTGTTCTGGGGCACGAACTGAATCTCGTCAACCTCGAAGTCGAGCTCGCCAAAGGCGTCGATCAGCGCCTGCTTGGACTTGGCGTATTCGGTATGCGGGGCGAACACGGTCAGCTGGCCGTCCTCGCTTTCGATATCGGTCACGTCGACGTCGGCTTCCATCAGCGCCTCGAGAGTGGCCTCTTCGTCGTCGCCGGCGAAAGCCAGGATCGCGCAATGATCAAACATGTGGCTGACGCTGCCGGGGGTGCCGATCTTGCCCTTGGCCTTGTTGAAGCAGGCTCGCACGTCGCCGAAAGTGCGGTTGGGATTGTCGGTCAGGCAGTCGACGATGACCATGCAGTTGCCCGGCCCGAACCCCTCGTAGCGGGCCAGAGAGTAGTCTTCGCCGCCTACGCCGCTGGCCTTCTCCAGCGCCTTCTCGATCACGTGGCTTGGCACCTGATCCTTTTTGGCGCGATCGATCAGCCCGCGCAGCGTGAGATTGCCGTTGGGGTCGGTGCCGCCCTGCTTGGCAACGACATAGATCTCACGACCGTATTTGCTGTACACCTTGGTCTTGGCGTCGGCCGTCTTGGCCATGGATTCCTTGCGGTTCTGGAAGGCCCTGCCCATTGCATTGTCCTGTTGCGTGCGGTCTCGGGAAGAATTCTACGAAACCCCGCAGTGGCATGACAGTGCTAATTGTCGAGCGGCTATTTTCGGGGCGGCTACACTGCCAGTGCCAGGCGCTAAATCAGCCTTGTATCAGGCTTCTAAGCCAGTCTTGAGCCGAGAGTTCTTGCCGCCAAGCGTATCCACGACCAGGAGCACCGCCATGGATCATCACGCCTACCGCCAGATGCTGTCCGAGCGGCTTGCCGGCAGTGAGCAGCCGTTTCCAGAGCAGGAGCTTGTCAGCCGCCTTGAAAAACTGCGGGCGGCCATGTCGGCGGCTGGCTTGGAGGCGCTGCTGTTGACCGACCCCGGCGATATTCACTATCTGACCGGCTATCACACCTTTGAAGTCTCGGTGCACGCTTGTCTGCTGGTCACCGCCAAGCAGTTGACTCTGCAGGTGCCGTCTATCGAGACCGGGCCGGCGGTGGTCACTGCTCGGGTGGATGAGGTGATCGGCTATCGTTGGGAAAACCTCGATGAGGTCATCGAGCCGCTGGTCGAGCGGCTGGCAGGTCATGCTCGTATCGGTCTGGACGCCATGAGCGCCGGGCTGCGCCACGGCATCATCGCGCCGTTGCAGGCGCGCCTGGGCGCCGAGCGCTTCGACAATGCAGGCGGGACCCTGGTCGATGCATTGCGCTTGATCAAGAGCCCGCTTGAGCTCGAGCACCTGGGAGAGAGCGCGCGAATCACCGCGCTTGGCCTTGATGCCGCCATGTCCATCATTGCTCCCGGCGTGACCGACAATCAGCTGGCCGCCGAAGGGGCTCGGGCCATGCTGGCGGCGGGCAGCGAGTTTCCCAGCCTGCCGCCGATCGTGACCACGGGGGCGCGTATTGGCACCATTCATGTTAACCACAAGCGCCGGGTGATCGCGCTGGACGAGCCGGTATTTCTCGAGTTCGGTTCGGCCTTCGAGCGCTACACCGCGCCGATGATGCGCACCGCGGTGGCCGGGCGTGCCAGCCGCGAAATGCACCAGGTTCGTGACCAGTGTCGGGCTATCTTCGAGGCGCTGTGCGACACCATGAGCCCCGGCAACAGCTTCGACGATGCGGCCCGAGCCGGTGAGGCCGTACTCGCACCCTGGGCCGATCGGGTGTTTTTCTCCGGCGTGTTCGGCTATTCGGTGGGCGCCCAGTTTCCGCCCAGCTGGGTCGAGGGCACGGGGTTTATCGCCCGTGGCCAGATGCGCCGCTTCGAGGTCAACATGGTCTTTCATCTGCCGCTGTGCCTGCGGCTGCCGGGGCAGTGGGGCATCGGGCTGAGTGACACCGTGCGGGTCACCGAGTCGGGTTGCGTAGCTCTTACCGATAACGACTGGCAGCTGCATGAGTTTGGGGTCTGAGCGCCACTGCAGCGAGCAGCTATCACTATACTGAAGATGGAGGAGGGCATTCCCTCCTGGCTTGAGCCGGTGGCGCTAGGCGCTGCCGGTTTCATTTTCGCGTAGCTTTTGCATATTTGCGGAGGTCGTCATGACTCAGACCGTTACTGCTGCCTATGGCAGTCTTGGCAAGGCCACCAACGCCTTCGATGAGCTGGTTTCCGAAGGCTATCCCCGTGAGAAGCTGTATCTCGACAAGGGTACCAATGAGATCAAGGTGATCGTTCCCGAGGCCTCCCAGCCAGAGGTGGAGGAGATTCTCAATCGCCACGGGCCGGATGAGGTCTGGGCCAGGCCTTACGAAACCCGCTAGCTGCTGCGAGGACTGTCGTGCTCAGACAAATCCAATCAGGCCAATGAGCGCGCGGGACGCTATCGCACCTCACCGCCGTCGGGACGGTAGAACAGAGACTCTGCTGTCTCGGCGGTCAGCTGATAGGTTCTGGAAAAGCCCGGTAGATGAGTGTGGCCACTGGAGGGGGTTGGACGATAGACACGGCGGCTAACCAATATTGATTATTGCTTGATCAAGAGGAGTCATCATGCGCATGCAAGGTAAGAACGTCATCGTTACCGGCGGGGCCAGCGGCATCGGCTTGGCCAGCGTGGAGCGCTGCCTGCAGGAAGGTGCCAGCGTCGTCATTGCCGATCTGGAGAGCAGCGAAGGCCCAGCTCGCGCCGCCGAGCTGAGCGGCAAGCATCAGGGCCGCTGCCTCTTCCAGTCCGTCGATGTCACCGATACGGTACAGGTTGATCGCCTGTTCGCAGATACCGTCGCCGAACTTGGCAGCGTGGATGCGGTGTTCAACAATGCGGGCATCGGGGGCACTTGTCCCTCGGACGAGCTCGGAGACGATGAGTATCTCCGCATCATCGACATCAACCTCAACGGGGTTTTCCGGGTGGCCCGGGCGGCGCTGCAGGTGATGTATCGTCAGGGTAGCGGCAGCATCGTCAACTGCGCGTCCATCCTCGGGGTCTTCGGCCAGACCGGCACCGCCGCCTATACCGCTGCCAAGGGCGGGGTGGTCAACATGACCCGCACGCTTGCCATCGAGGCCGCACAGAAAGGTGTGCGGGTGAATGCCCTCGGCCCCGGCTATATCGACACGCCGCTGCTTGCCGCCCTGGATCAGGAGCTGCTCGACGAGCTGATCAGCCTGCATCCTATCGGGCGCCTGGGTCGCTCGGAAGAAATTGCCAATGCCTTCCTCTTTCTGGCCAGCGACGAGGCCAGCTTCGTCACCGGTGCCCACCTGCTGGTGGACGGGGGCTTCACTGCCGGCAAGTCGTGAGCAGTCATATTGATGTTTCGATTCTTTGAAAACCTGGTAAACCCCTATCCCGAGGGGGAACCTGAGGTGCCGCCACGCGGCCTGGTGCCTTTCATCCTGCACTTCTCGCGGCCGGTGGCGGGCCTGCTGCTGGCCATGTCGCTGGTGACCGCGCTGGTTTCGGCCACCGAGGTGGTGTTCTTCAACTATATGGGGGAGCTGGTCGACTGGCTGGCAAGCGCCGAGCGCGAGGGCTTTCTCGATGCCCACGGCGGCCGGCTGCTCGGCATGGGGCTGGTGGTGGTGGTCGGCCTGCCGTTGCTAGTGCTGCTGCAGTCGCTGCTGAGTCATCAGGGCATCTTTGGCAACTATCCGATGCTGGGACGCTGGCTTTCGCATCGCCACATGCTGCGCCAGAGCATGGGCTTCTTTCAGGACGAGTTCGCCGGACGGGTCTCGCAGAAGGTCATGCAGACGGCGCTGGCGATGCGCGAGACGGTCACCAAGCTGATGGACCTGCTGGTCTATGTGCTGGTCTATTTCTCCGGTGCCATGCTGCTGATGGGCAGTGCCGAGCCCTGGCTGATGGCACCGATGGTGGTCTGGCTCGCCGGCTATATCGCCATCATGTGGCTGTTCGTGCCGCGCCTGCGCGCGATATCCATGGCCCAGGCCGATGCCCGGGCGCGGATGACCGGGCGCATCGTCGACAGCTACAGCAACATCCAGACCATCAAGCTGTTCGCCGATACCCGACGCGAGCAGGACTACGCCCGGGATGCCATGCAAGGCTTCATGGTGACGGTATATCGGCAGATGCGCCTGGCCACTCAGCTCTCGGTCACCCTGACCGCGCTCAATTCGCTGCTGCTGGTCTCGGTGGCGGCCATGGCCATCGGCGCCTGGTACCTGGAGGCGGTATCACTCGGGGTGATCGCCGTGGCCATTGCGCTGGTGATGCGTATTCGCTTCATGTCGGCCTGGATCCTGTGGGAGGTGGCCGGACTGTTCGAGAACATCGGCACGGTGCAGGACGGCATCAACACCATTGCCCGCACGCCAGAGGTGCAGGACATTCCTGATGCCAAGTCACTTGCGGTGACGCATGGCGAGATCCGCTTTGAGTCGCTTCGCTTTGGCTATGACAAGGACGACGAAAGTGGCGATGCCACAAGCGATGACAAGGCCGAGCACCATGAGAGCCCTGAGCGCAAGAGTCGGCGAATGGTGTTCGAGGGGCTCGATCTGACCATCGCGCCGGGTGAGAAAGTCGGACTCATCGGCCGCTCCGGCGCCGGGAAGTCGACCCTGGCCAATCTGCTGCTGCGCTTTTACGACCTCGATGGTGGCAGCATTGTGATCGACAATCAGAATATCGCCGAGGTGACCCAGGATTCGCTGCGTCGCGCGATCGGCATGGTCACCCAGGACACCTCGCTGCTGCACCGCTCGGTGCGCGATAACGTTCGCTATGGTAGCCCCGAAGCCAGCGAGGAAGAAGTGATGGCGGCGCTGCGTCGTGCCCATGCCGATGAGTTCATCGATGAGCTGGTCGACCCTCAAGGCCGGCGCGGACTGGATGCTCACGTGGGCGAGCGCGGGGTCAAGCTGTCCGGCGGCCAGCGTCAGCGCATCGCCATTGCCCGGGTGCTGCTCAAGAATGCGCCGATCCTGGTGCTCGATGAAGCCACTTCGGCGCTGGACTCCGAAGTCGAAGCCGCCATTCAGGAGCAGCTCTATGCACTGATGGCGGGCAAGACGGTGATCGCCATCGCCCACCGGCTCTCGACCATTGCCATGCTCGACCGTCTGGTGGTGATTGATGAGGGTCGCATCATCGAAACCGGTAGCCATGAGACGCTGCTGGCGAAAAACGGCCTCTATGCGTCGCTGTGGCGGCGCCAGTCCGGAGGCTTTCTGGGACTCGATACACCAGCGGATGCGGAGGTCATGCCTGCTGCCCTGGAGTGATGCCGAACGCGCGCCGGAGGCCATAATGGCCTCCGGCGGTTTCACTCATGTCACAGCAATCGGCAATCAGTCGAGGCGCTGCTGATTGCCGATACGCGCCATCATCTCGGTGAACATCTGGATATCAAGCATCAGGTTATCCACCTTCTTGAACTCCTCGGAGGTGTGCCCGGTATAGTCTTCGCCGGGCATGGAAGGCCCAAAGTTGATGGCGTTGGGCAGCAGCTTGGCGGTAGTGCTGCCCGCTGAAGATACCGGGTCGGCGGGCAAGCCGGTGGTGTCGCCGAAGATGTTCAACAGGGTCTGCAGCCAAGCTCCCTGGGGGTCGCGCAGCATCCAGTCGCTTAGCTCCACATCGACCTGCATGCTCATGTCCTGTTCTTCTGTATAGGCGGCCAGCTGGTGGTTGATCTCTTCCGCCAGCTCTTCCACCGATTGTTCGCCGGCGGGCGCCCGCACGTTGACCGCAACGCGCAGTGAATCATCGCCCAGCTCCAGGAAGGTCGGCGATACCAGCAGCGGCCCCATGAAGTCATGCTGGTAACTGATGCCGAGCTTCTCGCCGTGATAGTCGAGCCCGTAGTTATCGTTTATATAGCGAATGGCCGCGGTATAGTGATTGTCCTGGAAGGGCACCTCGGCTTCGGCCAGCAGCCCGGTCAGGCGCGGCACCGGGTTGATGCCGGAGTCCGGTTTGGACGAGTGGGCCGACTTGCCGCTGACGGTCACCGTGACCTGGTCGTCATTGACCTCAGTTGCTACCTGAAAGTCGCCGCCATTGGCCTGAACATAGGCGTCTCCGGCGGCCTGAAGCGTCTCGCTCAGTGCCTGTGGGTCGCTGGTGGCAATGGTGGCTACCGAGGTGGCGGGAATCTGGTTAGTGGCCAGGCCGCCGGTGATTTCCAGTATTTCCGGGCCGTCACCGCTGCCTTCCACTCGTGGGAAAGTGACGTCGATGGTGCCGAAGCCGTTTTCCGCAATCACTGCCGGATAGCCGCTGTCGAGCACGATATTGTAGGCCGGCAGCTCGTTGCGCTCCTGATAATAGGTGAAGCCCTCACCACCGGTTTCCTCGGTGGTCTCGATCATCAGGCGGATGCTGCGCTTCAGCGGTACTTCGTTTTCCTTGATGGTCTTCATGGCGTACAGGGCGGCGGCAATGGAGGCCTTGTCGTCTTCGGTGCCGCGGCCATAGAGCCGGCCGTCGATCAGCGTCATGGTCAGCGGGTCGAGCGAGGTGCCGTCCGCCAGCGTCCAGCTGTCGCGTGCGGGTACGGTATCGCCATGGGTCAGCAGGCCGAAGGCCTCGTCGGAATCGCCGGGCAGCACCACTTCGAAGACGCGATTATCGACGTTGCGATAGTCCAGGCCGAAGGCTTTGGCGCGCTCCTTGATCAGCTCGCCGAAGCGCGCGATTTCGGGATTCTCGTGCTGAGGGTTTTCGCCCACCTTGTCGGTTGGGATGGCAACCATTTCCCTGAGCAGCTCGATGACATCGTCGCCGTAATGCAGCCGGGTATAGATGCCGAGCAGCCGGTAGAGGTTGATGAAGGCGTCGCCTTCCAGCGGCTCGTCATTCAGGTAGCTGGTGATGGCCGAGGTCAGGGCGGCATTGTCGCTGTCGCTGCGTACCGCTGTCAGAAAGTCGTCGAACCCCGCCGGCGCGCTGTCGGCATGAGTCTCCAGCAGGCCGAGTATCTCATCGCGCTTGAGGGTGCTGGAGGTGTCGTCCGCCTGGGCGGGAACCGCTAAGCCTAGACTGAGGGCCGCAGCGGCCAGCATCGTGATCGGAAGCTTCATGATGGTGTCCTTGGGGGTAACGAGAATGAGGGGGAGTAAGTCCTCAGCCTAGTTGAACGATCGAGTGGCGTCAGTCCCGCCGACGAATTAGTCCCTCTTGGGCGCTGGAGGCCACCAGCTGACCCTGGCGGTTGTAGATGCTGCCACGGGTGAAGCCGCGTGAGCCGCCGGCCCAGGGGCTGTCCATGTCGTAGAGCAGCCAGTCGTTGACCTTGACGTCGTGGTGAAACCATAGCGAGTGATCGAGACTGGCGATCTGCAGCCTGGGGTCGCCAAAACGAATGCCGTGGGGTACCAGCGCGGTGGTCAGCAGGTTGAAGTCGGAGCTGTAGGCCAGCAGGTAGCGATGCAGGGCAGGAAGGTCAGGAAGCTCGCCGGCCAGGCGGAACCATAACCGTTTGCGGGCGGGCTGGCCGTCCTGGGCCTCTTCGTCCAGCGGCAGAAACTCGATGGGATGGCCGGGAAAGCGAATCAGCTTGTCGGTATCCAGGTTGAAGTCCTGGGGCATGGTCACATCCGGCATCCGTGGCTGATGCGCCATGCCGTCTTCCTGACCGTGGAAAGAGGCGCTGCAGAAGAAGATCGGCCGTCCCTTCTGGATCGCGGTGATGCGTCGGGTGGTGAAACTGCCGCCGTCGCGCACCGCGTCGACCTGGTAGATGACCGGCTTGCTGGCGTCGCCAGGGCGCAAAAAATAGCCGTGCAGCGAGTGAGCGCGGCGCGAGGCATCCACGCTGTGGGTCGCGGCGGACAGCGCCTGACCGAGCACCTGGCCGCCAAACAGCTGGGGCAGGCCGAGATCCTGGCTATAGCCACGAAAGAGGTTTTCTTCCAGTATCTCGAGGCCGAGCAGATCGACCAGGGCATTCAGGGCAGCTTGCATTGCAGGTATTCTCCAGTAAGCCAATAGCGGAAGTTTACGGGAGTCAGGCGCAATGCGCAGTGACGAATATTACATGCACCGGGCCATGGATCAGGCGCGGCTGGCGCTCGCCGAGGGCGAGGTGCCGGTGGGTGCGGTGGTGGTCGACAAGGCCGGTGAGGTCATCGGCGCGGGTTTCAATGCACCGGTCGCACGCCACGACCCCAGCGCCCATGCCGAGGTGATGGCGCTGCGCGATGCCGGCGCACGGCTGGGCAACTACCGGCTCGAGGGCTGCACGCTGTTCGTTACCCTGGAGCCGTGCCTGATGTGCACCGGCGCAATCATCCACGCGCGCCTGGCCCGGGCGGTGTATGGCGCCGCCGAGCCGCTCACCGGCATGGTGGAGTCAAAGGCCAACCTGTTCGCCCAGCCGTGGTTCAACCATCGCGTCGAAGTGCAGGGCGGCGTGCTGGCGCAGCGAACCTCGCGCTTGTTGAAGACGTTCTTTGCCGAGCGGCGTGGTGATCTTGCACAGGCGCCAGCTTCCGGCGACCGAGCAGACAAGAGCTAAAAGACCGCTGGTCTTTTCTTAACGCGGCCAGATGTGATCAGGATGGTGTGAAGGTTGCCGTCAGGTAACCCATACCGGCCAACTGGTGCTGACCGGTATGGGTTGAAAGGTATCAAATTTTCTCATCCAGCTCCGGCAGCGCCTGGAACAGGTCGGCCACCAGGCCGTAATCCGCGACCT
>ERZ1032895.68-NODE-68-length-29860-cov-5.484516_pt1 | contig 29860 bp, 26 predicted proteins | sample MGYA00516687_ERZ1032895 | MGnify/ENA primary metagenome ERZ1032895 (study PRJEB33719, sample SAMN04261600) | wastewater metagenome | biome: rural village; feature: latrine urine exit; material: soil | place: El Salvador | collected 2013-01-14 ... | reverse complement strand
CTACCTGCTGCCTGGCGTGACCCCCGAGCAGCGCCTGCGCGACATTGCAGAGCGCGCCCAGGCGTTGCTGCCTGGCATGACTGGTTTCGCCGACCGGTTTATCGACTATCTGGGCCGCGGCTGGTATTCCCTGTCCTCACCGATCTGGGCCAACTTCGGACTCAACCGCGGCCTGCCCATCAGCTGCTTCGGCTCCTACGTGCACGACTCAATGAATGGCATCCTCAACACTGCCGCCGAAGTGGGCATGATGAGCAAGTACGGCGGCGGCACCAGCGCCTACTTCGGCGACGTACGCGGTCGCGGTAGCCCCATCACCGATAACGGCCAGAGCGAGGGCGCCGTGAACTTCATGCGCCTCTTCGACACCCTGATCGACGTGACCAAGCAGGGCGCCACGCGGCGCGGCTCGTTCGCCGCCTACCTCCCCATCGAGCATCCCGATGTCGAGGAGTTCCTGGCCATCAAGAGCGACGGCAACCCGATCCAGAACCTGTTCTTCGCCGTGACGGTAGGGGACGACTGGCTGCGGGCGATGGTGGCCGGCGACCGCGACAAGCGCGCGCTGTGGGCGCGCGTGCTGCAGGCGCGCAGCGAGGTGGGCCTGCCGTACATCCTGTTCGAGGACAACGCCAACCGCGGCGCCGCCGACGTGTACAGGGACCGCGGGCTGACTATCCGCTCCAGCAACCTGTGCAGCGAGATCATGCTGCCCGTGGCCGAGGACGAGTCGTTCGTGTGCTGCCTCTCCAGCATGAACCTGCTGTACTTCGACGAGTGGGAGCACACCGACGCGGTGCAGACGCTGGTGCAGTTCCTGGACGCGGTCATGAGCGAGTTCATAGAGAAGACGGCCACCATCCCGCACCTGGGCCGCGCCCGCGCCTTCGCCGTCAAGCACCGCGCCTTGGGGCTCGGCGTGCTCGGCTGGCACTCCTACCTGCAGTCGCGCAGGGTGCCCAATTCGTCTATAACATCTTTTGAAGAGGCTTGATTGTCGTGTTGCTATTACTGTGGATAAGTCTCCATTCCGTCGAAGTTTTCCACAGACGTGCCGACCGTCTTGCTTAATTCGACATGAACATCTCCCGGGCCCCTCCGAGCACAAAAAATCCCCGGGCTGCACTGTCTTCAGCCCGGGGAATGCCATCTAGCACAGAGAGGGTGCGCGCCTAACGTCGTAAATATTCTTGGTCCCGTTCTCGGCGTTGACGACGCTGCTGCAGCACCGCATGATCTCGGTTGCGTCGTTCTGCCATGACCCCGATGAGAAAGGTCAACGGATCAACACCAGCCGGGGGACCGGGTGTTGCATAGTGACGCATCTGATCCGAAAGGGCGGCAGCCATGGATGCCAGTGCTGCAGGCTGCATCGTTGAGGCATTCCGTAGTAGCGCATTGACTTGGGTTGCTAGAGAGGTCGGGATGCGGCCAACATCGGCGACCTGGGCCCACTGTTGCATTGCCGCAGGTATCTGGGGTAATGCTGACGCTGGCCGTGGAGCGCGGGCCATGATCACAAAGGTCCCGGCCATCATGTCACCCAGCCGTTTATATTGGCGGTTGAATAACGAGGCGATAATGGCCACGGAGCCGGCGGTCATCCACAACTCAAATACGCCCGTGAGACACCGAATGAGTGCGTGTCGCCACCGAATGGTCGCGCCGTCGTCACGCACAACGCGTAACCCAAAAATCAACTTGCCCAAGGAGCGACCTTTCGACAGCCCCTCGACCAGCAGCGGGATGATGAACATCAGCGTGATCGCAGCCAGAATTACCACGGCCTGGGACGCTGCGATGTCCATAGCGAAGTGGGACGTGAATTCGGCCACCCCGATCAGCAGGAAAACCCAGGCGATCACGTAGATGATCGCATCGATCAGTGCAGCCCCCAGGCGCGGCATGAAGTTTGCGGCGCGCAGGTTGAGCATAACGGCTTCGCCGGTGATGGTGTATGTGTGCACGTGCGCCCCAACTTTCCTAGCGGTCTGGTTCCGAGTGTAGTCGCAAGTGGGTTCAGGCCGGGGTCCCACACTCGAGCCTAGTAGTGTGGGGTTTGTGGATCTGGAAGCATATGCAGCAACTCACCGCCCCGATTGGCAACGACTTGATCAGCTCGCCAAGCGAGGCCGGCTCAGTGCCGTAGAGATTGACGAATTAGTGGAGCTCTACGAGCGAGTCTCCACGCACCTATCAATTGTCCAGGCGCAAGATCCTGACGGCGTGGATGCCAACCGGCTGTCGTTGCTCATCGCACGGGCGCGAGCCAAACTGACGGCGGCGACCGGGTCACCCGTGGCCGGGGTCAAAAATTTCTTCGCCATCAAGCTGCCGTATGCGCTGTATCAGATTCGTTGGCTGACCATTGTGCTCGGGGCAGCATTTTTCGCCGTCGCACTGGCCTATGGGTTCTGGTACGGCAATAATCCGCAGATGTTTGATGCCATGATGCCCGAGGAATTCCAGATCGCCTATGTAGAACAAGACTTTGTGGATTACTACTCGGAAAATCCAGCGGCGTCGTTTACCACGCTGGTGTGGGTCAATAACGCCTGGATTGCCCTGCAGGAAGTGGCGTTTGGCATCACCGGGTTTTTCGTTCCCTACGTCTTATGGGTCAACGCCCAGGGGCTGGGTATTTCGGCTGCATTGATGCACAAATACGATGAACTGGGCACTTTTTTCGCGTTCATCACACCCCACGGTTTGATGGAACTGACCGCCATTTTCATCGCCGGTGCCGCCGGGCTACGCGTGTTTTGGGCGTGGGTCGCGCCGGGCCGGGCTACGCGTTTGCAGTCGCTTGCCTACTGGGGCCGCCAACTGATTCTCGTGGGAATCGGGCTGGTCGGCGTCCTGCTGATTTCGGGGCTCGTCGAAGGTCTGGTCACCCCGTCCAATCTGCCCGTGTGGGCCAAGATCGCCATCGGGGCGCTAGTACTGGCCGCCTACTGGGCCTACACCTGGATTTTCGGTTCGAGAGCGGCCGCAGCCAACGCGGATGCTGATCTAGATGCCTACGACGGCGGACGCCAACTGGTCACCGCTTAGAGTCTGCGCAACGCGCCGTCAGCTATTGCCCACCGCCGTGACCAACATCGTAGGCTAACCATAACGCGTGATGGAAAGGTTGGGGCAATGTCGAAACAATCCAAAGACCACCGTGCATCCTCCGACGACGGCGATGAAGCTCGCGACCCAGAAACTGTCCCTGTCGAGCGCCCGACCCCGGGCGAAGCCAGGCGTCCAGCCGAACCCGTGGCGACCCCGCGCAGGCAACGGCGCCGAGTGGATCCCGACGGCGATGCCCTAGAAACTGCGGCAGCCGTGGGGATAAGCCCGCGCAACCACCCCCGCCCTGATGCCCGGCCCGCGCCTGGACCCGGCGTCTCGGCTGATCCACCGGCCGCGCCACCACACGAACCAGCCACCCGGGTGACGCCACCACCGCCCCCGATCAGCGCTTCGACCGGATCTTCTGCAGCTCCGCGACCCGGAGCGGCGCCACCCGAACCATTGGAAGACTCATTTGAAGATGCCGCGGCAGCTCGCGCCAAAGCCCGAGATCGCGCAGCCGTAGGATCACCCACGCTGGTCAGAGTATTACAGGTCGTGTTGGCAATCCTGGCACCACTGGTCATCCTGATTGCGATGATCAGGCTGGTGGCCTCCCCGGTATTTTTGTGGTTTGAATATCACCGTCCCGGATTCCCTGCCGACCAGTTCGGTATGGCCACCGACCAGCGTCTGACCCTGGGCTCCTATGGTCTGGACTACCTGTTCAACCTCGCCCCACCGGCCTATCTGGGTGACCTACGCTTTGCCAATGGCAACCCGGTCTTTACCGACGGCGAGGTCGCCCACATGGCCGACGTAAAACAGGTCATGATGGCCAGCATGATCGCAGGCTTGGTCGCAGCCATGGTGTGCGTCGTCGCGATGATTCTGCTCTACCGGATGCGCAAGGGTTCGATCGCGCGGGCACTATTTGCCGGCGCCGCCTGGTTCACCGTGGTCATGAGCCTGCTGGCGGTGGTCGCGGTCTTTGGCTGGCAAGCCTTCTTTGCGGGTTTCCATCAGCTGTTCTTTGCCGACGGTACCTGGACGTTTGCGACCTCAGATTCACTCATTCGGCTCTATCCGGGGCAGTTTTGGGTAGATGCCGCAGCCTGGGTCGGCGGGTTGACACTGTTGGCCATGATCATCATCCTGCTGTGCACCGCCCCGACCGCCCGGCGGCGCCAGCGCCGCGAACAGGCCCAGCGGTTTCTAGAATCCCAGGTCATCGGCCACACCGGCCCGCCACGTTAGCCGTAGAGTTCGGCCATCGCGCCGTCAAAGTCCTTGATCACCGATGCACGCCGCAGTTTCTCCGACGGGGTCACATGCCCGGTGTCTTGAGATAATTCGGTGGGTAAAATGACCATCTTGCGCACGGATTCGGCCTTTGACACGCTCTGATTCGCCAGGTCAAGATAGCGTTGGATCTCGGCGTGCACATCGGCATCGGTGCGCGCCTGCTCCAACGTCAGCCCAACTTTGCCCCGCCGGGCCGCCCACTGGGCCAGCTGTTCGGTATCCAGTGAAATCAGCGCCCCCACAAATGGCTTATTTTCCCCGACGACGACGGCGTGGCCCACAATCGGACAGCTCGAGATGATCTCTTCTAACGGTGCCGGGGACACGTTCTTGCCGCCCGCGGTGACCAACAGGTCCTTGGAGCGCCCGGTGATGAAAATAAAGCCGTCGTCATCAATTTCGGCCAGGTCGCCGGTGGCGAACCAGCCCTCGTCGTCAAACAATTCGGCATTGGCCGTCTCGGACAGATATCCGGGGGAGATGACCACCCCGCGCAGTAACAGTTCGCCGGTTTCAGACAGCTTGGCTTCCATGCCGGGCACGAGTTTGCCAACCGAGCCCAGGCGGACATGCCCGGGCACATTGACCGAAGCCGGCGCGGTGGATTCGGTCAGGCCGTAGCCTTCAAAAATTTCTAACCCCATGCCGGTAAACAGGTGGGCAAGTTTTTCATTCAACGGGCTGGCCCCAGAGATTGCCGCGTGGGCCTCGCCCCCAAAGACCGCCCGGATCTTGGCGTAGACCACCCGATCATACAGCGCATGTTTGATACGTAAGCCCACCGGCATTTGCCCGGCCGCACGGGCGCGCGACCACTGTTCGGCAACGGTGATCGCATCGGTCAGCAGGGATTTGCGCAGCCCGGTGGCGTCCTCGGCTTGGGCCAGTACCGCGGTGTAGGCTTTTTCCAGCACGCGGGGCACCACGAGCAGCCAGGTTGGTTTATAGGCACGCATCAGTGTGGTGACGTTGGCCGTGTCAGACGTGTGGGCGACTTGAATGCCGGCGACCAGTGCGAAGTATTGGACCGCTCGGGCCAGAATGTGGGCCAGCGGTAAGAACATTAACAACCGCGGGGTTGGGTGATTCAGCACGATCTCGTGGGCCCAGGGAACAATATTGACCGCACCCTCGGCCAGATTGCGATGTGAGATCCGTGCCCCTTTGGGCGGGCCGGTCGTGCCCGAGGTGTACACCACCGTCGCGGTCGAGTCCATCGTGGCGATCGCGCGCGCGGCTTCTAGCTCGTCGTCGGAAATCTCGGCACCGGCTTCGACGAGGCGGTGCAGGCTCGTCTCCGACAGTTCGTTGCGTTCGACGTTTTCTAATCCCTCGGTGGTCTGAATGGCTCGATCGACAGCACGGGTGGGGGTCGCACCGGCAACAAAAATCCGCTCGGCTGCCGAGTCGGTAAGAATGTGGGCGATTTGCGACGGGGACGACGTTTCATAAATCGGCACCGAGATTGCCCCGGCAAACCACAGCGCCTGGTCAATGACCGCCCAGTGGTAACTGGTGGCCGACATGACGGCGATCATCTCACCCGGCTTGACGCCGCTGGCGATGAGCCCCTTGGCGACCCCGCGCACCTGGTCGAGGAAATCAAATGCGGTGACCTCGCGCCACGCCAGGTTGTCGACGTCGCTTACGGTCTGGACCGCGTATACCACTTTGGCCGGATCGGCCCCGAGCCGCTCAATGACCAGGTCGGTCAGGTTGGTTTGTGGATCAAGCCGTGTGAGGTAAGGGGTGGAAACGTGCACGGGGCCTGCTTTCTGGGTGGTGAAAATTGCCGCGACCAAGTCTACCGCCATGTCAACACGCCTGTCATGAGGCGAGTCACAACCTTGCAGGCTGTGTCACCTGGGTGTTTAGATCCACGACTGGAACCACATGCGCGCTCGCCACTGGTGTTGGAGGAGCGGCTCGCCCGTCCAGATCGGGAGGAAGTACGCGCTCAGCGCCAGGGCGACCAGGACAAAGAGGCCAATGCCGACGACGGCGACGCGCCGCGACGTGAAACCGATTCCCGCGGGTGTGGTGCGTGCCAGCCACAACCCGGCCACGTAGGTGATCGCCAGGATGAGAAACGGCACGTAGGCCACGGTGTAGAAAAAGAACATGGTGCGCGATGGCCACAGCACCCAGACGAGCTGGCCGGCGGCGTAGACGGCCAGGATCGCACCGGCACGCCAGTCGCGAATCAGTAGCCAGCGCAAGAATATGACGACCATCGCTAACAGTCCGGTCCACCAGATCAGCGGGTTGGGCAGATCCAGGATCGCCGCCGAGCACTCTGCGGCGCCGCAGTGGAGGTTTTCGGTGCGGTAATAAAACGAGACGGGTCGGCCGGCGAAGGGCCAGATCCAGGCGGCTGAAGCGTAATTATGGGCACTTTCAAGACCGGTGTGAAAGGTCGTGGATTGGACGTGATAGTGGATCAGCGAGGCGAACCAGTCGGGCAGTAGGGTGGCTTGATCGGCGGCCCAGTTGCGATAGTAACCGCCCTCCGAGGCCAACCATCCGGCCCAGGTGGTCACATAGGTCAGTGCGCCAACACCAACGATGCAGACAAAAGCCCACAGCCCATCCGCCACGACGGCGCCGGGCAGCCAACGTCGCACCCCGGCGCTTCGCCGGGCGGTCGCGTCCCACCAGACGGTCAGCAGGCCAAAGGCCGCGACAAACGCCAGCGCGGACAGTTTAATGGACACGGCAATGCCTAAGAGGATGCCGGCGGCGATGCGCCACGGCCGCAGTCCTAACCAGGGACCATACGTGATGGTGCTCTGCCACCGGGTTCGGTGTTCGTCAGGAGCCCGCGGGGCGGTTAAGCGGCGGTAGCGGGCGGCCAACTCGGTGGCCAGCCGTCGTCGTCCCCAGGTTCGGTCGGCCACGAGTGCGTAGAATGCTGCCAGCACGAATACCATGAGGAAGATATCCAGCAGCGCGGTGCGCGACATGACCAGGTGGTGGCCCTCGATGGTTAGCAGCAGGCCGGCAACCGATGCCAGAAACAGCGAGCGGAAGAGTTTGGCGGCCAGGATGAAGGTCAGCAGGACCGATAGCGTCCCGGCGAGTGCGGCGGTGAAGCGCCAGCCGAAAGCACTGTCATAGCCAAATACTGCCATGCCGGCCCCGATGAGCCATTTGCCTGCCGGTGGGTGGACCACGTAGGCGGCGTCGGGTTCGGGTTGGGCTTGGCCGGTGCGAAATGCGTCGTCGACGTCGTCGCCCCAGGCACGTTCATAACCGAAGTGCCACAGCGAATACGCGTCTTTGACGTAGTAGGTTTCGTCAAAAATCAGCTCGTGCGGGTGGCTCAGATTCCAGAAGCGCAGCAGTCCTGCGGCAACGGTGAGGACGGCGGCGATGAGCCATCCGGCGCGGCCCAGGTGAAAAGTCGGGTACAACAGTCGAGCCGTGAGACCGGCCAGCGAGAAGGCTTCGGCAGGGGATTGCAGCCAGTCATCGGGGCTTCGTCGTTGCATTGTGGACACACAGGCCATGCTACCGGTGATGGGGCGGGATAATGGGAACATGGACGCACCCCGTAGACCAACCCAAACTTCCGCCCCGGCGCTGACCTTGGCGGCCACCCCAATTGGCAATGTGGGGGACCTGACCGACCGAGTCAAACACGTGCTGGGCCAGGCCGATATTATCGCGGCAGAAGATACCCGGTCGCTGCACAAACTGTTGCACGCCGCCGGGGTGCAGTTTTCGGCAACGGTCGTGTCGCATCACGAACACAATGAGGCCGAGTCGGCCAAGGGATTGATTGAGGCGGTGCGTGCGGGCAAAAACGTGGTGTTCGTGCCCGAGGCCGGGATGCCGGCAATCTCGGATCCGGGCTACCGGCTGACCCAGGAAGCCATTGCTGGGGGGATCGTAGTCACGGTGGCCCCTGGCGCATCGGCTGCGATCACCGCGCTGGTCTTGTCCGGTCTGCCGACCGACCGGTTTGCCTTTGAGGGGTTTATCCCGCGCAAAGCAGGTGAGAAAGCCAACGCGTTGACCGAGTTGGCTGCCGAGACCCGTACGCTCATTTTTTATGAGTCCCCGCACCGTACCGTCGAGACTTTACATGCGATGGCCGCTGCTTTTGGTGCAGACCGGCAGGCTGCGGTGGCCCGAGAGTTGACAAAGCTCCACGAGGAAGTCGCGCGTGGAACGCTTGCCGAACTCATCGAATGGGCCGAATCCAAGACCGTGAAAGGTGAAATCGTGATTGTCGTTGGTCCGGCTCCGGCTGCATCTCAAGCGACGTTTGCCGAAGCCTTAGCTCAAGTGCGTGGGCTGGTGGCCGATGGCGAGCGGCTCAAGGCTGCGACCCGCCGGGTCGGTCACGGGACCGGGCACTCGGCGCGTGAGTTGTATAACGCCGCCCTGGAGAAACCTTAGGCTTAGATGAAAGACCAAACCGGTGGCACCTGCCTAAGGCAGGCACCACCGGTTTGGGTGATCAAACAGTATGGTTACGGCAGCAGGCCGCCGATTGCGGCACGCAGCGGGCCGGAACCTTCGCAACAGCCCGAACGGCAGACGTCATAACCGGGACCGTATTTGGTCAGCGCCTTCCGCTCGGCGGCCGGTGTGCCGTTGAGACGTTCTTCGATCAGCTCGACCATCGCGGAAACGAACTCTGGGTGCGTCCCCGGGGTGGCCACGCGCTTATAGGCTAAGCCCTGTTCGTCAGCGGTTTCCTTGGCTTCGATATCCAGGTCCCACCAGACTTCCATGTGATCCGACAGGAAGGTTGCTGGCACGACGACGACGGCCTTGCGTTTGCCCTTGAGGTCTTCCAGATAGTCGTTGATATCTGGTTCTAACCAGGGGATGTGCGCCGGACCGGACTCGGACTGGTACACCAGCTCCCAGGGCACATCGATGTTGTATTTGTCTTTGACAGCATCCATGACCAGCCCGCCGACGGCCAGGTGCTGGGCTTTATACGCGCCAAGCTCTGCGTAGTCGTGCTCATCTGGTTCGCCCGATTTGGCGTTGTCTGTGATCGGGATCGAGTGGGCTGTGAACAGTACTTCGACGTCGTTGGCCAGATCCAGGTCTGCGTGTTCTTCAACCAGTTCTGCAATCGCGGCCAGGGTGCCTTCGATAAATGGGTTCACAAAGCCCGGGTGGTCAAAGAATGTCCGAGAAGAGTCGATCTGCACGTCGTCCCAGAGGTCTAAGGCTTCTAGGGCATCGGCGAAGTCTTCACGGTACTGGCGGCACGAGGAATAAGCCGAGTACGCGGAAGTCACCAGCGCGAAGATTTTGGTTGGACGACCCTCGACCTTATTTTCTTCGTGAGCCTTCGATACGGCCTCGGTGAAGTATGGATCCCAGTTACGGTTGCCGAAGTAGACCGGCAGATCGATATTGCGACGTTTCAGCTCTGCTTCGATTGCCGCTTTCAACGCGAGGTTTTGTTCGTTGATCGGGCTGACCCCACCGGCTTCGCGATAGTGCACGGCGACTTCTTCGAGCCGTTCATCCGGAATGTTGCGGCCCATGGTGACGTTGCGCAAAAACGGGATGACGTCATCCTGGCCGTTGGGGCCACCGTATGACGACAGCATGATGGCATCGAATTCGGTAGGAACTTCAACCCATTTATCGCCGGCCTGTGCTTCTGGTGTTGCCGCTGGAACACGCGCACCAGCTTGCACAACGACGCGGGATGACGGTTGAGGTTTGGACCATTCGGTCACGCAGGCCTCCTGAGAGTTGGGCATCGAAACGATCTGGGCAGATCGCCAGCCATGGTTAGGGATGGAATCGTCAAGGTGTTTGCAAGTGACAAGATCATGGACCTGTGGGTCCGGCTTTGTCTTTTAGTCTAGCCATCGAGCTTGCTGCAACGCCATTTAGGTCCCCGGATTCTTCGGCTGTGCGATGAACAGTGAACAACGTCACCGAGCAGAGCCTCACCTGGCCTTGCGGTGCACAGAATTCGGGATAACCCTACTGCGCCACCGGGCCCGGACGAGTACATTGGAAACTACCCCGGGTCGTGCAGATTGTGCTTTGGGGGACGAATCCAAGGAGCGCGTCATGAGCGAACCAGCATATCCTCAGGAACCAATTCGCAATGCACGCAGCGAGGCCATCTCCTCGAATATTCACCAACGCCCCCAGGTAGATTATCGACTCGACGGGTTCCATAAAACCCTCAGGATGGTCAGTATTGCGCTCGCGATGGCGTTGCCCGTTATTTTCGCCATGCAAATGTTTGGCATGACTGATCTGCTACCGGTGCGTTATGGTGTCGCCGGCGAGGTACTGCGCGAAGGCTCCGTGTGGGAGGCAGTGGGCGGTCTGATCCTGCTGGGGCTTGGCACAATCGCTGTCGCAGTGCTGGCGGGTTATCCACGGATTTTTAACTATCCGATCACGCTGACTGCCCACAACGCGCAGCGCCAGTACAATAACGCCGCCCGGATGATGATCTGGATTGCCTGCAGCATGGCGCTGATCATGGTGGTGATGACGGCGTCCTGGCTCGGCCTGTTAGTCATGGGGTGGATCTGGGCCGCCCTAGGACTATTGCTTGTCGCAGTGATCTTCTTCTTGGGGCGCATGTTCCGACTGCGCTAGCATCGGCATGCGGATCGGCGTGCTATACCGATAACGAATGGATTCCATGACCCCTGCACATACCCGCAGGGGTGCTGTATGCTGCCGTGAGTCGCTAACTTAGCTCGTGTGATTGCGTTAGCGTCACCAGATATATCTGCGTGTTAGATTTATTGGCGAATTGAACTTCTAGGAAGCCTGAGGACGCTTATGCGCCCAGTGCCCGTCCGACAGATCGAAAGAAGGTAATCCGTGACTGTCACCGCACAACAAGAACAAGAATTGCTGCAGCGCGTTCCCACCGGCCTACTCATTAACGGCGAATGGGTAGACGCCTCTTCTGGCAAGACCCTGCCGGTCTATGACCCAGCCACCGGCAAAGAATTGCTGCGGATTCAGGACGGTAACTCCGAAGATGCGCTCAAAGCGCTGACCGCGGCTGATGAAGCGCAGGCCGAATGGGCACTGACTGCACCACGCGAGCGCGCCGAAATTCTGCGTCGTGCTTTCGACATTGTCATGGAACGCGCCGATGACTTTGCGTTGCTGATGACCCTAGAAATGGGTAAACCCCTAGCCGAAGCACGCGGCGAAGTCACCTACGGTGCCGAATTCTTGCGCTGGTTCTCCGAAGAAACCGTGCGCCACTATGGCCGGTACTTCAACACCCCAGAAAATAACCTGACCGCGATCGTCCGCCACAAACCCGTTGGACCATCCCTGCTGGTCACCCCGTGGAACTTCCCATTGGCCATGGCCACTCGGAAAGTCGGCCCGGCTGTTGCTTCTGGTTCCACCATGGTCCTGAAGCCAGCCCAGCTGACCCCACTGACCTCACAGTATTTCGCTCAGGCCATGATGGACGCCGGACTGCCAGCAGGTGTCCTAAACGTCGTCTCAGGTTCTTCTGCCTCGGCCATTTCCGGTCCGCTGATGAAAGATTCTCGTCTGCGCAAACTGTCGTTCACCGGTTCGACCTCGGTGGGCGTGCGCCTCATGGAAGATGCCGCACAAAACGTGCTGCGCACTTCCATGGAACTGGGTGGCAATGCGCCACTGATGGTATTTGACGACGCCGACCTGGACAAAGCCGTTCAGGGTGCGATGGATGCCAAACTGCGGAACATGGGTGAAGCTTGCACCGCCGCTAACCGCATCCTGGTTCACGAAGACATCGCGGAGGCTTTCCAGGAGAAATTCGCTGAAGCTATGCGCGCTCGCAAAGTTGGCCGCGGGACCGAAGCTGATGTCAATATTGGCCCGATCATTGACGAAAAAGCTCGCGAAGACGTGCACAGCTTGGTCACCGAGGCAGTCGACGCCGGCGGCGAAGTCATCACCGGTGGAAAGAAAGTCGAAGGCGACGGGTATTTCTACGAACCGACCATCCTGTCGGTTTTGGAAGATTCCCCAATCCTCAAAGAAGAAATCTTTGGCCCAGTGGCACCGGTGGTCACCTTCAAAGACGAAGCCCACGCCATCCGCCTGGCCAACGCCCAGCAGTACGGTCTGGCCGCGTACATTTTCACCGAAAACCACAACCGCGCCCTCCGGGTTGCTGACCAGATCGAATTCGGTCTGATCGGCTTTAATGTCGGTGTCATCTCGAATGCTGCCGCACCCTTTGGCGGCGTCAAGCAGTCCGGTCTGGGTCGTGAAGGTGGTGCCGAAGGTATTGCAGAGTACACCACCGTGCAGTACATCGGTATGCCAAACCCACACTCCCAGGCCTAAGCCCAACGGCCTCAGTGTTGTCCGCCCCGTCGAGATATTATGCTCGACGGGGCGGACCCCGTTAAGCTACAACCATGGCCACTTCAGCACAACCCCAGACCCCACCGCAGTATCTTCCACACGAGCACGCTACAGACGGCGCGGACGGCCCCGTACGCTCCGCAACCGATGAATACACCGGAAAAAAGCGCAAGCTGGTCTACCCGCCAGCGCCACAGCCCTCGCCGGTACCGGTGGTTGATAATCACGCCCACCTCGACTTCCGCGATGGTCTGGTGCATCCGACACCAACCGACGTGATGGACGCGGCAGCCAGCGTGAACGTCGTAGGGGCAATCCAGGTTGCCACCGACCTTGCATCCGCCCAATACACGATCCAAGCCATTGAAAACGAGCCCCGATTGCGGGGTGCACTGGCCATCCACCCCAACGACACAGTCGATCTCGCGACACAAGGCACGCTAGATCAGGCGATCGACGCGATCCGCGAGCTGGCCGAACACCCAGCAGTCGTCTGCATCGGGGAAACCGGACTGGATTATTACCGCACCCAAGGCGAAACCAACTGGGACATCCAGAAATATGCGTTCAAACAACACATCGAAATGGCCGTCGAATTAGGACTGGCGCTGCAGATTCACGACCGCGAGGCTCATGACGACGTCATCGCCACACTGTTATCGATGGACCAACTGCCCGAACATGTCGTCTTCCATTCATACTCCGGGGATGAACACATGGCCGCCATCCTCAACGAGCACGGCTGGTATGCCTCGTTTTCTGGCGTCGTAACCTTCAAAAATAATGATGCGGCTCGTCGAGCAGCACAAATCATGCGTCCTGAGCTACTGCTGGTGGAAACCGATTCGCCGTTCTTGACGCCACACCCGCACCGAGGTCGACCCAATGCACCCTACCTGGTGCCCCACACGCTGTATCAATTGGCTGCAACTCGTAATCAAAGCGTCGAAGATCTCGGGAATGTTATTTTCCAGAACACTCAGCGCGTCTATGGGGAGTTCCAGGTTGACTAGAAGAAATGCTTGAAGCACAGGTCGTAGTCGGCGGGAATGATCAACAAAGGTTCGTTATCGATTTGTAACCATTGTTACCTTTCCGTTATAGTCATGGACTATGTCATCGGCGCGTCGGTGAAATGACCGCGACGTCGGAACTACAACACTTTTGGATTTTCTCTATGTCAAGCATTTTCCGTGGCACCCTGACCAAGATCATTGCTCAGGTTGCAGCTCTAGTGCTGGTAGTAGGTGGCCTGGCGGCATTCGTCATCACTCAGGCCAACGCCGATAAAGGTGCAACTGCCAGCGCCGAGAACGTAGAACCGCAAACTGACCAGCCACTGAATATTGAGCGTGTTTCCTCAATCACCCCGCTGCGCATCGACCAGATCGCGCTGCCACAGGTTGTTGAGATCACCGTGGCTGACGAAACCAAAGAAGTCCTCACCACCGGCGGCACCGTTCAAGATGTTTTGAACAAGGCTGGCGTTGAACTTGGTGACGACGATAAGGTTTCGCCAAAACTTGACCAGAACATCAACGACGACACCGCCATCAACGTGACCATCGTCGAAAAGAGCGAAGTCACTGAAGAAGAAGTCGTCGAATTCGCAACCACCACCAAGAACGACGACAGCCTCGATAAAGGTAAAACCAAGACCAAAACCGAAGGCGTCAACGGGACCGCGAGCGTGACCTACGAAGTGGTGACCGAAAACGGTAAAGAAGTCGACAAGACTGAGATCGACCGTGAGGTCACCAAGGAACCAACCGATGCAGTCATCCTGCGCGGTACCAAGGAACCTGAACCGGAACCAGAGGCTTCCTCCTCTTCCTCGTCGAATTCTTCCAACTCATCGGGTGGTAACACCGGCGCCTCTGCACCCTCAGTTCCAAGCGGCTCAGTTTGGGACCGTCTAGCACAGTGTGAATCCGGTGGAAACTGGTCAATCAACACGGGCAACGGCTACTACGGTGGCGTGCAGTTCTCAGCTCCAACCTGGAACGCAATGGGCGGACAGAAATACGCTCCAACTGCAGACAAAGCAACCCGTGAACAGCAGATTGAGATTGCCTCCAAACTGCAGGCACAGTCCGGCTGGGGCCAGTGGCCAGCGTGCTCGAGCTCCCTGGGACTGCGCTAAACCCCACAGCATCACATAACTTCATACCTTTCGGCCCAGAATCTCATGTGAGGTTCTGGGCCGAAGTCGTGAACCCGGCGTGTCGACGGTAGCGCAGACTAAGATGGACACTGTGACTTCAACAGACCAACCATTATTGTCCGGTGCAGATATCCGTAAGCTTGCCGATATCCTCGATCTTCGACCCACGAAAACCCTGGGACAAAACTACGTGATCGACCCGAATACGATCCGCAGGATCGTCGACGCGGCACAACTGAAGTCCACCGAGCACGTCTTAGAGGTCGGCCCGGGCCTCGGGTCGCTGACCCTGGGCCTGATGGATGCGGCACAGGCCGTTACCGCCATCGAGATTGACCCTCCGGTTGCCGCCCGCCTTGCGACTACCGTCGAAGAATACCGCCCCGGCAGCGCAGACCGGTTAGCGGTGATCGAAGGCGATGCGATGCGCATTGGCGCAGCAGAAATTCTTGACGCCGTACCGGAGGGTGCCGACGGGCCACCAACGGGGATCGTGGCGAATCTGCCCTACAACGTAGCCGTTCCAGTCATGCTGCATTTATTAGCCGAGCTGCCCAGCATCCAACACGGCTTGGTCATGGTCCAACAGGAAGTAGCCGAGCGACTCACGGCAGGACCGGGCAGCAAAATCTATGGTGTTCCTTCGGTCAAAATGGCCTGGTATGCGCAAGCAACGTATGCCGGGACGATCGGCACCAAGGTCTTTTGGCCCGCACCGCGCATCACGTCGGGCCTGGTCCAATTCACCGCCCGACAACCGCCCGCGACCACCGCGAGCCGACAACAAGTCTTTGAAGTCATCGATACTGCCTTTGCCCAGCGACGAAAGACATTGCGAGCAGCGCTGAGCAACTGGGCGGGCTCGGGAGCAGCCGCCGAGGAACTGCTGGTCGCAGCAGACGTCGATCCGAAAGCCCGCGGAGAAGTTCTGGATATTGCACAGTTCGCGCGTATTGCCGAACAAAAACATCTCAGGGATACCCCATGAGTCCCCGCCGAGCCTTCGAATCCCGCTTTGTGGTCTCGGCCCAAGCGCCAGCCATGGTTGCGATCACGACAACAGTCGGTGATCCCAATGAGTTTGATGAAGTGGCAGTATCAAGCTTGCAGCTGGCGATCTCGCGATACGACGTCGCAGTGGTCGAGGCCCGTCAGGATAAAGAAGTCTTCGTCAGTTTTGAAGACGGATTCCAAAATCCCATCGACTATGCAGATATACCCCAACGCGACATGGCAGAGATCTTTCGAGCGGTCGATGAACTCCGTGCCTACCTGCAGCGTCCCCGGGAACTCTCGGGGTTAGACATCACCGTCCAGAAAAATATTCCATTCGAAACGCATGTTGGCGGACGCCCAGCCAGTACCGCAGCGGTGTTGGTGGCTCTGGTCCGCTTATGGCGCGCTTCGATTGCTCGGGAAGACCTGACTCGATTGGCTAGTCGAATTGGTGACGGCGTGGCGGAGGCACTTACCGGTGGCGCGTTGATCACCAACCACAACGGGCAAGAACGACTGCTCACCCCGCTGCTGGTACAACGTGAGCTGGCCATGGTGATCGTGCCAGCAGCCGTGGATATCGAACCCCAGGAAATGTTTCAAAAAGTACGCATGATTCGGCAAGCTCAGGCTGATACGAACGATCGAAGCAACCTGGAATTCGATTCGAAACTGCTGCGCGCCGTTACCCAGGGCGACGCTCACCAGGTGGCGTTGATGATGCACAACGATTTTCAAAGCGCCCTGGTGAGTATGCTGCCGGATCATAACGACTGGTTGACTGCCGGTATGAATGAAGGTGCTCTAGCAGCCCAGACCGTCGGGGCCGGAGCATCGTTGGTATTTATGGCCGAAGATATGTCGCAAGCCATGGAGTTAGCCGAACGTTTCGAAGAACGCATGGAGATCTCAGCGGTTGCCGAATACGGTCCGGTCGCTGGCGCCCATCTGTTCTAGCGCTCATTCGCGCTGGGAACGAAGCACAGCAAAGCTCGCCGGTGAGTCAACTATTATTGATGACCTATGGTGCATCTTCTAGGGGCCGAGGCCCTCCACTTTGAATACCCGACCCAAAAAGTTCTTGATGCAGTGACGCTTGGCGTCTCTACTGGGGACCGCATCGGCATTGTTGGCCGCAACGGTGACGGCAAGTCCACGCTGATGAAACTGCTGGTGGGCAAACTCGAACCCGACGCCGGTCAGGTGACCGTACGCAGTGACATCACCATCGGCATGTTGGACCAATCCGATGCGGTCGATACCTCGTTAACCGTCGGTCAGGTGATCGTGGGTGATCTGGCGGAACACGAGTGGGCCGGGGATCCAAAGATTCGCGATATCATCACCGGGCTCGTGGCCGATTTGGACTGGACGGCGCAGGTCGGCTCCTTGTCCGGAGGACAACGTCGTCGGGTCGCGCTGGCACAATTACTCATCGGTGACTGGGACATTCTGGCACTTGATGAGCCCACCAACCATCTCGACGTCGAAGGGATCGCCTGGCTTGCCGACCATCTGAACCGTCGGTGGGCGAAAAATGCCGGGGGGCTCTTGGTCATTACTCACGACCGGTGGTTCTTGGACGAGGTGAGCACCGAAACGTGGGAAGTGCATGACGGTATCGTGGAGCAATTCGAAGGCGGGTACGCGGCCTATGTGCTGCAGCGTGTCGAACGCGACCGCATGGCAGCGACAGCAGAAGCCAAACGGCAGAATCTGTTGCGCAAAGAACTCGCTTGGCTTCGCCGCGGGGCACCAGCCAGAACAGCGAAACCCAAATTCCGGATCGATGCCGCCAACCAACTTATTGAAGATGTCCCACCGGTGCGCAATTCGATTGAGCTACAACGTCTGGCTGTTGCCCGACTGGGCAAAGACGTCGTCGATATTGAAAATGCCAGCGTGAGTTTTGGGCAACGTGAAGTCCTACGAAATATCACCTGGCGGATTGCCCCGGGGGAGCGCACCGGAATTCTCGGCGCCAACGGTGCTGGGAAATCCACGCTGTTGAGCTTAGTGACCGGGGATTTAGAACCTACCAGTGGGCGCGTCAAACACGGCAAGACCGTACGCATTGGGATGTTGGATCAGCAATTCTCCCAGTTAGCAAAAATTAGCTCCGACCGGGTGCGCGAAGTCCTGGCTCAAACCAAAGCCAGCTTCACCATCGACGGGCAAGAGCACACTCCCGCCCAACTGTTGGAACGGTTAGGTTTTCGCCGGGAACATCTTTCCGCCCGGGTCGGTGAGCTGTCCGGTGGGCAGAAGCGTCGTCTGCAATTGCTGATGCTTCTACTCAGTGAACCCAATGTGATTGTCTTGGACGAGCCGACCAACGACGTCGATTCCGACATGCTCACGGCCATGGAAGACCTGTTGGACTCTTGGCCCGGCACGCTGATTGTGGTGTCGCACGACCGCTATCTCTTAGAGCGCGTGACCGACCAGCAATATGCCATTCTTGATGGCACGCTGCGCCATGTGCCCGGCGGCGTAGATGAGTATCTGCGCCTGCGTAAAGCACAAGACCACCAGGCTGCGCGGGGCGCCGGCACAAACAACGCTGAGCCGGTCAAAGCAACACGTTCCACATCGAAGCTGACAGGTGCAGAGCGTAAAGCGACCCAACGCGAAGTCGGGTCCATTGAGCGTCGGTTGGAGAAGCTCTCGGGGGTCATCGAGGAGCTGCACCAGAGTCTCGTCGAGCATGATCAAGGCGATTACACCGGGCTGCAGCGTTATGGCGATGCATTACGTGAAGCCGAAGATGAGGTCGCCGAGCTGGAAGAGCGGTGGCTGGAGCTATCAGAACAACTTGACTAGCCGTGCAAACCCGGTGTCGTGCTGACGGGCGTAAACTGGCCTTAGCGGCTCCGGGGCATTCTGCTCTGGTAGGGCTCGCGTGGGAAGCGAGAATGTTATGCGTGTTCAAGACTGGGAACAGATACACAATCCTGCAACAGGCGAACGTCTCCGATTCCTTGGCCGCGACGCGGTCACGGATTCAATCAGCATGGAAGTGACCTTCCCGGTAAAGGGCCGCCCGGTCGTGGAGCATAGGCATCCGGGCCAAGAAACATTTGAAGTGGTTTCGGGAATACTTGATTTGACGGTGAATCGTCAGCTGTATCGCCTAGGATCCGGTGAACAGTTCACGGTGACCACGGAATTTCATTTTCATGCCAATACCGGTCTCCACGATGCCGTGGCGATCATTACCGCATCGCCTGCTGATTTTGCTGAGCGAGGCATCCGCACCGCATTTTGGCTTGCCGCTGACAACGGCGTTACCCGAAGTGGGCGGCCACGTGATCTCCTGGCGTTAGCACTGGTCAGTGAAAACGGAGCGCATCAGATTGCTGGGCCACCGCAGTGGCTGTGGGTGGCGTTGATGACGGTGCTCGGCCGTGTTGCGGTCCTGGCCGGTAAGAGACGAAAAGTTCAGCGATACTGGCCACCGGACCTAATGCGACCGTGGCGCCGGTGAGCACGTGCTTGCCGACGCCACGTGGGCTTACACGGCTGGCTGTGCCTTCATGAGTGAATCGGCACGAGTGCGTCGTTTAGCACGCAAACTGATGATGCCGACTGTGAGGGCGGTTCCAACGAGCAAAACAGCTACATTGAGCAGGCCGTATATCCATACATCGCCTTCGGAAAACGGGATGGGAAACCCGGTGGGCGCGGCGCCGAATGCGCCGTTACCGCCGAACGGACCGCCAATGCCAGCCATCCAGATCAGCAACACCATTAATGTTTGAAATGTAAAAACAAACGCCTGAATGCTCAGATACAACACTGCCCCAAGCAGTCGGGACCGGACAAACATACCCACGAGGATTGCGACGATGGGTGTAGTTACAACGTTCATGACTTCTCCTAGGATGATCCATTGAAGCGCAACGCTTCGGATGAATTGAGTACGGTGTTCCGGCTGCCCGAAAAAACTCGTTGGGAATTTCGACGAGCGCCAACGCCGAGTGTGAACCAAGGACCTCGATAATCTACATTCCTGGGTGAACCTAGTGCGTATGTCGTACGATCCAGGCTGAACTTACGTCTATAATTTTACTACGAATATAGTATCCAGGCACTATAGATGTAGTAACGATTTGCGAGGATTGATGCCGCTTAGTACAAGCTCCCGACCAGACCCTCCGAAGAAGGCGATTCGACAACGAGCTCTTGATGCTGCCCTGCAGATACTTGGTGAGCAAGGTCTGCGGGCGTTGACGCATGCTCGTATTGATCAGGCTGCGGATTTGCCGCAGGGGTCTACCTCAAATTATTTTCGGACACGTCGAGCTTTACTCGAGGGCGTCACCGAGTACTTAGCACAGCAGGAACAAGCAGATTTTGCTCGTGCTGTCCCGGTCATGCAACGCGATCAGGCGGTCCAAGCTTTCATCGGCATGCTCGAAGCTCAGGCCGGCCCTTATCGATTTCGCACGTTGGCCAGATACATTTTGTTTGTTGCAGCCGGCCATGATCAAGAGCTTGTAGCGCCGTTAATGCAAAACCGGGCCGGTTTTGAACGGTGGACCAGCGAGATCTTAGCGGCGTTGGGTGCAGAGCACCCCGGGGAGGCCACCGAATTCTTCATGGCGGTTCTCGATGGATTGCTATTGCATCGTTTGACGGTCGACCCGAACGTAGAGTTCGCCCCGCACGTGATTCGCGCACTCGACAGTTGCCTTCCGGCCCCGCAGTGACGCCAGTGTATTTCGAGGCCGGTCTAGGCCTCCGAAGATCGCCTTGATATAAGTGAGGTGTGGTGGCTTATCCAGCGATTATCTTGCCACACGAAAACTTCTGTCGTCCATTCATCGGCTGAGAAGGCTTGACCCTGCCAACGCCCATGATTTTTCCCACGCGTCACGACGATGGCAACATCATGGATGTGTTGGACCGACATCACCTCGTGGGTCATGGCGTCATGTTCAAGGTCGCCACTTGTGACGACCGCTAAAAAACGGTCCAGTGGGATGATGCCGTTGCTGTCGACAAGTTGCCAATCAGAGGTGGTGAAATGTCGAATTTTTTTGGCATCATTTTCCACAATCGCATGCGCCCATTCATCCATGATCTTTTGGAACTCGGCTGGACCAGATGGTGGTGGCGGTTGAGTCGAAATCTCCATCGCGGACCCTTTTAATGCTGGGCACGTCACTCGGCACGGACTGGGCTTTAACGGATGATGTCAGCGTAACACCACCGGCCGAACGTCAGACAAGGGCTGATACCCACCAGACTGCTATAACGTTCAGGATGCCTTAGCACCGGACTCCAACAAGCTAATGATCGTGGAGGCTGCTTTCAGTCCTGAACCACTCAAGAGCACCACCGTAGTATCGCAACCGCTGATGATCCCGTGTTCCGTGAGTATTGTGTAGGCGGCCGCGGCAACGGCACTGGTGGGCTCGACGAACAGACCCCCACGACATAACTGCCGTAATGCTTCGACGATTTCCGCTTCAGTAACCGCCACGGAGCCACCGTTGGTCTCACGCAATGCTGAAATCATCTGGGCCAGACGTAGCGGACGTGCGATGGCGGTCCCTTCTGCAATGGTTGGTTTGACCTCACGTGCCACCGGCTGAGCGGTGCTTGACCTAAAGCTGGCGTCAACGGGTGAACAATTGCGGGGCTGTGCTGCAAAAAGTCGGGGCATTTTATCGATCTGTTGCGCCGCGAGTAATTCTTGGAATCCAAGCCAACATCCCAACAGCGTGCTGCCGGCGCCCACGGGCACGATCACTTGGTCTGGTGCATGAAAGCCGAGATCTTCCCACAGCTCGTAGGCCAGCGTCTTTGTGCCTTGCAGAAAGAATGCTTGCCAGTTGTGGCTGGCGTAAAACACCTTGCCACTGGCCTGGCGAATAGCTTCGTCCTGGGATGCTTGCCGCGGACCATCAACCAATTGCACCTCAGCCCCAAACGCTTGAACCTGGGCAATTTTTCCTGGCGAGGTTGAAGCGGGAGCCACAATCTTCACATCCAAGCCTCCGGCCGCCCCGTAGCCTGCTGCTGACGCGCCGCCATTGCCAGAACTATCCTCCACGATGGATGTGACGCCGCGATCTCGAAGATACGACAACATGACACTGGTGCCGCGATCTTTGAAACTTCCTGTTGGATTGAGATAGTCGAGTTTGAACAAGGGTCGTTGTCCCGCTTGCCAGGAATGTTCCACCAGTGGCGTGTGCCCCTCACCAAGGGAAAGCGGTTGCGGGATCTCTACTGGCAGTGCAGCACGGTAGCGCCAAATAGAACGGGCAGAATGATCTAGGTCGGCCGGCGCCAGACCATTGCCTGGATCAATCCACAGCGGTCGACCAGCCGGGGATTGCCACCGCGGTTCACGAAGATCATAAGAACCACCATCTACGAGGTCACGATATACAGCCATGCGTTCATCTTAGACTTGACATCCACATTTCTAGGGTTCCGGGGGATCCCATTGACCCTCGTGAACTGTGATTTCATGGGCCATATCTTTCAGGAATCGAATGACCACCTCGCGTTCGTCATGGGTAAGTCGAGCGGCCGCATGGAAGCGCTTTGCGTGTTGTCGTCCTACCGTTTCAACTGCTGCCTCATAAGTTTCGTCAGTGATGGAGATAGCTAGGGCTCGTCGATCATGGGGGTGAGGGGATCTGACGATATGACCAGCAGCTTCGAGCCGGTCTAAGAGCTTGGTTGTGGACGCCGTTGAAATCTCTAAATGAACTGCGATGGCCCCAGGTGTAGCTATAACGCCGGTGTTCTGAGCCACGATAAGAAAATGCAAGGTTTTCATATCGGTTGGGCCAAGCTTCATGTAGCGCTGAGACGCCTCGGAAAGTCGTTGCTCTGCTTCGCGCAACTGGGCTAATGCCGCCATCAATTCGGCGATGTGTTGGATGTCTTCGGCCGAGTGACCAGTGCGGTCGATGAGACGAGCGTTGGGATCAGAAGCGTCCAGCGCATAAACATTTGGCGCGCTCGCTGTTGGGTCCTCAGACTTATCGACCATGAAGAAACAGTGCTCCCATTCTTTGCTCGACACAAATATATTGCTAGATTAGCTAGTAATATAACTCAACTAACTACTCGTGGCTACGGCGGGAAGGTCAATGATGACAGTCGAGCTGAACTCCACCGGTACGTCATTAGGGCCTCGCGTCGCCAAGCCTACGGCAGTTGGGCCTGCTGAGCGGTTAAAGCAATGCCCCTACCATTCAGCCCATCAGTCTTTGGACAGTGAAGGCGCTGATTGGAGACGTGTCGTTGAACAACCCAACTGCTGGATCGACTCCTGACAGCTTGGCTCACTGGTCGCAGCGGAAGTCGCTCGTCTCACCGCCTCAAACCGACCACGAGCTGCTCGGCACGAGCCCGAGTGCTTGGAAATTTTAGTAATGCCATCACCTACCTCGTCGAACGGACCTCCTATGCACCACGAATCGACTGCTGCAGTCCAATCTGAACAGGATGACTCGCAACTTCCAAAACGCCGCGGGAAGCAGCAGCACAGCAGGGTACCAAAGTGGTTACGTATCGCCCTGCCTGCTGTCCTGATCCTCGTGTGGCTTACCGCAGCGGGCATTGGTGGACCATATTTCGGCAAAGTCAGTGAGGTCTCGTCAAACGACCAGACCGTCTATCTGCCCGAGTCGGCTGAAGCGACCCGGGTGCAGGAGCTGCAAGACGAGTTCACAGACTCTGACGGCATCCCAGCAGTCGTGTTGTTTGTCGCCGAAGATGACCTAACACAAGACCAACTCACCAAGATTGGCGATCAACTCGAGGGTGTTCCGGATCTTGAGAACGTGGAAGATGAGGTCTCACCGCCTATCCCTTCAGACGATGGGTTAGCGGTGCAGGCTTTTGTGCCGATCAACTCTGATGCTGACACCGGTGATGTCGTTGCTGCCCTTGGTGATGAACTGCGAGCCGATGCTCCCGACGGGGTGACGGTGTATGTGACCGGTCCGGCTGGCTTTAGCGCTGATCTGGGTGAAGCTTTCGCCGGAATCGATGGTCTGTTGTTAGCCGTGGCCCTGATCGCGGTCTTTATCATTTTGATCATCGTCTACCGATCGTTCTTGCTACCGATCGCCGTGCTTTCAACCAGTATGTTCGCCCTGTGTGCAGCCCTACTCACGGTCTGGTGGCTGGCGAAATGGGAGATCGTGCTGCTCAGTGGTCAGACCCAAGGCATTCTCTTTATTCTTGTCATTGGCGCTGCCACCGACTATTCGTTGCTGTTGGTGGCGCGCTACCGTGAAGAGTTACGTGCCCATGAAGACAAATGGTCGGCTATCTGGGCCGCAATCAAGGGCTCGACTGAACCGATCCTGGCATCGGGCAGCACCGTCATCGCAGGCCTGCTGATGTTGCTGCTGAGCGACCTGAAGTCCAACAGCACGCTGGGTCCGGTGGCCTCAATTGGCATTGTGTTTGCGATGCTATCTGCCCTGACTTTGTTGCCAGCGATCCTGTTTGCATTCGGGCGCGCAGCGTTCTGGCCACAGCACATCAAATACGACCCTGAAACGGTTGCAGCTGAAGGCGGGCTCCCAACCCAGGGACTGTGGCCCAAGATCGCCCGGATCGTCCAGAAGCGACCACGGGTCATCTGGATCGTGACCACCCTGGTGTTATTAGCCGGGGCGGCATTTGTGCCTCAACTGAAAGCCGAAGGTGTCGCACAATCGGAGCTCGTCCTTGGGGCTTCGGAAGCCCGAGAAGGACAAGAAGCTCTGGGTGAGCACTTCCCGGGCGGCTCCGGGAGCCCCATCCAAGTCATTACCGACGAAGAAGAACTGGACCAGGTCGCAGACGTCATGCTCGGACACCCGAACATTGAAGACGTTGCCATTACCACCGACGATTCCCCAAGCGGCACCGCACCGGTGACCGACGAAGGTATTGAGGCCTTCGGGCCCCCGGGAACACCCGCCCCTGAACCCACCGTGGTGGAGGGCAATGTCTTATTGCAAGGCACCATGTCGGTACCGGCGGACTCTACTGAAGCAGATCAAACGGTGCGCGATCTACGCGCTGACTTCGCCGACGCCGCTCCCAGCGCGATGGTTGGTGGCGTCACCGCGACCGATGTAGACACGATCGATGCCTCAATCGAAGACCGCAATCTGATCATTCCCGTCATTCTTGCCGTCATTTTCGTCATCTTGATGGTGTTGCTGCGCTCGATCTTGGCGCCAGCTTTACTCATTGCGACCACGGTTCTCTCATTTGGTACCGCTATGGGGGTCTCGGCTTTGGTCTTCAACCATCTCTTCGATTTCCCCGGGGCCGATCCAGCCGTGCCACTCTACGGATTCGTCTTCTTGGTCGCCCTCGGCATTGACTACAACATTTTCCTCATGACCCGGGTTCGAGAAGAATCCCTTAAACATGGCACTCGCCAAGGCGTCCTGCGCGGGCTCACGGTGACAGGCGGGGTTATTACCTCGGCGGGCGTGGTCCTAGCGGCCACCTTCGCTGCCCTGGCGGTCATCCCGATCCTGTTCTTGGCCCAACTGGCGTTCATCGTCGCCTTTGGGGTCTTACTCGATACCTTCATCGTCCGCTCGCTACTGGTCCCGGCGTTGACCTACGACATCGGGCGTGCTGTGTGGTGGCCCTCTCAGCTCAGTCGCAAACCTGGAAAACACCAACAGAGCGTAGAAACCAAGTAACTCTTGTGCCCATGGCCCTATCTGCGCTGGCAGTTTGGACACCAATACAGATCCCGTTCTTTATCGGCACTGGATCCCAGTTTCTCCAGCCGGACGGGGCCACCACATCTTAAACATCCTTGGCGTTCGCGCCCATACACCCAGTAATTTGGGTCATTGCGCGCACGACGCCGATCGGTCTGCGCTCGGGCCTGTTCAATCTGCGTTGCTACCCGCACACCAAACGGCGCTTGTTCATCGGGTCGGACATCCACTGTGCGACGACGAGCTCGCTCCGGTGCACGGGGTGGAACGTTGATGACCATGAGATCTCTGGCTAACAGCACCAGGCCTGCGAGTTGTTGGTCACTGAGCTCACTGACAAGACGGTGCGGGTTGATCCGGGCGAGTAGTAGGGCTTCGCATCGATAGATATTGCCGATCCCAGATACTAATCGCTGGTCCAATAACGCAGTAGCAATCGGCTGGTCTAACGCCTTGCGAAGATTCTGGATCGATTGAGCTAGTAGCTGGTCAGCCTTGGCCTGATCATTCCAGGCTTCATCGAGCAGATCCGGCCCAAGAAAGGCCAGGTACTGTCGAGCTTCCTCGGGCGGAAACATCTCGAGTTTCGCCAGACTATTTCCCACGACGGTGTGCTCTTCAAATACTAAAAGGCACCGGGTTCGATAGGACGGTCGGGTATCGATGTGCCAGGCGCCATCCATGCCCAGATGCGACACGATCACCAAGTGCTGAGAGTCATCGGTGACGTTTGCATCGGCGGCAACCGTGATCGACAAATATTTCGCATCGGTGCGAATATCCACGACTAACCAGCCAGAAAGATCCATCGTGGCCAATTGCGGGACTCGAAAGTCGCTGCGTTTGATGACCTCATCGAGCATGATTGGCCGGAGCCGGTGGGCTAATCGGACCAGGGAATCACCTTCGGGCATATGGCACCATTTCTGACCAGCATGCGGATCTGTTGGGGTAAATCTTAGCGAGCCAAGCGCTGTTAAGGCAGCGTGTCCTTACTGGAGTTTCCATTCGCCACAACGTGAAGTCTCGAAGGCAACGTCCGACTCGGCAATGGTGACGTAAGCGGTCCCTTCAACGTTGTCATTGGCAATGATGTGTTCGAATTCCCCGCTGGTGCCCGACAGTCGCGCCCAATAACACCGAGCGCCGTCTGACCGATAGGTGCCTGGTTTGATGTCTTCTCCGACCAAATATATACCGGATCCCGGGATGGTATTTTCTGCAACCTCTTGTTCTGTTGCGGTCAGGGCTTCGTCCCGTTCGTCGAGTTCTGACGCGAGCGTTTGCAGTTCTTCATCTCGTTCGTCAAGCTCACTGCTGCGTTGATCAAGTTCAGCCTCGCGGTCATCCAGTACAGCCCGGCGCTCGTCCATATCTGCGGGTTCGACTTCGATTTCTACTTGTTTTGTGACGATCTCAGGCTCCGGCGTCCCACCGTAACCGGCGGCTCCACCGAGCACGAAGGCGCCGATGACTCCGAGAACCCAAGGCCACTTGCGAGGCCTCTTCGCAACGATCGTTGGTTGACTGCCGTGCGGTGGGGGCGGAGGTGGGGCCGGGTGGAATGTCATGGTGTCCTTTACGTGGTGATAATTGAGTGATCTTTCACTGAATTTATCAGACGTCTCCAGCTGCTAAGCAGACCATTGTCGGCGCATCGGGCGAGGTCAGGACTGCAGTGCAAGCGCCTTGTGATATCTTCCAAAGGGTGAAGGAGCGCTAATGGATCGATTATGGGGGACCGGCGCGGTTCTTGTGGCGGCGTTCCTGTGGGGTACCACCGGCACGGCCGCCACGTTTGCTCCCGACATCGGGCCGCTGGCAATCGGCGCCGCAGCTTTGGGAATTGGCGGGCTGCTGCAAGCGCTCGTGGCGATCCCGGCGCTGCGTCGTGCCAGATTGCACCTACGCGCGCACTGGAAGCTCGTGATGACAGGTGCGCTCGCCGTGTTTCTGTATCCGCTGGCATTTTATTCGTCGATGCACTTCGCCGGAGTAGCGGTGGGTACCGTCATATCGTTGGCATCGGCCCCGTTAGCCTCCGGCATCCTGGAACGAGTAATCGATCGCCGTCGTCTTGGGAGCTGGTGGTATCTGGCCGCTCTGCTGGGTATCACCGGCAGTGTCTTGCTGATCGGCTCGACTCAACACCATGACCTCGATGCGAGTAATTCCACCGTGGTTGGGATCGTGTTAGGTCTGCTCGCCGGTGCCTCATATGCGCTCTACTCGTGGGTCGTCCAGCACTTGATGATCGATGGAGTAGGCCGGGCGGCCGCGATGGGCTCCGTCTTCGGCCTGGGCGGCACTGCTTTGATGCCGGTATTGCTGGTCACGGGCAGACCGTTGCTGGCCACCCCTGACGCGTTGGCAGTCGGGGCCTATATGGCACTGGTCCCGATGTTTTTCGGGTATGTGGCCTTTGGGTATGGGCTGTCGAAAATCCCGGCCAGTTCGGCCACGACCCTGACGTTAATCGAACCTGCGATAGCAACGGTGTTAGCGGTGCTGATCGTGGGTGAGCGGCTCACCGTGACCGGGTGGCTGGGGTTGAGCATTTTTGGGATCGTGCTCATCCTCTTAGCTTTTGGCCCACAGCCCAGGAAACGAAACACGACGTCAGGTGCGCCATCGCTGGTCGGACGCGATTGATAGAGTAAGCCCGGACTCATTACGGAAGTTGGAATTCCCACATGCTCAAAAGCTGGCTGTTACTGATCGGGGCGGTTGTTGCCGAGGTGCTTGGCACCATGTGCCTGCGTGCAGCCGTTGATCAACCGCTCTATGCCATCGGGGTGGTCATCGGATACATCATTGCTTTCACCCTCTTGGGACTCGCCCTGGGAAGAGGTATTCCAATCGGCATTGCCTATGGAATTTGGGCAGCAGCCGGAGTTGCCCTGGTCGCGGTTCTGGGTGCCGTGTTATTCCATGAAACGCTCAGCTTAACGGCGATCATCGGCATTGTCACCATCATGGCCGGCGTCTTCATTGTCCAAACTGGCCAGCGCGATCCAGGCAAAGCTGAGGTGTTGGAATCATGAGCTGGCTGTTTCTGTTCTTTTCGATCGTTTTTGAAATTATCGCTACCCTGAGTCTGCGTGCTTCGGATGGCTTTCGGAAGAAAATCTGGATCCTGCCACTCGTGGTGTTTTACGGGCTCGCTTTCTTTTTCTTAGCGGTTACTATCTCCTACGGCATGCCGGTGGCCATTGCCTACGGCATCTGGTCAGCTATCGGTGTCGCGCTCATCGCAGTGCTGGCGCGGATCATCTGGAAAGAGCCGTTAACCCCGCGCATGATCTTGGGACTGGTGCTGATCATGGCGGGGGTGCTGCTCGTCGAACTGGGGTAAGCGCTATTGGGCCCGAGCGGCGCGAACCTGCTGCTGGATAGTCTCCATGACCGAAGCATCGGCCAAGGTTGTGGTATCACCAATCTCGCGGTCTTCGGCGAGATCTTTGAGCAGCCGGCGCATAATCTTACCCGAGCGGGTCTTGGGGAGGTCAGTGACCACGGTGATTGATCGCGGTGTCGCAATCGGTCCGATCGCGGCACGAACATGATCACGCAGGACCCTGACGGCGTCGTCGAGTTGCTGAGCGCTTTCGCGCAGAATCACAAACGCCTCGATCGCCTGCCCGGTGGTTTCATCTTGGGCCCCGACCACGGCGGCCTCCGCGACCATCGCGTGGGCAACCAGCGCCGATTCAATTTCTGCCGTCGACATCCGGTGCCCGGAAACATTGAGCACATCATCGACCCGGCCCAGGACCCAAATATCGCCGTCCTTATCGAATTTCGCGCCGTCACCGGCAAAATATACGCCAGGGTACTGTGACCAGTAGGTTTTCTGATAGCGTTCCTCATCGCCCCACAGGGTGCGCAGCATGCCGGGCCACGGTTCGGTGATCACCAGATAGCCACCGTTGCCGGGTTCTACCGGAACGCCGGCTTCGTCATAGATATCGGCCGTAATGCCGGGCAGGGCGCGCATCGCGGCCCCGGGTTTTGTAGCGGTCACCCCGGGTAGCGGGCTGATCAGAATATGGCCGTTTTCGGTCTGCCACCAGGTGTCCACGATCGGTGCGTTATTGCCCCCGATGTGCTCGCGGTACCACATCCACGCTTCGGGGTTGATCGGTTCACCCACGCTGCCCAACAACCGCAGCGACGACAGGTCATATTCGGCCGGGATATCGCGACCCCAGCGCATGAACGTACGGATACTGGTGGGCGCACAGTACAGAATCGTCACGCCGTATTTCTGCACGATCTGCCACCAGCGCCCCCG
>ERZ1032895.67-NODE-67-length-29984-cov-13.942698_pt1 | contig 29984 bp, 21 predicted proteins | sample MGYA00516687_ERZ1032895 | MGnify/ENA primary metagenome ERZ1032895 (study PRJEB33719, sample SAMN04261600) | wastewater metagenome | biome: rural village; feature: latrine urine exit; material: soil | place: El Salvador | collected 2013-01-14 ... | reverse complement strand
GCCAGAAAAATCAGCTGGTTGACGATAGGCTATTCGCAGCCACCTGAATAGTTACTATATCTTTGGCATGCTGTTTCTGAAGCGTGCCAGCGACCTCTTCGATGAGCGTCGCAAGCAGCTGCGAGAGTATTTCCAGGCGCAAGGGATGCCTGATGAAGACATCACCGCTGAGCTGGACGACTCGGACCACTACTCAGGCAAGTACTTCTATGTGCCGCCCCGTGCCCGCTGGAATGAGTCTTGGCAGGAGAAAGTGGTTGAAGATGGCGAGACAAAGATCGTCGACAGGCCAGCACTCAGGCACGTCAAAGAGAACGTCGGCACCACGCTCAACAAGGCGCTGGCCGCCATTGAAGAGGCCAACTCCGACGCCCTGCAGGACGTACTCAGCGGCATCAACTTCAACCGCAAGATCGGCCAGCGTACTCTGGATGACGACACCCTGGCCGACTTCGTGCAGAACTTCGAGAAGATTCCGCTGCGCGATGAAGATTTCGAGTTCCCCGACCTGCTCGGCGCCGCCTATGAGTGGCTGATCAAATACTTCGCCGACTCTGCTGGCAAGAAGGCCGGTGAGTTCTACACCCCCTGGGAGGTGGTGCGGCTGTGCGTCGAGATCTGCGATCCCGAAGAAGGCATGAGCGTCTATGATCCTACAGTGGGCTCGGGAGGCATGCTGATCCAGATGCGCGACTTCCTCCGCGAAAAAGGCGGCGACGCCCGTGAGCTGGCCCTGTATGGCCAAGAGAAGATTGGTACCACCTGGTCGATCTGCAAGATGAATATGCTGCTGCACGGCATTTCTCATGCCGACATTCGCCAGGAAGACACCATTCGTGAGCCGCAGCATAAAGACGAGAACAACGAGCTCAAGCGCTTCAACCGGGTGGTGGCCAATCCGCCGTTCAGCCAAAACTACATCAAGAAGGACCTGGCTTTTCCTGGCCGCTTCCCGGTGATGATGCCGGAGAAGGGCAAGAAGGCCGACCTGATGTTCGTTCAGCACATGCTGGCCGTGCTCAAGCACGATGGTCGCATGGCCACGGTCATGCCCCACGGTGTGCTGTTCCGCGGCGGCGAGGAGCGTGAGGCGCGCAAGTACTTCATCGAGCAGGGCTACCTGGAAGCGGTTATCGGTCTGCCTGGCAACCTGTTCTACGGCACCGGCATTCCCGCCTGCCTGCTGGTGCTGAACAAGGCGGGAGCCGGCGAGCGTGATTCCGTGCTGTTTATCAATGCCGACCGCGAATACCGTGAAGGCAAGGCACAGAATCATCTGCGCCCCGAGGATATCGACAAGATTATCTACGCCTATCGCCAGAGCGGCGAAATCCCGGGCTATGCCCGCCCGGTACCCGTAACAGAGCTGCGTGAGGAAGCCTACAACTGCAATATCCGACGCTACGTGGACAACGCCCCGCCACCTGAGCCTCACGATGTGCGTGCCCATCTGCACGGTGGCGTACCGCTCAGCGAGATTGACAGCCTTGACCACTACTGGCGCAACTACCCGAAGCTCAAAAGCGCACTGTTCGTGCCGCGAGACGCCGCCTACAGAGACTTCGCCCCGGTGCTGGCCGACAAGCGCGACATTGCCGAGCTGATCAACCAGCACCCGGGCGTTGCCGCCGCCAACCAGCGCGTGATGGAGACGCTGGAGGCCTGGTGGAACGACAACCTGCCGGTGGTCGAGGCGCTGGCGCCGGATGCTGCGAATCAGCAGGCCAGGCCGCGCAATGTCTACGTGATGCGTACTCAACTGCTCAAGAGCATGGAAGCGGCCCTGGCCGACAACGGCCTGTTGACTCCGTTTCAGGTGCGCGGCGCCCTGGCCACCTATTTCGACAGCCTCAAGGCCGATTTCAAGTCCATCGCCGCCAGCGGCTGGGGGGCAGAGCTGATCCCCGACGACGAGATTCTTGAAAGCCAGTTTCCCGAGGTGCTGGCCGAACAGGCCCAGGCTCAGGCCCGCCTGGCGGAGCTGCAGGCCCTGTTCGCCGCCGCCGATGAGGAGGATTTCGAGGACACGGACGACACCGGCGCACTGCCCGGTGACGAGGTCAAGAGCAAGCGCGACGAGCTCAAGGGCGCCAACGCCTACTGGAAACAGCAGCTCAAGACCATCAAGCAGCTGGTAGCGAACTTGTTCATTGAACTCAAGGCCGCAGGTAAGCTCCCCAAGGGCAGCAAGAAGGGCTACTACTGCACCGATGGTCTCACCGCCAAGGCCGCCGAGTTCGGCAACGGCCTGCGTATCGTGGAACTGGCCGTGCAGCAGGGCCACGCCAGCGAGTGGATCGCTCCGCTGCGCGACGCCGTGACCCAAGGCTGTCATGCCTGGAACAGCGCCCAGCGCGTTGATGCCAGCCTGGCTCGGCACAAGGCGCTGGAAGACGAAACCAAGGCGCTGAGGGCCACTCTCAAGGGCATCGAGAACAAGCGCGACGAACTCGTTGAAAGCGCGCGCAAGAAGATTTCGGTAAACGAAGCCCGTCGTGTGATCATCGAGCGCCTCGAGACCCTGCTGATGGCCATCTATCGCGGCTACCTGCGCGCCGAACAGCGCGCCTGCATCAAGGCGGTTGAGAACCTCTGGGCCAAGTATGCCGTCACCGCCCGACAGATCGAAGCCGAACGGGATGAAGCGTCACGGCAGCTGCAGGCGTTCTTGGTGGAGCTGGGGTATGAGTGAGTGGACTTCCCGCCCTTTGGGTGAGCTGGTTTCGTTCCATAAAGGAAGGAAAGTCGAAACGAGTTCTTACCCACGACAAGGCTTTAAAGAATATCTTGGAGCGGGAAAGCTTTCTGGCTTTTCGGACGGTTATGGCTCCACCTCCATGGCGGTGCAGGCTATCGAGAATGACGTGCTGATGCTATGGGATGGTGAGCGAAGTGGATTGTGCCGAACAGGGCTCTCTGGTGTGGTTTCTTCGACAGTTTGTAAACTGGCGCCAACAGGTGAAGTGAGTAACCTGCTGCTCTATTACTTCCTTTTACTGAAGTTTGAGTGGATACAGCATAGAAGAACAGGCACAGGTATTCCTCATGTGCCGAAAGATATCGGCAGGATTCTCCATGTTTTCTACCCAAAATGTAAAAGTGAGCAGAAAAAAATCGCCTGCATTCTGCAAACCATTGACGAGACAATCGAAAAGACTCAGGCGCTGATCGGCAAGTACCAGCAGATCAAGGCTGGTTTGATGCACGATCTCTTTACCCGCGGCATTGGCTCCGACGGGCAGCTGCGCCCGCCCCGCGAGCAGGCTCCGGAGCTGTATCAGGAAACCCCGATTGGGTGGATCCCGAAGGAGTGGGATGTTGCACAGCTTGAACAACTTTTGGCGCCGGTAGCAAACAATTTGCGGAGTGGCCCATTCGGGAGTGCTCTTTTGAAGTCTGAGCTTGTCGAAACCGGGATACCTTTCCTCGGAATCGATAATATTCATGTCGAGCTCTTTGTTGATAATTTTCGGCGGTTCGTCTCGGAAAAAAAGTTCTTGGAGCTAAACAAATACTCAGTTAAGAGCAAAGATGTGATCATCACTATCATGGGAACGGTTGGGAGATCCGCCGTTGTTCCTGAGCATATAGAGAAGGCGCTGTCTTCCAAGCACTTATGGACCATGACATTTGATCAAGAGTGTGTCGTTCCCGAACTAGTTTGCTGGCAGTTGAATTATGCATCATGGGTTAAATCATGGTTTCGCCGAGAAACTCAAGGGGGCATCATGGACGCCATTCAGTCGCGAACACTAAGAACCTTAATCTTGCCGGTTCCTCCGTTTAGTGAGCAGCTAGACATAGCTGAAAGGTACACGTCGTTGAACGACTGGATAGGGTTGGAAGAACAAAAGCTGGAAAAACTCCAAAAACAAAAATCCGGACTAATGCACGATCTTCTTACCGGCAAAGTCTTGGTTCAGGTCGAGCCGGAGGCCGAACCCGAGGCGGCCTATGGCTAGCCGCTACGCCAGCCTTAACGCCGACAAGGCGCTGATCTGGCGGATTACTCACCGTCAGAATCTGCCGTGGATTTTTACTCATGGCCTGCACGCCGGCAACGGCGTAGCCAGCTCCGCGGACTGGGTGACCATCGGCAATCAGGAACTGATCGATCGTCGCGCACACAGGGCGGTACCGTTGCCGCCGGGCGGCGTGCTGAACGACTACGTACCCTTCTACTTCACTCCCTTCTCGCCGATGATGTACAACATTTACACTGGGCGAGGCGGAGTTCGTCAGGTGGCCAACACCGATATCGTTATCCTGGTGTCCAGCCTGCATCGGATGGCGGAGGTGGGCCAGCCGTTTGTCTTCACCGACCGTCACGCCTACCCGCTCACCGCCAACTACTATAATGAGCTGACCCAGTTGAGCGCCATCGACTGGCCGCTGCTTCAGCAGCGCAACTTTCAGCGCGACCCGGATGACCCTGAAAAGATCGAACGCTACCAGGCCGAGGCGCTGATTCACGGGCGAGTGCCCGTCCAAGCGCTGCTGGGAGCGGTATGCTATACGCCAAAGGTGCGTCAGGCGCTGCAAGAACAGGCCGGACACCTTGGGGTATCATTGGCTATTCACTGCCGGCCCGGCTGGTACTTCTAAGGAGGCGGCCATGATCACTTATACGCAGGGTAATCTGCTCGATGCCGACGTTGAGGCGCTGGTCAATACTGTCAATACCGTGGGCGTCATGGGCAAGGGCATCGCGCTGATGTTCAAGGAACGCTTTCCCGCCAATATGGCCGCCTATGCCAAGGCCTGCAAGGCGGAAGAGGTGCGCACCGGCAGGGTGTTCGTGACCGAAACCGACGAGCTGATGGGCCCGCGCTGGATTGTCAACTTCCCCACCAAGCAGCACTGGCGCGCCAGGTCGCGCATGGAGTGGATTATTGACGGCCTTGCCGACCTGCGTCGCTTTATCGAGGAAAATCGAGTGCGCTCGATTGCCATTCCGCCCCTCGGGGCCGGCAATGGCGGCCTGAACTGGGAGGAGGTCAAGCCGCATATCGAGCAGGCGCTGGCTGATCTGGACGAAGTGGAGATTGTCGTTTATGAGCCCACCGCCCGGTATCAGAATGTGGCCAAGCCCCGCGGCGTGGAAGCGCTGACCCCGGCCCGCGCCTTGATTGCCGAGCTAGTGCGGCGCTACTGGGTGCTGGGTATGGAGTGCAGCCTGTTGGAGATTCAGAAGCTGGCCTGGTTTCTGGAGCGGGCCATTGAATCGGAAGGGCTGGAAACACTCGACCTGCGTTTTGTGGCCAGTAATTACGGCCCCTATGCCGATCGCCTGCGCCACTTGCTGGACGCGCTGGATGGCAGCTACTTGAAAAGCGACAAGCGCATCAGCGACTGCGGTCCGTTGGATACCATCTGGTTCAACGATGCCAGACGCGACGCTGTGGAGCTGTATCTCAAGACCGAGGCCAAGGCGTATTTACCGGCTCTGGAGAAAGCCACTCGCCTGATTGATGGCTTCGAATCGCCGTTCGGGCTGGAGCTGTTGTCCACTGTGGATTGGCTGCTGGATCAGGAACAGGTCGCGCCGGAGCCCCAGGCGCTGCTGGAAAGTTTCGGTCACTGGCCGGCGGGAGAGCGATGGGCCCGGCGCAAGCTCAAGCTGTTTGATCTCTCCGAAGTTAAGCTGGCCCTTGATCGTTTGCAGCGAGTCTCTTTGCAAGAGGCTGTTTGATGCGTTTGTTGGATCATCTGTTGGAACAGAGACCATGAGCGAGTACACGGAAGTCGAGCAGCCTTTTTTGCAGCAGCTGGAGGCATTGGGCTGGGAGATCATCGATCAGGGCCGGGAAATTCCCTCTGACCCGGTCCGCAGTTGCCGCGCCAGTTTTCGCCAGTGGCTGCTGCCGGAGGTGTTCACCCGCGCCGTTTCGGCCCTCAACCCCAGCGCCCGGTTCGCAACGCCAGAGCGTACCTGGCTGACCGGCAAGCAGCTGGTGGATTTGCAGGAGCAGCTTCTGCGTCACCCCAACCGGACTCTGCTGGAAGCCAACGAGGCGGTGCAGAAGCTGCTGTTCAAGGCCCAGGTGGATACCAACGAGGAGACCGGCGAGAAAGACCCGGTGGTGCGCCTAATCGACTTCGATACTCCGGAGAACAACCATTTCCTGGCCATCAACCAGTTCCGCATCGATACGCCAGGGTGCGTCAGGCAGTTCATCATCCCGGACATCGTATTGTTTGTGAACGGCATTCCGCTGGCGGTGGTGGAGTGCAAGAAAGGCGGCCCTATCTGCGCCAATCCCATGGCCGAGGCGTTCGCTCAGCTACAGCGCTACATGAACCGTCGTGAAGATACTACCAAGCATGGTCTGAAAGAAGGCGAGCCGCGGCTTTTTCATAGCAACCTGCTGCTGATCCGCTCGAGCGGTGTGGAGGCTAACTGCGGCACCATCACCTCCGGTGAAGAGCACTTTTATCCCTGGAAGCTGGACGCTTCACGAAAAACTGGGCCGCGTGACGACTGTGATGCCGAGGAGTTGAATCCGCAGCAGCAACTGATCGAGGGGATGCTCTCCCGATCCAACCTGCTGCACATCCTGCGCACCTGCTCTGTTTTCATGGATACCGACGGCGGGACGCGCATCAAGGTAGTGTGCCGCTACCAGCAGTTTCGGGCCGCCAGCAAGATTATTCGGCGCCTGCGCCACGGCAAGAATGCCGAGGAGAAAAGCGGCGTAGTCTGGCACACTCAAGGGTCGGGAAAGAGTCTGACGATGGTGTTCGTGGCGCGCATGCTACGGGCCTCGAAGGATCTGCATGATTACAAGCTGGTGTTGATCAACGACCGCACAGACCTGGAAGAACAGCTGGCCCAGACAGCCACCCTGATCGGCGGGCGGGTGAATGTTATCGAAAGTCGCCAGGCGCTGCGGAGGGATCTGGCCACCGATCAATCCGACATCAATATGGTGATGGCGCACAAGTTTCAGATCGTCGAGCAGAGCCTCCCGATCTCCGTGGCCGAGGCGCTGGGCACCTACCAGGCCATTCCGGCCAAGAATACCTTCGGCGTGGTCAATCGCTCCTCGCGCATCGTGTTGATGATTGACGAGGCGCACCGCACCCAGAGTTCCGAGCTAGGCGAGAACATCTTCGAGGCCTTCCCCAATGCCGTCCGTATCGCCTTTACCGGCACACCGCTGATTACCGAGCGCCACGGTGAGAAGCGCACGGTCAAGCGCTTTGGCGACTACATCGACAAGTACAAGCTGATGGATGCGGTAGAGGACGGCACGACGCTGCAGATTCTCTATGAGGGGCGTACGTCAGACGCCGCGCTGAACGAGAAACACGCCTTCGATACCCAGTTCGAAAACCTGTTTAGAGATCGCTCCGAGGACGAACTGCTGGCGATCAAGAAAAAGTACGGCGCTACCGGCGATATTCTGGAGGCCGAGCAGCGTATCGATGCCGTTGCCAAGGATCTGGTGGCGCACTATCTGGCGCATATCTTCCCCAATGGCTTCAAGGCGCAGGTGGTATGTCATTCCAAGCTGGCGGCAGTGCGCTATCAAAAAGCCATTCACCGTGCGCTGACTGAAACGGCGACGGCGCTGCGGACTGCACCTGAGGCGGACGAGGAGACAATTCGCCACATTGAGTGCTTGAAAGCGGCAGTGGTCATTTCCAGCGACGGCACCAACGAGGCGGCCTGGATTACCGAGGCACGCAAGCAGGCCAGGGCCTGGAATGCGGTGGAGAACTTCTGCAGGCCTTTTGCTTTTGATGACCCGGATAAACCCTACAGTGGCATCGCTTTCCTGGTGGTGTGTGACATGCTGCTGACCGGCTTCGATGCTCCCATCGAGCAGGTGATGTATCTGGACAAGAAAATTCGCGAGCATACCTTGCTGCAGGCCATTGCCCGTACCAATCGGGTCAAGAAAGGCAAGCAGCGCGGCTATATTGTGGACTATGTGGGCCTGACCCACCGGCTGGCCGAGGCGTTGACCCTGTATGCCGCCACCGACGAACAGCAGGAACTGGCCAGCGGCCTGAAGAGCATCACCTCCGAGATGCCGGTCTTGCAGGAGCGCTATCAGCGTGTACTGAACCTGTTCTCCGAACATAAGGTCCAGCAGGTGCAGGCATTTGTAGAGGGCAAGTTGCCCGCGGTGGAAGACGATGTGGTCGTGGTCCACGACGCGGTGAGACTGCTCAAGAATGAAAAACATCGAGCGGATTTTGACGTCTACCTGAAGAAGTTTCTGAGCAGCCTGGATATCATCCTGCCGCATGCCGCCGGCCAGCCCTATCGAGTGCCCGCCAAGCGCCTGGGCTATATCCAGCGTGTCACCAGGGAGCGTTACAAGGACGATACCCTGCACTTGGGCGATGCCGGGAGGAAGGTGCGGGATCTGATCAACGAACATTTGATCAGCCTGGGAATAAACCCCAAGGTGCCACCGGTTGAACTGCTGTCCGAGGATTTTCTGGCGCAGCTCAACGCAAATGCCGGGGACAACGCCGAGGCCAAGGCCAGCGAGATGGAGCATGCCATTCGCAAGCACTGTACCGTGCATCATGACGAAGATCCGGCGTTCTACAAAAGCCTTTCGGAGAAGGTCGAGCAGCTGATCGATCGCTATCAAGGCGAGTGGGAAAAGCTGGCCGAAGAGCTGGAAAATCTGCGCAAGAAGGCGACACAGGGCCGTCAGCAGGGCGAGGCTGGCATGAGTCGCGAGGCGACGACCTTTTACGAGCATGTTGCAAACGAAGCCTTCGAGGATGGCATGGTGCCCTCCGAGGCGGAGGCGAAGATGAAGGCCCTGATGGAGGTGACCGTCGATACCTTGCAGCACAGCATCGGCAGTATCGACTTCTGGCATAACGCTGATAAGCAGAAGCGCACTCGGAGTCAGATCAAGACCGCGCTGACTCTCACCGGCATTCCCGAGCTGAAACTCCACCGCGAACGTATCGCCGTAGAGATCATGAAGCTGGCCAAGAACCGCCACGATGAACTGCTTCGGGGCATGGAAGTGCAGCCATGACGCATAGACAAGTCAGAGATATCAATTATTTGTTGCTACCTGGCAGTTCCCGCAAAACGACGGACATCGTTATTGAACGCGATGGCCAAGTGGTCGTGCGCCCCCCCGTTGACTATACGCTGGAGCAAATAGATGCACTGGTGGAAAGCAAACGCATGTGGATCTACCGCAACCTGGCAGAGTGGAAAGACCTCAACGCGACTGCCGTTACACGCGAATGGGTAAACGGGGAAACATTTCTGTATCTGGGGAGCCGTTACCGACTGGCTCTGGTGTCAAGCCAGGAGTCTCCTTTAAAGCTGAAGGATGGTCGGTTTTGCCTGAGTAGGAGGCTCATTGAGCACGGCGGTACTGAGGCAGCCAGAAAGGCATTTGAGCGTTTCTATGCGGATAAGGGGCTTGAGCGTTTCAGTGACCGTGTGATTTATTATGCGCCCAGAGTGGGGGTTGAGGTTGCGGGCCTCAAGGTGAAGGACATGGGCTACCGCTGGGCTAGCTGTGGCCGTAGCGGAGTCTTGAATTTTCACTGGAAGTGCATGATGGCGCCGCCGCGTATTATCGACTACATCGTGGTTCATGAACTTTGTCACTTCCATCACCGCAACCACACAGATGCTTTCTGGAATGAAGTCGACAAGGTGCTGCCGGATTGGCGTGAAAGGAAGGAGTGGCTGCGAGGGTGGGGCGCGAGCCTGAATATATGAGGATCATCGCGCCTTGGCGTGGAAGCAGTCCGACCCCGAGTAGGACATTGGCCGGATAGGCAGAAGACGCATTCGGCGGGTTATTGGCGCCATTGCCATGCCTGGCCCCTCAGTGATTGAGCAGCCACATCAGCGCCGACAGCGCCAGGCTGACGAGCACCATGGTGGTGATGGGTAAATAGAGCCTGGAGTGTGGTCGATGAATGATGATGTCGCCGGGCAACTGACCAAGAGGCAGCTTGGAGAGCCACGGCCAGAGCAGGCCGACGGCGAGGACAATCAGACCGACAAGAATCAGGGTGCGGTTCACGGATCGCCTCCTGAGGCAGGTAGAGCGCCTGCTGGCCGAGCAACGGCAGGGCGCTCTTTTTCGTTTGCGTTGTTAGCTCACCCGCTGCGCTTAAGCGCATCAAGCAGCCCCTGCAGCGGGTGAGCAAGCTGGGTGTCAGACAGCCGCTGAGACTGGCTGCGGCACGAGTAGCCGGTGGCCAGCAATCGTCCGGCGTTGTCAGGGGCTTCCACCAGCGGCTGCCAGGACTGGGCGTAGATGGTCCTGGAGGTCTCGATATTACGCGCCTCGTGACCGTAGGTGCCGGACATGCCGCAACAGCCAGTGGCGACGACCTCAAGCTCAAGACCGAAGGCAGTGAACAGCTGCTGCCACTGTCTGGGCGTCCCTGGAGCATTGGTCTTCTCGGTGCAGTGGGCCAGCAGCCGATAGCCGGGGTCGCTGATGGCGTGCGTGCCCGTCGTCACATCAATGCCCAGCTGCGGTGCCAGCGGCAGCAGCCACTCGCTGAGCAGCTGCACCTCGGGCACGGCGCTTTCGCCCAGCGTTTTTACATACTCCTGGCGGTAGGTCAGGGTCATGGCCGGGTCGATGCCCACCAGCGGCACGCCGCAGTCGGCCAGCATTTTGAGCCGCCTGGCCTGCTTTTCCGCGGTGCGCTGGAAGGCGCCGAGAAAGCCCTGGACCTGCAGCGGCTTGCCGTTGGGCGAGAAGGGCGCGACGAACACGCGGATGTCGAGGCGACTGAGCAGCTCGACGATATCGATCACCAGCTTTGACTCGAAGTAGCTGGTAAAGGCGTCTTGCACCAGCACCACGCTGCGGGCCCGCTGGGCGTCGGTGAGGCGGCCCAGCGCGGTGGGTGTTGCCATGGCCACGCCCCAGGCCTTGAGCTGCTTGGCGAGCTGCGCGCGCGATAGCCGAGGGCTGTCGACCATGCCGATCGGCCCGGCCAGCAGGCGCGTGACCAGGCGGTTGTCCAGAACGGCATTATACAGCGGCGCGATGTGTGACAGCGTCGGCACCATGAACTCGAGGCCGCCGATCAGATAGTCCCGGGCCGGGCGCAGATAGCGGCCGTGGTAGACCTCGAGAAACTGCGCGCGCGAGTCGGGCACGTTGACCTTCACCGGGCACTGGCCGGCGCAGGCCTTGCACGCCAGACAGCCGGCCATGGCGTCGTAGACCTGATGGGAAAAGTCGTCCTGCCGGCGTTTGCGCAGGGTGTTCAGCGTGCGCCGGGGCAGGCGTTTGATGGTGCCCCAGGCGCCGCCGGCCTGCTGCGTGCGCGAGACCTCCACCAGGTCGACCCCGGCCTGACCCTGCAGGCGCAGCCATTCGCGGATCAGGCTGGCCCGGCCCTTGGGCGAATGGACCCGGTCGCGGGTGGCTTTCCACGACGGGCACATCACGTCGTCGGGATCGTAGTTGTAGCAGGCGCCGTTGCCGTTGCAGTAGACGGTGGCGGCGTGGGCTTGCCACACCCGCTCGTCGATCTGACGGTCGAACTGGCCGCGGGTGGGTACGCCATCAATGGTCAGCAGACCCGCATCGACCCACTTGACCGGCCGTTCATCATCACTGTTGGTGGAAGAAGTAGCCCCGGCGGCGTCATCGGGCCGGCTGGAAGCACTCCTCGCATCGTTCGGCGAGATGGAGTCAGTACCGGCGTCTTCGGGCCGGATAGACAGCGGTGTGGCGATCTTGCCCGGGTTCAGCTGATTATGCGGATCAAAGGCCGCCTTCAGCCGGCGCAGGCTCGGGTACAGCTCACCAAAGAAGGCCGGCGCGTATTCCGAGCGCACGCCCTTGCCGTGCTCGCCCCACAGCAGGCCGTGGTATTTCTGAGTCAGCGCGGCGACCTCGTCGGAGATCTCGCGGATCAGGCTTTCCTGAGCGGAGTCTTTCATGTCGATGGCCGGGCGCACGTGCAGCACCCCGGCATCCACGTGGCCGAACATGCCGTACTCCAGGCCGCGCTTGTCCAGCAGGGCGCGGAACTCGGCGATGTAGTCGGCCAGGTGTTCCGGCGGCACTGCCGTGTCCTCGACGAACGGGATCGGACGCTTCTCGCCCTGCACGTTGCCCAGCAGGCCCACGGCGCGCTTGCGCATGGCATAGACGCGACGGATCTGCTCTCGACCACGGGCCAGGGTATAGCCCAGCCGGGTAACGCTCTTGTCGTTTTCGAGATGCGCGCAGAAGGCCCGGACCCGCTCGGCGAGCCGCTCGGGGTCGTCGTCGTTGAACTCGATCAGGTTGATGCCGGCGGTGTCGGGCGCGCCTGGCTCGCCGGCCGGAAAGAACTCGGCGACACCGTCCCACACCACATCCTGCATGGCCAGGCCCAGCACCTTGCTGTCTACCGTCTCGATGGAGGTGGGGCGCGCCTGGGGCTGGGTTTGTGAAGAGCCGCCGCTTGCCATCAGCGCCCGAGCATCGCGCAGCGCGTCCATGAAGCCGTCGTAGCGCACATTGACCAGCGTCGAGTGGGCCGGAATCGGCAGCACGTTGAGCACGGCTTCGTTGGTAAAGGCCAAGGAGCCCTCGGCGCCGCACAGCACGCTGTTGAGGTCGAACTTGCCGTCCGCCGTTCTCAGGTGCGCCAGATCATAGCCGGTCAGGCAGCGGTTGAGCGGCGGAAAGATCGCCGCGATGCGTTCACGCTCGCTGTCGATGATGCGCCTCGCCCGGCGATACACCCGGCCGACCCGATCTCTGCGCGCGCACAGATTGTCTAGCTCGTCCTCGGTGACCGGGCGGCTGTAGAGGCGCTCGCCGCCGAGCAGCACGCTGTCGAGCTCCAGCACATGGTCGCGGGTCTTGCCATATTCACAGCTGCCCTGGCCGCTGGCGTCGGTGGCGATCATGCCGCCGATGGTGGCGCGGTTGGAGGTGGACAGCTCCGGGGCGAAGAACAGCCCGTGGGGCTTCAGCGCCGCATTGAGCTGATCCTTGACCACCCCGGCCTGCACCCGCACGCGGCGGTTGTCGACGTCGATATCGAGGATGGCGTTCATGTGGCGCGAGACGTCCACCACCAGCCCGTCGGTCAGCGACTGGCCATTGGTGCCGGTGCCGCCGCCGCGCGGCGTCAGCACAATGTCGCGAAACTCGGCGTGTCCGGCCAGCCGCGCGAGGCGTTCAAGGTCATCGGCGTCGAGCGGGTAGAGCACTGCCTGGGGCAGGCGCTGGTAGATCGAGTTGTCGGTGGCCAGCACCGTGCGCTCGGCGAGCCTCGGGGCGATCTCGCCTTCGAAGCCGGTGTCCTTGAGCGCCTTGAGAAAGCGCAGGTAGCGCGCATCGGTGCTCGCGTGATGAGGGTCCAGTCGTGCGATCATGGGTCGAATTCAGTCACAGTCGTTGCCACGAACGGCTCGGGCAGGCAAGGGAAGAAGGCCTCTACTCTACCCCGTATTGGCGGTCGGGCGCACCCCGGCGCATGGCGTGCCGGTGCCCTTTTGCTACAATGGCTTCTCTTGAGGTTTTCGATTTCACTCTGCTTTTCACACTGTCAGGGACTGGATACCATGCTCGATCCAAAACTGCTGCGCAGCGACCTCCACCAGGTTGCTGAACGATTGGCCACGCGAGGCTTTGTGCTCGACACCGAGCGCCTGTCGACTCTGGAGTCCCGGCGTCGTGAGCTGCTGGCCGATACCGAGCAGCTGCAGGGTGAGCGTAATACCCGCTCCAAGACCATCGGCAAGGCCAAGGCCGCGGGCGAGGACATTCAGCCGCTGCTTGATGCGGTCAGCGACCTTGGTGATCGGCTGGATGCCGCCAAGGCCCGGCTCGCCGAGGTTCAGGCCGAGTGGGAGGACATTGTTTCCGGTATTCCCAATCTTCCCCATGACAGCGTGCCGGTGGGTCGTGACGAAAACGACAACGTCGAGCTGCACCGCTGGGGCACACCGGCATCCTATGACTTCGAAGTGCACGATCACGTCGACCTGGGCGCGAAGAAGGGCGATCTCGACTTCGATCTGGCGGCCAAGCTCACCGGCGCGCGCTTCGCGGTGATGCGCGGGCCCATCGCGCGGATGCATCGGGCGCTGATCCAGTTCATGCTCGACAAGCAGACGCTCGAACATGGCTATGAAGAGTGCTACGTACCCTACATGGTCAACGCGGCATCGCTTTACGGTACCGGCCAGCTGCCCAAGTTTGGCGAGGATCTGTTTCGGCTTGATGACGAAGAGCGCGATTACTATCTGATTCCTACTTCCGAGGTGCCGCTGACCAACTTTGCTCGCGATGAGATTCTCGACTATCGCCAGCTTCCGATGCGTCTGACCGCGCACACGCCATGCTTTCGCAGTGAAGCCGGCTCTCACGGTCGCGACACTCGCGGCATGATCCGCCAGCACCAGTTCGAGAAGGTCGAGATGGTGCAGCTGGTCGATCCTGCCACCAGCTACGACGCTCTGGAAGAAATGCGTGGCCACGCCGAGGCGATTCTTCAGGCGCTGGAACTACCCTACCGGGTGGTGACCCTGTGCACCGGCGACATGGGAGCCGGGGCAGCCAAGACCTATGACCTGGAAGTGTGGATGCCGAGCCAGCAGACCTATCGCGAGATTTCCTCAGTGTCCAACTGCGAGGACTTCCAGGCGCGGCGCATGCAGGCTCGCTTCCGTCATCCGGACGAGAAGAAACCGCGCCTGCTGCATACGCTGAATGGCTCTGGTCTGGCAGTGGGGCGCTGCCTGGTCGCGGTGATGGAGAATCACCAGAACGCTGATGGCTCGATCACCGTGCCCGAGGCGCTGCGCGACTACATGGGCGGCGTCGAGACGATCAACGGCTGACTCGGGCTTATGCCCGGAGCTGTAAGCTATAAGCGGTAAGTAACACCCCCGGTCAGAGCCTTGACCGGGGGTGTTCGTTTTATGGCAAGGTGCAGTCCTGACGGCTTACGGCTTACGGTTGCTCGTCGATTTCCCAGCTCACGTTGACGGTGGCTTCGAGGGTGATGGTGCCGGGTCGGTATTCAGCGTTGCCGCCGCTTTCCCGGGCGTCGCTGGCCATGGACAGCATGCGGGGCTGATAGCTGGGTGTCTGCTGTTCGCTGATGCTATGTACTGAGCCCAGCGCGACGCCGAGGGTGCTGGACATCAGCTCGGCCTTGTCCTGCGCGCGTTCCAGCGCCATGGCCAGGGTCTCGTCGCTGACCGCCTGGCGGTCGGCAAGATCGTAGCTCACGCCGTCCAGGGCATTGACACCGGCCTCGGTGAGGGCATCCAGCATGATCGGCAGCTGATCGAGGTCGGCGAGTTCGACCTGGAAGGGGCGCTCGAGGCGCGTACGTATCATTGGCGTCTGCTGCTGGTCATTCTGCTTGGCGGGCTCGTAGATTATTTCGGGCTGCACGCTCAGCGATCCTGCCTGGATGGCCTTGCGCTCGAGCCCGGCTTTTTCGAGGGTGCGAATCAAGCTGGCGGCGCGCTCCTCCAGGCGTGAACGGGCTTCGGCAAGCGCCTCTGGATTGGCCTGGGTGTCATCGCGCTGGGCAATCGCCGGCGTGCGCTCCCACAGGCGGGCGCTGAGCGTTGCCTTGTCTGGCACGACCTGCTGTTCGGCGTGGGCCTGGACGTCCAGCAGACGAGGGCTTGTCTCGCTGCTTGCCCAGGCGGGAGAGACGCTGAGCAAGGTTGCCAGCAGACCGGCGCCCAGCAACGGGTAGATACGAACAGATGACATGGCGTTTTCCTTTTCGCGATGAAGTCAGCGTTTCGAGAGCAGTTTGAGCGAGGTGTCGCTCAGAGGTTCCGTCGCTGAGACCCGAATGGAAAGGCATTGCACATTGTCTGCACTATATAATATCTGCTGCAGGGTCCGCATGAGCGCTTTCTGGTTCTATTTCTGGATTTTGCTACAGGCCCTGTATTGCTGCGTTGTCTCTCGGTTGGCGAGTGGGCATCATGGGCCTCGTTGAGCGATGGAGTCATTGGCATGACCCGACCCGAGGACGATTTTCGGCGCACGATCCCCTTGAACCTGGTTCTGGCGCTGGCGGCGCTGGTCATCATCATAGCCGGCATGCGTGCCGGCGCCGACATTCTGGTACCGCTGCTGCTGTCACTGTTCATTGCCGTGGTGTGTACCGCCCCCATTCATGCCTTGCAGCGGCTGGGCATTCCTCAGCGGCTGGCGGTATGGCTGACCCTGATCGTGTTCGGCGCCTTCATTTCTCTGCTGGGACTGTTGCTGGTCAATAGCGTGGGTACCTTTGTCGATGAACTGCCGGGTATTCAGCAAACGCTCTATGAGTACTACTTCGGTATGCTCACTCATCTGTCGCGCATGGGGATGGATATTGATGCCAGCTGGATTGCCGAACAGCTGGATATTGAAAAGCTCGGCGACTGGCTGCCGGGACTGCTCAGTCAGATGGGCAGTCTGATGATGCGCAGCGTCGTGGTGGCGCTGCTGGTGGTCTTTCTGCTGTTCGAAATGCTCAACTTTCCTGCCAGGATCTCCCAGGCGCTGGACAATCCAGCGCCGAGCCTGCGTCGCTTCAATCAGTTCAACCATACGCTCAAGCGCTATCTGGCGGTGAAGACCCTGATCAGCCTGGCAACCGGCGCGCTGGTATGGCTGGCTTGCACGCTGGTCGGGTCCGAGTTTCCGCTGCTGTGGGCGGTACTGGCCTTCGCACTCAACTATATTCCCAACATCGGTTCGGCTATCGCGGCGGTGCCGCCGGTGCTGCTGCTGCTGGTGTCGCCAGAAGGGGGGCCGCTCAAGGCGCTGGTGCTTAGCGGTGCTTATCTCATGATCAACGTGGTGCTGGGTAATCTTGTCGAGCCGCGAGTCATGGGGCGGGCGCTGGGGTTATCCACCTTTGTAGCCTTTCTCTCGCTGGTGGTGTGGGGATGGATCTTCGGCTCGGTGGGGATGCTGCTATCGGTGGTGCTGACCATGACGTTAAAGATTGCCCTGGAAAGCCACCCTCAGACCATCTGGTTGGCCCGCCTGCTCGGCCCGGGTGAGCGTCTTGCGCCTGCTGAGCCCGATCAGTCGCCACCGGAAGCTGTCTAGCCGGGGTTCACGCCTGGCCTGGGCTCAAGCAAGTACCGCTGTACTGCCCATCAGCACTACGCATCAACGAGAACACCCCGCGACTCCAGAGCCGCGGGGTGTTCATGTCGTGCTGCACTGTGACTACAGGCTGATGAGTGACCAGCTGCTGTTACAGGTTCTGGTCGATAAACTGGCTGAGCTGGGACTTCTTCTGAGCGCCAACCAGCGAGGCGACCTTGGCGCCGGACTTGAACAGAACGACGGTGGGTACGCCACGAACGCCTTGTTCAGCGGCGATTTCCGGGGCGTCGTCCACATTGATGCTGACCACCTTGATGCTGTCTTGACGCTCTTCAGCGACTTCTTCCACCACCGGGGTCATGGCTTTGCAAGGTCCGCACCAGGGCGCCCAGAACTTCAGCAATACGGGAGTTTCGGCGTTGAGAACTTCCTGCTCGAAGTTGGCATTGGTGACATCGACGTTATTGGCCATGGGTTTCTCCAGTTCCTGCGTTGCACTTTATCGAGCGTTGATTTTAGGCATGCGGTAAGCCTGTTTGACTGACCGATGGTATCGTTCGCCCCCTTCACTGGCAAATGCCAGCCACGCTGACAGGCTGCAAGGAAGGTGCTGTTTCTGCCTGTCATGATATGCTATAAAGCGATTGAGAAGCAGTTTTTTATCACACAATGGTCTTTAAAGGCTGCGGTAGCGGAGATAGCACGCGCATGAAGCTCCAACAGCTGAAGTATATCTGGGAAATCTCTCGCAACAACCTGAACGTGTCAGCGACTGCCCAGAGCCTTTTTACCTCTCAACCCGGTATCTCCAAGCAGGTTCGGCTGCTGGAAGATGAGCTTGGAGTCGAGATATTCGCTCGCAGCGGCAAGCACCTCAGCCGGATCACCCCGGCAGGAGAGTCCATCATTGAGCTGGCCAGTCAGGTACTTCGACTGACCGAGAATATCAAGCTCGTTGCCCAGGAGCACAGCGACGAGAGTCGTGGCAGCATGGCGATCGCCACCACCCACACCCAGGCGCGCTATGCGCTACCGCCGGTGATTCGCGACTTCACCCGGAAGTATCCTGAAGTGGCGCTGCACATGCAGCAGGGTACGCCGCGCCAGATTGCCCATATGGTGAGCGAAGGGCAGGCGGATTTCGCCATTGCCACCGAGTCTCTGGAGCTGTTCAGCGATCTGGTCTTGCTGCCCTGCTATCGCTGGAATCGCTGTGTGCTGGTGCCGCGCGACCATCCGCTGGCCAGCGAGAAGACGCTGAGCCTGGCGTCTTTGGCAAAGCATCCCATCGTGACCTACGTGTTTGGCTTTACCGGTCGTTCGCAGCTGGATGATGCCTTCCGTGCCGAGGGCCTCAGCCCTAATGTGGTGCTGACAGCGGCCGACGCCGATGTGATCAAGACCTATGTGCGCCTGGGCATGGGCGTGGGCATTGTCGCCGACATGGCGGTGGATCGGGAGCTGGATACTGACCTGGTGGCGCTGGATGCCAGCCACCTGTTCGAAAGCTCGACCACCAAGATTGGCATTCGTCGCGGCACCTTCATGCGCGGCTTCATGTACGACTTTCTTCAGGGGTTTGCGCCACACCTGGATCGCGACCTGGTCGATGCCGCCCTGGCAGCCGGGCCAAGACACGAGCGCACGCTGTTCGACAAGATCGAGCTGCCGACGTTCTAGTTTCAGCAGGTTGATTACTACAGATCACGGGCGCCATCTGGCGCCCGTGGTCGTATGCGAAACAAGCAGTAAGCCATCAGCCGGCCGTGCTCAGATTGACGGCGTGCAGGCCGCACTCCTTGTGGTCCTGCTCTTCCCACCACCAGCGCCCCTCGCGCTCGTGCTGGCCGGGAAGCGTGGGGCGAGTGCAGGGCTGACAGCCGATGCTGACATAGCCCTGTTCGTGGAGGGCGTTGTAGGGCACCTCAAACATCTGGATATAGGACCAGACGTCGGCGCTGGTCCAGTGCGTCAGCGGGTTGATCTTGTGCAGCGGACGCTCGGCGCTGCCAAAGGCGTTGTCGCGCTCGGCGATCTGCAGACTGGAGCGCGTACCGGGGCTTTGATCGCGGCGCTGGCCGGAGATCCACACGGCAAGCCCTTCCAGGCGCTGGCGCAGCGGTGCCACCTTGCGAATGCCACAGCATTGCTGATGACCGTCACGATAGAAGCTGAATAACCCCTTCTCGCGCACCAGCGTTTGCAGCGCATCGCTGTCCGGGTAGCGCACATCGATCTCGATGGCGTAGTGCTCGCGGACCGTTTCCATGAACACATGAGTTTCCGGATGCAGGCGACCGGTATCCAGCGAGAATACCTTCACGGCATGCTTGGGGGCGACCTTCAGCGCCAGATCAATCAGCACGACGTCCTCGGCACCCGAGAAGGAAATGGTCAGTTCTCCGAAGGCATCATAGGCGGCGCGCAGAATATCCTTGGGAGTGTCCTGATCATGTTCCAGGACGAAGCGGTTGGGATCGAACGGCGTCATGGGAGCCTCGGCGATGTGTTCAGCGATCCCTCACCCTAGCAAAGGCGGCGGTGCTTCCCCCAATACCGTTTTGTTTCGTTGTTATTATGCTTTTTAGAATAAATTTCTTTTTCCTTAGCTGCATGTTCTCTTCATGCGTTGTCGAGAGCGGCCATCAGGTGGCGGATCTTGTCCAGCGTTTCGGCATACTCGGCCTCACCTTCAGAGTCGGCCACCAGGCCGCCGCCGCCCCACAGGTGCAGCGTGCCACGATCGGCCACGGCGGTGCGGATGGCGATCGAGGTGTCCATATGGCCGCGCCTGTCCACATAGCCGAGGCTGCCGCAGTACACGCCGCGTGACGAGGGCTCCAGCTCGTCAATGATCTGCATCGCTCGTACCTTGGGTGCCCCGGTGATGGAACCGCCCGGAAAGGCGGCAGCCAGCAGATCCAGCGGGCTCTGCCCCGCTGCCAGCTCACCGGTGACCACGCTGACCAGGTGGTGCACGTTGGCGTAGCTCTCGAGTCCGCACAGCTGCGGCACCTGTACGCTGCCTGTGCGACACACGCGGCCCAGATCGTTGCGCAGCAGATCGACGATCATCACGTTCTCGGCGCGATCCTTGGTGCTTTGAAGCAGCGAGTCTGCCAGCGCCTGGTCTTCGCGCTTGTTGGTGCCGCGAGGGCGGGTACCCTTGATTGGACGCGTCTCCACCCGGCCATCAACGCAGCCAAGGAAGCGCTCGGGCGATAGCGACAGGATCGCGCTGTCGCCCCAGGCCAGATAGCCGGCGTAAGGGGTTGGCGTTGCCAGGCGCAGCTGCTGATAGGCTTGCCATAGATCGCCCTGATAAGGGGCGCTGAAACGTTGGGCCAGATTGATCTGATAGCAGTCGCCGGCGCGAATATAGGCTTGCACGCGCTCGAAGCGTGTCAGGTAGTCCTGACGACTCAGCTCTCCGCTAAAGGCGCCGGTCAGTCGGAAGTCGGCAGCGGGCGGCTCATTCTCATGTTCAGGTCCGAGCCCGGGTCCAACCCCGTCTATTGCTGCAAGCCATGCCATGACCTGCTGGCGCCGCTCGGGGCTGGCCACCAGCCAGCTCTGACGTTCCTGGTGGTCCTGGATCAGAGCCCAGTCGTAAAGCCCTACGCGGCTGGCAGGCAGCGAAGTCGTGCGGTGGGCGCGCTTATGCACGGGCGCCGTGACATGGCCAAGATCGTAAGCCCAGTAGCCGATCAGTCCACCAAGGAAAGGCAGTTCACTGCGTGGAACCGAGCCGGCAAGGCGCTCGAGCAGGGCCTGCTGAGCGGCAAATGCCGAGTATTCGGCCAGATCATCGACACCCGACACCTTGCCGCGATGATCGACCTCGAGCAGCGCCAACGGGTCGCTGGTCAGGATGTCATAGCGCCCCCCGGGCGCCGCCGGGCGTCCGCTGTCCAGCAGCACGGCGTCCGGGCGCTTCCGCAGCTGGGTGAAATAGGCAAGCGGAGCGGGGTGATAAGGTAAGGGGGTGATCTCGATAGATGTCATCTATGCGGCCTTTATCGACAGGCGAGTCATTCTAGGTGGCCTGCAGGCGCTTGTCGTGGGGCGTGTTCTGTATCAAGGCTTTTTTGGGCTATCAGAATGACAATTACCAGAAAAAACGGCAGCATTGTCGACAACGATGCTGTGAAGAGCATGAGAGACTACAACCAAAGAGTAAGGAAAGCGCGCCATTGGTCAGGTTGACCGGTAGGGTGCGGACGACTAGAGTTCAACTACGAGTTAATTGTCGACAATCGATATGCATAAAGCCCTGATCGAACCCATAAGCAGTCCGGAAGTCCGCACGCTGGCAGAGCGGGTCTTCCAGCAGTTGCAGGACGCCATCGTGCGCGGTGAGCTGGCGCCGGGCAGCAAGATTACCGAGCCGGGGCTGTCCAGCACCTATGGAATATCGCGCGGTCCGCTGCGTGAAGCCATGCGTCGGCTGGAAGCTCACCGGCTCATCGAGCGGGTTCCCCATGTGGGGGCTCGTGTGATCAAACTCTCGATGCAGGAGTTGCTGGAGCTGTTCGATGTGCGCGAGGCCTTGGAGGGCATGGCGGCGAGACTGGCCGCCGAGCACATGAGCGACGAGGAAATCGCGGGGCTGCGTGACGTGCTGGCGGTGCACGAACGCCAGGCCGATCTGAAGAGCGGAGAGGCCTATTACCAGCGAGAGGGCGATCTAGATTTTCACTATCAGATCGTGCAGGGCAGTCATAATCATATGCTGGTAGGCCTGCTGTGCGACGACCTTTATTACCTGGTGAGGCTGTATCGCACCCAGTTCAGCGCCAGCGGCACGCGCCCGCAGCGAGCCTTTGTTGAACATCATCGCATTGTCGATGCCATCGAGGCCGGAGATGGTGAGCTTGCTGAATTGTTGATGCGTCGCCATGTGAGCGCGTCGCGAGAAAATGTCGTCGCACGCTATGCGGCGTCCCTGACCCAGGACGACGAGGCCGCGACCTGACCCTGAATTCGTCCAATTCAATGGAGACCACCATGACATCAATGACTCCCGGAGCCCGCTTTCGCGCTGCCCTCGAGGCCAATCGCCCGCTGCCCATCGTCGGCACCATCAACGCCTATACCGCCATGATGGCTGAGCGTGTCGGTCACCAGGCGATCTATCTATCCGGCGGCGGCGTGGCCAATGCTTCCTTTGGCCTGCCCGATCTGGGCATGACCACCATGAACGATGTGGTGGAAGACGCGCACCGTATCTGCGGCGCCACCGAGCTGCCGCTGCTGGTGGATATCGATACCGGCTGGGGCGGCGCCTTCAATATCGCGCGCACCGTCAAGGAGATGCAGCGTGCCGGTGTGGCCGCCGTGCACCTGGAGGATCAGGTCGCCCAGAAGCGCTGCGGTCACCGTCCCAACAAGGCGATTGTCTCTCAACAGGAGATGGCCGACCGCATCAAGGCCGCCGCCGATGCGCGCATTGATCCGAGCTTCTATCTGATCGCCCGCACCGATGCCTTCCAGATGGAAGGGCTGGATGCGGCCATCGAGCGCGCCCGAGCCTGCATTGATGCCGGTGCCGATGCCATCTTCGCCGAGGCGGTGCATACCCTTGACGATTACCGCGCCTTCTGTGAACGCGTCGACGCGCCGATTCTTGCCAATATCACCGAGTTCGGCGCCACGCCGCTGTTCTCGCAGCAGGAGCTGGCCGAGGTGGGCTGTCAGATGGTGCTCTATCCGCTGTCGGCCTTCCGCGCAATGAATGCCGCCGCGCTCAAGGTTTACCAGAGCATCCAGGCCAACGGTCATCAGCGTGACGTGGTGGAGTCGATGCAGACCCGCGACGAGCTTTACGATTTCCTCAACTACCACAGCTTCGAACAGAAACTGGATGCGCTGTTTGTCGAGAAGGGCAGCGACGCCTGAGGCAGCAGGTAAAAGCGCAACAGACAAGAACGTGACAGACAAGGAGACACGACATGGCAGAGAAGACTATCGGTGGCGCCGGCCTGCGTGGCCAGAGTGCCGGCACCACGGCACTGTGTACCGTCGGCGAGACCGGTTCCGGTCTGACCTATCGCGGCTACGACATCAAGGAGCTGGCCGAGAAGGCCAGGTTCGAGGAAGTTGCTTACCTGCTGCTCAAGGGCAAGCTGCCCAACCAGGCTGAGCTTGATGGCTACATTGCCAAGCTGAAGGGGCTGCGTGGACTGCCTCAGGCGCTCAGGACCGTGCTCGAGCAGATTCCAGCCGATGCCCATCCGATGGACGTGATGCGCACCGGTGCCTCGATGCTGGGCAACCTGGAGACCGAGCAGAGCTTCGACGAGCAGCAGGAGGTCTCCGACCGCCTGCTGGCGGCGCTGCCTTCGATCATCTGCTACTGGTATCGCTACAGCCACGACGGCGTGCGTATCGAGACCGAGACCGATGACGACTCAATCGGCGGCCATTTTTTGCACCTGCTGCGCGACAAGCCGGCATCCGAGCTGCATGCCCGGGTGATGAACGTCTCGCTGATCCTCTACGCCGAGCACGAGTTCAATGCCTCGACCTTCACTGCGCGGGTGTGCGCCTCGACGCTGTCGGACATGCATTCCTGCGTGACCGGCGCCATTGGTTCACTGCGCGGCCCGCTGCACGGCGGTGCCAACGAGGCCGCCATGGCGATGATCGAGGACTGGACTTCGCCGGACGAGGCCGAGCGCGAGATCATGAGCATGCTCGAGCGCAAGGAGAAGATCATGGGCTTCGGCCACGCGGTCTATCGCGAGTCCGATCCGCGCAACGCGGTCATCAAGGAGTGGTCGAAGAAGCTCTCCGATGACGTGGGTGACACAGTGCTCTACCCGGTTTCCGAGCGGGTCGAGGCGGTGATGTGGCGCGAGAAGAAGCTGTTCTGCAACGCCGACTTCTTCCATGCCAGCGCCTATCACTTCATGGATATCCCCACCAAGCTGTTCACGCCGATCTTTGTCTGCTCGCGGGTCACCGGCTGGTGTGCCCACGTGTTCGAGCAGCGCGAGAACAACCGCATCATTCGCCCAAGCGCCGACTACACCGGCCCGAAATCCAGCGACTGGGTGCCCATCGAGCAGCGCGACTGAGTTCACTGACTGCGGCGGCCTGATGGGCCGCCGCCTCGCGTTCGTTACCCTTCTTTTCGACCTCTCTTGTCAGCCCCTCTTGCGAAGACCCACAACATGACCATGATGACTGATTTCCGTAAACGCCTTCCCGGCACCGAGCTTGACTACTTCGACACCCGTGCGGCGGTCGAGGCTATCCGCCCCGGTGCCTACGACACCCTGAGCTACACTTCGCGGGTGCTGGCCGAGCAGCTGGTGCGCCGCTGCGAGCCTGAGCTGCGCGATGCCGCCCTCGGCCAGATCATCGAAGGCAAGCGCGACCTCGATTTTCCCTGGTATCCGGCGCGGGTGGTCTGTCATGACATCCTGGGCCAGACCGCGCTGGTCGACCTGGCTGGCCTGCGCGATGCCATCGCCGAGCGCGGTGGTGATCCGTCCAAGGTCAATCCGGTGGTGCCTACCCAGCTGATCGTCGACCACTCGCTGGCCGTCGAGCACGCCGGCTTCGAAGAGGATGCCTTCGAAAAGAACCGCGCCATCGAGGATCGCCGCAACGAAGACCGTTTTCACTTCATCGAGTGGACCAAGACGGCCTTCAAGAACGTGGATGTGATTCCGGCCGGCAATGGCATCATGCACCAGATCAATCTGGAGAAGATGTCGCCGGTGATTCAGGTGCGCCCCGACGAGAGCGGTCGAAAGGTCGCTTTTCCGGACACCTGCGTGGGCACCGACAGCCACACGCCGCATATCGACTGCCTGGGCGTTATCGCCATTGGCGTGGGCGGCCTTGAAGCCGAAAACGTCATGCTGGGGCGTCCGTCGATGATGCGCCTGCCCGACATTGTCGGGGTCAAGCTCACCGGCAAGCGCCAGCCCGGCATCACCGCGACCGATATCGTGCTGGCGATCACCGAGTTCCTGCGTAACGAGCGGGTGGTGTCTGCCTATCTGGAATTCTTCGGTGAGGGTGCCCGGGGGCTGACCATCGGCGACCGCGCGACCATTTCCAACATGACGCCGGAGTTCGGCGCCTCGGCGGGCATGTTCTACATCGACGAGCAGACCATCGACTATCTCAAGCTGACCGGTCGTGAGCCGGAGCAGGTCGAGCTGGTCGAGCACTATGCCAAGACCACCGGCCTGTGGGCGGACAGCCTTGACGGCGTGGAATACGAGCGGGTGCTTGAGTTCGACCTGTCTTCGGTGGGTCGCAACATGGCCGGACCGTCCAACCCGCACCGTCGCCTGCCCACCAATGAGCTCACCGAGCGCGGCGTGGCCGGCGAGTGGGACGAAGTAGAAGGCGAAATGCCCGATGGCGCGGTGATCATCGCCGCCATCACCAGCTGCACCAATACCAGCAACCCGCGCAACGTGGTGGCTGCTGGCCTGGTGGCCAAGAAGGCCAACGAGCTGGGCCTGCTGCGCAAGCCCTGGGTCAAGTCGTCCTTTGCGCCGGGCTCCAAGGTCGCCCAGCTGTATCTGGAAGAGGCGGGCCTGATGAGCGAGCTTGAAGAGCTGGGCTTCGGCATCGTCGGCTTCGCCTGCACCACCTGTAACGGCATGAGCGGCGCCCTGGACCCCGAGATTCAGCAGGAAATCATCGACCGCGATCTGTACTCCACCGCGGTGCTGTCGGGCAACCGTAATTTCGACGGGCGTATTCACCCGTATGCCAAGCAGGCATTTCTGGCCTCGCCGCCGCTGGTGGTGGCCTATGCGATTGCCGGTACCGTGCGCTTCGACATCGAGCAGGATGCGCTGGGCACCGACTCAAACGGCCAGCCCATCACCCTCAAGGATCTGTGGCCCAGCGACGAGGAAATCGATGCCATCGTCGGCGAGCACGTCAAGCCGGAGCAGTTCCAGCAGGTGTATATTCCGATGTTCGATCTCGGCGAGATCGAGCAGGCCGAGAGCCCGCTGTACGACTGGCGGCCAATGAGCACCTACATTCGTCGCCCGCCGTACTGGGAGGGCGACCTGGTCACCGAAAATAGCCTCAAGGGCATGCGCCCGCTGGCGGTGCTGGGCGACAACATCACCACCGACCACCTGTCACCATCCAACGCCATTCTGGCGTCCAGCGCGGCAGGTGAATACCTGGCGAAAATGGGCCTGCCGGAAGAGGACTTCAACTCCTACGCGACCCACCGCGGCGATCACCTGACCGCCCAGCGGGCAACCTTCGCCAATCCCAAGCTGCTCAATGAGATGGTGCGGGACGAGAAGGGCGAGGTGATTCAGGGTTCGTTGGCGCGTATCGAGCCGGAGGGCGAAGTCACGCGGATGTGGGAAGCCATCGAGACTTACATGGAGCGTAAGCAGCCGCTGATCATCGTTGCCGGTGCCGACTACGGCCAGGGCAGCTCGCGGGACTGGGCAGCCAAGGGCGTACGCCTGGCCGGGGTCGAATCGATTGTCGCCGAGGGTTTCGAGCGCATCCATCGTACCAACCTGGTCGGCATGGGCGTGCTGCCGCTGGAGTTCAAGCCGGGCACCACACGATTGACGCTGAATATCGACGGTAGCGAGACTTTCGATGTGACCGGTGATATCGCGCCGCTCAGCGAGATGACGCTGATCATCCATCGCCGTGATGGAGAGACCCTCGAAGTGCCGGTGACCTGCCGACTGGATACCGCCGATGAGGTCTCGGTATACCAGGCCGGGGGCGTGCTGCAGCGCTTTGCCGAGGACTTCCTGCAGACCGGCAATGTCGCTTAAGCCTAAGGAGGCAGCATGACTCAGCGTCAGATGCGTATTCCCGCCACCTATATGCGCGGCGGTACCAGCAAGGGCGTGTTCTTCCGGCTGGACGACCTGCCGGAAGCTGCTCAAGTGCCCGGTGCGGCTCGCGATCGCCTGCTGCTGCGAGTGATCGGCAGCCCCGACCCTTACGGCAAGCAGGTCGACGGCATGGGCGGGGCGACCTCGAGCACCAGCAAGACGGTAATCCTGTCGTCCAGCACTCAGCCAGATCATGACGTCGACTACCTGTTTGGTCAGGTTTCCATCGACCGCGCCTTCGTCGACTGGAGCGGCAACTGCGGCAACCTGTCTGCCGCCGTTGGACCCTTCGCGATTTCCGCCGGCCTGGTCGACAGCTCGCGCGTTCCTGACAGCGGCGAGGCCGTGGTGCGAGTGTGGCAGGCTAACATCGGCAAGACCATCGTGGTGCGCGTGCCGATGCGCGATGGCGAGGTGCAGGAGACCGGCGACTTCGAGCTGGATGGCGTGACTTTCCCTGCGGCGGAGATTCCGGTGGAGTTCATGGACCCCGCCGACGGCGAAGGCGCCATGTTCCCCACCGGTCAACTGGTCGACGACCTGGAAGTGCCGGCCGACGTGGTAGAGGGAGGCGTTCTCAAGGCAACCATGATCAACGCCGGTATCCCGACGATCTTCATCAATGCCGCTGATGTCGGTTACACCGGCACCGAGCTGCAGGACGATATCAACAGCGACCCCAAGACGCTGGCCCGCTTCGAGGCCATTCGCGCTCACGGCGCGCTGCGCATGGGGCTAATCGAGCAGCTGGAGCAGGCCGCCGACCGGCAGCACACGCCCAAGGTCGCTTTCGTGGCACCGCCCAGCGGCTACGCGGCGTCGAGCGGCAAAGACGTTCACGCAGATGACATCGACCTGCTGGTGCGGGCGCTGTCCATGGGCAAGCTTCACCATGCCATGATGGGTACAGCGGCGGTGGCCATTGGCACGGCAGCGGCAATTCCTGGCACCCTGGTCAATCTGGCCGCTGGCGGGGGAGCGCGCGACAGTATCGCCTTCGGCCATCCTTCCGGCACCCTGCGCGTCGGCGCCGAGGCAGCCCAGGTCAACGGCAAGTGGACCGCCACCAAGGCGGTGATGAGCCGTAGCGCCCGAGTGCTGATGGAAGGCTGGGTGCGCGTGCCGGGAGACACCTGTTAAAAGCATGTGTATCAGGGCCCAATCCAGGGATTCATGCCAGATAGCATGTGGCGTCTGCTAACCTGTTACTGTTAGCAGGCGCTTTGCATTCTGCTAGAAGCACAGGAGGCAGTCATGACCAAGACGGTAGAAGCCAACGTCCGCCCGGACTATGACGTCGAGCTGCAGAAAATCGCCGACTACGTTCTGGACTACCATATCGATAGCGCCGAGGCGTTGGATACCGCCCGCTACTGCCTGATGGATACCTTGGGTTGCGGCCTGCTGGCGCTGCGCTTTCCCGAGTGCACCAAGCATCTGGGGCCGCTGGTTGAAGGCACCGTCGTGCCACACGGGGCGCGGGTGCCGGGAACCTCGTTTCGGCTGGATCCGGTCAAGGCGGCCTGGGACATCGGCTGTATCGTGCGCTGGCTGGACTACAATGATACCTGGCTTGCCGCCGAGTGGGGCCATCCCTCGGACAACCTGGGTGGCATTCTGGCCGTGGCCGATCACCTGTCTCAAAAGCGCGTGGCTCAGGGGGAATCTGCGCTGACCATGCGCGAGGTTCTCGAGGCGATGATCATGGCCCACGAGATTCAGGGCGTGCTGGCGCTGGACAACTCTTTCAACCGGGTTGGCCTGGATCACGTGGTGCTGGTCAAGGTGGCCTCAACCGCCGTGGTGGCCAAGCTGATGGGAGCCAATCGCGAGCAGCTGCTGTCGGCGCTGTCCCATGCCTGGGTCGATGGTCAGAGTCTGCGCACCTATCGCCATGCGCCCAATGCTGGTTCTCGCAAGAGTTGGGCGGCTGGAGATGCCACCTCTCGCGCCGTGCGCTTGGCCGATATTGCCTTGCGCGGTGAAATGGGGGTCCCCGGCGCGCTCACGGCGCCGCAGTGGGGCTTCTACGATGTGCTTTTCACCAAGACCAACAAGGATCAGGCGCTCAAGCCTGAAGCCGAGCGCAGCTTCTCCTTTCAACGCGATTTCGGCTCCTATGTGATGGAGAACATCCTGTTCAAGCTGTCGTTTCCGGCGGAGTTCCATTCCCAGACCGCCTGCGAAGCCGCGGTGACGCTGCATCCTCAGGTCAAGGGCCGCCTCGATCGGATCGACAGGATCGTCATCACGACGCACGAGTCGGCGATTCGCATCATTTCCAAGGAAGGGCCACTGGCCAATCCGGCGGATCGGGATCACTGCCTGCAGTACATGACCGCCGTCCCGTTGATCTTCGGTGAGCTGATCGCCGAGCACTACGAGGACGAGTTCCATGCAGCGAACCCGCTGATCGATGAGCTGCGCAGCAAGATGGAGGTTGTCGAGGAGCCGCGTTACACCCGCGACTATCTGGATCCCGAGAAGCGCTCCATCGCCAATGCCATCCAGATATTCTTCACGGACGGTTCGTCAACTGACAGGGTCGAGGTCGAGTACCCGATCGGCCATCGCCGCCGCCGCGCCGAGGGGATACCCGTGCTCAAGGACAAGTTCCTGAGCAATCTGGCGACTCGCTTTCCCCGGCAACACTGCGAGGTGATTGTCGAAGTCTGTGAAGATCAGGAACGCCTGGAGCAGATGCCGGTGCACCGGTTTGTCGATCTGTTCGTGATCTGATGTTCCTGTCATGCCTCGCTCTGCGGGGCTTTGCCTGTCAGGTGTCGGGTGCATGCTCAGCGCATACAAAAAGAGTTCTGGCGGGTGCTGGCAAGACGGCCTATACTTTATTTCCTCTGGGCCCTTGCACTGTTCCTAGCGAAGGCTTAGAGTACGCATCCGCTGCCGGCAACGGGCTTCGTTTCCGGCGGTGATGATCGGTTCGATCCGGTGTGGAAGTGGTTGTTTTTCTGGGTGTTTCGAGAGCTTCTCGACAGCCTCCTGCTTGACAGGCTCGGCAGTTTCGCTAGACTATGCCTCCACGCGATCGGCGGTTGGGTTCCGGCCTCAGGGGCTG
>ERZ1032895.66-NODE-66-length-30276-cov-6.945601_pt1 | contig 30276 bp, 19 predicted proteins | sample MGYA00516687_ERZ1032895 | MGnify/ENA primary metagenome ERZ1032895 (study PRJEB33719, sample SAMN04261600) | wastewater metagenome | biome: rural village; feature: latrine urine exit; material: soil | place: El Salvador | collected 2013-01-14 ... | reverse complement strand
GCCCTGGCCGGCGCCTGGATCGACGGCGAGGAGCGCAGCGGCGCCGACCCCGCCCAGCTCCTGCCCCTGCTGGTCGCCATCGACGAGGAGCTGCCCTGGGTGCTCCAGTGGCACAACGACATCGACCCCGACACCGACACCCGCCTGGGCGACTACTTCCAGTCCTGGCTGATCGACCAGCTCAACCGCCACCGCTGGACCCGCCAGCACCTCGCCGACTGGCGCCCGCCCACGACCGCCCGTCGGGGCCGGAGGGCCCGGACGGCGTCCTGACACGGAATTCAGGCATGATATTTATCATGGTGATAAACTAGATGGTCTCGCTATGGCTGATCGACCCGGCAAAGCTGACCAGGCCTTCCGCCCGCAGGCGGAGATAGGGTGCAAGCCTTGAGACGATGCGCAGCTCAAGCCGGATCCCGCAGACGCTGTCCCGCATGCCGCCATGAGGGGCTGCAGGAAGCCACGTATGCGCGCGAGTTCCACCCGCGCGGACAGGCGTCGATCTCCGTTGATTTGCTGACGTCCGTTTGTCCTTGCTGTGGTGCCGAGGCCACCTCCGCAGCGCAGCATTCGGAAAACCTGAAGCGGCTGAAGGCGCGCAAGGCGCACTATGGCGGCCTGCTCCTGGGCGAGGAGATTTTTGCCCTTCGCCGTCGCTACGGCATCACCCAGCAGGCTGCAGGCAGGATCTTCGGCAAGGGCAAGATCGCCTTTTCCCGCTACGAGAATGAAACGTCGTATCCGGATGAGACGACAACGCGTTTGCTGGAGCTGGCGATTGAAAAGCCGGATGTGATCCGTTGGCTGGCCGACAAGGCCGGCGAGGACCTGCCCCTTTGGTCGGCGCGTTGCCAGTAGGTGCGGTCATGCTGCGTCAACTTTCCGGCTTGTATCTATCATGGCCATGTTATATAACTCGGCCATGATAGAGCGTCGGCCAGTCAACGAAGTCCACGGGGCGGCAGAGGAGACCCTGATCCGGGCTTTCCTCGACCACGGGTGGTCCGTCAAGCCTCCGCACGGTCCGGGACGCGATCTGTTGGTGAGCAGGGGGGGGCTGAGCTACGTGGTTGAGGTGAAATCCTCGGCAGAAGGGCGTGCGGACAGGGTCATCCCACTGCTTTCCCAGGCCATCCTCCAGGCGAGTCGTTACGCCGGGACGTCCGTGGGCAGGCCGCTTGCGGTCGTGTGCGTGGGCCGGCTGTCAAAGGTCCTGCGCGACAAGGTCAGCCGGTTCCATGCCGAATACGCACCCGAAGCGGCAGTCGGTCTCATCGGTGCGGACGGCGGAATGTGGTTTGAAGGAGAAGGGCTGGCGGAGATGAACATGGAGCCGCCCCGATCGCATGTGCGCCGTAGCCGCTCGGCACCCCGGCGCGGCCACGACCTGTTTTCCGACCTCAACCAGTGGCTGTTCAAGGTGCTGCTCGCGCCGGAGCTGCCCGAAACGCTCCTGAATGCGCCGCGCCGCGAATACCGCACGGCCGCCGGTCTGGCAGACGCAGCGCAGGTGTCGGCGATGAGCGTGTCGCGCTTCATCCGGCGCCTGCGGGAAGAAGCGCTGCTGGAAGAGAACGGAGACGGCTTCCGCCTCGTGCGCCGAGCAGAGCTGTTCCGCCGCTGGCAGGCGGCGGCAATGCGCGCCACCCCTGAGCTGCCAATGCGCTTCCTGCTGCCGGGCGCCTCGCTTCCAAAAGTCGTATCGCGGCACACGGAGGCGTGTGTCGGACTGTTTGCAGCGGCAACGCTGCTGGGATTGGGCCATGTGGCCGAGGGGTTGCCTTGGGTGTACGTGCGCAAGCTGCCCGAGGACGGCTGGCCGGAGCTCGTGGAAGCGGCGCATGGCGAGCCGCCGCATCTGATCCTCAAACAGGCGGCTGCGCCCGAGTCGGTGTTCCGCGGGGCAGTGCAGGTGCAGGGCGTCCAGGTGTCGGACATTCTGCAGGTATGGCTCGACGTGTCATCCCATCCGGCGCGCGGCCGTGAGCAGGCGGAACATCTGGAGCGCACGGTGCTCGCGGATGTAATGGGCAAGGAAGCATGACGTGAGCGAGCAACGCGCATTTGGACGCCTGGTGGAAGGCCTCGAGCCGTGGCTGGACCGGCTGGTGTTCGTTGGCGGATGGGCATTTCGCCTGTACCGGCTGCATCCGAGCGCGGAGATCCCCGCATATCGGCCGGTCGTGACCCTCGATGCGGACGTGGCATTTGCCGAAGGCGAGCGCCTGGAAGGCAGCATCCGCCAGCGGCTCATGGAGGCCGGGTTCGTGGAAAACCTGATGGGCAGCCATGACCCGCCGGTGTCCGAGTACTCGCTGGGGGATGACCCATCCGGCTTCTACGCCGAGTTCCTGACACCGCTGTCCGGCAGTGGCCGCAGGCGCGGCGGCGAGCCGTACGTGACGGTGCGGCAGGCCGGAGTGACGGCACAGAGACTGCGGCACCTGGAGCTGCTGCTGGAAGCACCGTGGAGCGTGACGGTTGGCAGGGAGTGGGGGCTCGAGCGCGAACACGACGTTCGGATCCCGAATCCCGTCAGCTTCCTGGTGCAGCGGCTGCTGATCCATGATCAGCGGCCTCCGGAGAAGAAGGCACAGGACATCCTGTACATCCACGACACGCTGGAACTGTTCGGCGCACAGCTGGAACAGCTCGGTGGGCTGTGGCGGAAGGAGCTTCGACCTACACTTCATGTCCGGCAGCAGCGCGCAGTCGCGCTCGCCGTCGACACCATGTTTGGCCGTCTGGACGACCGGATCCGTGACGCGGCGGCAATTCCCGCCGACCGCAGTCTGGAACCGGAGCGGATGCGGCAAATGTGCCTGCTGGCACTGGGGGAAATGCTGGAATGACCACGATTGGCGAGATCTTCAATATCCCGGACGCCGTCCACCAGGGCGATTTCGTCCTGCGCCTGACGGAGGGGCTCAAGCCCGACAAGCGCCGGCAGACGCTGCAGCAGTACGTGGTGACGCCGCAGCTGGTGCAGTCGTTTGAGCAGGCGCTGTCGCTGATCGGCAGCGCGGTTCGCAGCAACTCTTCCAAGGGCGCCTACCTGCACGGCAGCTTCGGCAGCGGCAAGAGCCACTTCATGGCCGTGCTGGACATGATCCTGGAAGGGGATTCGGAAGCGCGCGCCGTTCCCGAACTCGCCGGCGTGATCCGCGAGGCCAACGACTGGTGGGAAGGCGGGCGGTTCCTGGTGGTGCCGTTCCACATGATCGGCGCGCGCAGCATGGAGTCGGCCATCCTGGGCGGCTACGCGGCCCATGTGCGCGAGAAGCATCCTGATGCGCCCACTCCCGGGTTCTACCGCAGCGCCGAATTGCTGGCGGATGCCGCGCGTTTGCGTGGGCAAATGGGGGATGACAAGTTCTTCGATGCCTTGGGCAGCACGGGCAACGACGAGGGCTGGGGCAGCATGGGCGGTGGCTGGGACGCATCCGCGTACGAAGCCGCGGCCGCTGCGGACCCGGACGATCCCGAGCACCAGCGCCTGGTCGGCGACCTGGTGGATGCGTTCTACAGCAGCCTGCGCAGCAATGCCGAGGGCGACAACTATGTGAGCCTGGATCGTGGCCTGGCGGTGATGTCGCAGCACGCGCAGTCGCTGGGTTACAGCGCCGTGGTGCTGTTCCTGGACGAGCTGATCCTGTGGCTGGCCAGCCACTCGCAGGACAGCGCCTTCCTCAATCGCGAAGGCCAGAAGGTGGCCAAGCTGGTGGAGGCTGGCGACGCCGGCCGTCCGATCCCGATCGTGAGCTTCATTGCACGCCAGCGCGACCTGCGCGAGCTGGTGGGCACGTCCGTGCCGGGCGCTCAGCAGCTGGCGTTTGCCGATGTGCTGCAGTGGTGGGAGGCGCGCTTCGACAAGATCGTGCTGGAAGACCGCAACTTGCCAGCAATTATCGAGCGGCGCCTGCTGCAAACCAAAGGGCCCGCCGAGAAGAAGCAATTGCAGGAAGCCTTCGAGCAGACCGCGCGGGTCCGCCAGAGCGTGCTGGACATCTTGCTCACCCACGAGGGTGACAAGCGGATGTTCGAGCAGGTGTACCCCTTCAGTCCGGCGCTGGTGCAGGTGCTGGTGGCGCTGTCCGGCCTGCTGCAGCGCGAGCGCACCGCGCTGAAACTGATGCTGCAGCTGCTGGTGCAAAACCGCGACCGGCTCAAGCTGGGTGATGTGATCCCGGTGGGCGATCTGTTTGACGTGATCATCGATGGTGATGAGCCGTTCACGCCGGTGATCAGGAAGTTGTTTGAGCGGGCGCGCGATGTCTGGAACCGCAAGCTGGTGCCGCTGCTTGAGGCCGAGCACGGCGTGTCGGACCAGGATGTGCGCGATGGCAATGCGGATCCCCAGGTGATCCGCCGCTATCGGGCGGATGCAGGGCTGCTCAAGACGTTGCTGCTTTCCACTCTGGCTCCGGAGGTGGAAGCGGTGCGCAACCTGACTCCCGAGCGCCTTGCGGCGCTGAACCACGGCACCATCCGCTCGCCGCTGCCGAACGGCGAGGCCAGCACCGTGCTGGGCAAGGTCCGCGGGTGGGCCAGCCATGTGGGCGAGATCCAGCTGGGCGCAGATTCGGTCAACCCGGTGATCAGCATGCAGCTCAGCGGCGTGGACGTGGAGGGCGTGCTGGAGAACGCGCGCCAGATCGATAACCACGGCAACCGGGTGCGCACGGTCAAGGAGCTGCTGTTCAGCGACATCGGAATGGACCCTTCCGCTGCCACCGTGCTGGCACCCGAATACAGTTGGCTGTGGCGTGGGACCCCTCGCCGGGCGGAGATCCTGCTTCAGAACGTGCGGGAGCTGAAGGACGAGAACTTTCGTCCCGGCGATGGCGTGTGGCGCGTGGTGCTCGACTACCCATTCGATGAGGACCCTACCCGGACTCCGGCCGATGACCGGGCGCGCGTAGACGAATTCCGGGCAGCCGGGGAATCGGTGCGCACGATGGTGTGGATTCCTTCCTTCCTCAACGAGCGCGCGCTGGAGAACCTGGCGCGCCTGGGGATCCTTAATCACGTCCTGTCGGGTAACCGGCTTGAAGAATACGGCGGCCACCTGACGCCGATCGAGCGCTCCGAGGCCCGGGCCACGCTCAAGAACCAGCGCGACCAGCTGGAGCTGCAGGTCCGCGCGGCGCTGAAGCAGGTCTACGGAATTGCCCAGGGAACGGCGACCGACGTGCACACCAGCCACGCCCTGGACGAGCATTTCCAGCCCCTTGCCAGCGGACTGCGGCTGCAGCCACCTCCCGGGGGGGGCTTCAGGGAAAGCCTGGAGCACCTGCTGGAGCAGGCAATGGCGAGCCAGTACCCCGCGCATCCGCGCTTCGAAGGGGAAATCCGTCGTGTCGGGCTCAAGCGGGCGCTGGATGTGCTGCGGGCCGCGGTCGACTCGCCGGAAGGCCGCGCCGGCATGGAGCGCGCCCACCGCGATGAAATCCGGCGCATCGTCCAGCCCCTCAAACTCGCTACGTGTGGTGAGGCCCATCTGTCGTTGGACGATCACTGGCGCAACCACTTCACCCGCAAGATGGCTGCCGAAAAGGTTGACAGCCCGACGGTCAGGCAGCTGCGCGAGTGGATCGATGATCCGCAGCGCATGGGCCTGCAGGAAGAGGTGTCCGACCTGGTGATCCTGGCCTGGGCCGCGCAGAGCGGGCGCACGCCCTGGCTGCATGGTGCCCACGTGCAGGGAGAGATCGGCGGCCTGCACCGTGAATGCGAACTGCGCGAGCAAGCGCTGCCCGAAGAGGCCGCCTGGAGCGAGGCGGTGCGCCGGGCAGCCGATATCTTTGGAGAGGCGGGAACGGGCGCGGGGCGGAATCCCGGCAACGTTGCCAGCCTGGTCGAGGCGCTGGGCCGGCATGCCGGGGAAAAACTGGGGCCGGTGAGGGATTACAGGGCCGCGCTGGAGCGCCGCCTCGGCAGGTGGGGCGTGACGCTGGACTGCCCCAGGATGCGCACCGCGGAAGCTTCCGTGGATTTGCTCACGTCGCTGTCCGATACCTCGGCCGACATGATCGCGATGCTGGCCGGGGCCCGGATCGACACCTCGATTCCCGCCATGGGCACCGTGATGGCCAGGGGCGGACAGCTGGTTTCCGCCCTTGATTCCTCCGAATGGGCAGTACTGGAGACCTTCCGTGGGCAGTCCAGGACCGACGCGCCTGCCGTGGCGGTGATCGAGGCGATGGTGGCCGCCCTGTCCGATGACGAACACGTCACCCAGCTCGACAGCCAGCTGCGCCGGCAGCATGCCGCGGCGTTGGAGCTCATCGCGGGAACTCCACCACCCCAGCCACCGCAGCCTGCGCCGAAGCCCTCCCCAGGCGAGCGCACCATCACGCGCCGGTCAGCCGATGCCGGCGCGTTGAGCGAAGTGATGCGGGAAGTGCAGCAGGCGCTGGCGCAAGACAAAGCGCTGCGCGTCGATATCGACCTGCGGATGTATCGGCATGACGAGGGTGACGCCGAGTGAGCCTGACCCTGACCCAGCTCGCAAGTCACGCGGCGACGGTGCTTGAGCAGGGAGCGTCGAGGCAGGCCCTGGCCTACTCCTGGCAGCATCCTTGGGCAGGGGGTGAATCGATCGTGGTCGCGGGCCGCACTTTGCCGCTGCGCTATTGCCAGTCCAGCCTGGAGGTCCGCCAGGCACTGCACGAGGCGGACGGCGCGCCCCAGGTGCTGCTGGTCGGGGTGCCGGAAAACAAGCTGGGGCAGGACGTGCTCGCGCGGTTCGCTGGCCATCGGCTGCTGCACGTGGACCGGTGGCAGCTGGTCCGGGATACCTACGGTGTGACGCAAGTCGATCCGCGCCTGCTCCCCATGCAGTGGATGCCGTCCGTGCTGCTGGATGCGGCATCGGCCCGTGTGCGCGCGTCGTCGCCGGTGCTGACGCTCGAAGGCGCCATGGCAACCGCCCTGGCGCACCTGTTTGGTCTGCCGACGGACCAGCCCGGGCTGCAGGAACTGGCGCTTGCCTGCCAGGCAAACCACGCGCGTTGGCTCGTGATTCCGCCGGATCAGCGGGAGCACTTCACGCAGTACCTCGCCGGGCAATTCGGGCCGCTCGCCAATGCGTTCGTGGCGGCGATGGAGCATGGCACGGGTCACGCAATCACTTCGATCGGCCTGGCCTGCGACGTGCTGTACGCCGACGAAGCCACGAAGGTACCCGACCTGCGTGATGCCCGGGTCCGCCTCGAGTCCCGGCTGGGCGGTTACCGGCTGCGGGAAGCAGACGGGAGGCGCTGGGCGAGGCTGGCAGCGGAACTGGCTTCCCGGCTGAACGAGCAGGAGCGCGTTGCGGTGGAGCGCATGGCCACCGAGCTGCTGGAGGCCGTGGGTGCAGAAGCATTCCTGGAACTCAGTGGTGTTCTTGCTGCCGGTCTGGATGCGCGGTTGGACCGGATGGGCGAAGCCATCGAGCGCTTCCTGCGTTCATCCGACGCGCTGGCGACACTGGAGGCCGCTGCTGCACGGGTGCAGGATCACCGCGCCGCGCAGGCAAACCAGGGTGCGCGTGAAGCGGCGGCGATGGCCGTGAGATTGTCCCGGTCGCTTGACCGTTCCGGAGCGGACGGAGGCGGCAATCCGGTGTTGCAGTACCGGGCGCACGGTGCCTGGCAGGACTGGGCCCGCAGGACGCTGCGAGGCGTGCGACCGGAGCGGTTTGCCCGCGGGGTGACGAAGCTGCTGGACAGGGTCGCGGCCGAGCGCACCGTGGACGATGAGGCCTTTGCAAAGTCGCTTGCCGGGAAGCTGCGGCTCGGAGAGATTCCGGACGGCCTGACGCCGGTGGAGTCGGCGCTGGACGAGGTGGTCGCGCCCGTTGCTGCGAACGTGCCGGTTCTGGTGGTAGTCCTGGATGGCATGAGCGTCGACGTGTCCCTGGCCATGACCCGGGGACTGATGATGCGGGGGTGGAATTCCTGGAGCCGGAAGGGAGGTCCCCACGTGCTGTTGGCGACGGTTCCCTCCGTGACCGAGTGCAGCCGCAGCAGCCTGCTTTCAGGCCGGCTCGCCCGGGGAGTGGCCCGCCAGGAGGTGCAGGCGTTCGCGGCCCACGAAGGCCTCAGGCGCGTGAGCCGGGCGGGCCAGCCGCCCGTGCTGTTCCACAAGGCTGGCGTGGAACAGAGCCACCAGCTGAGCGAGGACGTGTCGGCTGCAATTGCGGATGACGCCAGGCAGGTGGTCGCGGTGGTGATCAACGCGATCGACGATGCCTTGGCGAAGTCGGAGCAAGTGCGCATTGATTGGAACATCGAGACGATCCCGCTCTTCGCCGAAGTCCTGGATCAGGCCAGGCGGGCTGGCAGGGCGGTGATCCTGACCAGTGACCATGGCCATGTGCTCGAACGCGGATCGCGGCTGGTGCCTGGCGGGACGGGTGAGCGCTATCGCACTGCCGATGCTCCGCCTGGTGAAGGCGAGCTGCAGGTGGAGGGGCCGCGCGTCCAGGCCTTGGTGGGGAGTGCGGTGGTGGTGCCGTGGCGCGAGGACATTCGCTACGCAATCAAGAAGAACGGTTACCACGGTGGGATCAGCCGCCAGGAAATGATCGTCCCGCTGGGCATCTGGACGCCTCCCGGCCAAACACTGCCGGAAGAGGAGTACGGACCTGCACCGGACCTCACGCCTGCATGGTGGGAGGATGCGGGAGAGCCTGCGGTTCTGCTTCAGGCCGTAACCGAGCAGCGTGCGCCGACGAAGAAGAAGACTGCGGAAGTCTCCGGGGATCTGTTTGAAGCCGGCCAGGAGAGCGGCATGGCCGGGTCGCTGATTCGAAGCAGCGTATTTGCCCATCAGCAGCAGCGGGTGGGACGTGTTGCCCTGGAACCAGACAGCGTGCAGACGTTGGTGCAAGCCCTGGAAGCAGGAGGCGGCCGGGCGAGCATTGAGCAGCTTGCGCGAGCAATTGGCGTACCGGTGATGCGCATGCGCGGAGTCGTTTCGATCCTGCAGCGGACGCTCAACATCGATGGTTACGCGATCGTTGCTTTCGAGCAGGCAACCAATACCGTGATGATCGACCTCGGGCTGCTTCGCACCCAGTTCCAGCTATGACATCGATTTCCCCCGCCCGTGCCGATGAGATCCTTGATGCCCTGCGCCGTGGCACGGTGCCGGAGTCCTCTTTGGACGCCTTCGCAGTACGACTTGATCCCTACCGCGACACGCTGACGGGCGAGTTGCAGCAGGCGGCCACCGGCCGTGGGCGCTTCAAGGCGGTGCGTGGCGACTACGGGGCCGGCAAGACCTTTTTCGCCCGCTGGTTCCAGGGGCTCGCGCGAAGCCGGGGTTTCGCGACGTCCGAGGTCCAGGTGTCGGAGGCGGAAACCCCGCTGCATCGGCTTGAAACGGTGTACAGGCGCCTGATCGAGCATCTGATGACAGATGGCGGCGAGCGCGGTGCCATGCGGGCGGTCATCGACGGTTGGTTCTACGCGCTCGAGGAAGAAGTGCTGGCACGCAATCCGGACTGTTCGGAAGAGCAGTTGCTCGAGGCGACCGAGGCGTTGATGACCGAACGCCTGCGGCCAATCGAGCGCCAGGCGCCGGCATTCGGCGCCTGCCTGCGGACCTACCGCCGGGCCGTTGCAGCGGGCGACGAGGCGCTGGCCAGCGGGCTGATTGCCTGGATGTCGGGTCAGCCCAACGTGGCCGCGGGTGTCAAGCGCGCAGCCGGGATCAAGGGCGATATTGATCACTTCGGTGCGCTCGGCTTCCTGCAGGGTTTGCTGCTGATCCTGCGTGACAGCGGCTATTCCGGACTGGTGCTGGTACTGGACGAGGTGGAAACGTTGCAGCGCGTGCGCGGGGACGTGCGGGAGAAGAGCCTGAATGCGCTGAGGCAGTTCATGGATGAGATCGATGCAGGCAGGTTCCCCGGCCTGTACCTGATGATCACCGGCACGCCGGCGTTTTTCGATGGACCCCAGGGTGTGCAGCGCCTGCCGCCGCTGGCGCAGAGGTTGCACGTGGACTTCAGTTCCGATCCGCGCTTCGATAATCCACGCGCGGTGCAGATCCGGCTTCGTCCGTTCGACATGGACCGGCTGGTGGAAGTGGGGCGCAACGTGCGCGAGGTGTTCCTGCAGCGCAGCCAAGCGACTGGTCGCATGCAGGCGTTGGCGGACGACTCCCTGCTCGCGGAGCTGGCGGCGGCGGTGACCGGAAAGCTTGGTGGAAAAGTGGGCGTGGCGCCGAGGATATTCCTGAAGAAGCTGGTCGCCGAGGTGTTGGACAGGATCGACCAGTTTCCGGACTTTGATCCGCGACGGGATTATCAGCTCATGGTGCAGGCCTCCGAGCTGAGCGTGGACGAGCGCCGCGCGCTGTCTCCTGACGATATCCAGCTCGACTTGTGAGCACCGACGCCGCCGGCAATGGCGCGTTTGAGCGACTGCACCCGGCGGTCCAGTACCACGTGGCCAACTCGCTTGGCTGGCCCGGCTTGCGGCCTTTGCAGGAGCAGGCTGTCGTGCCGCTGGTGGAAGGGCACCATGCGCTCCTGCTCGCGCCTACGGCCGGCGGCAAGACCGAGGCCGCTGTCCTGCCTGTGCTGTCACGGATGCTGACCGAGGAGTGGCGCGGCCTTGGCGTGCTCTACATCTGCCCGATCAAGGCGCTGCTGAACAACCTGGAACCGCGCCTGTCGTCCCTGGCAGGCATGGTGGGGCGCCGGGTTGAGGTGTGGCACGGAGACGTGAGCGTGGGCGAGAAATCGCGCACGGAAGGCGATCCTCCAGACATCCTCCTGACCACGCCGGAGTCTCTTGAGGGCATGTTGATTGGCAGCCGCCGTGATCACCGAAGGCTGCTCGGCAACGTCCGCTGCGTGATCGTCGATGAGCTGCATGCATTTGCCGGAGACGATCGCGGCTGGCACCTGTTGGCGCTGCTGGAGCGGTTGCGCGCACTGGGCGCGCCGCTGGAGCAGCGCATCGGGCTGTCGGCCACGGTGGGCGATCCGGCGGCGCTGCTTGAGTGGCTGGCAGGCCACGCGGGGGGAACGGCCACCCTGGTCCAGGTATCGGCCCCACCTGCGGATGCGGACATCACCATCGACTACGCCGGCAGCATTGCCAATGCGGCGATCCTGATCAGCCGCCTGCACGCGGGTGAAAAGCGACTGGTGTTCTGCGACAGCCGGGCGAAGGTGGAGGAGCTTGCGCTTGCCTTGCGGTCGCTGGAGGTCGATGTGTTCGTGTCCCACGCGGCCCTCTCTGCCGATATTCGCAGGCAGGCCGAGCAGGCGTTTGCGGAGCGGCAGAACTGCGTCATCGTTGCGACCAGCACATTGGAGTTGGGGCTGGATGTGGGCGATCTGGATCGGGTGATCCAGATTGAAGCGCCTGGCTCGGTCGCGTCGTTCCTACAGCGGCTGGGTCGCACCGGCAGACGGGCCGGCAGCGTGCGCAACATGATGTTCATCGCCACCACCGGCGAGGGCCTGTTGCAGGCGCTGGCCATCAACCAGCTTTTCAGGAACGGCTACGTGGAGCCGGTTCGGCCCCCGCCGCTGCCGTACCACCTGCTAGTGCAGCAGCTATTCGCGCTGATCTTTGAGCGCGGAGGGGAGATCGATGAAAGTGACTTTCTATCGACTCTCCAACGCGTGCCTGGGCTGGCTGAGGCGCTTGTTGCGTGGCCCGGCATCAGGGAGCACTTGGTGGCCGGTGGATGGCTCAGCGTCGCGGGCATGCGCCTGGGACTTGGGTTGACCGCGGAGCGGAAATTCCGCGGCAAGGGACTGGCCGATCTTTGCGTGTCCTTCGAGGCGCCAAAGACGTTTGCAGCCATGCACGGGACGGTGCTGGTGGGCCACGTGGATCCGCTCAGCCTGGCCGCAAAACGTGACGCGCCGCTGGTCCTCGCGCTGGGCGGGCGCTCCTGGCGGGTCGTGTCATCGAACTGGTCGCGGGCGCGCGTGCACGTTGTCCCCAGTGAGGACAAGGGCAGCAGCCGGTGGCTTGGAGCGGAACGGGGAGCCTCGCGCGTGCTGTCGCAGGAGGTACGGAAGATCCTTGAAGAAGGCCTTCTGGATTTTGAGGCCACGCTCACCGGCCGGACGAAGACGAAGCTTGCCGATCTTCAGGAAGAGATGGAGGAAACCCTCAGGACGCCCCCCTTCGAAGGTCCGGACGGGGGGTACATCTGGTGGACCTATGCGGGTCTGGCAGGCAATCTCCTGTTGGCCGGCCGCATCACTGCCGCGGGCGGCACGTATGGGCCGGTCACCGCGTGGAGCATCAGGTTTACGTTAGGCCGAGCGGCTCTTGAGCGGGTGGGGGGGTGGAAGGGAATGCTTCAGCTTGAGCCATTCTGGGAGCCGGCAACCAAGCCCAAGTTTGCGGACCTGTTGCCAACCGACCGGGTCCAGGAGATGACGCTGCGCCGGGTTCAGGCGATCGAGTCAATCGGGCGTCGGTCAGAGTGACGCCCAGTTGAAGAGGCACGAGGCAGGGTCGTCGAGCAGGGCTTTGTGTAGTGAGCTGTTCGCGTATCTGGTCGGTGCTTGGCCGACGTACCGGCGGCTGGAGAAGCTCACTGTCAACCGCCCGCGTTCAGCAGATCCCGGAGCGCGCCTGCGAGGTAGACGAGGCGGGTCGGACGCCCCTGCCGAGGCGTTGCCAGCCAGCTCATCAGCGCCTTGTCCTTCGACTCCACCGCCAGCGCCATCAGCAGGTCCGAGCTTTCGGGCTCGGGAAGGTGTCGGATACTCATATCGGTATCCTGGTACTTTGCTTCCAGATAGGTATTGAGTCTGGATAGCAGGTCTTCTGCCCGCGCCGGGTACCCGCCAGTTTTCAGGAATCTTTCCCTCACCTCGTTCGGCGACGAGATGCCAAGCGAACTCAGCATGTCGTAGAGCTGGCCCGCGTTGTCGGCGAAGTGGCTGGCCTGAGGAAACTCCGGGCGCAAGCGGGTGATGAAATCATGCTCATCCTTAAACGGCCCGTGCTCGTTCCTGTTTCGCTCTTGCACGCGTTCGATTGCATGGACAATCAATGTGTCGCCGGCCTTCACGATATTGCCGATGGCATCCAGTGCCTCGACTTCCGCGCTCGACAGCTCGCCGCTGAATGTCTTGTAGCCAAGGTCGTGCTCAACCTCGTTGTAGACATGGGCGAGCATGCTGCAAACCTGGATCTCGCAGGACACGCCAGAAAGGTTGGCGTCGTCGCCGGTGCACTCGTGCGCTGGAAGCGTGACCTGGACATGGGTCGCGCGGTAGAACTTCGACTTTGATTTGCCGTCCTTGATGTCAGGGTCGCCGACCAGTTCGAACCGGTCCTTCAGCCTCGCGACAACCTTCTCGCGGTCCGTCTCGACATAGGTCGTGATGCGCGCTGCACTCAGGTCGCTGATCCGGGCGAGCAATCGGGGCACGCTGTTGAAGCCCTTGTACTTGTCATCGCTGAGCTTGTTCCGGAGGCGGTCTGGGTCCTTGGCCCGGGACTGGACATTGCCGCGTATTGCATGCTGACGTAGCAGTTCCCGCGAGATTGTCTCCACCTTGAGCGCCATCTTGGCGTACCTGTCGCGCTGGGCAAAGTACGTGTCGACAACCTCTTCGATGAACCCGGCGCGATCTGATTCCATTCTCATGATCCTGTGGCTGCGTTGGAACGCGACTGCTCGCGACGCGCTGTGGCGGCGACAGGAACCGGCGGCAGTTTCTGTACTTCAACGCATGCGGCCGGATGGCCAAGTTCCGCCGCGCGTCGCAGCCAATAGTTCGCCATGATTGGATTCTCAGGCGTGCCATTGCCGATCCTCGTGCGCAGGGCGAGCTGATACGTGGCGTCGGGATCCCTGTCGTGGGCGGCAATGCGGAGCTGTTCGGTGGTCACGATTTCGGCGGCGACATCTTTGTCCAGGGCGCTTTCGGCCGGCGTGCGCGAAGGCGCGAGGGTCGGGATCTGCGGTGCCTTTTCTCGCTGGGGTGCCAAGGCAGGTGCATGGCTGCCGCTTCGTGCTGGCTGGAGCCGCGTGACCAACGCGTCAAGCATCTCTGCGTCGAGCCAGGTTGCCTCTGCCCCAGGCCGCGCCCGTGCTGCGGCCAGGTATGCAGCCGCGCTTGCGGACGACCAGTCCAGCTTGCCATGGTTGGCGAGGTCTTCGCCCAGTCGTGCGCTCCAGCGGTCGGCAAGCCCGGTGCATCGATGTGGTGACTGCCATGTGTCCCCGCTCTGGACAGCGCCTGTGGCCACCAACAGCATCAGAAGCGGGATGCCAGCAGACGAGTCCAGACCGTCCGCCGCCATGATCATGTTGCAACTCACGACCGACGACAGCCCCCGGTCGCTGGCCAGGAGCAATGCTGCCAGGACGTGCCGGGCTTCGGGAAGCTTCTTGCCTAGCTTGGGCACGGGTTGTTGATCGATGTCATAGCGTGCTTCCCTGTCCTTCCTGGCCAGCCAGTGGCTGATCACGTTTTCAGGTGCGGGCCATTGATCAGGCTCCGATACCCAAAGCAACTCGGGAAGCAGCACGCTGCGCTGCCGGTCAGCCCACAGTGCCAACTGGTGCTCGAACTCCCACCCCCACAGCGGGAACAGGTCAAAAGGTTCACCAGCGTAGCGCGCGCGGATGTAGACCCGCAGGACTTCGCTCTCATTGAACAATGCGTCCGCACAGCCGGCCAGGTCAATCGACGGCACCTGCGTGTCGACCGCATAGACACCCGGCAAGACGCGGACAAACTGGAAGTTCTGTCCAAGGGTTCCGGCGACGGTGCCTGGGATAAGCTCTAGTTTCTGCGTGATGGCGGCCAGGCGCTGGGGGCCATCGGTCAAGAGCAGATTGGCAATCCGCGTCGCGTTTGTCTCTTCGTCGCTCTCCTGCCCAACCTCCGTGATGGCGTCGGATACGTGTTCGGTGGCGCCTGTCTGCGCCGCCTCGTGGTCCGGTGCGCTCGAACCGACCGCAGCCAGGTAACCAGAACCGATTTCAAGGAACAGGTGCTTGTTGTCACGCGCAACGATCAGCAGGTCTCGATCAGTGCAGGCATCACCCGCCGTGTGCAGACGATATATGGTGCCGAGTTCACGGATGTTCGTGACTGCAGTTTCAACGCGGTGCTTCATCAATTCATGAAGCATTACGGCGCGTCGTATCCTCGCCGTGCTGCTGACCCGGAAGATATACCCACAGAATGTGTTCAGGTGAAGTTTGGGAAACGCTGCAGTCAGGAGCGTGCGTAGCCGGTCGGCACTACAGTCGAGCTGTTCTGCGACGGCATGCAGCGACCAGGGCTTGTCGAGTCGCCGAACGATGTCCGGGGCAGCGTCACCAATCCTCTGGACCTCTTTTTCGAGACCGCTTATCCTCCTGTCAATCCAACACTGCGCGTATTCGGCGGCGTGGCGTTTCAGCCACTCAGGAAACTTCCTGATCGTTCCCGTGGTGACATGCCAGGCGAGCAGGTAACTGCCTGACATTGGATCCTGCAGATTCTTCTTTCGAAACATCATGCCGTCGTCCGCCAACTTCCAGAGCAGGTCGACGTTCCGGGAAACGAGATCATCTGCGCGGGCAGAGAAACTGCGGGAAAGCACCTTCAGCGCCGAATTTTGCCTCAGCCGAACCGCTTCCCTGGTAAGCACCGCACCATCGACAGGATTGGAAGCAATGGCTTCAAGGGTTTCCTCCGGAAGACCCTCCAGTCCATAGCGGCGACGGATCACGTCGCGCTTCTTCTCGTCCAACGCGGACAGACAGTCTGAAGCGAAGCGCTCCAAATCCTCGATTGACACGGCAAAGTTCCCCTGCAATGCACTGCTATCGTGCGGAGTCTAACTGCTGTGTGGACCTTGAGGGAATTGCCAAGCCCACGCCTTGCGCACCTTTCAGCGGAACTCTTGCAACCCTTCCCACGCCATGACCATCGCCAGCGTGTCGAGCTCACAGTATCGCAGGAGTTGACCCCGAAGCTTCTGTCTCTCCGCTTCATCCGTTTGCTCATTTTGAAGCAGTCCGTAGGCCACCATTGCCGCGCCACCATCGGCAACGGCCTTGGTCTCGTCTTCGACTTGCTCAAGTTCTTGAAGGTCAGGGTCATTCGACCATTCCCCCAGGAGCTTGTAGGGATCGCGTACCTGACCATTGTCATCACGCTGCACCCAAGCCTGGCCCGTGAAGTTGAGGCTGGGTGTTCCGCCCGGCGCGCCATAGTCCGGTGCTGAGTAGCGCTCGCACAGCCGGTCGGAACTGGCGAGCAACGCGGGAAGTACCTTCTTCAGAGAGCTGCTGCCTGTTGTTCCCGGAAAGAACAGGACATTGTGGACATGTCGTCCAAGGTCGAAGAGGCGGACTGGCGAGTCACCGGTCCCGAGCAGTTGGCCAATGAACTCCACAAGGTCTTCCCGGTCTGGCACTTCCGCATCATCGGCGGCAAGCAGCTGCTCCCGGATCTCGCCAAGGACCGTCTTCTCATGGTCCCACCAGTGCAGCACGCTGCCATGGTCGCCTCCCAGCGCGCGCTGCAGGGCGCGCACGGTTTCGAAATTCGGTAGTTGTCCCGGCTCATCGCACAAATGCTGCGAGGCATGTCGCAAGCTGCCATCGGCATCTAGGCGATGGTGGGAGAACTGGAACAACAATTGCTCGTAGGGACGGCGCCCAGCATGGAACGGCAGAGCCGGACGGGACGTTTCGAAGTCGATGAAGTGCAGCGGCCAGGCCAGGCCATCGAGTGCCCGCGCCAGCGCGTGGCGGCGTGCCACGGGTGCGTCGACTGCGCCGCGTGCTTCTTCGGACTGCAGCCACTGCCGGTGACTGGTGGAAATCCTGTCCGCCTCCTCGGCGAGACGGACGTCCTCGGACTCCAGGTCGGCCAGAAGGATCTTGCCTTCGGCAAGTAGTGCATCAGCCCTGCGTGACTGATACAGGTCCAGCACGGTGCCGCTGGCGACCTGCTCGGGAGTCAGGCGATAGGCCTGCTGGAGGCAGCGGTTGCGACCATCAAGCTTGCCGGTGGCAGTTTGTGAGGCGGAGGCGCGGAACTCGCAGGTCTTGCATTGGCCGCCGGGGCGGGGCGCATAGGGCTCCGTGTCCAGGCGGCGCTCTAGTTCAGCAATGCCCTCTTCAAATGCGGTGGTGTACTGGCCAAGTTGGAGCGGCAATGCCTGCAGATTGTCCAGGTGCTCATCCAGCGGGACGATCGCAAGCAGCCTGCGGGCCAGCACGCCATCGCGCAGGCTTGGGTCAATGTCGATCTCCACGCTGCGGTTGCGCTTGACGATCCGCAGGCGCTGCGACACGGCGCCTTCGTCGGAGATCGCCAGCTTGTTCGGCATGACCAGATGGCTGCGGATCGGCACGCCCGGGAACGCCTTGCGCAACACGTGGCGCTGGAAGGCGACGTCGTAAAGATAGGGTTTCATGCCTGACAGAAAGCCGCCGCGGGCGCCGACGATACCGGGGGCCTCCGGGTCAAAGCCCTTCGCCTTGACCTCATACAGTTCCAGCCGGCCCCCGGTCTTGCGGAGCAGGTCGATGCGGATGAACAGGCGCCCGACCCGGATCGCGGCCTCGAACAGCGTCACTTCATCGCGCAGCAGCAGGTCAGTCGTGCGGGCGACGGATGCGTCGTGCCCCTTTTCGTCGATCTCAATGCCGTCGGGAAACAGGCACTTGGCCAAGGCGCCGACCTGATGGCCGCCTTCGGCCAGCGCCAGCAGGAACTCGTTCTCCAGCTTGGTGCTGGCGTAGGTCGGATCGTCCTTGTAGTCGAGCTTCGTCGGGCACTCGACGGCGAGGGAGAACCGGCTCTTGGTCAGGTAGCGGAGTTCGCCCATTGCTTAGGCTCCGGTCGATTGTTCAACGGTAGACGAAATGGGATGTGGCATAAACGTGGTAATCGGTCAGCGCATCCCAGCACTCATCGGCAAGTCCATCCCAGTCGCAGCTTACGCTTCGGTCCCGGGCATGCTCGGTCGCCGATTGCTCCAGCAGCCTGGCCAGGTCACGCCGGGTTGGAACGGGTGCGCTTGCGATCTGCCGGTACACGCTTGAAGCGATGGCCAGGCATTGACCCTGTTCAATGTGGTCGGCCACTTCACCAGCCTCGTATCCGAATGGATTGCTGAAGTAAACGCGATCAACGAGAAATTCGATCAGGGACGGACAGGCCTGCCACTCAGGGCAACGCTCCAGCGCCGCTAGATACTGTTCCGAATAGCCTTCCTGATGCCGCTCCTCCAGGCGCAGGCGCAACATCTGGGGGTGGCACGCCTCCTGATCGGCGAGGCTGCGGTGCATGCGATACCGGGTGGCGTGGCTTTCCGAGATGGGGCGCAGCACCACGATATCGGGAACGCTTGCCAGATAGCGCAGCAGTACGGGGGTGACCCGCGCCCTGAAGCGGACCCAATGCCAGCCATCATCGTCTTCCTCGGTTTCAATGATCCGCCCGATCTCCCGGGTCCTGAATTGCTCCAAGGCAGATTCGCGTACCCGCAATACGAACTGGGCCTTGCCATCGTCCCGCGTGTAAGCATCGCCAGCCAGCACCGTCCAATGTGATGGAACGCTCTCGGGTTCATGGTCGAGAGGCCATTGGGCTGGCTCTTTGGTTACCCGAATATGGCGGATGTCGGCCAGCCGAACGCGCGTGGGCGCATCGTGCCCTTGCGGCCAGAACTCGATTGACAGCCGGCCGGGAACTTCCAGCATCAGATGCGAAATCGATCCTGTTGACTTGAAGGCATGGGTTTCGGGATAGCTGTTTCCAGGCGCGTAGGCACTTGCCGCTGCCTCCAGTTCAACCTGTCGCCTGTGATAGATCGCGTCGTGTACGCAGTTCTTGACTTTCTGCTTGATGATTGGCTCGTCCAGATCGTGATGCGATGAAACAATGCGAAGCGACTTGATCCATCTGTTCTCGGGCTGGTTGGCGTCTGTGAACTTGTCCAGGTTTTTCCTGGCAGCCTGGAAGATTTCTTCAAGCTTCTCCTTCATGTCCGGAGGAAATACGTCGCTGGCCAGCCGCTGCAACATCAGCAATGCCGCTGGTGCGGCCAGATTGGTGAGCTGTCTTGTCGTGGAGGCTCGGTACTTGCTGCCGCTCAGCTCCACATCGCCTGTGTCTATCAATGCCTGAAGGTCGCGTTGGATAAGCCGTTTGAGCGAGTTTTCCTGCGTTCGGGTGGCCTCTTGTGCAGGCTTGAGGAGGTCCTTGCCGGGCAGAAACGGCGCGAACTCGGCGTTGTTTCGCAGCGCGTCGGCCAAGGTGGCCGTATTGACCGCCTCGTGACGGGATGCATCGCGCAGCTCATCCATGACCAGCTTGCGCCTCGCTGACACACTCACCGTGCTCCGCCGTGCTTTGGATCTTCCTCTTGTTCCTACCGGGCTGGGGCCATCGGACTCAAGAAGCCACGTGGCCACTCCTGCCAATGCGGCTTCCCGGGTCGGATCGAAGTCCTTGCCGATCCGCAGATACACTGCCTCGTCCGCGGCGTTCGATGTGGAGTCCGGTGACGGCAGGGCCCCGTCGCTGATGCTGACTTGCCCTTGCCTGATCAGATCCTGCAGCTCTATCAGCAACATCTGGCGATCCCACTTCAGCAGGCGGGCCTGGAGTCGAATCAGCGTATGAAGATCCATGTCATCGTCTGCGCCGGCGACGGCGGCGACGATGTATGCCAAAAGCAGCTCCTTGCGTTTCGTCGCCCGAATGACGGCGCGGGGTTCATGTTCTTTCATGCAGGTAACCGGAGAGGCGGCGTCGGATCACGCCACATGGAGGATGCCACCGGCCGCGACATGAAAGGACTCAGGCGCCAGTGGTGGAAGGAGCATTGAGCGCACTTCTTGCCTGATAGAAGTAGGTATTGGCAACTGCAGGCTTGAGCTCAAGCTGCTCGGCCATCATGCGCCTGATGTCAGCGGGCGCATGGGTATCGATGTGGTTTCGTACGAACTCATGCGCCCGTGCGAGGCTGGTACCTGGCCTCGGCTGCCGAACCGGGAGGTGCCCGGATGGTGCGAAGGTGGTTTCCCCGCTCACGGTGGCGGCTTCTGACATCCCGTCGTCTGCGGCGGCATCCGATTCGCCATCCGACTCCTCCGCATCGTCATCCTCGCCGACTGCCGCCGCAAAGCGTGCGTTCAGTACCTTCGTCGGGTTGATGCCCAGGGTCCGCAGTCGTTCTGCCTGCAAAATCACGTTCTCGCGGCCAGTCGATAGCTTGCGGCTCGCCTGGTCGTAGGCGGTTTGCGCCTGCCGGATGCGCGTGCCGACGCTGGCCAGGTCGTCCGTGAACGCGGACAGCTTGTCGTACAGCTCGCCACCACGCTTGGCGATTTCCCGGGCGTTCTGGTCCTGGGCTTCCTGTCGCCACAGGTGGTCGACCATGCGCAGGACGAACATCAGCGTAGAGGGGCTGACCAGCAGCACGCCGCTTTCCCAGGCTTCCTTGAACAGGGTTCCGCCGTGGTTGGCCGCGAGCATGAAGGCGGGCTCCACCGGCACGAACATCACCACGAAATCCAGCGTTTCGAGCTGGTACATGGCCTGGTATTGCTTCTTTTGCAGGCTGCGTACGTGGGTGCGCAGCGATGCGACGTGGTCCTTCAGCGAGCCTTCGCGGGTGGCGTCGTCCGCGGCCGAGGCGTGGGCCTCGTAGGCGGTCAGCGACACCTTGGAGTCGATAACGAGGCTGCGGCCCCGCGGTAGCTGGACGACGACGTCTGGCTGCAGGCGCCGGCCGTCCTCCTGCGTGTGCGACTGCTGGGCGTGGTACTCGTGGCCTTCGCGAAGGCCGCTGGACTCGAGGACGCGGGCGAGGACCATCTCGCCCCAGCTGCCCTGGGTCTTGTTCGAGCCCTTGAGCGCGCTGGCGAGGTTCTTCGCGTCCTCGCTCAGCGTGGTGTTCTGCTCGGTGAGCTGGCGGAGCTGCTCCTTCAGGGTGCTCCGGTCCTTGCCATCTTCAACATGGACAAGCTCGACCTTGCTCTGGAACTCGGCCAGCTTCTGCCGCAACGGGCCGAGCAGGTTGCCGAGGTTGGTCTCGTTCTGCTCGGCGAAGCGCTTGCCCTTCTCTTCCAGGATGTCGTTGGCCAGGTTGCGGAACTGCTCGGTCAGGCTGCCCTTGGCCTCCTCAGCGAAGGTCAGTCGTTCGGCAAACTGCTGGCGCTCCGATTGCAACTCGGCCTGGACACGTGCCATGGCTTCACGATGGTCGGCCGCCTGCCCGGCCGCCTCCGACAGTGACCGCTCGAGGTCTTCCACCTTCGCCTCCAGTGGCGCGACCTTCAGGGCCCGCTCGCGTGCGGCACCGAGTTCCGTGGCGGACGTGCTGCGTGCTTGCGCGACCAGCCCCGCCGTACGCAGGCGCATGAAAATGGCCGTCAGGGCGGTTCCGGCGATGAAGGCGATGGCGCAGTCCAGGATGAAGGCGGGTTCGGTCATGGAGTTCCTTTCTGGGTGGATGTTGGAAGTCGCGGGTCTTTCAGCAGTCAGGCAAGCTCAGGCCCAGCTGCAGTAGTGGGTCAGGTGGTGGGCGAAGTCATCAGAGTCGGTCTCGGCGAAACCGCGTTCGTCGCCGAAGATGTTTTCCCGGTAGTCGGCCTGCACTTCGCGTTCGAACGTGTCGTTGCCGCTGCGCAGGTCGTCAAACGACCCGGCCCAGCGGACTTCGCAAAGCCCTTCAAGCATGCGGTTCAGGGTCACCAGGTTGATGGACTTCAGACGTTGCGCCTTCAGCCCGTTCAGCATGTCGGCGATGGCTTCGCTGGCGCTGGCCAACTCGCCGGGCTCCAACCCGTACGGCTGCAGCAAGTCGTGCCGCAGGTAGTCCAGGGCCTGGGCCTCGTCCCAGAACCAGTAGAAGCCCGCGGCGCCGCCCATTCCGGGTACGTCGGCGATGAAGAGGCCGTCGGGGTACTCAAACGGGCTGCGCTCTGCGAAGTCGGGCTTGGCTGCTGCGGTGCTGTTGGTGTCGTTCATCGTGGTCCCCTGTTGTTTGTCGAGGCCTATTGAACCAGTCGCCCCGACAAAGAGTGTCGCGATGCCGGAAAGGGCTGGACATCCGGATCGTGAGCGGTATCATCCGCCGCCGCTGTCTCAGCCCTTGCGATGGGCGGCAGCTACAGTCGCCCTCAGTCGAGAAGGCGACTTTGGGGCGAAGCGCGACACCTGTGTGCCAGATCCGATCTCTTGACCCTCCGGGTCGCGACAGTCTTTGTCGCCCGGACGTCGAGACTGGATCCCATTGCGGCAACACAGGAGCCCGTCCATGCAGACCTCGTCGACCGTCGTTTCAATGCCCGTCCCGGCAGCGGTTTCCCGTTCCGGCATCGCGGCCGGTTCCCGCGATGCCGCCGCAGCCGCTTTCAGCCTGCGCTGCCTGAAGGCCGGACTGGATGGACTCCGCCGCCAGGGTGGCGACGAAGACCTGGATGCACCGCCGATGCGCCGGCTGCTGCGCAAGCTCGGTGTGCTGGGTGCAGACGAGCGTGGCGTCCCGGATGAAGGGGCGCTGTTGCTCCGCCTCGACGCACAGCTCGCCGCTTCTGAAATGTGCGATGGCGGTACCGGCGGACCAGCGCGCGAGCTCGCTGAAGGTCTGGCGCGCGCCTTCGGCTATGGCCGCGTCACGGCGGACTACCTTGAACTCGCCATCCATGCGAACCGGTGCCGCACGCTGCGCCAGCTCCTGAACATGTTCGATGACGTCGAAGAGGAGGACGCGGCGGAAATCTTTGCCGAAGTGCTCGGCCACGACAGCGAGGCCATCATCGACGCGCTGCGCCACGACATTCCGTTCCGGTCGAGCCAGCCCTTCGACATGGGCTCGCTGCGGGGCATGTCGCTGTTCTCGTACCTGGCCTTCAACCGGGCGGCGGTCCGCGCGCTTCAGGGTGAGCCGTCGCCAGAGGCGATGCTGGCGATGTTCTTTCGCAAGGCGCCTCCGGCCCGGCTCTCGGTGGACGACTTCGCCCATCAGGGCACCGAGGTGGAGATGCTGCAGCAGTACCTGCGCCAGGCAATGGCCACGGGGAGGCGAGGTGCGAACGTGCTGCTGCATGGCGCGCCGGGCACCGGGAAGACCGAACTGGTGCGTGCGGCCGGCGAGGCCCTGGGCGCGGACCTGATGGAGGTGCCCAACGAGGAGGAGGACCATTCGCCCCTGTCGCCGCGCAGGCGGCTGACTGCGCTCATGGCCGCGCAGGATGTGCTGCGCGCGCACGGAACGGCCCTGGTGCTGTTCGACGAAGTCGAGGACGTGTTCCCCGTCGATGGCGGCGAAGAACTCTGGGGCCGCCCGGGCCGTGGTGACCGCAACAAGGCCTGGTTGACGCGGATGCTTGAGGAGAATCCGCGGCCCACGTTTTGGGTCTGCAACCGGATTGGGCAAATCGACCCGGCCTACCTGCGTCGTTTCGACTTCGTCATGGAAGTGACGGTGCCGCAGTTGCAGGGGCGCGAACGCATCGTCGAGCAGGCGTTCGCGGGCACCGGGCTCGGAGCCGGGCGGCTGCAGGCGCTGAGTACCGACAAGGCGCTTGCCCCAGCGCATCTGGAGCGAATGGGCGAGGTGCTGCGCATGCTGCAGCCCACATGCGATTTCTCGGCCGGGGCGATGCTGGACATCCTGGAGCGCAACACCCGCAGGGCGCTGGGGCTGCCGGCGGCGAAGCTGGTGGATTCAGCCGGCGCGCTGCCCTGGCGGCCCGAATGCGTGAATGCCGATGTGGACATGGTGTTGCTGGCGGACTCCATCGCCCAAACGCCCGCCGCGCGCCTGTGCCTGTTCGGCCCGCCCGGCACCGGCAAGACGGCCTGGGCGCGGCAGTTGGCCGAGCGCATCGGTCGCCCGCTGCATGTAAAGCGTGCTTCGGACCTGCTGGGCAAGTACGTGGGCGAAAGCGAGCGCAGGATTCGCCGGGCCTTCGAGCGCGCGGAAAGCGAGGGTGCCGTCCTGCTGCTGGACGAAGCGGACAGCCTGCTGCAGGACCGCAGCCGCGCACAGCGGTCCTGGGAGGTGACATCGGTCAACGAGATGCTGACCTGCATGGAAACCTTCGACGGCGTGTTCGTCGCCTCGACCAACCTGCAGGAAAGTCTGGACGAGGCCAGCGCGCGACGCTTCGACTTCAAGGTGAGGTTCGGCTACCTGGAGCCCGCGCACGCACAGACGCTGTTCGCGGACCTGCTGGCCAGCTTCGGGCTGGAGTCGTCGGAAGCGGACCTGAAAGCACTGGCGGCGCTGCGGGCGCTGGTGCCCGGCGACTTCGCCAACGTCCATCGCCAGGCGCGGGTGATGCATGGCTTTCGCAGTCCAGAAAAGCTGGTTGAGCTGCTCGGGAGCGAGCAGGTCGGGCGGCGCGGCGCGGGACTCAAGAAGATGGGATTCGTATGAGCCTGAGGACCTCCAGTCCCGCGTCCCGGCAGGAGCCGTCTCCGAATGGACCAGCAGGGGGAATCGAATGAGCAATCACATCGTCGTGAGCTCGCGCGGCACGCGCATCTTCCGCTTCACGGTCATATTCTCCCTCGCGCTTTCGGCCTTCGTGCTCTGCGTGGACTTGCTGGCACTGAAGCTATCGGGCGGGGACTTCTTGTTTGCCGGGAACGCAAAGTTCGTGCTGTGCCTCACCGGGGTAATCCTTGCCTGCTCGCTGTTCCAGTTCCATCGGCTCAGCGGTTCGGGTTCGCGGGTCGCCGAGGCGATGGGCGCGACGCGCGTAGGCATGCAACCCCGCAAGCATGCGCTGAAGACCTATCGCAACATTGCCACCGAGGCGGCGCTTGCCGCGGGCATCCAGGTTCCGGCGCTTTACGTCCTGAAGAACGACAGGAGCATCAATGCGTTCGCGGCCGGCGACGCGCGGAAGGGCATGGCCGTCTGTGTGACAAGGGGCGCGCTCGACCAGCTCACGCGCGATGAATTGCAGGGTGTGGTTGCCCATGAAGTGGCGCACCTGCGCCACGGGGATGTCGCCATTTCACGCCTGTTCGCCGCCTCGATATTCGGACTTTTCTGCTTTGCGGCCGTTGGCGGCCTTATCGCCTGGATGGCAGGTCGGGCGGCAGGCTCTGCGTCGAAGGAGGGCGTGGGGGCTGCGACCGTTCTGGTGATTGGTGGCTTGGTGATTCTGCTCGTCGGCGCGGTCGGCTGGCTGGTGGCTTCGATGCTCGATGCCGCAACCAGCCGGGAAATGGAGTACAGGGCCGACGCCGATGCAGTACGCATGATGTCCAACAGCGACGGCCTGGTGGGCGCGCTGATAAAGATCGGGCAGGAGTCGCGCACCTTCCCCGACAGCGCGCGCGGCTGGATGGATGCCTGCAATCCGATGTTTTTCGGAAATGGGGTCAAGCGCTACTGGTTCGACACGCATCCACCGGTGTTGGACCGCATCCGGGCGCTGGACCCGGCAAAGGCCGCGGAACTCCGGTACGCCATGGGCGAGTGAGCCCGGGCGTGCTGGCGTGAAATTTGCTGGAACAAACAGGAGAGGGGACTTGGGGGAACATGTGGAATCACGAATGAATGCACGACGCGAGCTGCCGCTTCCGAAACTGGACGCGTCCACGCCGTTGCCCACCGGCATGCCGGTTGCGGGCGGATGGGGCTACACCCGCGACGAGCCCTGCATCATCACCGACCACCGCGAGCCGGACCCTGATGCGAACGAAGCGCAAGGCCGCGATCACGCACTCCGCTTCATCCCCGAGCGCCTGCTCCTTGAACTCAATGCCATGCAGATGGAAGGGCCGCTGGCCCGGCTCAAGTGGCGGGTCGTAACGGAGGACCTGAAGCGTGAAGCAGGCGGCAAGCCGGTGCTCGACCAATTCACGGTCCATCTGTCGGCCTACCTGCGCGATGACCTCGAGGAACTGGAGGCGTTGAAGCGGGAGGCGGAAGGGGCCGACACCAGGCGGAGGATGGAACTGCACAGGCGCCGGAGCCGGCTCCGTTTCAGCAACACCTGCGACTTCTGGTTCGACGTCTCCGGCGTGCGCGGCATTCCCGATGATGCCGACATGTACATGCTGGTCAGCCAGGGAAATTTCTCGCATGGCGAATAAGAACACCCGGGAACTGCCGCTTACCTGCGAGTACGAGCTCATCCCGACCGGCATTCGCGACAGTAATTGTCGTGGCAGGGCGGATGATGTTCCCAGTCGCTGATACCGATGCAGCTCAACAAGGAGAAACGTGATGGCGAAGTTCGAAGTGAAGATGGGCCGCCCCGGCGGCGGCAGCGGAACGTTCGTGGTGGTGGTCAATGCCGGCACGCCGGACCAGGCCCGGCGTTCGGCCGAAGCGCAGAACCCTGGGTACAAGGCGCAGGCGGTGAGGCAGCTTCCCTATGGGAGCTGAGGCGAAGGAAGCGGCGGCCGGACGCCCGGTCGCCGCGTCACCGCTGGATCGGGATCCGCGGAGGTTTCCGTTCGGCGTCTTGCTGGTCGCGCCTGGCATCTTCGAATCAGTCAGCGGCTTTTCCTGGTTCGCATCCCAGGCAGATGCCGTGGAGTACCTGCGCACCGGCGTCTGGCCCGACATCGACCTGGACGAAGAACGCGAACAGGCCTGCATGCAGGTGTTCGCCACGGTGCTCTCCGGGCGCGAGTCCCTGTCTGAAGACGTGCTTGCCGAGCTCGGCCAGGGGCAGGAAGAGCTGATCGTGGCGTGGGCCGGCACTTTCCAGGAGATTGTGGATGGTACGGACAGTGACGCGCTTGCCCTGCTGAGCGGGACCGCGGAGCAGGTTGGAATGCCGGAGCTGCTGGATTCGGCCGATGGGCTGCTCGGCCTGATGGCCGAATACCGCTGGCAGTTCACCGGCGGGAAGGCCGGCATCCGTGCCATCCACGACAGCCGGTCGGAAGAGGAGCGGACACGGCTTTTGGCGGATCTGCAGACGGCAAGTCGGGGCTGAGCCGGGCATGCGCATGGTCACCCCCACGCTGATCCGGCAGATCCGCAGCCAGTTCGCCCTGGATTGGCACGGCACCCACGGCGCCTCGCACTGGGCGCGCGTCCATGCGCACGGCCAGGCCATTGGCGCCGCCGTGGGTGCCGACCTGCGGGTGTGCGAATTGTTCGCTTTCCTGCACGATGCCCGTCGCCTGGACGACGACATGGACCCCGGGCACGGACTGCGGGCGGCCGACTACGCCACCTGGCTGCGCCGCAAGGGCCATTTCGAACTCGAAGACACGGCCTTCGCGCTGCTGCGAACGGCCTGCATCGGACACAGCGATGGCCACGTCGAAGCCGATGTCACCGTGCAGGCCTGCTGGGATTCTGATCGGCTGGACCTGGGGCGCGTCGGGATCACTCCGGTGGCGCGTTACCTGTGCACCGAAGCGGCCCGGAACCCGGCCCGGATTGCCGCAGCAGTGGCCTGGTCCGGGAAGTGGCTCGCGACGAGGGGCTGACGTACGGACCCCAGCCTCACAGATGGACGAATCGAGCGCGTCCGGGCAGGACGACCACCAAGGCGGTCACGAGATGCCGGGGTCACTTTGATGCTTGGAGCCGCTGTCACGCCGCATGGTTTGGGCACGGAACCGGGCACGAACCGGGCACAGGCGGTTTTTGGGTAACCGGTGGCATGAGCTGGACGAGCTCTTGATGGGTGGCCCCAGCTTTCCCCGTGCCCGGTATTTGGGCACAAAAAAGCCCGCGTCGATGGCGGGGCTGTGTGCTGTAAGTTGCTGATTTTGCGGTGAATTCTGGTGGCTATGGGTGGACTCGAACCACCGACCCATTATGAGAGCGTGAGCGTTGAGATACGCTAATCTGCTTCAAACTGCGACCACCCGGGGATCATATTCCTCCGTAAAGTCGGCGGTTCTGCCATAACTACTTGTTTTTCATTGTCTTTTCTCTGTGTCGCTGAACTTACGCACCAGGCCGCCGCTTCTTTAGGAAAACCCTCACCTAGGGCGATTTAAGTACACCAAGGTGGAAGATTGTTGTCACGCACACTGGAACACGTTTGACCCTAGCACTACGATGCTGCAATGGCCGTAGCAGCGCGAACCGACTCGGATCCACATTCCACCGCCACCCTTGAGCGCTTGGACAACGTGCCGCTGGAGCCGGGTGTTCACCTGGCTGCCGAGAGGGCTCTCCACGCGCTGACTCAGGATCTTCTGCCGTCAGACATGGCGATTCTGCGAGCGTTGAGAGGGTGTCTTTCCCCGACCGTCCCCTCAGCCGCTCGAAGCGGCCGCACACTGATGATGTCACCGTCTGCTACGCAGGCGTTGCCGGTGACGGCCGCGCTGCTAGCTTGGGACCGTGAGAGGCCAGGCGCTGCCCTGACATGCCTCACAGCAGTGCTCGTCAACGCGGCTCTTGGCCCCGAGGGCAATGACGTAGTTCAGCGCAGGCGGGTGGCAGACCTCGCTCGAACCGTCAGGAACGCACTAGAGAAGCGGAACGCTCCCCTGCGGGTCCTCATCTCGGGCGCCAGGACCATTCCGGCGCTTCTGACCTCCATAGATAAGGACGTCGAGGATGGGAGCAAGATCCATATATCGTTCAACCAGCTTTGGACGAGCTGGCTTCGAGGCTCCATCTCGCGATGGATCATGGAAGAGCCGAAGCGGCTCCGCGAGGCACTCGGCACCCCACACCTCCTGACCCCGGATCTGGACGCCCCAGAGCTGCCCCTGTGGGGAGAACCAGCGTCAGGTGATGACCAGGTCGAGCTCGCTGCAACGGAAGTCTCGGGGCCTGAATTTGAGGGGTTGGGACTTAGGTCAACCCACATATTGGCGACAGCTCACCATCTCTTGCGGAGATCGGGCGAGTCGCCACTACCACTGCATCCCGACCAGCTTGTTCCGGAACAGGTCGTTCAGAAGGTGGCTCGTCGAGCGCTTGAGGCGGGGCGCGATGCGTTGGAACGAGGGGACTTGGCTCGCGCTGAACGGTGCTTCGCACTGGCGCTGCTGATTGCGACCGGTCTCCGGGAAATTGATCTGGCTGGGTTGCGCTGGGGGGCACTGGATTGCAGCACCGATGCTGTGCTGCTGGCCGATGCATCCGCCTTGTCCCTGCGGATCAGGCGGCCGCCCAACGGAGTCGTGCCGCCACCGACCTTGCAGCCACTTCTCAAGGAGTCACTGGAGCGGCTTTACTGGCCCGTTCCCACCTCCGTTCATGAGGGTCTGCGGCGCTTGCATGGTGCTGCCGGGCCTACCGCGGGTGGGCCCGTACTCCCCTTCGCGGAACGGGGTGAGTACCGGTTGCGGAGCGTTGTGGCCGAGCTGATGCCTGAGCTGCAGCTCGGTGCAGGCCCCTTCCGTCTGGTCCTTGCGGCTGCGATCACCGATCGCTTCGGGCCGGACATCGCGCAGCTCGCTTTGCGCGACTCGTTCTCCACCTCTCTTGGTCCCGCGTATTACGGGGCGGTGCCAGAAGCAGTGATCGCCAAACTGGCGTCGGGCCTTCTGGAGCGATGGTTCGGTGAGCAAGTACCGTTGCCACCCTCTCGGGACGGGTACGTTGGCTCTCGCCTGGTCTTAAACGATGCAGCAGCGCGCAATTGGCCAGCGCAGCTTCGACGTGCAGTGTTCGCAGCCGCACGGATGAAGGATCGCTGGAGACCACTCCTCGTAGCCGAGCGGAACCTGTTGGCAGGGGCCCTGTGCGCGGCGACCGGTGTTCGTCCTGGTAGGTGCCTGGGCCGACTTATGCTCGACTCTGTCGTGCCTGAGTACGGACTGGTGATCCTCGAGGACAAGCTCGTCGATGTGCTGCGCCGTACCCGTGTAGCTGCCACTGGGCGGCGTTGGACGACTCAGCTTCGGAACTATCTGGGTCGGCTGTTGGAACTGGCGGAACACCAAGACAGCTGGGTCTCCGCGTGGGCGTCTGCCGTACTCAGAAGCGAATCGCCCTTACTGTCGCTCCCTGTTGAGGGAGGCTATGAACCTCTGGACATGAGGGCGGTGTTGGAGACGATGCCCGGCCCTTTGGGCGAGGTGGCCAACCACTATCGCCACAGGCTCAGCCAACGACTCCTCGAGATGGGGGTCGATTGGGAGCTGCGACATGCACAACTCGGGTGGGTCGTTACTCCATCCTACGCGTTGTCGGACTCGTCTCCCCTGTCGGCCGAGGCATTCGGAACCCGGCTGGCAGACATCATCGACGAGTTGCTCGTCGCTGACGGGTGGTACACCCGCCGCCAGAGAATTACACCATGGTCTTGGCGCGGGATTCCGCATCCTCGGTTTTCTGGAAGGCGAGCATCGTTTGTTCGCCCAGCTTCTGTATG
>ERZ1032895.65-NODE-65-length-30276-cov-12.975183_pt1 | contig 30276 bp, 24 predicted proteins | sample MGYA00516687_ERZ1032895 | MGnify/ENA primary metagenome ERZ1032895 (study PRJEB33719, sample SAMN04261600) | wastewater metagenome | biome: rural village; feature: latrine urine exit; material: soil | place: El Salvador | collected 2013-01-14 ... | reverse complement strand
GCTCCTCGTTATCGGGGGAGTCGCCCGGGGCCAGGTCGGCCAACTCACGCTCGGCGGCCTGGCGCAGCAGCCGCGCCACCGGCGCCTCGCCCTCGCCGCTCTCGTCGCCACCGAGGGCACGGATCAGCTCGGCGATTTCGCCGGAGGCGGTGGTCAAATCGCCCAGGAAGCGCTCGATATAGCCAATCACCCGCTCCTTGTAGAGCAGGAAGGCATCGGCATCGCTGCCCTGCCCCTCCAGGGTGCGGTTCAGCCCGGTCATGAAGGCTCGGGCATTCTCGGCCAGGTCGGCGAAGACGCTGGCCAGGTCGCGCAGCAGCAGCTGGCTCTCGGTGGCCGAAGGCGACTCGCTCTGGGCCAGGGTCAGCAGGGCACGCAGGCGGGTGCGAATATCCTCCAGCGCCACGCTCTGCAGGGCGCCGCGCCGTCCCAGCTCCTGCTCGAAGGTAGCCAGGGCGGTCTCCACCGCCTCGCCCCGGCGGGTGATCTGATAGACGTAGAGCGCGCGGTAGTAGTCTTCGACGCTGGTCACCCGGGCGTTGTCGCGCTCGGCGTCCAGGTTGCCCCAGGCGACCAGCTGGGTCAGCGCCGCCTGCACGCTGGCAAGCTCCGCCTCGCCCACCTGCTGCTGCACATCCTCCGGGCGTAGATGCACCAGGAAGTGCGACTTCGCCTCTACGAAGGCGCGCATCACCCCTCGATAGAGGTCGGCCTTCTCGGCGGTGACATAGCTGAAAGGGGTGTAATCCAAGAGATCTCCGACTCACTCGGTGGATGGCAGCGCCTGCTCGAGCAAGGAAAGCTTGCGCGGCATCAGACTCACCTCCAGGCCCAGAGGCCGGAAGGCACGGTTCTTCACCTCCAGGGTGACGTTGCCCTTGTCGCCTTCCAGATCCGACAGGGTCCGCCGGCTGATACCGACCAGAGTAGCGTAGCGGGTCTGGGACAGGCCCAGCACGTCGCGGCGCAGGGCGCGCAGCAGTTGCCCATCGGTAAGCTCGCCGGCATAGAGACGCTTCAGCAGGGCCACCAGCGCCGCTTCGCGGTCTTCAGGATAGCGAGATTTCACAATAGCCCCCAGCGCTTGAGCCGAGTGTCCAGGGTGCGCAAGCCTACCGCCGGCATTTCCAGGATGCGAGCGGGCACCCCTCGCGCGGCAAGGCGCTCATCCAGTCCCTCAAGATCTGCCGCAAGCCGCTGAAGGGCCTCCATCAACCGCTCGGGATCGACAAGATCCGACAGGGAATCTGCGATGGCACGCCAATCATACTCTCCGCCGACTTCCAGCGGCGGGCCCCACTGGGTGGTTCGCGTCACCCCCTCGGGGTCGGCCCGCATGGGGGCAAAGTCGTAGACCGGTGACAGCTCGATGCCCTCGGGACGTTTGAGCAGGGCCGTGTTGCGGCCGTGGTTGTCGGAGTTGCCGAAGGCAATATTGAGCAGATCGCGCCGCACCCACTCGATAACAAAACCCTGGGTATCGAAGATCTCGCCCAGTTCGCGAACACGGTGCTGTGCCTGCAGCAGGCCCACCAGCCGGCGCAGGGTCTCAGCATGGCGGAGAAAGCTGCCCGGCGCCGCCCCCACCAGGGAGTAGATCGACTCCAGGCCATAGCGATCCCAGACCTCATCGCGGTAGCGCATATCGAAGCGCGGCAGCCAGAGCGAGGGATAGCGCTCGCCCTCGATCAGGCACATGGTCTCTGTCTCGATGGTATCGATGCCCAGCGCGGCCAGCTCCCGGTAGTAGTGATACTCGGTGCGCAGGATATCGCAGTCGTCGGCAGAGCGGCGGCCGCGGGGAAACTTGACCAGCATCGGCAGATCCGGGCAATGGGGCTCTTCCTGCCAGGTATCGATCCAGACTTGCTCATCCTGGGCGAGCCGGAGCAGCAGCTTCGGTGCCTCCCCGCCGGCACCGGTCGCACCGCCGCTGGCCGCCCCCATCTGCTGGGCATACTCCAGGAAGTCCACATCGCGCTCCACCACGCTGCGCATCGGAAAGCGTCGCTCTCCCAGACTACCCCTGAGGCTGTCATCGGGCACCGCCTCCTTGATACGCAGATTGCCCACCGGCGCAATGGTGCCGCGGGCCAGCAGCTCCGCGTCCTGGCGCCCCTCCGGCAGATCGTGAATGCCGAGGTAGTCCACCCAGAAGCGGCGACTGGCGCCCGCCGGCATGATGTCTTCCAGGAAGCCGAACCAGCGCGGAGACTCGTGGGTGAGCATCAGCTCAACGGGCAGCAGTAGGCTGCAGGCGTGCAGATCGTCATGGAACATCCATTCGACGGCATGATCGGTCTTGTAGCGCAGCCGGGACGTGCCGCGCGTCCCCCGGTCTGGATCCGGCAAGGAGACCTCGGCGGCATCATGCCAGGCCCGGTCAACATGAATCTGCACCGTCAGTTTCAAGGGTCACCCATGGGCATTAAAGTGCTCAAATAATCACACTCCTGCAATATATGAGCAACATAGCGCACAAAGACAGCTTCTGGAGAACTTTCTGAGCAGTATGACGCACGACTCGCCCGGCGCTATCCTCTGCCAATCTGCCCCTAAAGGTGCCTGCTTTTTATCCTGATCAGGTAGAACATGACGCCCGCCTCCTTGCGGCGGACCAGGCGTCAGAGTGGCGCTTGGGCGGGGGCGCTTCAGCTCTCAGGCTTTTCGAACACCCAGCTGGTGCCTTCGCGGGAATCCTTGAGCACGATGCCCAGGGCAGCCAGCTCGTCGCGTATGCCATCGGCCCGGGCGAAATCCCTGGCTTTCTTGGCCGCGGCTCGCTCAACGATCCTGGCCTGAATCTCGTCTTCTGACAGCGGCAGCTCAAAGGCACCGGCCTTGAGGAAGTCGCCGGGCTCCTGCTGGAGCAGACCCAGCACCTCACCCAGGCGCCTGAGTTCGGCAGCCATCGCCGGTGCTTCGCTGGGCGATTCCTTCTTGGCCCGGTTCAGCTCGCGGGCCAGGTCGAAGAGTGCCGACAGCGCCTCCCGGGTGTTGAAGTCGTCATCCATGGCCGCATGAAAGCGTTCGCGATAGCCGGCGTTCCCGTCACCATCGCTGGCTTCGCCCGCGTCGCTCGCCGGCAGATCCACGCCGTCCAGGGCGCTGTAGAATCGCTCCAGCGACTTGCGCGCGCCTTCCAGCGACTCCGCGGCGTAGTTGATCGGGCTGCGATAGTGGCTCGACACCAGCAAATAGCGCACCACCTCGGGGTCGTGATGTTCCAGCACCTCGCGGATGGTAAAGAAATTGCCCAGCGACTTGGACATCTTCTCCTGATCCACGCGCACCGCGCCAGCGTGCATCCAGGTGTTGACGAACGGCTTGTCGTTGGCCGCCTCGCTCTGGGCGATCTCGTTTTCGTGGTGTGGGAAGGTCAGATCCGGCCCGCCGCCGTGGATGTCGAAAGTCTCGCCCAGGCAGCGCTTGGACATGGCCGAGCACTCAATGTGCCAGCCGGGGCGCCCCTCGCCCCAGGGTGACGGCCAGCTGGCCTCGCCAGGCTTGGCCGCCTTCCACAGCACGAAGTCCAGCGGGTCTTCCTTGTGTTCGCCGACCTCGATGCGCGCCCCGGCACGCATCTCGTCCGGGTCGCGATTGTTGAGCTTGCCGTAGTCTTCGAACTTGCGCACCCGATAGTAGACGTCACCGTTGTTCGCCGCATAGGCAAACTCCTTGGCGATCAGCGTCTCGATCATGGTGATGATCTCGGCCACGTGTTGGGTCGCACGCGGCTCCTGGTCCGGCGGCAGCACGCCCAGACGCGCCTCATCCTCGTGCATCGCCTCGATCATGCGCCCGGTCAGCGACTCGATGGACTCGCCGTTTTCCTCGGCCCGCTTGAGAATCTTGTCATCGATATCGGTGATATTGCGCACGTAGGTGACATCGAAACCGCGATGCCGCAAGTAACGCGTGATGACATCGAAGGCCACCATCACCCGGGCATGGCCCAGGTGGCAGTAGTCATAGACGGTCATCCCGCAGACATACATGCGCACCTTGCCGGGCTCCAGCGGCGCGAACGGCTCCTTGCGCCGCGTCATCGTGTTGTAGATCTGCATGCTCAACCCTTTTTCTGAATCTTCGCCCAGCTGTCCCTGAGCCCCACGGTGCGATTGAACACCAGCTTGCCATCGGTGCAGGCGTGGCGATCGGCACAGAAATAGCCCACACGCTCGAACTGATAGCGGCTTTCGGGCGTCGCCTCGGCCAGGCTCGGCTCGGCCATGCCCTGCACGACCACCAGCGATTCGGGATTCAAGTGGTCGAAGAAGTCGGCATCTTTGTCGCGATCGGGCTCCTCGACGGTAAACAGGTTGTCATAGAGCCGCACCTCCACCGGCACTGCCCGAGTGGCGCTGACCCAGTGAATCACGCCCTTGACCCTGCGACCCTCGGGATTCTTGCCCAGGGTGTCGAAGTCCACCGAGCAGCGCAGCTCGGTAATCTCGCCGCTGTCGTCCTTCACTACCTCGTCGCAGCGGATCACGTAGGAATTGCGCAGGCGCACCTCCTTGCCCGGGGCCAGGCGGAAGAACTTCTTCGGTGCCTCTTCCATGAAGTCGTCACGGTCGATGTACAGCTCGCGGCCAAACGGAATCCGGCGAACCCCCATGTCCTCACGAGCCGGATGGCCGGGCACCTCGTAGACTTCTTCGTGATCCTCGGCGACGTTGGTCAACACCACCTTCACCGGGTTGAGCACGCACATCGCCCGCGGCGCGTTGTCCTCGAGGTCCGCGCGGATGGCATGGGTCAGCATGGCGATATCCACCACGCCGCTATCGGCCCGGGTCACCCCGATCATCTCGCAGAACTTGCGAATCGCCGCCGGCGTATAGCCGCGGCGGCGCAGCCCGGAGATGGTCGGCATGCGTGGGTCGTCCCAGCCATCGACGATGTTATCGTCCACCAGCAGCTTGAGCTTGCGTTTGGAAGTCAGAGTGTAGCCCAGCTTGAGCCGGGCAAACTCGATCTGACGCGGCCGGGCCGGCACCGGCAGATGTTCCAGGAACCATTCGTAGAGCGGCCGGTGATCCTCGAACTCCAGGGTGCAGATCGAGTGGGTGATGCCCTCGATGGCATCCGACTGCCCGTGGGCAAAGTCGTAGGACGGATAGATCTTCCAGGTATTACCGGTCTGGTGGTGCTCGGCATGACGAATTCGATAGAGAATCGGGTCGCGCAAATTGATATTCGGCGAGGTCATGTCGATCTTGGCGCGCAGCACCTTCTGGCCTTCCGCCACCTCGCCGGCACGCATCCGCTCCAGCAGTTCGAGATTCTCTTCCACGCCGCGCTCGCGATACGGGCTCGCACGACCCGGCTCGGTCAAGGTGCCGCGGTAGTCGCGAATCTCATCGGCGGACAGGTCGTCCACGTAGGCGTTGCCTTCGCGAACCAGGTGCTGCGCCCACTCGTAGAGCTGGCCAAAGTAGTCCGAGGCGTAACGCACTTCACCGACCCATTGAAAACCGAGCCAGCGCACGTCCTCCTTGATCGCATCGATGTAGGCCTGCTCTTCCTTGGCCGGGTTGGTATCGTCGAAGCGCAGGTGACAGTCGCCACCGAACTGCTCGGCAAGCCCGAAGTTCAGACAGATCGACTTGGCATGGCCAACGTGCAGAAAGCCATTGGGCTCCGGAGGGAAGCGCGTCACGATCTTGCCCTGTCGGCCGGCCTCGAGCTCATCGCGGATCTGATTGCGAATGAAATTCGGTGCGCTGGTGGTCTCGCTGGTCATGTTGATTGAGCAACCTCTGATTGAACGCAGGCCAGTCGAGCGCGACCACCCTTCACGCAACGGGTTCGCGCATCGACGCAAAGCGGCTATTATAGCGCCTCGAGACCTATCGATGCCACGCCGGCTCAGCGGTACTCAAGCAGCACACTCAAGGCGTGGCCCACACCACAACGGGAAGTCCACATGATCGTTCTGCAGACTAATTTCGGCGACATCACCATCGCCCTGAATCACGACAAGGCCCCCAAGACCGCCGCCAATTTCGAGCAGTATGTGCGTGACGGCTTCTATGATGGCACCCTCTTTCACCGCGTGATCGACGGCTTCATGGTTCAGGGTGGCGGTTTCGACGAGAACTTCAATCAAAAGCAGACTCGCGCACCGATCGAAAACGAAGCCGACAACGGTTTGCTCAACACCACCGGCACTCTGGCCATGGCACGCACCCAGGACCCGCACTCCGCCACCGCTCAGTTCTTCATCAACGTGGCCGACAACGACTTCCTCAACCATCGCGGCAAGAACCTGCAGGGCTGGGGCTACTGCGTATTCGCCGAAGTAGTCGAGGGCATGGACGTGGTCAACCGCATCAAGGGCGTGCCCACCGGCCGCCGCGGCATGCACGCCGACGTGCCGGCCGAAGATGTGCTCATCCAGCGCGCCTACTTCAAGGATGGCGATAAGGACGTCGCAGAGGGCTGATCGCCCGGCGCGATATGACACGACGTGACATACCCAGGGCGATGCACTCCTGCACGAGTGTGTCGCCTTTACTTTCATCCGCAGTCGACGAGCCCTGCCATGTCTACCCTGCTGATCTCCGATCTGCACCTGCACCCCGGCGCGCCGGCCATCACCGAAGGTTTTCTCCACTGGCTGGATAATCGCGCCCGTGGCGCCGAGGCCATCTATGTCCTCGGCGACTTCTTCGAAGCCTGGATCGGCGACGATCTGATCTCCCTGGGCGGCGCCGACCCCAGCGGCTACGCTGCCCTCGCCGAACGCATTGCCGAGGCGCTCAGGGCACGCGCCGCTGCCGGCACCGCCATCTACCTGATGCACGGCAACCGCGATTTCCTGCTCGGTGAAGACTTCGCGCGCCAGGCCGGCGCGACGCTGCTTGCCGACCCCAGCGTGGTCGAATGGAACAACCAGCGCGTGCTGCTGATGCACGGCGACAGCCTGTGCACCCGGGATGAGGCCTACATAGCCTTTCGTGCCCAGGCCCGCGATCCACGCTGGCAGGCCCGGATTCTGGCCATGCCGATTCCCGAGCGCCTGGCGCTGGCCCGCCAGCTGCGCGACCAGTCCGGTGAGGCCAACAGCAACAAGGCCGAAGACATCATGGACGTCACCCCCCAGGCAGTGGTCGATGTCATGGCGGCGCATGGCGTGACCACCCTGATTCACGGCCACACCCACCGACCGGCCGTGCATGAGCTTGAGGTGGAAGGCCAGCCCGCCAAGCGACTGGTGCTGGGCGACTGGCAGCCCGGCAAGGGCTGGGAAATCGAGATCGATGCGGATCAGCCGCCGGTGCTGCGGGAGTTTGCGCTGAGCTAGCGTTTTTTAGCGGGACTCAAGTATGCCGGAGCGCTCGATGATCCGCGCCACCGCCGTCTCCTGGCGGTAGGCCATGATATGGGCGCCGCTGACTTCGGGCATCTCGCGCACCTCCTGCAGCAGCTCACAGCACAGCCGCTGCCCTTCGGCGCGCTGATCGCGCGCTCCCTCCAGGCGCCGGATCACCGTATCGGAAATCCTCACCCCCGGCACATGCTCGCGCATCCAGCGAGCGGCCCGGGCAGACGCCAGCGGGCCAAGCCCGACCAGCACGAAAGCGCGATCCGGGCCCTCCAGCACGCCAAGATCCGCCACCCGCGACATGAAACTGCGCAGCTGCGGCATATCAAAGCAGTATTGGGTTTGAATGAAGCGCGCTCCGGCTGCCACCTTCTTGGCCAGGCGCTGGGCGCGAAACGCCTGGGGCTCGACAAAGGGGTTCTCGACGGCGCCGAGAAACAGCCGTGGCGGCACGCTAATTTTTCGGCCGCTCTGGAAGCGTGACTCATCGCGCAGCCGTCGCGCCATGGCGAGCAGCGACAGCGAGTCCAGATCGAACACCGGCTTGGCCTGGGGATGGTCCCCGGCCTGAACGCCATCGCCGGTCAGACACAGCAGATTGTTGATTCCCAGCGCCGCGGCGCCAAGGATATCACCCTGCATGGCGATACGGTTTCGGTCCCGACAGGTCATCTGCAGGATACTGTCGTAGCCGGCGCGGCTCAGCAGCGCACACACCGCCATGCTGGACAGATGGCAGTTGGCCCCGGCGCCGTCGGTGGCGTTAATGGCATCCACCCGGTCGCCAAACACCTCGGCCCGGCGATAGACCTCGGCCGGGTCGGCAGAGTCCGGCGGGTCAAGTTCGGTGGTCACGGCGAAGTGGCCGGCCCTGAGCACCCGCTCCAGACGACCACAGCTCATGAGGTTTCGCCGGAAGACCGAACCGCCGCCTGATGCTCACCGCGAATCACCTTCATCCACGACGAGCTGCCACGCTCCCGGGCATCCACCGGCAGCTGAACCACGCTGATCTGATCGCCATGTTTCATGCGACGGCTACCCTCCCAGGCCTCGACCCAGACGCAGCGCATCGCGGGTTTGACCTCGCAGCCGCCATCCTCACGCACCCCGCCGCAGGGGCCGTTGCGCAGCTGCTTGGGACAGTTCATCGGGCATGCCATTCCCGTCGAACTGAGCACGCAGGTGCCGCACATCTGACAGTCGAACAGAAACCCCTTGACTGCCCGTTCCATCGCCGTCACCGGCCTTTCCAGGCGATGCTCACCCAGCCTTGCGGCCACCGGGCCGAGCCGCACAAGCCATGGCTCCACGGCGAGATAGAGTCGCTCGAAGGCTCGCGAGTGGCGCACTACCCACCGCCTGACTGCATACATGACAAAGCTCTCCAGACGGGGCGCCTGCCGGCGCCGGTCGCGCAGCGGAGCTGCCCTCCTACAGAAAACGATGGCGCAGCTCAGGTTTTGTAGGAGGCCAATTCATTGGGCGATGGAGGCCGCGAGGCCTCCACCCCAAGGCGCCTGGCGGCGCCTATCGTTAGCGCTGTTATCAGCGACGCTCGATCTTGGCCTGCTCGTGCAGGTATTGCACCAGACCATCCAGGACGGCGCTGGCGCGGACCTGCTCGGCCAGGCGCGCAACGAAAGCCTCGGTTTCGGGGTCTGCCTCCCCTTCACTCACGCTATCCAGGGCAATCAGCACCACCTCACCCTCGGCGGTGACCTGATCAAACACCGGCTTTCCTTCCTCCGGGTGCGGCAGACGGAATACCTTGTCCACCACCGCGCCGGGCAGTCGAACGCTCTGCTGACGCGTCACGCTGACTTCCGGCCAGTCGGCTGCCTGCTCATCACCCTCGCGCAGATCAGCAAGTATCTGGTCACCGCGAGCTGACAACGCCTCAAGCGTCTTCTGGGTAGTGACAGCCGCCATCACCTCGTCACGCACCTCATCCAGCGGCAGCGTGGTCGCCTCACGGTGTTCGCGAACTCGCAGAACCATGCGGCGATCCTTGTCCAGCTCGATCACTTCGCTGTTGAAGCCTTCGGTCAGCACATCGGGCGAGAAGGCCTGCTGCTGAACGCCCGGCTCGACAAAGATGCCCTCGGCCTGGTTGCGGCCAAGCCAATCGCTGGTCTGGCGCTCGAGCCCCAGGCTCTCGGCCACGCTGTCGAGATCATCGGCGGCGAAGCTCTCGTCGATCAGCTGCTGGACACGTACGTTGAAGTCATCCTCGACCTGGCTCAGCGCCAGACGCTCGGCGATGCGCTCACGGGCCTGCTCGAAGGGCTCGCGCTCAAGCTCGGTGACCTGAATGAGGTGCAGACCATTGTCAGTCTCGACAATGTCCGAGACCTGGCCCTCGTCAAGCGCGAAAGCTGCCTGCTCGAAGGCCTCATCAAAGAAGCCGCGGCTGATGACGCCGATGTCACCGCCATTGGCGCTGCTGGAAGCATCGTCGGAGACTTCGGCAGCCAGGTCGGCGAACGACTCGCCCTCAGCCAGGCGGGCTTTCACCTCATTCAGCTGCGCCACCGCGTCCTCGCGGCTGCGCTCATCGCCAAAGGTGAGCATGATGTGCGAGAGTCTGCGATCAGCGTTGCCGGCATCGGCCTGCCAGGCCTCGCGCAGCTCGGTCTCATCGATTTCTACCGCGTCGGCCATCTGCTGACGGTCGATGATCACATAGTCCAGCTTCACCTGCTCGGGACGCTGGTAATCATCGCGATGGGCCTGATAGTAGGCCTCGAGATCGGCGTCGCTAACTTCGACGGGCTGGTCGAGATCCTCGGCGGTCAGGCTGTGGTAGCGGAAGCTACGCACCTGACGCTGCAGCTCGAGAAGGCGCTGTTGCTCACTGTCCAGGCTGAAACCGCTGACCACCAGACCCTCTTCGAGCTGGCGCCGGGCCAGATCGGCACGCAGCTGCTGGCGGAAGGCGAGCGGCGTAAAGCCGGCGCTGGACAGGCGGTTGCGGAACTGATCGCTGGAGAAACGCCCCTGGGCGTCCTGGAATTCCGGCAGGTTGACGATCACCTGGTCGAGCTGATCATCCGAAAGGTAGAGCCCACCCTTCTTGATGTACTGGCTCACCAGACGGTCGCTGATCATGCTCTCCAGCAGCTCGGCCCGCACCTGACGTTCCTGCTCGGGAGCCACCTGGCCGCTGCGGATGGCGCGCTGCACACTGAGCTCCAGCTGTTGGCGAGTGATCGGCTCGCCGTTCACTGAAACGATCTCGTCGCCATCGCTTCCCAACAGGCCGACCAGCGACTCCACGCCGAACAGCGCCATGGTGACCACCACGGCACCAATGATGATCTTGACTAACCAGCTCTGGGAGCGGTCACGAATATCTTGCAGCATGCAGGCCCCTGCGTGTGAATTCTGTCTGGCACGCCCCGCTGCGTATCACTGATCCGCTCGCATGGTACATCTCGAGCGTTGCAGCAACCCCTCGAGGCGCCCTTTCATTAATACAAAAAGGCGCACCGTCGGGCGGTGCGCCTATTTAAGACCGCATCAACCAGACATTGTCTTAGTTGACAGCGTCCTTGAGCGCCTTGCCTGCCTTGAAGCTTGGCACCCTGGCGGCGCTGATCTGAATCGGCTCACCTGTCTGCGGATTACGGCCGGTACGCGCAGCACGGTCCTTGACAGTGAAGGTGCCAAAACCCACCAGCGAAACACTGTCACCCTTTTTCAGGCTGTCAGCCACGGCTTCGACCATGGCATCCAGAGCACGCGACGCAGCGGCTTTGGGAATATCAGCAGACGCAGCAATGGCTTCGATCAGCTCGGATTTGTTCACTCTACACCCCTTGACTTTTTCGGATTTCACTCATATATCGACGAAATTGATGAATAAACATCGCGATCATGATCTGGCACTAATTTATAGCAACGTGGCAAATTCCCTGTCAAGAAACATCAGCTGCAAAGCCACGTCATGCCTATTTTTACCACCCGACATTACATCAAAAATATCATCAGTGTGTACTGATCATCGTATGAGACGACGCAGCGTCTTCCGCTCGCTTGTCTTCACTGCTAGCAGCCGCTTTCTTGGCCAGGGCCACCTCCAGCACCTCATCAATCCAGCGAACCGGGATAATTTCCAGTGCATCCTTGATGTTATCAGGCACTTCCTTGAGGTCGCGACGGTTTTCCTCCGGAATGAGCACCGTCTTTATACCACCCCGCCTGGCGGCCAGCAATTTCTCCTTGAGCCCGCCGATCGGCATCACCTCGCCGCGCAGATTGACCTCGCCGGTCATTGCCACATCACAGCGTATCGGACGCGCCGTATAGGCGGACACCATGGCCGTGACCATGGCGATGCCCGCACTGGGGCCGTCCTTGGGCGTGGCGCCCTCGGGGACGTGAATGTGCAGATCCTCTTTTTCGAAGCGCTCGGGATCGATGCCCAGGGCGGCAACGCGGGCGCGCACCACCGTCTGTGCCGCGCTCACCGACTCCTTCATGACATCGCCCAGCGAGCCGGTCTTGTTGATTCGTCCCTTGCCGGGTGTCACCACCGACTCGATGTTGAGCAGCTCACCGCCGACAGAGGTCCAGGCAAGCCCGGTCACACGGCCCACCTGGTCTTCCTGATCGGCCAGCCCGTAGCTGTAGCGACGCACACCGGCATACGCCTCGATATCATCGGCGGATAGCACCGCCGGCGCCTGAGCGCCCTCCTTGCCCTCTTTCTCGAGGCGCTCACGCAGCACCTTGCGACACACCTTGGCAATCTGGCGCTCCAGCTCGCGCACCCCGGCCTCACGGCTGTAGTAGCGTATCAGCTCCAGCACGGCGTCATCGGCAAGTTCCAGCTCGCCCTCCTTGAGTCCGTTGGCCTTGAGCTGCTTGGGCACCAGGTAGCGCTTAGCGATGGCCAGCTTTTCGTCTTCGGTATAGCCCGGCAAACGTATCACTTCCATGCGGTCGAGCAGCGGCCCGGGGATATTCATCGAGTTGGCGGTACAGATGAACATCGTCTCGGACAGGTCGTAATCCAGTTCCAGGTAATGGTCGCTGAAGGTGTCATTCTGTTCCGGGTCGAGCACCTCGAGCAGCGCCGAGGCGGGGTCGCCGCGATGGTCCATGCCGATCTTGTCGACCTCATCGAGCAGAAACAGCGGGTTCTTGACCCCCGCCTTGCTCATGCGCTGAATCATCTTGCCCGGTAAGGAGCCGATGTAGGTGCGGCGGTGGCCGCGAATCTCGGATTCATCGCGCACGCCGCCCAGTGCCAGGCGCACATACTTGCGATTGGTCGCGCGGGCAATTGACTGACCCAACGAGGTCTTGCCAACCCCCGGCGGGCCAACCAGGCACAGCACCGGGCCCTTGAGCTTCTTGACCCGCTTCTGCACCGCCAGGTACTCGAGAATCCGCTCCTTGACCTCTTCCAAGCCATAGTGGTCCTCGTCCAGCACCTTTTGAGCATACGCCAGATCATGGCGTACCCGGCTGCGCTTCTTCCAGGGCACCGCCACCAGCCAGTCCAGGTAGGAGCGCACCACCGTGGCTTCGGCAGAGTTCGGCGACATCATCTTCAGCTTGGCCAACTCCTGAGTGGCCTTTTCCTTGGCCTCCTTGGGCATGCCGGCCTCTTCGATGGCCTGCTCGTACTTGTCGGCCTCGTTGGGCACGTTCTCGAGCTCGCCCATCTCCTTCTGGATGGCCTTCATCTGCTCGTTGAGATAGTACTCGCGCTGGGACTTCTCCATCTGCTCCTTGACCCGCGCGCGGATGCGCTTCTCGACCTGCAGCAGGTCGATCTCGGATTCGATCAGCGCCATCAGGTGCTCGATACGATCGCGCACCCGGTCCATCTCCAGCAGTTCCTGCTTGTCGTTGATCTTCAGCGACAGGTGCGCGCAGATGGTGTCCACCAGCCGGCTGGGGTCTTCGATCCCCGACAGCGAGTTGAGTACCTCGTTGGGCACCTTCTTGGACATCTTGACGTACTGCTCGAACTGGTTGAGCAGCACGCGCACCAGTGCATCCTGCTCGCGCTCGCTCAGCGGCTCGCTGTCACGCAGGCTCACCTCGGCGCGGCTGTAGTCGTCCTCGGCATTGATAATGGTTCGGATATCGGCCCGCGACTCACCTTCGATCAGCACCTTGACGGTGCCGTCGGGCAGCTTGAGCAGCTGCATGATCTCGGCCACGGTACCAATGGAAAAAAGGTCCTCGTTGTCCGGCTCGTCCTTGCTGGCCTCACGTTGCGCCACCAGCAGCACACGCTTGTCGGCTTCCATGGCGGCGTCCAGCGCCTGAATGGACTTCTCACGGCCAACGAACAGCGGAATGACCATTTGCGGATACACGACCACGTCCCGCAACGGCAAAAGGGGAAGACTCAGCGTCTTGTCATCGTTCTGCTGCATCGCAGACCTACCTCGAGCGAATCATTGAATTACTAAGGGTGTGGGGGCGACACGCCGACAATGCAAGCCGACCTTGACCTGCCGGTAACGAAAAGAGCCGCCGAAGCGGCCCTTTCACCAGGTGTGCTCCTGACAGGTCGATCTCTGGAATATCGACATCTGGGCACTGAGGGTATCGGCTCTGGTCACAGCAAGCCGCTCACTGGCAGGCCCCGGCAGGCTCTCGCCAGTCCGGGCCTGGCGATCAGCCACTGGTGCCGTCGCTCCGCGCGTCGTCATCCTGCTGGCTTTCTTGCTGGCTGTTCTGCTGGCTATAGATCAGTAGCGGCTCGCTTTCACCAGCAATCACCGAGGCATCGATAACCACCTTGCTGACGCCTTCCATGGAGGGAATCTCGTACATGGTATCAAGCAGCACACTTTCCATGATCGAGCGCAGGCCCCGAGCGCCGGTCTTGCGCGCCATAGCCTTGGTGGCAACGGCGCGCAGGGCGTCCTCGCGGAAATCGAGCTCCACTTCCTCCATCTCGAACAGTCGCGCGTACTGCTTGATCAGCGAGTTCTTGGGCTCGGTAAGAATCTGCACCAGTGCATCTTCGGTAAGCTCGGCCAGTGTCGCGATGACCGGCAGACGACCCACGAACTCGGGGATAAGGCCAAACTTGACCAGATCCTCAGGCTCGACCTCGGCCAGCAGCTCGCCCACGCCGCGGGTCTCGTCCTTGCTCTTGACCTCGGCACTAAAGCCGATGCCACCGGTCTCGGAACGGTCGCGAATGACCTTGTCGAGTCCGGCAAAGGCGCCGCCAACGATAAACAACATGTTGGTAGTATCGACCTGCAGGAACTCCTGCTGCGGGTGCTTGCGCCCGCCCTGAGGCGGTACCGACGCGGTAGTGCCCTCGATCAGCTTGAGCAGTGCCTGCTGCACGCCTTCACCCGAGACATCACGAGTGATCGATGGGTTGTCGGACTTGCGCGAGATCTTGTCGATCTCGTCGATGTAGATGATGCCGCGCTCGGCCCTTTCTACATCGTAATCGCACTTCTGCAGCAGCTTCTGAATGATGTTCTCGACATCCTCGCCCACATAGCCGGCCTCGGTCAGCGTCGTGGCATCGGCAATGGTGAAGGGCACATTGAGCAGCCGCGCCAGGGTCTCGGCCAGCAGCGTCTTGCCGCTGCCGGTCGGGCCGATCAGCAGGATATTGGACTTGCCGAGCTCCACCTCCTCCTTGTCGGCGTAGCGCAGCCGCTTGTAATGATTGTAGACCGCCACTGACAGCACCATCTTGGCGCGGTCCTGGCCGATCACATAGTCATCGAGCGTGTGCCGAATATCACGGGGGACAGGGAGGCGCTCCTCATCGCTCTCGGCGTCGGCATCGAGAACTTCCTCGCGAATAATGTCGTTGCACAGATCGACACACTCATCGCAGATATACACGGACGGACCGGCAATCAGCTTGCGTACTTCATTCTGGTTCTTGCCACAGAATGAGCAGTACAGCAGCTTGCCATCGTCGTCCTTGCCTTTGCCGTCGGCCATTTAGCGTACCTCTATTAACAGCGGCAGCCCGGAGGCCACCGGTCTATACGTCATCAAAGCGTGATGAATTCACGCTATCAGGATGTGGGCCGCTTATCCAGCACAGCATCAATCAGGCCATACTCTGCGGCCTGCTCGCCGTTCATGAAATTATCGCGGTCGGTATCCTTGGCAATAGTCTCAATATCCTGGCCGGTGTGGTGCGCCAGAATCTGGTTGAGACGATCGCGAATACCGAGAATCTCACGGGTGTGAATCTCGATATCCGAGGCCTGGCCCTGATAGCCACCCAGCGGTTGATGAATCATCATCCGCGAGTTGGGCAGGCAGTAGCGCTTGCCCTCTGCACCACCGGCCAGCAGCAGCGCACCCATGCTCGCCGCCTGTCCGATACATACCGTGGACACGTCAGGCTTGATGAACTGCATGGTATCGTAGATCGACATGCCCGCCGTCACCGCGCCGCCCGGCGAATTGATGTAAAAATGGATATCCTTGTCCGGGTTCTCGGACTCCAGATACAGCAGCTGGGCGACCAGCAGGTTGGCGGAATAATCCTCGACCGGACCCACCAGGAAAATCACCCGCTCCTTGAGCAGGCGCGAGTAGATGTCATAGGCCCTCTCGCCGCGGGCACTTTGCTCGACCACCATCGGCACCAGGCCGCCGGCGGACTGAATATCAAACGCGTTGCTCATCTGGGTGATGTCCTTGCTTCCGGTGAGTGGTAACGACGCGGGGTTGCATCCGGCGAACCGGATGCACCGCCGGCATCAGGCCTGGGCGTCGTCGCCCTCGGCCTCATCCTCGTCTTCCTCATCGTCGCTGGCCTGCTGCTGAACGGCAGCCAGCGCTTCCTGATAGGTCATGCTCACGTCTTTCACGGTCGCCTGCGCCAGCAGCGCATCGACCGCCTTCTCTTCGAGGACGGCAGACTTGACCTGAGTCTTCATCTGTTCGTTGGCCATGTAGTGCTCGACGACCTGCTCAGGCTCCTGATACTGCCTGGCCAGCTCCTCGACCTTGGCCCTGATCTCGTCGTCGCTGGCGTCCAGCTCCTGGGACTTGATCACCTCGGCCAGCAGCAGACCCACCTGCACACGGCTCTTGGCCTGTTCGGCAAACAACTCGTTGGGCAACTGGCTGACATCGAAGTCCTCGCCCAGGCCGAACTGCTGAGCCGCCTGACGCTTGAGGCCGTCGGTTTCCTGCTGGATCAGCGCCTGGGGCACAGGAATCTCGTTGGCCTTCTGCAGCGCCTCGAGCACCTGCTGCTTGACGCGATTGTCGATGGCCTGAGCCGCCTCGCGCTGCATGTTCTCGCTGATTTCTGTGCGGAACTTGTCCAGATCGCCGTCCTCGATGCCAAAATTCTTGACGAAGTCGGCATCGATCTCGGGCAGCGTCTTGCCCTTCACCGCATTGACCTTGACCTTGAAGGTCGCTTCCTGACCGGCCAGGTTCTCGGCCTGGTAGTCCTCGGGGAAGGTAACCTTGATTTCCTTGTCGTCGCCGACTTTGGCACCGATCAGCTGCTCTTCGAAGCCAGGGATGAAGCTGCCGGAACCGATCACCAGATCATGCCCCTCGGCGCTGCCGCCCTCGAAGGGCTCGTCGCCCAGGAAGCCCTGGAAGTCGATGTTGACCTGATCGCCATCTTCAGCGGCGCGCTCGACGACATCCCAATCGGCGCTCTGCTTGCGTAGGGTCTCGATCATCTCGTCAACATCGGCATCGCTGATCTCGACCACCGGACGCTCGACCTCGGTGCCCTCGATGGAAGCCAGCTCGATCTCGGGGTAAACCTCGAGGGTGGCGACAAACTCCAGATCCTTGCCAGCCTCGTTGACGCTGGCCTCGATCTGCGGGTAGCCCGCCGGATTCAGGTTCTGTTCGGTGATGGCACGCACATAGTGCTCACGCATCGCTTCGCCGACGACCTCGCTGCGCACTTCGGAGCCGTAACGCTTGCTGACAACGGACATGGGCACCTTGCCCTTGCGGAAGCCATCGATGCGCACGTTCCTGGCGGCATCCTTGAGACGGGCATTGACGGCCTCGTCGATCTCGGCGGCCGGTACCTGAACTTTGACACGGCGTTCAATCTGGGAGGTCGTATCGACGGAAACTTGCATGAAATGTCCTCTACCGACGGGGGTCGTGAATCATTTGACGTTTAAAGGAGGGGATTCTATGAATCCCGCGGGCCAGTGGCAAGCGCGGACCTGCACCAACTGCACAAGCAGATGCGGGCAACTCACCGGAAAATCAAGACGCAGCTCATGATTTCAGCGCAAAACATGAGGCCCATGGCGCGAATGGGGCGTTAACGAGCCAATGCATATATCCCGCCATTGGACGGGCATCATTCTGACAACAATTGATAACGGATGACGACAGACAAGGAGGGAATGACAAGAACCTGGCAAGACACACAAGAATGGGGTGGGTGATGGGGATCGAACCCACGACAACCGGAACCACAATCCGGGGCTCTACCACTGAGCTACACCCACCACGACAGCACTCATGCTGCTTGCCACTCCTGATCGACTACTGTCTCTCGATCAAGCACTTCGCTCGATATCCCCACTTTCGGTGCCGCCATGGCACGCCCAGCAGGACTCGAACCTGCAACCTACGGCTTAGAAGGCCGTTGCTCTATCCGGTTGAGCTATGGGCGCATATTACGCATGCGCAGAGCACACCACAAGAAAGAAGAGAAAAAACGCATTCTATTCATAAGCTTGTGGTCGGGGTGGAGGGATTCGAACCCCCGACATCCTGCTCCCAAAGCAGGCGCGCTACCAGACTGCGCTATACCCCGCCGGTGTCGTACGGTCCGTCTCCCGGCCGCGCCGGCGGCGAACCACCGGCACGGGACCGGGTATTGTCGGCGCCGCTGCCGCGGGTGTCAACGAAACCCCCGCCGTGGCCGGCAATCGCGGGACGGGCGTTCAGCGCATGCAGGGGCGTGTATCCTCCCCGGCAGTTCATTGCACAACTGAGGCCCCTATGCGCAGCGGAAACCCCGCCCTGAAGGAATCCACCTTCCTCGACCTTGGCACCGGCACGGTCGTCACCCGCCCCGGCGAGACGATGACGCTGGCCGGCGCCGCCAACAAGACCGGCATGCTGTTGCTGCTGGCCACGATCACCGCCGCCTGGGCCTGGAGCCAGGCGTTCACGCCGGCCGGCGAACTGGCGCCGGGCTTCGGCGTGTACCTGTGGGGCGGCCTGATCGGCGGCTTCGTCATCGCCATGGTCACCGTCTTCAAGAAGGAATGGGCGCCGGTCACCGCGCCGCTGTACGCGCTGGTGGAGGGGTTTTTCCTCGGCGCGATCTCGGCCATGTTCAACCACATGTACGAGGGCATCGTGATCCAGGCGGTGATGCTGACCTTCGGCACCCTGTTCGCGATGCTGTTCGCCTACCGCACCGGGCTGGTGAAGGTGACCGAGAAGTTCCGCCTCGGCGTGGTCGCGGCCACCGGCGGCATCATGCTGGTGTACCTGGCATCGATCGTGATGGGCTTCTTCGGCGTGCAGATACCGATGATCCACGAGTCCGGGATGATCGGGATCGGCTTCAGCCTGTTCGTGGTGGTGATCGCGGCGCTGAACCTGGTGCTCGACTTCGACCTGATCGAGACCGGCGTGGAGCAGGGCGCCCCGCGCTACATGGAGTGGTACGGCGCCTTCGCGCTGATGGTCACGCTGGTGTGGCTCTACATCGAGTTCCTGCGCTTGCTGGCCAAGCTGCAGTCGCGCGACTGACCCGTTCCGGTCGTGCCGGAAGGGCGCCTCCGGGCGCCCTTTTTCGTTGCCGTCCTAGGGGGCGGGCTTCTTCGGCCAGGCCATGAAGCCGATCGCCACGACCGCCAGGATCCAGCAGTAATAGACCTTGCCGGCCAGCGCCAGCGGCGAGACCGCGGCCAGCGAGGCGGCCAGCAGGATCTGGGCGCCGTAGGGCAGCACGCCCTGGATCACGCAGGCGAAGATGTCGAGGATGCTCGCCGCCCGCCGGGGCGTGATGCCGTGCTTGCCGGCGATGTCCTTGGCCACGCTGCCGCTGATCAGGATCGCCACCGTGTTGTTGGCGGTGAACACGTCGGTGGTGGCTGACAGCGCGGCGATGCTGAGCTCGCCCGTGCGCGGGCCGCGGTGCCCGCGGGCGATGCGCGAGATCGCCCCGGCCAGCCACTCCAGTCCGCCGCCAGCCTTCATCAGCGCGCTCAGGCCGCCGATCAGCAGCGACAGCAGCAGGATCTCGACCATGCCTTCAAAGCCCATCCAGATGTCGCCGACGTAGGACACGGCGTCGTAGCCTTCGCCGAAGACGATCCCGAACGCGCCCGCCATCGCCAGCCCGATCGCCAGCACCACCAGCACATTCATGCCGGCCAGCGCCAGCACCAGCACCACCAGGTAGGGCAGGGCCAGCCAGGCCGAGGCGCCGCCGTGGGATTCCACCGGTGCCGAATCGCCCAGGAACAGCAGCAGCGCCAGGGTCGCCAGCGCGGCGGGCAGCGCGATCTTGAAGTTCTCGCGGAACTTGTCGCGCATCTGCGCGCCCTGGGTGCGGGTAGCGGCGATCGTGGTATCGGAGATCACCGACAGGTTGTCGCCGAACATTGCCCCGCCGATCACCGCGCCCACCACCAGCGCGCGGTCCAGGCCCGCGGCGTCGGCCACGCCGAGCGCGATCGGTACCACCGCCGCGATCGTGCCCATCGAGGTGCCGATGGCGAGCGAGATCAGGCAGGCCAGCATGAGCAGGCCCGGCAGGATCAGCGCCGGCGGCAGCGCCCCCAGCCCGAGCGCTACCACCGCATCCACCGCGCCGACCGCGCTGGAGACGTAGGCGAAGGCGCCCGCCAGCAGGAAGATCAGGCACATCAGGACGATGTTGGGATCGCCCATGCCCTTGAGCAGTTCGACTTCCGCGTCCAGTCCGGCGCGGTGCGCGAGCCACGCCGCCAGCGCCAGCGCCGGCAGGATCGCCACCGGCGCCCGCAGCTGGTAGAAGCCCATCGGCTCGCCCTGGGCGGTGAAGTACAGGCCGGCGCCGAAGAACAGCGCCAGGAACAGCAGCAGCGGCGTCAGCGCCAGCGCGCTGGAGCGGGTGGTCATGGACAGGCGTTCCCCCGATACAGGACTGGCGATTGTGATCGGGATCGCCGCCCCCGTCACTTCCCGCCCCTGGAAGGTTGCATATGAAAAATGGGACGCTCTCGCGTCCCGTTTCGCCGTGCCCCCGGGAAGCCGGCCGTCAGAGCCGGCTGGCGATGGCCCGGGCGTAGCCCATGGTGTCGCCGCTGCCGCCGAGGTCGGCCGTCAGCGAATCCTTCGCCGCCAGGGTGGCGACGATGGCCTCGCGCAGGCGGGTGCCCTGGTCGGGCATGCCGATATGGTCGAGCATCTGCGCCGCGCCCAGGATCAGCGCGCCGGGGTTGGCCTTGCCCTGGCCGGCGATATCGGGAGCGGTGCCGTGCACGGCCTCGAAGATCGCGACCTCGTGGCCGATGTTGGCGCCCGGCGTCAGCCCGAGGCCGCCGATGAGCCCTGCGCACAGGTCGGAAATGATGTCGCCGAACAGGTTGGTGGTGACGATCACGTCGAACTGCTCCGGCCGCATCACCAGCTGCATGCAGGTGTTGTCGACGATCATCTCGTTGCACTCGATGTCCGGGTACTCGGCCGCGACCTCGCGCGCCACCTTCAGGAACAGGCCCGAAGTGGTCTTGAGGATGTTGGCCTTGTGCACCACGGTGACCTTCTTGCGGCCGGTGCGGCGGGCCAGCTCGAAGGCGTAGCGCACGATCCGGTCCGAGCCCTTGCGGGTCACCTTCTGGATCAGGGTGGCGGTCTCGCCGTCCTCGGTGATCTCCTGGCCCTCGCCGATGTAGGCGCCCTCGGTGTTCTCGCGCACCGTGACCAGGTCCACCTCGCCCGGGAAGCGGGCCAGGGTGTTGGGGTAGGAGCGCGCCGGGCGCACGTTGGCGTAGAGGTCGAAGTGGCGGCGCAGGGCGACGTTGATCGAGCTGAAGCCCTCGCCGACCGGGGTGGTCAGCGGGCTCTTGAGCGCGACCTTGTTGCGCTGGATCGACTCGAGCGTGGCCGCCGGCAGCAGTTCGCCGTGCTTTTCCATCGCCGCCAGGCCGGCGTCGGCGTCTTCGTAGCGAAGGCCGAGGTCCATGGCGTCGAGGACGTGGAGGGTGGCATCCATGATTTCCGGGCCGATGCCGTCGCCGCGGATGACCGTGATGGTCTGGGACATGTGGGGGAGTCCGTGCACAGGAGCACCGCGGCAAGCGCGGCGCGGGTCGAAGGGAGCCGCCAATTATGCCGGAACGGCGCCCCCGCTGCAGGCCCCCGGGCTTCGACCTTCGGTGGCCCCGGGGCGGGGCGGGAATGGCAAATGTGGCACCGCCACCGCGAATCCGCCACAATATCCCGTTCCGCTGGCGCCGGCCCCACGGCCTGCGTGCGCGGCCCAGACATCCCCGACAAAGACCAGATCCCCGGCGCCGCCGGGTGGCAGGAGTGGTTATGCAAGTTTCGGTCGAATCCACCGGCAACCTTGAGCGCCGGATGACCTTCCAGGTTCCCGCCGAGCGGCTGGAGAGCGACGTGGGCGGCCGCCTGCGCGAGATGGCCCGCACCGTGCGGATCAAGGGCTTCCGCCCCGGCAAGGTGCCGCCGAAAGTGATCGAGCAGCGCTTCGGCGAGCAGGTCCGGGCCGAGGTGCTCGACCGCCTGCTGCGCCAGGAGTTCGACCAGGCCGTGCGCGAGAACGAACTGCGCATCGCCGGCAGCCCGCGGATCGAGCCCGGCGACGGCGACGACCTGGCCTACGTGGCCACCTTCGAGGTCGTTCCCGATTTCGGCGAAATCGACGTCTCGAAGCTCAAGGTGGTGCGCCACACCGCCGAGGTCACCGAGGACGACATCGACCGCATGATCGAGAACCTGCGCCAGCAGCGCCGCAGCTGGAGCGCCGTCACCCGCGCGGCGCAGGAAGGCGATGCCCTGGACATCGAGACCTGGTCGCAGGTCGGCGAAGAGCGCCTGCCGGCGGAAGGCTCGGAGAAGGGCACCGTGGTGATCGGTTCCGGCGCCATGTTCCCGGCGTTGGAAGAGGCCCTGGTGGGCATGTCGGCAGGCGAGGAGAAGACCGTCGAGGTCGAGTACCCGGCCGATTGGCGGGTGCCCCAGCTGGCCGGGAAGAAGTCCGAGGCCTTCCTGAAGGTCAATCGCGTGGCGGAAGAGTTCCTGCCCGAGGTCGATGCCGAGTTCATCAGGAGCTTTGGCGTGAAGAAGGGCGAGCCGGAGCAGTTCCGCGCCGAGATCCGCACCAACCTGGAGCGCGAGCTCAAGGGCGCGCTGATGAACCGTCTCCGCGGCGCGGTCGGCGAACAGCTGGTGTCGACCTTCGCGGACGTGGAACTGCCGCCGAAGCTGGTGGAAAACGAGGCCCGCGCGCTGGCGCAGAACGCCGTGGAGCAGGCCCGGCGCCAGGGCCGCCAGGTCCCCGACCCGGCGGCCGACGCGCACGAGCAGTTCATGGAGTCTGCGCGCCGCCGGGTGCTGATGGGCCTGCTGGTCGGTGAAGTGGCCCGGATCAACAAACTGGTCCTCGACCCCAAGCGCCTGAACGAAACCCTGCGCCTGATCGCCTCCACCTACGAGGAACCCGAGCAGGTCATTGAGTTGTACCGCAACGACCCCCAGCTCATGTCAGGACTGCAGAACCGGGTGATGGAGGAGCAGGTGATCGACTGGATCGCCGAGCGCGCCCAGCACACCGACGAGCAGGTGACGTTCCAGGAAGCCATTTCGTAAGCTGGGCCACGGCCCGGCCGCAGGCGCCAAGCCTGGCAGCAACCCCCGGCGGGCCGGAGCCCGCCCTACAGGAAACCGAAACAGCATGAGCAGCAACGAAACCAAGGCCCTCAACCTCGTCCCGATGGTGGTCGAGCAGACCAGCCGCGGCGAGCGCGCCTACGACATCTATTCGCGGCTGCTCAAGGAGCGGGTGGTGTTCCTGGTGGGCCCGGTCGACGACCACGTGGCCAACGTGATCGTCGCCCAGCTGCTGTTCCTGGAAGCCGAGAACCCCGAGAAGGACATCAACCTGTACATCAACTCGCCGGGCGGCATCGTCACCGCGGGTCTGGCGATCTACGACACCATGCAGTTCATCAAGCCGGACGTGAGCACGATCTGCGTCGGCCAGGCGGCCAGCATGGGCGCGCTGCTGCTGGCGGCGGGGGCCAAGGGCAAGCGCTACGCGCTGCCGAACTCGCGGATCATGATCCACCAGCCGCTGGGCGGCTTCCAGGGCCAGGCCACCGACATCGAGATCCACGCCCGCGAGATCCTCTCGCTCAAGCAGCGCCTGAACGAGATCCTCTCGCGCCACACCGGCCAGAGCCTGGACACCATCGCCGACGACACCGAGCGCGACAACTTCAAGGACGCCAGCGCCGCGCGCGATTACGGCCTGGTCGACGAAGTGCTCGAGCGTCGCCCGGAAGAGTCCATCCAGCCGGCGTGACCAGCCTTTCCCGGCCCGCGCCGATGCAGGCGCGGGCACGGCATAACCCTTTGGCAAACGGCGCAATTCCGCGTTCCAGCCACGCGCTGGTGCGGGGTCGCCGCTATGCTATTCTCAAATCGATCCAGCGCCACGCGGCGCCGTAGCATCGGGTAATCGACGCATGAGCAAAGACTCCCAGGGCCGTTCCGGCGACAGCAACAAGATCCTGTACTGCTCCTTCTGCGGGAAGAGCCAGCACGAGGTCCGCAAGCTGATTGCCGGCCCCAGCGTGTTCATCTGCGATGAGTGCGTCGAGCTGTGCAACGACATCATCCGCGAGGAGCTCGAGGAAAAGGCCCAGTCGGCCCGCAGCTCGCTGCCCAAGCCGAAGGAAATCCTCGAGGTCCTGGACCAGTACGTGATCGGCCAGCACCGCGCCAAGCGCACGCTCGCCGTGGCCGTCTACAACCACTACAAGCGCATCGAGAGCCGGCAGAAGAGCGACGAGATCGAGCTGGCCAAGTCCAACATCCTGCTGGTCGGCCCGACCGGCTCGGGCAAGACCCTGCTCGCCGAGACCCTGGCGCGCATGCTCAACGTGCCGTTCACCATGGCTGACGCGACCACGCTGACCGAGGCCGGCTACGTGGGCGAGGACGTCGAGAACATCATCCAGAAGCTGCTGCAGAAGTGCGACTACGACGTCGACAAGGCGCAGCAGGGCATCGTCTACATCGACGAGATCGACAAGATCTCGCGCAAGAGCGAAAACCCGTCGATCACCCGCGACGTGTCCGGCGAGGGCGTGCAGCAGGCGCTGCTCAAGCTGATCGAGGGCACCATGGCCAGCGTGCCGCCGCAGGGTGGGCGCAAGCACCCGCAGCAGGAGTTCCTGCAGGTCGACACCAGCAACATCCTGTTCATCGTCGGCGGCGCGTTCGCCGGCCTGGACAAGATCATCTCCCAGCGCACCAGCGATGCCGGCGGCATCGGCTTCTCGGCCAAGGTCAAGAGCAGCGAGCGCAAGGCCGACCCGGGCAAGGTGCTGGCCGACGTCGAGCCGGAGGACCTGATCAAGTTCGGCCTGATCCCCGAGTTCGTCGGCCGCCTGCCGGTGGTCGCCACGCTCGAGGAGCTGGACGAGGCGGCGCTGGTGAAGATCCTCACCGAGCCGAAGAACGCGATCACCAAGCAGTTCAAGAAGCTGTTCGAAATGGAAGGCGCTGAGCTGGAATTCCGCGACGACGCCCTGGCCGCGATCGCGCGCAAGGCGATCAAGCGCAAGACTGGCGCGCGCGGGCTGCGCACCATCGTCGAATCGGTCCTGCTCGACACCATGTACGAGCTGCCGTCGCTGGAGAACGTGAGCAAGGTGGTGGTGGACGAGTCGGTGATCGAGCACAAGTCCGAGCCGTACCTGATCTACCAGAACCAGCCCGCGCAGAAGGTGGCTTCGGCCGAATAGGGCAGGGACAACCCGGGCGGGCGCGTCCCGCCGATCGTGCATGGAGGCATGATGGCAAGGAACTGGATCGTCCAGGGCGACCCGACCAGCAGCGGCGGAAAAGTCGTCACCGGCTCGCCGTTCACCGATATCGACGGCACTCCCGTCGCCCGCGTCACCGACCAGGCCACCTGCCCGCGGCACAAGGGCGCGTTCCCGATCGTCGACGGCGACTCCGCCCTGGTGGTCGACGGGCAGCCCGTGGCCCTGCACGGCAGCTCGCTTGCCTGCGGCTGCAGGGTGCTGTCGGCGCAGCAGGCACGGGTGTTCGTTGAGGTGAGTGATGGCATAGGTGCCGGCAATGACGAAGCTGGCCTCAAGACGCTCCCCCAAACCGCTGTGTCCGCTAACAGCGCATCGTCGGTTCGCTATGGGAAAGGATTCGTCCTGCGTTCATCCCTGACCGGGAAGCCCTTGGGTGATCGCCGCTACAGGGTGGTCCGTGCCGACGGCCGACACGAAGTCGGGGTCACGGACCGGGGTGGCGCCACCCACCTGGTTGAATCCGACTGTTGCGAGATGCTTCGGCTGGAGCTGGAGGAGGAGGGGCCATGAACGGGACGGCACGCGCTTTTGTCGATGTTGGCGGCGGGGAAACTTCAGAAGTTGCAAGTGCACAGCATGCCGAACTCTTCCTGGACCCGTATATAGGGGAAAACGGATACGTCCAAAATGCGGGCTTCATTCATCGGCCCGTCGAGGCGCTGGAGAAAAGAGACATGACCGGACCCGTCGCGATCATCCTGCACAGGACGGATAGTGCCAGCGTCGAAAGCGCATTGAACTCGGCAAGTTCGGGTATCGGCACCCATTTTTATGTTGACAAGGACGGAACGGTCTATCAGGCGGCCAGCCTCCTGAAGCACACTTCGCACGTAGGCCGCATCCGGTCAAGATGCTATGAGTCGGGTGCCTGTTCCGTCGAAGAAATGTCCCGGATCCGCGGATTCGGCTGGGCTCCCAGGAGGATCCATGATCATGAAAAAGTCAAGAGCTATCCGGCGCGATATCCGTTGAACGAGGACAGCATCGGAATCGAGACGGTTGCACGCTGTGTCAGCAACTGCGGCCCGAACGACAAAGGGGCGCCTGTGTGGGAGGAACCAACCCCCGAACAGGTGGAATCGATCACCCACATCATTGCCATCCTGCAGAAGACGTACTCCTTGACTGATTCCGATGTGTACGCGCATGACCTCATCTCGTACAAGACACCAGGAGAAGGGGCCGGCCTGTGGACCGGCGTGAACGGTGGATAGCGGGGCTTGCCTAGAATTCGGCTGGCAACAGGTTGCAGGCGGATTTCTGGCCCTGGCGGGGCTGGTCGCCTGCAGTGGCGGGCCTCCCCTGCAGCAGACCGGTGACCGGAGCGGGGCGGCTCTCCGGAAAGTTGATGTGGCGGAGGTTTCCGCGGCTGTTTACCACGGCCTCCCCGGTCATCCGCTGGAAGAAGCATGTGGGCGCTGGACATGGTCGAAACGCCAGGTTGAAGTCTTCTTCGGCCTAAGCGATGTCTATCCGGAGGCGCCTTACGGCCGGTTCTACCAAGTCGGCTGCGGCGTCAGCGGAAAGCTCCGGGCAGGCGGCCGGGACTGGACGTTTTCGATCAATGGCGGCGGAATGGCGACCTGGCAGGACGGTACGACGGTCCGCCATTTCGGATGCTCTGCACCTGAATGCGCCCCGATGCTGCTGCTGCCGAGCGACGGAATGGAGCCGGACTGACGCCCCTGGGCACGGCCGGGCGATGCCGCCAGCCCGCGGAACGATGGCGATTCCGCGCGTTTCCAAGGGCTCTATGACCGATTGAATGGCGAGCGCCAGTGGCGTCCGCTTGCATCCTTCCCCGCGGGGCCCCATAACGGAACCATGCCGGCCAGATCCGGCCCCGTACTGCATTCCCGGAGCCCAGATGAGCACTCCCACCCCCGAAATCCTCGACCTGCCGGTGCTGCCGCTGCGCGATGTCGTGGTGTTCCCGCACATGGTCATCCCGCTGTTCGTCGGCCGGGAGAAATCCATCCGCGCGCTGGACCTGGCCATGGAGGGCGACAAGCGCATCCTGCTGGTGGCGCAGAAGTCCGCCGAGACCGACGATCCCGCCGCCGACGAGCTCCATTCCACCGGCACGCTTGCCCAGGTGCTGCAGCTGCTCAAGCTGCCGGACGGCACGATCAAGGTGCTGGTGGAAGGCGTGGCGCGCGCGGCCATCAGCGGCGTCACCGAGCAGGACGGCACCCTGGCCGGCCGCGGCGAGGTGATCGAGTCCGTGGACGGTCGCGAGCCGCGCGAGCTCGAGGCCGTCGCCCGTTCGCTGATGAGCCTGTTCGAGCAGTACGTCAAGACCAGCCGCAAGCTGCCGCCGGAGCTGCTGCAGACCCTTGCCGGCATCGACGAACCCAGCCGCCTCGCCGACACCATCGCCGCGCACCTGGGCGTGCGCCTGGCCGACAAGCAGAAGCTGCTGGAGACTCCCGACACCGGCGAGCGCCTGGAGACCCTGATCGGCCTGGTGGACGGCGAAATCGACGTCCAGCAGATGGAGAAGCGCATCCGCGGCCGGGTCAAGTCGCAGATGGAGAAGAGCCAGCGCGAGTACTACCTCAACGAGCAGATGAAGGCGATCCAGAAGGAACTGGGCGACATGGACGACGCGCCCAACGACATGGAGGAGATCGCGCGCAAGATCGCCGAGGCCGGCATGCCCAAGGAGGTCGAGGCCAAGGCGAAGAACGAGTTCAACAAGCTCAAGCAGATGTCGCCGATGTCGGCCGAGGCCGCGGTGGTGCGCAACTACCTGGAGTGGCTGCTCGGCGTGCCGTGGAAGAAGCGCAGCCGCGTGCGCAAGGACCTCAGCGTGGCCCAGGACGTGCTCGACGCCGACCACTACGGGCTGGAGAAGGTCAAGGAGCGGATCCTGGAGTACCTGGCGGTGCAGACCCGGGTGAAGAACATGAAGGGCGCGATCCTGTGCCTGGTCGGCCCGCCGGGCGTGGGCAAGACCTCGCTCGGCCAGTCGATCGCCAAGGCCACGAACCGCAAGTTCGTGCGCATGAGCCTGGGCGGCGTGCGCGACGAGGCCGAGATCCGCGGCCACCGCCGCACCTACGTCGGCTCGATGCCGGGCCGGATCGTGCAGAACCTCAACAAGGCCGGCACCAAGAACCCGCTGTTCGTGCTCGACGAGATCGACAAGATGTCGATGGACTTCCGCGGCGATCCCTCTTCGGCGCTGCTGGAAGTGCTCGACCCCGAGCAGAACAACGCCTTCAACGACCACTACCTGGAGGTCGACCTGGACCTGAGCGAGGTGATGTTCATCGCCACCGCCAACTCGCTCAACATCCCCGGCCCGCTGCTGGACCGGATGGAAGTGATCCGGATCCCGGGCTACACCGAGGAAGAGAAGCTCAACATCGCCACCCGCTACCTGGTGCCCAAGCAGCTCAAGGCCAACGGGCTGAAGGAAGACGAGCTGAAGATCGGCGAGAGCGCGATCCGCGACATCGTGCGCTACTACACGCGCGAGTCCGGGGTGCGCAACCTGGAGCGCGAGATCGCCAAGATCTGCCGCAAGGTGGTCAAGGAGATCGCGCTCGCCGGCCCGGCGAAGCCCGCGGCGAAGAAGGCCGCCAAGGCGGCGAAGGCCACGAAGGTGGCCAAGGTCGCCAAGGCAACCGCGGCCAAGCCGGTCAGCGTCACCTCGCGCAACCTGGAGAAGTACCTGGGCGTGCGCCGCTTCGACTACGGCCGCGCCGAGGAGGACAACGAGATCGGCATGGTCACCGGGCTGGCGTGGACCGAGGTCGGCGGCGACCTGCTGCAGATCGAGGCCACCCACATGCCGGGCAAGGGCAACCTGATCCTGACCGGCCAGCTCGGCGACGTGATGAAGGAGTCGGCCTCGGCCGCGCACTCGATCGTTCGCGCGCGTGCCGACCGCATCGACATCGATATCGAATGGCTGCAGAAGCGCGACATCCACGTGCACGTGCCGGACGGCGCCACGCCCAAGGACGGTCCCAGCGCGGGCATCGCCATGACCACGGCGCTGGTGTCGATGCTGTCGAAGATCCCCGTGCGCGCCGACGTTGCGATGACCGGCGAGATCACCCTGCGCGGCAAGGTCACCGAGATCGGCGGGCTGAAGGAGAAGCTGCTGGCCGCGCTGCGCGGCGGCATCCGCACCGTGATCATCCCCGAGGACAACCGCAAGGACCTGGCCGAGATCCCGAAGAACGTCACCGACAAACTGGAGATCAAGCCGGTGAAGTGGATCGAGGAAGTGCTCGACATCGCGCTCGAGCATCCGCTGCCGGCGCGCTCGGGCGAGGGCACCGGAGCGGTCATCCGCAAGGGCGGGAAAGCCGTCGAACAGGCCCGCGTCAACAAGCATTGACGGCGCGCGTGCGCCGTGGCAGGCACTCGAAAAGTGGCGCGGTTGCGCCGCTTTTCGGTTGCGCGACGGCGCCGCGCGCTGGTATAACGTCTGTCAGCTCGCGGCATCTTGAACAGGGATCGCCGCTCCGAGTCGACGGAATTCCCGTCTGACACCAAACGCGACCCGGGTCGCACAGGAGTAACCAGGAACATGACCAAGAAGAGTGACATCATCGAAGCCGTGGCCGGCAAGGCCGGTCTTTCCCGCGCCGACGCCACCGCCGCCGTGGACACCGTGTTCGACACGATCACCGGTACCCTGAGCCGCGGCGACAGCGTCGCCATCGCCGGCTTCGGCACCTTCGAGGTCCGCGACCGCGCAGCCCGTACCGGCCGCAATCCGCGCACCGGGGAAGAGATCCAGATCCCCGCCGCGAAGAATCCGGCGTTCAAGGCTGGCAAGGCGCTGAAAGACGCTGTAAACTAAGCGGCTCAGTTCGGGTGCTTAGCTCAGCGGTAGAGCGTCGCCCTTACAAGGCGAGGGTCGGGGGTTCGAAACCCTCAGCACCC
>ERZ1032895.64-NODE-64-length-30420-cov-11.945101_pt1 | contig 30420 bp, 26 predicted proteins | sample MGYA00516687_ERZ1032895 | MGnify/ENA primary metagenome ERZ1032895 (study PRJEB33719, sample SAMN04261600) | wastewater metagenome | biome: rural village; feature: latrine urine exit; material: soil | place: El Salvador | collected 2013-01-14 ... | reverse complement strand
ACGGGTGGGTCAAAATTAATGACCGCTAGTGGGTCAGTTCTGATGGCCATTGACAGCCGCGACCACAGGCACGCATTGCCATGGCTCAGCCGGCGACGGTTTCTATCCGCGCGACCCGTGCGGGCCGCGACTGTTGCGCTGGCGACACCTCCGGCACTTCGCCGGTGTTTCTATCCGCGCGACCCGTGCGGGCCGCGACCGCTGGCCGCTGGCGCTGACCAGCGACCAGAACCAGTTTCTATCCGCGCGACCCGTGCGGGCCGCGACGTCGGATGGAAGAGCGCCAGGACAGCCATGGCGGGTTTCTATCCGCGCGACCCGTGCGGGCCGCGACCACCGACAACGCCAAGGAGCTGATCTACAACCGCTTGTTTCTATCCGCGCGACCCGTGCGGGCCGCGACCCCGAGAGGTAGCGGCATGGCCATCACCCCACTGTTTCTATCCGCGCGACCCGTGCGGGCCGCGACGTCGTTACAAGTTGCTCAACCTGCGGCAGTTCCGGTTTCTATCCGCGCGACCCGTGCGGGCCGCGACCCGTTAGCATCCGTTTTTGTGTCGCCCATCGTCGCGTTTCTATCCGCGCGACCCGTGCGGGCCGCGACCGCATGAAGGAGTTTGCCAACATGCCCGAAGCACTGTTTCTATCCGCGCGACCCGTGCGGGCCGCGACGCAGTCCGAGCAGAGCCGCTGTCCGTGCAAGTTGTTTCTATCCGCGCGACCCGTGCGGGCCGCGACATGGTTCAGGCGCTGCCGAATGGGCGACCGCTGGGGTTTCTATCCGCGCGACCCGTGCGGGCCGCGACGCATACATTCTAGCAGCCTGGAGTTGATTTTTAGTGTTTCTATCCGCGCGACCCGTGCGGGCCGCGACCTATTTCCAGCCGCAATGCTAACGCCGCTGGAAACTGTTTCTATCCGCGCGACCCGTGCGGGCCGCGACCGGCAGCGCCGGGGTCGGTGTCGCTATGCCCGGCTGTTTCTATCCGCGCGACCCGTGCGGGCCGCGACTTCGCGCAAGGGCCCAGTACAACCTTGATCGCATGTTTCTATCCGCGCGACCCGTGCGGGCCGCGACTCCAGCAGTGTCGCCGGCTGCGCAAACTGGCAGCGGTTTCTATCCGCGCGACCCGTGCGGGCCGCGACCCGATGCCGACTACACCAACTGGAGCACCCAGGCGTTTCTATCCGCGCGACCCGTGCGGGCCGCGACTCAATTCGGAATGGTTTCAGCGCCTTTGGCCTTTGTTTCTATCCGCGCGACCCGTGCGGGCCGCGACCATCAATTCAGGCCGCTTCGGACCGGGACCGAGAGTTTCTATCCGCGCGACCCGTGCGGGCCGCGACGCTCCCACGATTTCGCGCCGTTGCGCTTCACGCGGTTTCTATCCGCGCGACCCGTGCGGGCCGCGACGCACGGCACTGTGCTGCAGTAGCCGATGCACGCCTGGTTTCTATCCGCGCGACCCGTGCGGGCCGCGACCCAGCAGCTCAGCAGCGTCGCTCGCCGGAGCCTTGTTTCTATCCGCGCGACCCGTGCGGGCCGCGACATTATCGAGGGGCTGGGCACGGGGTCGGCGCTGCGTTTCTATCCGCGCGACCCGTGCGGGCCGCGACCTATCTGGCATTCACTAAGTGGGATTGGGCGATGGTTTCTATCCGCGCGACCCGTGCGGGCCGCGACAGGGCGTGATCTGCATGGTGACCTGGTCATGCCCGTTTCTATCCGCGCGACCCGTGCGGGCCGCGACGATTAGTACCAAGGCGGGGCGCCAACCGAGATACGTTTCTATCCGCGCGACCCGTGCGGGCCGCGACGCCGAGCCTTGATTGCTGCCGACATAGTAGGCCGTTTCTATCCGCGCGACCCGTGCGGGCCGCGACCTTGCGGATGCCGGTGAGCATGACGATGGCGGCGTTTCTATCCGCGCGACCCGTGCGGGCCGCGACCTGGCGTGGATGCTCCACCGCCTGCACGACAACGGGTTTCTATCCGCGCGACCCGTGCGGGCCGCGACCCAGGGCGGCCAGTACGTCCTGCTCGATGCGCTGGTTTCTATCCGCGCGACCCGTGCGGGCCGCGACGGCGCTAACTGGGCCAGCTTTACGAACAGCGAATTGTTTCTATCCGCGCGACCCGTGCGGGCCGCGACGGCAAGGTCGAGAGCTTGTTTCAGGCGGGCGGTCGTTTCTATCCGCGCGACCCGTGCGGGCCGCGACTTGGCCTCAGCTTCTGCCACGGCCTGCATGCCGCGTTTCTATCCGCGCGACCCGTGCGGGCCGCGACCCTTGATGGCCGCGGCGTCTTGCAGCACGCAGTCGTTTCTATCCGCGCGACCCGTGCGGGCCGCGACGTCGCACTTTCGGCATGGATGGAGGGCCGGGCATGTTTCTATCCGCGCGACCCGTGCGGGCCGCGACGCCCTGTCCTATATGCACGAGCTGATAGGGGAGCGTTTCTATCCGCGCGACCCGTGCGGGCCGCGACATGAAGACAGGAAGGCTTGGCTTATGGATCAAATTGTTTCTATCCGCGCGACCCGTGCGGGCCGCGACCGCCCACGCGGTGCCTGACGAGACCCAGCGGCTACTGTTTCTATCCGCGCGACCCGTGCGGGCCGCGACGTCACCATTACTATTCCCAGGACTTCCGCCCTCGTTTCTATCCGCGCGACCCGTGCGGGCCGCGACATTCAATAGCCACGGCAGGGCCGGGGCGATGCGAGGTTTCTATCCGCGCGACCCGTGCGGGCCGCGACTATTGAATGAATACAGCGGAGGGCTCTCGATGGCGTTTCTATCCGCGCGACCCGTGCGGGCCGCGACCTGTGCAGGCAGTAGCGGGGGCGAGTGACCACCTCGTTTCTATCCGCGCGACCCGTGCGGGCCGCGACCAGCTGCGCGTGATGAGATGATTCGCCTTAGCCAAGTTTCTATCCGCGCGACCCGTGCGGGCCGCGACATCTCGTTCTTCGTCTCGCCCCACGCTTTGCGATTGTTTCTATCCGCGCGACCCGTGCGGGCCGCGACTCGATCCAGTTCTCGGGGCTCTCGGCATAGAGGTTGTTTCTATCCGCGCGACCCGTGCGGGCCGCGACGACCGGCCCCACCTGCAGCACCTCGCCGCTCTCGTTTCTATCCGCGCGACCCGTGCGGGCCGCGACGCCTTGAGGCCCTCCAGCTCAGCGCCGGTGGACTCGTTTCTATCCGCGCGACCCGTGCGGGCCGCGACTCGGCACGGGAATCGCCGTAGCGACCATCGAGGTCGTTTCTATCCGCGCGACCCGTGCGGGCCGCGACACCACCGTGAAGTGCGGCGACCCTTCGGGGGTGTTGTTTCTATCCGCGCGACCCGTGCGGGCCGCGACGGGGTCGATGTCAGGTCGAGCACTTGCGACAACGTTTCTATCCGCGCGACCCGTGCGGGCCGCGACCGCTTCGCAAGGAGTCGCCGGTTGCTGCTGCGCTGTTTCTATCCGCGCGACCCGTGCGGGCCGCGACGTCGCCTGGCGTGCCGGGCTTTCTTGCTGCGCTGTTTCTATCCGCGCGACCCGTGCGGGCCGCGACGGCGCCACGTGTTGGACGGCTTGACGCCCTTCTTGTTTCTATCCGCGCGACCCGTGCGGGCCGCGACACCTGGGCGAGTGCAAGGGCAGCAGCGAGCCCTGGTTTCTATCCGCGCGACCCGTGCGGGCCGCGACTTCCATCAGATGGAGTAAGTGAATCATGGCAAACGTTTCTATCCGCGCGACCCGTGCGGGCCGCGACTTCTGCACGGGCAAACATCTTTTCCCGGAGCGTCTAAGTTTCTATCCGCGCGACCCGTGCGGGCCGCGACCCGCGTAGCCGTCGATCCGGAAAGCGGGTGCTGGTTTCTATCCGCGCGACCCGTGCGGGCCGCGACGTGAGGTGGAGTCCTGACATCGTATAGGGCTTTCCGGTTTCTATCCGCGCGACCCGTGCGGGCCGCGACCCAACTCCTCGATCGAGATACCAGCACTAGCGGCAGTTTCTATCCGCGCGACCCGTGCGGGCCGCGACCGGCGTTGTACTCGGGCTGCCAGGTGTCGCCGACGTTTCTATCCGCGCGACCCGTGCGGGCCGCGACTCAACAACCACCAGTATCTCAAGCAATCCGAGAAGTTTCTATCCGCGCGACCCGTGCGGGCCGCGACGAGCCTGTCTGCTGCCGGGCATTAAGGTGCTCGCGCAGTTTCTATCCGCGCGACCCGTGCGGGCCGCGACCTCTCCAGCTCGGCGAGCGTGCTGTACTCGCCGTCGTTTCTATCCGCGCGACCCGTGCGGGCCGCGACTTGGCGATCTCGCCATGCTGCTCGAGCTGCTTCATGTTTCTATCCGCGCGACCCGTGCGGGCCGCGACATGGCTCGGTAGTCCCGGTCATCAAACAGGCCGGTGTTTCTATCCGCGCGACCCGTGCGGGCCGCGACGGTTGCGGGCCGTCTCCTCCATCTCGGTGGCGTTGTTTCTATCCGCGCGACCCGTGCGGGCCGCGACGGCCCAACCACGTTAGCGAGGGAGTGCTGTCGGGCGGTTTCTATCCGCGCGACCCGTGCGGGCCGCGACCCGAGACAAACCGGGCCATCATTTCCCGGGTGCGGTTTCTATCCGCGCGACCCGTGCGGGCCGCGACAAAACAGCGAAGCCGGCTGGCTCAAGTTCGCATCGTTTCTATCCGCGCGACCCGTGCGGGCCGCGACAGCTATGCATTATCCGGCGTGGACTCTGGTCGCATAGTTTCTATCCGCGCGACCCGTGCGGGCCGCGACTGGTTCCTACGTTGATAGTAGGATAGGGCTTCTATGTTTCTATCCGCGCGACCCGTGCGGGCCGCGACGTAAGTTTCCCAATCGAAAGAAGCTTCTTTAGTGTTTCTATCCGCGCGACCCGTGCGGGCCGCGACAATTGCTTGCACCGGGAATGGCTGTACTTCAGGGTTTCTATCCGCGCGACCCGTGCGGGCCGCGACGTCACCACTTGTGGTGTCCCTGCCACATGAGAGGTTTCTATCCGCGCGACCCGTGCGGGCCGCGACTCGGCGGCTCAATGCTCTGTGACACCTGCCCAAGTTTCTATCCGCGCGACCCGTGCGGGCCGCGACCTTTACCAGGCGCAATGAGTGTCCAGCTGGATAAGTTTCTATCCGCGCGACCCGTGCGGGCCGCGACCTCCACGCTGCCTCCCTTGCGCCTATGTATTCGGAGTTTCTATCCGCGCGACCCGTGCGGGCCGCGACCTCCTGGTGGTTCAATTGCTTTTGGGCAATACGGTTTCTATCCGCGCGACCCGTGCGGGCCGCGACCCGTTAAGGCGGCTGCCGCCGCGAAGCGGGAAGCGTTTCTATCCGCGCGACCCGTGCGGGCCGCGACTTAACTGGCGTTCAAAAATCCGTGCCGATTTTAGTGTTTCTATCCGCGCGACCCGTGCGGGCCGCGACCCGGGAGGCCAGCCATGCGTAAGCCCTGGACCCGCGTTTCTATCCGCGCGACCCGTGCGGGCCGCGACCCATATCTGGCTGGGTGGCATCAACACCAAGTCGGTTTCTATCCGCGCGACCCGTGCGGGCCGCGACGCTGTCACGCCACCGATAACGAGGGATCTATGGGGTTTCTATCCGCGCGACCCGTGCGGGCCGCGACATCAGCGGCATGAGCTGGAGCAGCGGCATGAGCTGGTTTCTATCCGCGCGACCCGTGCGGGCCGCGACTGTTCCTTTATAATGCATTGAAATCGCAAGTGGAATATCGCAGCTAATGCGATCCATCTCAACATTGAGGATTGCTCAAGGTGCATTAACCACATTAATAATAAAAATACAATCAAATCATAATGTTAAAGAACTGCGGACCTACTATAGAAAAGCAGGACGCTTAGGGTTCGCAAAGTAGTGAAAAATCAGAAAACAAGAGGGCCGCTCATATCGAGTGATGGCTTTGCCCCAATGTGCTCAATGCGATTCTTCCAATTTCTCCCTAAAAAATAGAAGCGTAGGCTGTCGACTTCATCATCAATCAAGTCGATAAGTCGCTGCCGCAAAAACACCCATTGGTCAGGGTCAAGTTCAATCTCGAACACCGAAAACTGCACGCGCTGCCCGACATCGCGACAGGCCTTGGCAACGCGACGCAGCCGTCTCTCACCACCATCCGACGAGGTGCTGACATCATAGCTGACCAGAACCATCATTGGCGTATTCTCCTCGTGAACAGGTCACTTCCATAGGAAAGGAGGGTAAACGTCTAGATCATTACGCAGGTGGCGCGCCAGCATTTGCGCCTGCAGGAACGGCAACATGCCAATCGGAACCTTTTCACCTAGAAAAGCATGGTTGAGCTCCTCGCGTTTCCGCTCTTGATAAGCTGTTAGTACTGTCTTGCGCGCATCGTCGGTCATTACCACTCCACCACTTTCAGCAATGGTAAAGTCTCTCTTTCGAAGTTGCCTTCGATTGACCAGCGACAATGCCAGCCGATCTCCCAGCAATGGCCTGAACTCTTCAGCGAGATCAAGGGCTAGACTGGGCCGCCCCGGGCGATCTCGATGCAAAAATCCCACAGAAGGATCTAACCCCACACTCTCCAATGCTGAGCGACAGTCGTGGGTCAATAGAGTATAAAGAAACGAAAGCAGCGCATTGATACGGTCCCTTGGTGGTCGACGGTTACGACCAGCAAAGCGAAAGCCCTCTCCATCGTGCCGAATGAGGCTATCGAAAACGCTGAAATAGACCTGCGCAGCCTCTCCCTCAAAGCCCCGCAGCTCGTTCGTAGTGGAGTCTCCTAATAAATCACGTGCGATTCTTCCCAAGCGTACACATGCCTTTTCCAAACCTTCGCGCTCAACCGTATCCAACTTACTACCGTAGTCACGTACACCTCTGGCGATTACTACGCGTTGATTATGGACCTTACCGATCAATATGCTACGCACAATTGCAGTACATTCGGTTTCTTTATCACTAGCACGATACTGAGCACGCCTCAGCAGCACATTGCCAGATACCGGTCCCTCGATACGCGCCAGAAATTTCCCAATAGGTGATAAATGGGTAATGGTGACACCTTGCTCGGCACAAAAACCCATTAATGGTGGCGATACCAGCACTCTCCCGAAACACACTAACGACTCAAGCATATGGATAGGCAGCCGTGTCCGCTCTTTGCCCTCCACCTGCATGACAATATTGGCCCCGTCCTTCTTGAGCCAAGCACCTTCGGTGGTGATATACAACGTGTTAAGTTGACGGCGCATACGACTTACTCGTCCAAAGATTGAAGCTGGCGTGCCAGCCAGCGACTCGCCGAGCGTTGCTTCCCCATTACTTGTGGCTGACAAATATCGATCAGCGAGCAGCGATCACAACGCTTGGGCTCATAGACGGCGGGCGGCGTACGGTTGCTATCGAAGAGTGCGCGTGTATCGGCAATGACACGCAGGGTCAATGCCCGCAGCTCATCGTCGAACGCGACGACTTTGCGCCGCCGCGTTTTGCCATAGTAAAGCGCTCCCTGTTCGATCCTGATGTTCAGCATATTTTCCAGGCATAGCGCCTGTGCACATAGCTGCACCTCATCGGCGCGATGAGCCTTGGGGCGCCCCCGCTTGTACTCGATCGGTCGTACTACTGCAGGCTGCCGGGATTCATCGAACTCAACCACATCGGCCACCCCGGTCAAACCCAGAGCTTCATTGGCCAACGGCAGCGCCATGGCTGTATGAACACCCCGCCGGCGCTCATGCCCGAGATTATCGGCACGATCATGGAGAATGCGCCCTTCTGCCGTATAGCGGTTCTCCGCCCACTGCTGCTCAAGATGTATCAGGGCACACTGGCGGGGGCAGAACAGCATATGCTGCAGCGCTGAAAGCGGGATCAAGCGAACGTCATTCTCCATATCATTCGCCTACAGTTTCTCCTCGACGCTAACTCCAGCCGGCAAGCGCTCCGCATCGATGGAAACGCGATAGTCACTGTATTCGCGGGCCGGAGAGTCCTCACTGCCTTCGGCACGTTCGACTGTCACGCTATCGAATAGCAGGTGCGCCGGTGCGTTTCCCATGGGGTTGTCATGCTTGAAAACTATCAGCTTACGCGCCGACATCTCGCCCCGGGCAGCAGACCTGTCATGCTCGAACATGTTGATCAGCGCACGCCAGAGAAGCTCGAGATCATCTTCAGAAAAGCCGGTACGCTCGGCAAGCTTGGCTGAAATATAGCCATGAGCGCGATAGAGACCATAAGGAACGATGTGCTTGCGCCCCATGGTGCGTTCTTTTTCGAGATCGCGCTCGTTGGTAACCGCCATGCGAGTGATCGAGATCTCCATTGGCAGGACCGGATCAATGGAGCTGGCAAACGCCATTTGCACCGGACCACGCACCTGGCCGGAGTTGACCTCAGTGGTCATTACCGCGCCAAAAGTGCGGACATCAAAGAAATTCTTGCACATCCATTCGGTCAGCGCATGGGCCTTCTCCGCCTCCTTGGGCAATTTCTTTGGTATAGGCTTGATATCGAGGGCGTCGTAGGCTTTTTTGTGCTGATTATTAAGTACCGATTTTTCCTGCATGTAGATCGCGTAACCGGCGTCTTCTTCTTTTTCTAGCGCAACATAGTTGCGAATCTTACGCTTCAGGCAGACATCAGTGACAAGCCCCTGATTTGTCTCCGGATCAAGTCTAGGGAGATTGCCGGCATCCGGGTCTCCATTGGGATTGCCGTTAGTGACGTCGAACAGCAACACAAATTCGTAACGATTGGCTATGACGCTCATTTTGACTCTCCCTGTTCAGTCCCGGTCTCTAAAGTAGTATTTTCTTTTTTCACAAACTTGGCTTGCGACTGATGATAATAGCCAATTGCAAAGCGACCTTGATCCTCGATGTGCAAGCTTTTTGGAAACTTTTCTCCAAGTCCATTAATAATTGAACCAATCTCTCTTTCGATATTGTACGCTAGCCCACCTTTATCCTTCTTGCGCATATTCGACAGGTGATTTTGAACATTACGCAGCAGCATGGGAAAAATGCTGGCCGGTGTCGCCGAAGCGGCACCGTAATAACGATCGCGAATAGTGGCATTCACCTGACTACCTAGCGCACCGCGCTGGGCATTTTCCAATTCGGCAAATAGCCTTCCAAGTAAATAGCCGGGGTGAGTAGAGTGTCGATCAAGACTCACGGGCACCTCCTGAGTGGTTGTATTCGAATACGCGGAAAGGCGTCCTTTCCTGGCCAGTACGGCCTTGCAGAGTGCGATACGGATTCCGTCAATATCGCCATCGTTACGCATCCGCATGATGATATTGGCCAGCAAGGAGTAGGGATAACGACTCCCGGTCAGAATGGCCCGGGTCAACTCGCCGGCAAGCTGCGGGGGAATATCTTCAGCTTTTGCCTTGCCACTGCGGCTCGGAGCCGTGGCATATAACAGCCGCCACATTGCCGGTGCGTAGCCTTTCCAGGGAGCAGGCTCCAGTTTCAAATCTTGATGGTGCCAGGCATAGTGTTGCGTAAGACGCTCCAGGCTATCGACATGCCAGAAGCGCACCGATAAACGCGCAGCATTTGGTGCCAGACCCAGCACAAAGAACCGGGTATCCGCTTCCAGCATGGGATCAAGCTCCGCGAGCGGACGCCCTTGAGCAATATTGGACAGCAGAGAAGCGAGCTTGGCCGACTCCTGCTCATCGCTGGGCGGGTCATTGAGCATGGAGAAAAAAGCCTCAGCGGCCTCAGCACGCTTTTTATCCTTGGCCTTAGCCCAAAAGACCATCGTCGCATCGCCGACCTGTAGGCGTTGGTGATTATCAGTATCACCACGCAGCAAGTAATTCAGCGCTGTCGAATAGCCAAAAATTGCCGTCTGAGAAATTGAGGCATTTTTTTGCCCCTTATAGCCATAAGATTCATAGGCATCACTATTGAATGAAACGAGTGATGCGCCAGACGACTGCGCATCCTTAACCCCTCGAATCGCGGGATGACCAGTGCCTAATGGAGCTGTCTCTCCAGTGACCAGACACTGTCCGGACATACTGCCGTCACTTTTCAACGTAGCGCTCCATAGCCGGTGTGCGCTCTGATTCTCGTGCAAATAGTGGCGCTCACCATCAAGCCGGAATACAATATTGGTATCCAGCATGTCTTCACTGTATCCGTGAAGTTCGGCTAATTGCTCAGGTCGCCATTGATCCAGCAGCTTCAAAAATGCAATCAGCTCAGGATCATTGCTAGCGCTGAACAGATCAAACTGACGCGCCTTGAATGCCGCATGCTCATCGGCAAGTCGCTTGCCCTCACCCGCTGTTGCCCCAAGGGCATAGGCCGTTTTATCCCATAGCGGATAGGCGTGGACTCCCGATGTCCGCCGCTTATCGACAGGCACATGACGAGAGAGCGGTCGTGGGTTCTTGCCGCTGGTATCGCGCAAGTCAACGACTTGTAGCGGCTTTCCATCCTGTGAAAACACCAGACAGAAGCTGACTTTCTCGCTGCTGAACCCCGACGGCGGCACCTTCTCTTCTTTGGCCAGACGCTGATAATAGTCATTAAGCTCAGAAAGTATCATGCCAACGCCTCCTTGAAAGGCGGCACCTCGATCACGCCATCCTGCATCTGTGCGCGAAAGAAACGCGGCGTCTTGCCGTTGGCGAAATCAATATCGTGCAGCATGTAGCCCAGATCGTATTCACCGCTCAGGCCAGCATCCACTACCGGCATGTCAGCCTCGGCTTCGATCAGTGCGAAATTGGCGGGAAACTCCCGGGTGCCCAGACATGGCATATGAAAACACTGCCCTTGTCGGGCGCGGCGGTTAAAGATATCCAGATGCTTGCCGGGTGTATCGTCTTTGTCGGCGCGAGCGGTGAACTCGAAGTGTGCTTCGATGACATAACCGACGTTACGCAAGATCGTGGCTGCACGCTGCTGTCGATTCTGATCGACATAGTAGGCCACATCGTCAACACGCCCCGCCTTCATCGCTTTGGTTACCGTCGAGGCGGGCAGCTTTCCCGCAACTTCGTTGCGGCGCAATGACTCAAAACGAACCGGTTTGAGAACATGAATCCGATCCACGCACCAACGAATCGCCGGCTTCCAGTGGATAGCCTCCAGAATGCCGCGCGCGGCGGAAGGCGTGATCACATCATAAGAGACACGTTCGACTTTCATTTCAGGCCGCGTAAAGCAGGCCCGCTCTCCCCAGATATGCAGACGAACCCCGTACGTCATTCGCTGCTCCTTATCGTTTTATTCATTTGGTCTGCTTACCAGATATTGGACTCACTGGCACGAAATGCTGGATCATTCCAGTCCAGCCCCATCCGCTCGTCATAGAGATCCTCGTTGATCAGTACCACGAATTGTTCGCCAAACTTGTCAGGCTCAACGGCGGCTATGGCGCCAACCCGCTCCAGCGCAGCGAAGCCTTGCTGCGGCACCTGTACCGTATAGGGCTGCAGTTTGCGTGCGATGCCTCCGATACCTTCAACATACGCCAGTTCTTTCAATGCACTTCGAGCGATATCGTCATCATCAACGGGGATAATCACGGCGCGCTGGTTGTTTTCAATCATGCGGAATTTCTGTTCCAGTGTTTCGAAAGGCAGCCCTTCCAGGCGACCATTTTCGACCAGCACCATCAAGCCGTGGCGATCCAGCTGTTGCGCCCCCTGCTGCCAATACAAGAGTCGGAAATAAGCTTCTATCGCTGCTAGTGACAAGGGGTCGTCCCCGTGATGTCTAAGAACTTCCCGGGTTACCTGGGCGAACTGCTTCAACTCCGGAGGTGGCGCCCAATCATCGTTAGCGGTAGCAAAGATGCCAACTTCACTATCAGCTGTTGCGCGTTTTCCTTCACGATTGCAACGTCCTGCCGCTTGGGCGATGGAATCCAGCCCGGCTTCGGCACGCAGTACACGAGGGAAGTCGACATCGACGCCGGCTTCTATCAGCGATGTGGAAATCACCCGACAGGGTTGACCACTCTTGAGCACCTGCCTTATCTCAGCCAGTACCCGGCGGCGGTGTATCGCGTACATTGACGTGGTGAGATGGTAAGCACCGGGCTGATCTGCGATTGACTCGAACAACGCCCGGGCATGACGACGATTATTGACGATGCACAACACTTGATCGGTCGCGAGCAGTTCGTCACGCAGCGCTTCATCGTCCAGCATGCCGATATGGCGCACGGTAACGCGCTTGAGATCGCTATACAGCTTATCGGGGCACGGGGCGAGCTCACGCATGCTGCGCAAGCCACCCTGAAAGCTACGCTCTGGATCGTCGCTTTCGGCTAGCGCCGGCTGAGTAGCTGTACACAGCACGATACTGGTGCGATAGTTCAGCGCCAGCTCATCCAACGCCGCCACGCTAGGCCGCAAAAGCGGCAAGGGCATGGTTTGTGCCTCGTCCAGGATTACCACGCTGCTCGCAATATTATGCAGCTTGCGACAGCGCGAGGGCTTGGCGGCAAACAGGCTCTCGAAAAACTGCACCGATGTGGTGACGACAATCGGTGCGTCCCAGTTTTCGCTGTCACGACGCAACTTGTCGATAGTGTGCCGATCGCGCTGGCTACCGGCGTCGAAAGCGCTATGGTGCTCCAATACCGCCGACTCGCCATACTCACCCAGGGCATCGCGAAACACAGCGGCATTTTGCTCAACGATGCTGGTGAACGGAATCACGTAGATCACTCTATCCATGCCGTGGGCAATAGCATGATCAAGAGCGAAGGCGAGGGAAGCCAGCGTTTTACCGCCACCGGTTGGCACTGTCAGTGTGAACCGGCCGGGAGACAGCTCTGCCTGAGCATGTACATGTGACAGTATTTCGCCACGTAAGCGATTGACGTCGCTGTCTGCTTTGAAAGTGGCCAGGTACTGATTCAGGGCGTCACGCAGCATAGGCAGCGATGTCCCGCCACCGCGTGTACAGGGTACGCCTTGTTCATGCACGGCATAGAAGGCTTCGGTATCCACAAAGTCGGCATCGACCAGGCAGGAAAAGACCATCCGCGCCAAAAAAGCATACTGGAAGTAGCCTCTTTCACGACGCATCTGAAAATGCGGCGGTGCCGGCAGCTCACGGGGCAAGCAGATTTCCTGCTCCCATACTGGATCAAGCGAAGGAATATCTGCCTCTAGGCGCAACTCCAAAGGTGTACGCTCACCGGCGTCCCGCCCATTAGCCAATCCAGCATGGTGGCCAGCAATCAAGTAAGCCAGCAGCTGACCAACTTGGGGGTAACGCTCAACAGCAATACATGCTCCTGCCGTGGAGTGATCCACTCGCTCCGGCGAGCCTTCCAAGCGCCGTTGAAAGGGCGCAGTATATTTACCAAGATCATGCAGTAGCCCCGCAGCTTCCCCCCAAGGGGCTGCATCAAAGCGCTCGGCACGATCCGCAGCCATCCTCCCGACCGCAACCAAGTGGCTCTTGAGAGACTGCCAATCAGATTTGTTACATGTTGGTGTCGAATGCGCGTAATACATAAACATCCCTGCTCATATCGATGCGCTCATATCTGATCTAATCACCAATAACACTTATTTACCAACTTCCACCGTAAGCGACTGGGCATCACCTCTTGCGAGCAATCAGTCGGTGGGCTGCCAGCTGTGGGGTAAGAGTTCGTGGAGTCGGCTGGCTTTGTGTGTCGGCAGCCGTTCCAATACGTCTTTCAGATAGGCATAGGGCTCATGGCCGTTCAGTTTGGCGCATTGGATCAGGCTCATGATGGCGGCGGCGCGCTGACCACTGCGCAGTGACCCGGCGAATAACCAGTTTCTGCGGCCCAGCGCCCAGGGACGAATCAGGTTTTCTACCCGATTATTGTCAATGGGCAACTCGCCGTCATCGAGGTGGCGCGTCAGCGCCGCCCAACGCTTCAGGCTGTAATCCAGCGCTTTCGCCGTCGCCGAGCCGTCCGGCACCTTCTCACGATGAGCCAACATCCAGCGGTGCAGCGCGTCGGCGATGGGCCTTGCTCTGGTATCTCGCAGCCGTTGGCGCTCTTCTGCGGTCAGCGTCTGCGCCTCGCGCTCTACCTGGTAAAGCTGGCCAATCAGGTCAATGGCCTGTTCGGCGATCTGACTCTTGCCGGCCACATGCAGGTCGACGAACTTGCGCCGTGCATGGGCCATGCATCCGATCTCGGTGACGCCGTTGGCGAAGCTCTGCTTGTAGCCGCTGTAATCGTCGCAGACCAGTTTGCCCCGCCACTCGCCGAGGAAATCGCGGGCATGCTGACCGCTGCGTCCCTCGCTGAAGTCGTAGATCACCGCCTTCAATCCGGCATAAGGCGTGGTGGCATAGGCCCAGAGGTAGGCGCGGTGCGTCTTCTTCTTGCCTGGGGCCAGCATCGGCACCGGGGTCTCGTCGGCATGCAGGACTGGCTCGCTAAGTAGCAATTCATGTAAGGCATTGATCAGCGGCTGAAGCCGCACACCGCAAATACCGACCCACTCGGCCAGGGTTGAGCGCGGAATTGCCACGCCGGCACGGGCGAATATCTGTTCCTGCCGATACAGCGGTAAATGATCGGCATACTTGGCGATCAAGACCTGGGCCAGCAAACCGGCGGTGGGGATACCCTTGTCGATGATCTGCGCCGGCATCGGTGCCTGGGTCAGCGTTTCGCACTGCTTGCAGACCCACTTACCACGGATGTGACGCTCGACGTGGAATACGCCCGGCGTGTAGTCGAGTTTCTCGCTGATCTCTTCGCCAATCCGTCGTAGCTTGCAACCGCAGACGCAATGCTCGTTGTCCGGGTCATGGTGGATCTCGGTGCGCGGTAGCTCGGGAGGCAAGGGGGAGCGCTTGGGTGCCTTCTTGGGCGTCGGCGTCGGGGAGGCGAGCGTCAGATCCTCCAGTTCGGTCTCGATGGCGGCAATGTCGGTATCCACCACGTCTTCCAGCAGGCTGATCTGCAGGACGTTGAGCTGTTCGCTGCGCTTGCCGAACGCATGGCGCTTGAGCAGCGCCAGTTCATAGGTCAGCTTCTGGTTGACCTGCTCACTGTGACGGAGCGCCTTGTCCTTTTCCTCCACCTGCGACATCAGCGTCACCGCCAGGTGGCGGAGCTGATCGGGGGTGAGCTGGGACAGGTTAGGCGGCGTTTTCATCCGTCGAGTATGCCAGGCCGCCGACGACAGTGGGATTAGCACATCAGCGAATAGCTTGGTCGTTACGCCTGTGCTCTTCAGAGCACCGAGATCACCCCATCAGCGCCGAGACGCTGCCAGGGCAGGCCTTGAACCAGGGCCGTCACTTGTTCGGGGCAGAGCTCGACGCGATCGCCGTGCCAGTTACCGGCCCAATGGAACTTGCCTTGGTTCAGGCGTCGGGCACACAGCCAGACACCCAGACCATCATGGATCAGCACCTTCATGCGGTTGCCGCGTCGGTTGGCGAACAGATAGGCACAGTGTGGCTGGGCGGCACCGAAAACCTTCACTACCCGAGCCAGCGCGGTATCCGGGCCGGCCCGCATGTCCAGCGGCTCGGTGGCCAGCCAGATCTCGTCGATGCGGATCATCCCAGCAACTCCTTCAGCCACTGCGCACACGGTGCTGCCTCGCTCACCGGCCAACGCACGCTGATCGTGCCCCGCTTCGAAGGTAGCTCGATACAGATCTCGCCGGCGGTGGTGGGCGGCGCTGATACGTCAGCGATAGCAGGCGATACCGGCAGCGGCACGAAGTCCGGTACGGCCGGCAGCTGACTCTGGCGCTTGGCCTTGCGAATCCATGTCTGCACGAGATTAGGGTTGAGCCCGTGCTGCAGCGCGACCTGGGCAATCGAGACGTCGCCTTGCAGACAACCCGCAACGATCTTGGCCTTGAATGACGGGGCGTAGCGACGACGGCGGCGAATCTCACGCTCATTGCTTGGCGATGTCATGATAGGTGCCCACTTATCAATAGATGGGCACCTAATGTGGCCGGCTGAGGCCTTCTGCGGAAGATGTGTTCAGCGGTCGGTTACCTTCCACCAGCTAAAAAGTCTAACTTTCATCTAAATCATGATCTGGAGCATGCTCGGTGAGCACGATAAGGTCGGCGATGACGAGTGTCAGGCGCGGGTCATGGTGCGCCGCCAAGCGCCCACCATCTGTACCAGTTGAGCCTGATCGCAGGGTTGTGGTCTAAGCCGCTTGTTTGCAACCCTGCCGAGTTGTGCCTAGGCTGGGTTCAAGGCCGTGGTCTATCTGGCCTATCGCCTTCAAAAAGAAACCATAAGATGCAGGCGATTTACTACAATAAAAAGCGTCTCTCCCCTCCCAGGGCGTCAAGCATTGACTCGTATCCTGAAGCGTATTTCAGGATGCCAGTTAGTGCTATTGGCCCACTGCAGGCAGGCGAGAACCTATGAAAAAACGCTATTTGCTGTTATCCGTCGCTGTTGCCGGCGTCATCGTCGGCTGGTTGACCATAGGCGGTACGGCAGCCGTATTGCATGCCACTTCCACTGATGAATTCTGCATATCTTGTCATTCAATGGAGAGCAAGGCGTACACCGAATACCTGGGAAGTCCTCACTTCACCAACCAGAGAGGCATCCGCGCCGGCTGCGCCGACTGCCATATTCCCAATGATCCCATCGGCTACATGAAGGCCAAGATCATTGCCTCGAAAGACCTCTATCACCACTTCATCACCAGGAAGATCAATACGCCGGAGAAGTATGAGGCGCATCGCGAGGCCATGGCCGAAACCGTATGGGCCACCATGCGCAAGCAGAACTCGCAGACCTGCCTTTCCTGCCACAGCTACGATGCCATGGAGATTTACGACCAGTCTCCGGAAACCGTCAGCATGCATGAGTACGGTCGCGAACAGGGCCAGGCCTGTATCGACTGCCACAAGGGCGTGGCACACCTTCCTCCCAAACTTGAGCTGGACAGCAGCGCTTTCGACCATCTGTTTGCGCTGGCAGAAGAGACGCCAGAGTCTACCGATACCGCGTACTCCATCGACTACATCGAGATAGAAGACATTGGGCGCGTTCATCCTGCGGTTGAGCTTGAGGTGCTGTCAGCCCAGGATGATGAGAGCCGCGTCAAGCTGTCCGGCTATCAGGTCAAGGGGGCCGAGAGCGTCTTATATATCGACAAGGGGCAGCGAGCCATCATTGCCACCTTGACCGAGGAGGCCACGTCTCAGCTGGAGACCGGCGAGTTTTCTGCCGATGAATACGGCAATGAATGGCGCCGCGCCGCACTGACTTTCGATACCGAAGCTCCGCTGCTGGCGTCTAATGGGCCACTCTGGGAGTACGCCGAGCAGCTGGACACCGTCTACTGCTCGACCTGCCACGCCAAGATTCCTGCCGGTCATTTCACGCTCAACGCCTGGGGGCCGGTGGCGAGATCCATGGGTGATCGCACGGATATATCCGCGCTAAATCTCGAGATACTGACCAAGTATCTGCAAAATCACGCCAAGGATTTTGAGGGGCCAGACGCTGCGGATGAGGCGGATGCAATGCAGGGCAAACTGGAATCAGTACAGGACGAATTGGAGCAAGCGCAAACAGGAGTCTCCCATGGCTGATATATCGCGTCGTGAATTCATCAAGGGGGCTGGCCTGGCGGCGGGCTCGATCGCTTATTTGTCCTTTGTTCCCCTTCCCGCCAGCGCCCAGGAAAACCATTCGCTGATACTGACCGCCGGGCGCATGGGCCCGATGATGGCCAAGGTCGAGGGCGGCAAGCTGGTGGAAACCCAGGGCGCGCTGGAAAGCACGGTGCCCAATAGCCTGCAGCTTACCGGGCCGGACCAGGTGCACACCCAGGCGCGGGTGCGCTATCCGATGGTACGCAGGGGGTTTCTGGACAACCCCGGCGTGCCGGATGGCAAGCGCGGCGACGACGAGTTCGTGCGGGTCAGCTGGGATGAGGCCTATGCGCTTATCCACGCACAGCACAAGCGCATTCGCGAGCAGTATGGCGCGGAGTCGGTGTTCGCCGGCTCCTATGGCTGGCGCTCCAGTGGCGTGCTGCACAAGGCGCAGACGCTGCTACAGCGCTACATGAGCATGGCGGGGGGCTACTCGGGGCACCTTGGCGACTACTCCACCGGCGCCGCACAGGTCATCATGCCCCACGTGGTGGGCTCGATCGAGGTTTACGAACAGCAGACCACCTTCCCCGAGGTGCTTGAGAACAGCGATGTGATCGTGCTGTGGGGGCTGAACCCCATCAATACCCTGAAGATCGCCTGGACCTCCTCGGATGGTGCCGGGCTCGAGTTCTTCCGCCAACTTCGGGATTCCGGCAAGCGCATCATCGCCATCGATCCCATGCGCTCGGAAACCATCGAGTTTCTGGGAGAAGATACCCAGTGGATCGCGCCTTACCCCATGACGGACGTGGCGATGATGCTGGGCGTCGCCTATGCGCTGGTCGACAATCAGCAGCACGACCGGGAGTTTCTCGACAAGTACACGGAAGGCTATGACCGCTTCGAGAGGTATCTGCTGGGCGAGTCGGACGGCGTGCCCAAGACCCCCGCCTGGGCCGCGGACATCTGCGGGGTACCCGCCGATGAGATAGAGCAGTTGGCGGAGCTGTTCAGCCAGAACCGCACCATGCTGATGTCCGGGTGGGGAATCCAGCGCCAGCAGCATGGCGAGCAGCCCCACTGGATGCTGGTCACCCTGGCGTCAATGCTGGGGCAGATCGGCCTGCCCGGCGGCGGATTCGGGCTTTCCTACCATTACTCCAACGGCGGCAACCCAACGCGGGACGCGGGAATTCTGGCCTCGATTCCCAGCGTCGTCGATACCGGCGATAGCCAGTCGGCAGAAGGCGGCCTGCCCTGGGAGACCAAGGGCGCGGTCAACAGCATTCCCGTGGCGCGGATCGTTGAAGCGCTCGAGAACCCGGGCGTTGCCTATCAGCACAACGGCAGCGAGCTGATTTTCCCGGATATCAAGCTGATCTGGTGGGCGGGTGGCTCGAACTTTACCCACCACCAGGACATCAACCGACTGGTCAAGGCCTGGCAGAAGCCGGAGATGATCGTCATTTCGGAGATTTACTGGACCGGCGCGGCGAAGCACGCCGATATCGTGCTGCCGATCACCACCTCCTTCGAGCGCAACGACCTGACCATGACCGGGGACTACAGCAACCAGCACCTGGTGCCGATGAAGCAGGTGGTCGAGCCCCAGTTTGAAGCCAGAAGCGACTTCGATGTGTTCGCCGACATGGCCGAAAGGCTATTCCCGGGCGGGCGCAACGTCTACCTGGAGGGCAAGTCGGAGATGCAGTGGCTGAAGGGCTTCTACAACTCGGCCAAGGCTTCGGGGCGCGGTGTGCGCGTGCCCATGCCGAATTTCGGCTACTTCTGGGAGCGTAACGAGCTGATCGAGATGGTGCCGAACGCAGAGAACGCTCGGTTCAACCGCTACGCGGATTTTCGCGAGGACCCGCTGCTCAATCCGCTCGGCACGCCCAGCGGCAAGATCGAGATCTACTCGCGCCGGATCGCCAGTTTCGGCTACGACGACTGCCCGCCACACCCGACTTGGATGCCCCCCAGCCAGTGGCGCGGCAACGCCCGGCAGGACGAGCTGCAGCTGATGTCGTCTCATGCGGCACACCGACTACATAGCCAGTTCAACTACGCCAGCCTGCGCGAGCGTTACGCCATCGCCAACCGCGAACCGATCTCCATCAACACCCAGGATGCCGAAACGCGCGGTATTGAAGACGGCGACCTGGTGCGCGCCTATAACGATCAGGGCCAGGTGCTGGTGGGCGCGCTGGTCACCGATGGCATCAAGCAGGGCGCGGTATGCATTCACGAGGGCGCCTGGGTCGATTTCGACAAGGCAACCGGCATCTGCAAGAACGGTGAGGTCAACGTGCTGACCCGGGACATTCCCACATCGCGACTGGCCAACGGCTGTGCGGGCAACTCCAATCTGGTCAGAATCGAGAAATATACCGGGCCGGAGCTTGAACTGACCGCCTTTACGCCGCCCAAGGAAGCACAAATCTCATAACGACCGGCTGCCCTTGGTATTATTGATGGCTATACCCCTAGTCATCTCCAAGAGGCAGCCATGTGGGATGAACGCTACAACACCGACGATTATGTCTACGGCACCGAGCCAAACGACTTCCTGCGAGAGCAGGTCGAGCTGATTGGCGAAGCACCAAGGCGTGTGCTGTGCCTGGCCGATGGCGAGGGGCGCAACGGCGTTTACCTGGCGACACTCGGCCACGCGGTACTTTCAGTGGATGCCTCGGCGGTAGGTTTGCGCAAGGCGGCCAGCCTGGCCAAGCGGGAGAGTGTGGCACTTGATACGCTTGTCGTCGACCTGACCGAGCACGAGTTTCCCGCCGAGGACTTCGATGCGGTGGTATCGATCTTCTGTCACGTGCCACAAGCCGGTCGGCCGCACCTGCACCACCAGGTAGCCAGCACCCTCAAGCCCGGCGGCATCTTGATTCTGGAGGCCTACACGCCGGCCCAGGTGCCCCGCGATACCGGCGGGCCAGGCACTCCGGATCGCACCCCTACTGCCATGGAGCTGGAAGCCGCCTTTGCCGACTTCGATATTCTGATGAGCCGCGAACTCGACCGCCAGGTCATCGAGGGCCGTGGCCATACCGGCCTGGGAGCCGTGGTGCAGTTCATCGCCCGCAAGCGCGAATCCTAGCCCGCTCGACGCGCGTCCACCTCTGATGCCATGGCCGCTGCCAGGAACGCCAACAGCTGTGGCATCTCGTCGTCGATATGCTGGCTGAGATCGTGATCACCAGGCAGCAGGCGCAGTTCGACCGATGCATCGCCACGGCAGGCATGAAGGTGCTCGGCATCGCTTTGCGGGATGACGGTGTCGTCGCGACCGTGAGCCAGAAGCACCGGGCAACGGATTTCTGGCAGGGTGTTCTCTGGTGCGATGGCATCGAAGCGATGGCCGATTACGTGCTCCACGTAGCGCAGCACATACCAGCCCAGCGGAAAGAACGGCAATCCTTTTTCTGCCAGCCAGCGGCGCATCATGCCGTCCGGGTGGGCGAAGGCGGAGAGGCTGATCACGGCCGCGATGCCGTCACGGCGAGAGGCAGCCAGCAGCCCACCAGCGTTCGGTCACGCCGGGTGGGAATCCTCACTGTCTCGCCCTCTATTTCGTGCTCGGTCAGGCTGCGCTCCACCGGCTCACGCGGGGCAGCCAGGCTGACTCGCAGCCGCCGATGGAACAGGTGCAGCAGCCCAGCACCGCCTGGCAGCAGGGCTAACAGCAGAATCCACCCAGCGGTCATGCTGCACTGCCCCTTGTTAGCCAATGAAGTCCGCGCATTCTGACGTGCCTAGCCGGCCAGCGCTTCTTCCACCAGCGCACGCGCTTCGGGCGTCATCGGCAGCTTCAGCGCCAGCGCATGGGCCGGCGCTGACATCTTCTTCCAGGTCATCTGCACGATACGGATCAGGTGATCATGATCAATCTGCTTGGAGAAATCGCTGAAATAGTGCTCCAGAAACACCAGGCAGGCGCAGTCCTGCACCGCCTGTGCTCCAGCGTCACTCCCCAGCCCCTGCTTGCGGATCATCTTTGCCACCCGCTCGGCCTGCTCGGCGCTGTAGCCCGCCTGCTGCATCAGCTGTGCGGTGGTTTCCCCGGCGCGCTGGCCCTGGTCGCGACGCCAGGTCAGATAGCCCACCCGCCCTTCCGGGTAGTCGCTGCGCGGCACCTGCCAACGCTGTAGATGCTGGCCGCGCGCCGCCAGGCGCACCAGTTCGTCCGGCGACTCATGCAGTCGCTCCAGCCAGGCACTCATCCGCCCGGCATGCCACAGCTCGTGGGGCACGGAGTCGCCGTCGACTTCCACGCGGCGCGGATCCTGGGCGTGAAGCGCATCCAGGGCGGCGAACACCTGGTCAAAGGCAGTCATGGGACACTCCTGTTCAAAAGCAATAGGGTTCAACCCGACACGGCTTCTGCGTCCAGCCGCTGTGCGGTCCGGTCGATGCGACGCAGCCAGGCCAGCAGCACGGCGCCCAGCAGCACGAAGCCGCTGGCTAGCCACAGGCCTATATCATAGCGTCCGGTGGTCTCGGCAATCATGCCGGTCAGCGCCGGAGCGACGATCTGTGCCGCACCGTAGGCCAGCGTCATGCGCCCCATCAGCCGCGCAGGGCTCTGCGGGTAGAGCTTGCCGGCCATGGTCAGCACCAGGCTTACGCAGCCCATGAAGGTGCCGCCGTAGAGTACGGCGCTGAACAGCACCACGCCAAGGTTGGCGGTCAGCGCCGGCAGCGCGATGCCCACCATCTGCAGCAGCAGGGCAGCCATCAGGGCTGCCAGATAGCCGATACGCCGCGCCACCAGATCCCACAGGATCACTGCCGGCGCCGCGGCCAGCCCCACCAGGGCAAAGGTCCAGTTGCCTGCCCCGGCCAGCAGCGGCTCATGCTCCACGATAGCGACAATGAAGGTCGCGCTGACCACGTAGCCGTAGCCGGCACAGAAATAAGCGGCAAGCATCAAGACCATGAAGATTCGTGTGGGTGGCGTCACCGCCTTCTGAGCCGCGCTGTCGGCATCGGCCAGCGGCTTGGCGGGGCGCGGCAGCCAGCGCCAGGCCGGCACCAGCAACACCAGCGCCAGCCCGCTGAAGCCCCACCATTGGGCCTGCCAGCTCAGCGAAAGATGCAGCATCAGTTCCACCGCCAGGGCGGCTACCAGAATGCCGACCCCGACCCCCGCAAAATGGATACCAAGTTCGCCCCGCTGGCGATGGTTGATCAGCCAGTGAAGGATCAGCCCCGAGGCGAGCAGCATCCCACTGGTGGTAGACACTCCCGACACGAAGCGCAGTCCCGTCCATACCCAGAAGTTGTCGGTCAGCGCCATGCCCGCCGTGGAAAGCACCGCGAGCACCAGCCCGATGCGATACAGGGTGTCCTTGAGCTGAATGCTGTGGATCGTGGAAACCAGCACCGCCCCCAGCATGTAGCCGGCGTAGTTGAAGGCCGCCAACCAGCCGCCGTCGGCTTCGGTCATGAAGGTCTGCTGCTGCATGATGGGAAGCAGCGGCGTATAGGCAAAGCGCGCCACGCCCATGCACAGTATCTGGCTGAATACACCGGCCAGCAGCACCTGGTAGCGCTGATAACCAATGGAATAACTCGCTACCATACCTGGCTCTCCTGGGTGCGTTTTCATCTCTCGGAATCACGCCGGCTCGCCCGCCGCTTGCTCCCCAACCTGGCAAAGGCGCGTCTCAGCGGTCGCCATAGCCGGCTGAGCAGCCACAGCGCAGGAATGCCGATCACCAGCCAAGGGGTGAGGAACACCACCACCAGAATCACCTGGCCTATCGACTCGAAGAACAGCTCCACGCTGCGATCCAGCGCGCGCCACAGGGGCGCAAGCACGCCGTGCTGACGGGGCTCGATCCAGCGCTGCTGCTGGAAGCGGGCGGTAATCGCCACGCTGTCGGTGACCCGCGCCAGGTGGCGCTGCTGGCCCTGCATGGACTCGATTTCACCCTGCACGCGAGCCAGCTCACGTTCTACCTGCAGCAGGTCCTGAATGCGCCGTTCGCTGAAGCCGCGCCCCTGTTCGGCGAGTTCCTTGAGCCGCTCGCGCAGCACGATCTGCTGGGCCAGGCGGGCCTCGATATCAATCATCTGCTGGGTACGGTCGTTGCGCGTGATCTCGACGCCGCTGAGCGCGGACGACTCGGCAAGCAGCCGCACCGGCTCGGCAGTATCGACCTGTTCGCGGGCGATTCGCAGTGCCAAATGGCCGCTGGCATGGCCGTGGCGCGGAGTGTTCAGGCTGCCCTGCTCTACCTGGCAGTCGGCGCTGGCCAGGCAGGCTTCATGAATCTCGTGGTACATCGCCACCAGCGACTCGGCCTCGCCGAACTCCAGGCTGTAGCCGCGCCGCTCTTCAATTCGGCTTTCGTTGGCCGCGTCACCGCCCGCCGGCTGATCCATGCTCTGGCCAGCGGACCTGCTTTGAACGCCAGCCTGGCGCACCAGCGCCTTGCCCGAGAAACTTTCGGCCTGGGGCGCCATCCGGGCCGGCGGGGGTGAGCTGTCCATTGAAGCGTCATGTCCATCGCAGCCAGCCAGCAGCAGTACCAGCAGCAGCGCTGGCACAAGGCGGCGGTAGTCGAGGTAGCGATGATTGCGGCGGCGATCATGATGTAGGTGACGGTGGGGCGGCACAATAGCCATCAGCGCGTTCCTTGCAGGCGACGAATACAGCGCCATCTTGCCACGCCCTGTCTCGAGATGCGCTGCTCGCGGCACGCTGCGGCCGCTTTTATGGTGGCCAGAAAAACAATTGTTATGTTATAACCTTTGCCGAATTCCTGGAGACAATCCCATGGCTCACCACCCCGCTCAGGATACGCATCGCCACCGACCGGAAGGCCCCTGCCATTTCTCCCTGATGTCGCTGTCGGCCGCGCGCCGCCTGCTGCTGGCGCTCGCCCCGCTGGCCGTGCTGTGGCTGGCGGTGGCCTGGGCCGCCGGGTGGTGGGGCTGATGCCTCGCCTGCAACTGCACGATCTTCACCTGGCGCGGGGCGGCCAGACGGTGCTCGAGCGGCTCAACGGCAGCTTTCAGGATGGCGCCATCACGGCGCTGATCGGCGCCAACGGCGCCGGCAAGAGCACGCTGATCGCCGCCATCATGGACATGCTGACGCCCACCGCCGGACAGGTGACGTGCAGCGTGCCCAAGGAACGCCGAGCCTGGCTGCCCCAGCAGCTGGCGCTGGACCTGAGCTTTCCGATGAGCGTGGAAGAGCTGATCATGACCGGCACCTGGCCCAGCCACGGCGCCTTCAAGGGCTACTGCGCGGCCCACTATCGGCGCGGCCGCGAGATCATGACGCGGCTTGGCATTTCGCATCTGGCCCATCGCCAGCTGGGCGAGCTGTCCGGCGGTCAGCGCCAGCGGGCGTTGATCGGCCGCACCCTGATGCAGGAAGCCGAGCTGCTGCTGCTCGACGAGCCCTTCGCCAACGTCGATGTCGAGACCGTCGAGATTCTGATGGATACCTTTCGCGAGATGGCCCGGCAGGGAGCCACCCTGATCGTGGTGCTTCACGACATGGAGCAGCTTGCTCAGCTGGCCGACGATGTCTTGCTGCTGGCCGATGGCCACGGCCGCTGGGTCAAGCCCGAGGTTCTGATCGAGCAGCAGGGCGGCGTACCGCCCCGGGCACCACGCCTGCCCTTCACCCTCGCGGAGTTTTCTCATGCTGGCACTGATTGACGCCTGGTTGCTGGCGCCCTTCGGCTATGGATTCATGCGCCGCGCCGCCGTGGCCGGCCTGGCGCTGTCGCTGGCGGCGCCGCCGCTGGGGGTATTTCTGATGCTGCGCGGCATGAGCCTGATCGGCGATGCCATGGCCCACGCCATTCTGCCCGGCGTGGCGCTGGGCTTCGTGTTTGCAGGGTTTTCGCTGCCGATCATGAGCCTGGGCGGCATTTTATCGGGGCTGCTGGTGGCGCTGCTGGCCGGCGGCGTGTCGCGGCTGACCGGCCACCGGGAAGACTCGGCCATGGCCAGCTTCTTTCTCATGTCGCTGGCGGCGGGGGTCATGCTGGTGTCGATGGGCGGCAGCAGCGTCGACCTTACCCACGTGCTGTTTGGCTCGATACTCGCCGTGGACAGCACCGCCCTGATACTGATTGCCGGCATTGCCAGCCTGATCGTGCTGGTGCTGGCGGGCATCTTTCGCGCGCTGGTGGTCGACTGCCTGGACCCGCTGTTTCTGCGCGGTCAGGGCGTGCGCGGCGGCCTGGTTCACGGCGCCTTTCTCGGCCTGGTGGTGCTCAACCTCACCGCCGGTTTCCAGACCCTGGGCACGCTGATGGCGGTGGGCCTGATGATGCTGCCGGCGACCACGGCGCGCTTCTGGAGCCAGCGCCTCGAGGGCCTGATCGCCATCGCCGTGGTGATTGCCATGCTGGCCAGCACCAGCGGCCTGCTGCTGTCATATCATCTGGGCCTGCCCTCGGGGCCGGCGATTATTCTGCTGGCCGGCGTGGCGTATATCTTCTCGGCGCTGTTTGGCCGGCAGCACAGTGTGATCGCCCGCTTCAGGCGCCGCGCGGCTCCCCTTGAGCCCACGCCGACCTCATCGCCCTGATCTGCTTGTCCTGGTCTTTTCTTGTCTATATAGGGAACCCCACCATGCCACGCCTTTTTTCCTGCGCTGTACTGATCGTCGCGCTGCTGGGTTCCGCCCCTCTGGCGCTGGCCGACGAGCGCCTGCAGGTGCTGGCCAGCTTCAGCATCCTGGCCGATATGGTCGAGAATCTGGGCGGCGATGACGTCGAGGTGACCGCGCTGGTCGGCCCCGATTCGGATGCCCATGCCTACAGCCCGCGCCCCATCGACGCCCGCGCCGTCAGCCAGGCTGACCTGGTGGTGTTCAACGGGCTGAACTTCGAGGGCTGGATGGAGCGGCTGGTGAAGGCCAGCGACCATCACGGGCCGGTGGTAGTCGCCACGGCAGGCGTGGAAGAGCGCCTGAGCGATGACCTGCATGCAGAAGCGAACGAGCACGAGCAGTACGATCATGACGGCCACGACCACGGCGGAAAGGACCCGCACGCCTGGCAGGACCTGGGGCTGGGTGAGGTGTATGTCGGCAATATCCTGGCCGGGCTGATCGAGGCCGACCCGGATAACGAAGCCGCCTATCGTCAGCGCGCCGAGCGCTACCTGGGCGAGATTGCTGACACCCACGCCGAAATACAGCAGATGCTGGCCGAGATTCCGGATACCACCCGGGTGATTACCAGCCACCGCGCCTTTGACCACTTCGCCCGGGCCTATGAGCTGACGTTTCTGTCGCCAATTGGGCTATCCAGCGAGGCCGAGCCCAGCGCCGCGGATCTGGCAGCTCTGGTCGAGGTGATCCGCGAACATGATATTCGCGCGCTGTTTCACGAGAACATGACAAGCCAGGCCCTGCTCAACCAGCTGGCCGAGGAAACCGGCGTGCCGGTCGCCGGCACGCTCTACTCCGACGCCCTGGCAAGCGACGGCGACGCCTCCAGCTGGCTTGGCATGGTGCGCCATAACGCTCGGGTGCTGCACGACGCCCTGGCTGTATCCTCCGACCAGGATCAGAACCCAAATTCGAGCCAGAGCCAGAGCCACGATCACTGAAGGAGATCACCGATGAAACTCGACTCAGTCGTTATCTTGAGCGGCAAGCGCACCGCTATCGGCGGTTTTGGTGGCAGTCTGGCCGGTCTTGCTCCGCATGAAATGGGCGTTGCCAGCGCGAGAGCGGCACTGGACGATGCTGGCGTTGCCGCCAGCGATATCGATCACGCCGTCTACGGCCACATCATCGCTACCGGCCCTGCCGACGCCTATCTGGCCCGGCATATCGCTCTGGAAGCCGGCGTGCCGCCCGGTGCGGGCGCCTTTAACGTCAATCGCTTATGCGGCTCTGGCGTGCAGGCCGTGCTCAGTGCCGCCCAGCAAATCGCCCTGGGCGATAGCCGTCTGGCGCTGGCCGGTGGCGCCGAGTCGATGAGCCGCGGCGGCTATCTGCTGCCTGCTGCCGCGCGCTTCGGCATCCGCATGGGCGATGCGACGATCAGCGACCTGACTCTGGGCACCCTCAGCGATCCCTTCGGCAGCGGCCACATGGGCATGACCGCTGAGAACATCGCTCAGCGCCATGATCTGAACCGAGAAGAGCTCGACAGCTTCGCCCTTGCCAGCCACCAAAAAGCGGCCCGGGCGATGGCCGAGGGCCGCTTCGACAGCCAGATCGTACCGCTTGGCGTGCGCAAGGGCCGCAGCGAGACGGTCTTTCAACAGGATGAACATGTGCGCGCAGGCGTCACGCTGGAGGATCTGGCACGTTTGAAGCCCGCCTTCAAGAAAGACGGCGTGGTCACCGCCGGCAATGCCTCAGGGCTCAACGATGCCGCCGCCACGCTGGTGCTGGCCCATGCCGATGAAGCCAGCCGGCGCGGCCTGACCCCGCGAGCGCGACTGCTCACTGCAGCGGTGGCCGGCGTCGAGCCGGATGTGATGGGGCTGGGGCCGATTCCAGCGGTGCGGCGCTGTCTGGAACAGGCCGGTCTCGACATCGAGGATATCGACGTGATCGAGTCCAACGAGGCCTTCGCCGCTCAGGCCATGGCTGTAGCACGTGAGCTCAGCTTCCCTGAAGAGCGCCTGAACCCTAACGGCGGCGCCGTGGGGCTGGGCCATCCGGTGGGCGCCACCGGAGCCATCCTGGTCATCAAGGCGCTGCATGAACTGGAGCGCACCGCTGGCCGCTTCGGGCTGATCACCCTGTGTATCGGCGGCGGCCAGGGCATTGCCCTCATCATCGAGCGGCTGTGATGGATCTGTGATCCAGGCCCGCTAGCCGCCCGTTAGGCCTCACGCACTCTCTCGCTCACTCGAGGCTGGCAGGCTCGCCGTCCCGGGTGGTCACGCCTTCCAGGAAGGTCGCGACTCGCTCGGGGTTGGCGTTGATCCACTGCTCGGCAACCTCTTCCAGATCCTTGCGCTGCTGGCTGAACTCATCGATGAACTGGCTTTGCTCTTCGGCGCTGAACACCAGCTGGTCGAAGAAGCGCATCAGGTTGGGATTGGCCTCGCTGAACTCGCGCCGCACGATGGTGCGGATATCGCTCTTGCCGCCCTCCTTGCCGTAGACGTTGGCCGGATCGTCGAGGATGGCCATGTCGTATTCGGGTGCCATCCAGTGTGGTGTCCAGCCATAGAAGACAATCCAGCGCTGATCGCGATAGGCGGCGTCAACCTCGGCCAGCATGCCGGCGGTAGAAGACTCGCGTATTTTCCAGTCACCCAGACCGTGCACATCCGCATCGGCAGCAGCATGAATCGCTTCACCCACGGTAGAGCCGCTTTCGATAGAGTAGAACTCGGCGCCGAAACGCTCGCGGTTCTCCGGCTCGTCCAGCTGGGTGGCGCTGGTGATACCCGCATCGTACACATAGCCGGGCACCGCGAAGCCCATGCGCGCGCCTTCGACGTTGTTGCCCAGATCAACGATGGCGTCGGATTCCATGGCGGCGTCATAGATGTTCTGCTGCGACGGCAGCCAGCCGCCCAGGAAGACATCGCTGTCGCCGGATGTCAGCGTGCTGTAGCCCACGGTACTGCTCAGGTCGAGCCGGTTGGCCTGATAGCCGAGCCGTTCAAGGATCTGAGCGACGATTTCGGTCTTGACCGTGACTCCCGGCCAGGGAGGAACCACGAAGTTGACCTGAGTTGCTTCGTCCTGTGCCTGGGCCTGTGCGGCCATAGGCGCCAGGGTCAGGCCAGCGGCCAACAAGGTGCTGCACAGCGCCGGCGCAAACCGATTCAGTGAAAACGTCGATGTAAACAGGGTCGGGCTCGTCATGGAAACTCCTCGTTATTATGTGAAGCGCCAGAATCGTAATCTATGGATGGCGCCGTGCCGCCTCCCGTCAGGGGAGTAAAAGAGAGAAAATCAGTCCTCGGCGGTGATCTCGATCAGGGTAGGCACCTTGGCCTGCTGCGCAGCGCTCAGAGCCGCGGCAAGCATTTCAGGCGTATCAACGTGCCGATGCTCGCAGCCGAAGCCTTCGGCCAGCGCCGCAAAGTTCGGCGCGCTCAGGTCGACGCCTTCACGCTCTACGCTATTGCCATCCATGTAGCGGCGTATCTCACCATAGCCCTGGTTGTTCCAGATCACGACCGCCAGGGGCAGGCCGGCGTCCCGGGCGGTGGCCAGTTCACTGAGGCTGAACATCAGGCCGCCATCGCCCACCAGCGCGATCACCGGCCGCTCGGGAACCGCCAGTGCTGCCCCCACTGCTGCGGGCAGGGCGTAGCCCAGGGTGCCGTAGCCGGTGGCGGCGTTGAACCAGCGCCGGGGTGCAGGCATGTCGACCAGATAGTTGCCCGCATACACCGGGCCGGTGGAATCGCCGACGATGGTGGCCTCCGGCAGCGCCTCGCGCATCGCAACGAGCCAGTCGGCATAGGGCGCCACATCCGGGCGCTCGCGCAGCGCCAGATCCTGACGTACCGCGGCCACCCGGGCGGCGCTGTCGCGCTCACCGTGACTGGCAGCGCGCTCGGGCAGGCGCTCGAGCAGCCCGTCAATAGCCTCGCCGACCTGGCTGACCAGCGCCAGGTCGGGCAGTCGATTGCGCGCCAGCTGCTGCGGGTCAACATCCACCCGAATCAGACGACCGTTAAGCACAAAGCCGTCATCGGCCACCAGGTCGTAGTCGGTTTCACCCAGCTCGGTGCCCAGTGCCAGGATCACATCGGCCTCCGCCGCCAGTTGGCGCCCCGCCGGCAGGCTGGAGCAGTTGCCAAGATCCAGCGGATGGCCGGCGCCGAGCACGCCCCGGGCGTTGATGGTGGTCA
>ERZ1032895.63-NODE-63-length-31436-cov-10.450878_pt1 | contig 31436 bp, 22 predicted proteins | sample MGYA00516687_ERZ1032895 | MGnify/ENA primary metagenome ERZ1032895 (study PRJEB33719, sample SAMN04261600) | wastewater metagenome | biome: rural village; feature: latrine urine exit; material: soil | place: El Salvador | collected 2013-01-14 ... | reverse complement strand
GGACTTTGCTTTTCAACTTGAACGTCCATGGACTCCCGCCTTCGCGGGAGTGACGGCAACCAAGCCCAAGCCTTCCGGCCGATGCGATAATCCGGACGGATCCCATCGCACCAGGCCCACATGCCCATCCACGACTCCGTCCTCGACCTCATCGCCGATACCCCCATCGTCAAGGCCCAGCACCTGGACACGGGGCCCTGCGAGCTCTACCTGAAGCTCGAAAGCCAGAACCCCGGCGGGTCGATCAAGGACCGGATCGGCCTGTACATGATCGAGGCCGCCGAGCGCCGCGGCGACATCAGGCCCGGCGCCACCCTGGTGGAAGGCACCGCCGGCAACACCGGCATCGGCCTGGCCCTGGTGGCCCAGCAGAAGGGCTACAAGCTGATCCTGGTGATCCCGGACAAGATGAGCCGGGAGAAGATCTTCAACCTCAAGGCCATGGGCGCCGAAGTGGTGCTGACCCGCTCGGACGTGCCCAAGGGCCACCCCGAGCACTACCAGGATCTCGCCGCGCGCATCGCGGAAGAGACCGAGGGCGGCTACTTCGTCAACCAGTTCGGCAACCGCGACAACGCCGACGCCCACGAGCAGGGCACCGGCCCCGAGATCCTGCGCCAGATGGCCGAAGTCGGCGGAGTGGACGCGGTGGTCGTGGGCTCGGGCAGTTCCGGCACCATCACCGGGCTCTCGCGCTGCTTCGCCGGACACGCGCCCGGCATCGAGCTGATCCTGGCCGACCCGGAAGGCTCGATCCTGGCCGAGTTCGCCACCCGCGGCACCACCGAAGGCCCGGCCGGCAGCTGGCTGGTGGAGGGCATTGGCGAGAGTTCCAAGCCGCCGGTGATCGCGGACTTCTCGCGGGTGGCGAAGGCGTATTCGGTTCCCGACAAGGAGAGCTTCCTCATCGCCCGCGAGCTGCTGGCGAAGGAGGGGATCCTGGGCGGCTCGTCCACCGGCACCCTGCTCGCCGCCGCGCTGCGCTGGTGCAGGGAGCAGAAGGAGCCGAAGAAGATCCTGGTGTTCGTGCCCGACACCGGCAACAAGTACCTGTCCAAGCTCTACAACGATTACTGGATGCTGGACAACGGCTTCTTCGAGCGCGAGCAGCACGGCGATCTGCGCGACCTGATCCTGCGCCCCTACAGCCAGAAAGACACCGTGGTGCTGTCCCCGGGCGACAGGCTGGTCATGGCCTACCAGCGCATGAAGCTCTACGACATCTCCCAGCTGCCGGTGATGGAGGGCGAGCGCATCGTCGGCATCCTCGACGAATCCGACGTGCTGCTGCACGTGTACGGCGACGAAGAGCGCTTCAACGACCCGGTCTCAACCGCCATGACCAGCAAGCTCGACGTGCTGGACGTGAAATCGCCGGTGGAGGCGCTGCTGCCGGTGTTCGACCGCGGCCAGGTGGCGATCGTCACCGAGGGCCGCGGCGAGAAGTTCCTTGGGCTGATCACGCGGATCGACCTGCTGAACTGGCTGCGGCGCCGGGTGCCGTGATCCTGTTGGGGGATCGGTCGGTCCTTGAAGTCGCCGCGTAGCGACAAACTGGAAAGGCGTTGCACGGGGAACCCCCAACGGATGCGACGGGGGTATCGCTACTCGCGTCGTCCGCGGCTCTACATGCGATGACCCGCACATTCTTGGTGTGAGGCTGGTACCCTTCCACCTGATGCAGCGCCATGGGTTCGCGGCGCGCGACGCGGGGATTTTGCCGGACTGTTCCAATCGGCATCCAGACTCTGGGGGAGTCATACATGAACACGGATGTCACATCACGCGCTGGCAAGCACGTCCTGGAGGCATGGGAATTCGCCCGGAACGCAATCGGGAAGAATGACCCGCGCATGGAAGCCCCGCTTCCGATCTTCATGGCGCAACTGCCGGCTGCTGAGGCACTTCTGCCATATCTGCAGCAACTCGATCAAAGTCGCGTCTATTCGAACTTCGGGCCGCTGGTCCTATCCTTGCAGGATCGCTTAGCTGCATTATTCGACATGCAGCGTCACACAGTCGTGGCTACGGGCTCGGGAACCGCAGCGCTTGTCGCTGGAATTTTGGCTTTGGCCGGGCGTGGTAACTCCCGGCGCCCCTATGCGCTCTGTCCGGCATACACGTTCGTGGCGACAGCCTCTGCCGTGGAACAGTGCGGTTATACGCCTTATCTGGCGGACGTCTGCGCATCAACCTGGCTGCTTGATCCCGTGAGTCTCCTGCACCACCCGGCTCTGGACAGGATAGGAGTCGTCGTGCCGGTCGCGGCCTACGGCCGCCGCATCGACGTCGAGAAGTGGAGCCATTTCAATGAAGTCACCGGCATTCCGGTCGTAATTGACGCAGCAGCAGGAATCGAGGCCGTCGCAGACGGACGAATGCGGCCGGTTGGCGAGGTGGTGCTCGCGCTGAGTTTTCACGCCACGAAGGCTTTTGGATGTGGTGAAGGCGGCTGCCTCTTGGCATCACAGGTAGAGACGGTGCTGCGTGCCGCACAAACCCTGAACTTTGGCTTTATGGGATCCCGTGACAGCGCGATCGCAGCCTTCAATGGAAAGATGAGCGAGTACCACGCTGCGGTCGCGCACGCCGAGCTGGATACCTGGGCAGCTAAGCGGGCTCTGTTTCGCGAGGTCGTCGCATGTTATCAACGGGCGCTTTTCGACGCTGGAGTCTCCGGCTGCGATTTCATATCAGCGCCAACCATTGCATCAAACTATGCGCTATATAAATGTGGAAATTCTGATCATGCCGAAATCTTGCGCGCTGCACTGGAAGCAGCCCGCATTGAGTCAAGGTTTTGGTACGGGCGGGGCCTGCAGGCGCATCCCTATTTCCGCGATATCGAGAGGGATTATCTTCCGGTTACTGAAGAAGTCTCCTCCTGCCTGGTTGGCTTGCCCATGGCGTCGATGATGACTCGGGGCGACGTGCACAGGGTAGTCGAAATACTAAAAAGTACCGAGAAGCGGTGCAAATAGAACGGAGGAAAAATCGCGTGCGCGGAGAAGGCATGGTTGTCGCTTACGTAGGTGTAATGGACGAGGTGGAGTTGATCGAAAAGCAGATCAAACATCTCTACAATATCGGAGTAGGCCATGTAATCGTGATCGACTCCGGTTCCACGGATGGCACTTCCGAAGTGTTGCGCGACTATGCCGCCAAGGGGAAAGTCACGCTCATCGAAGGTTACAGTTTTGGAATGGACAGCGCTGCCCAACTCCGTAAGCAGTACGAAGCATCCATGGAGGAGTCTGCTCCCGATTGGGTCCTGATCCAGGACGCCGACGATTTCATCATCCCCGCGGAGGGGAATATTCAAAAGCCGTTGCGCGGCAGGTCGGCCGATGTCATCCGTTTGGAGCGGTTCAACATCCCGGTCGTGGAGGGCAAGCCACTATGGCCGGACGAGATCCGCCCGGAAACATTCGGTGATCTGAAGATCTACTGCGATGCCATAGGAAACTTTCGAGAGCATGTCGCAGCACATCCCGAGACGCCGTGGATCCGGGGCAAAGTCATGCCCAAAATTGCCGCACGGCCTGGCTGTGTGAAAGATGTAAAGATGGGTGGGCACGACATAATCCCTGTCGATGGAATGAAGCCCAAATATGAAAGCGCCGTGGATATTATCGTGGCCCACGCTCCGATCTCAAGTTATAAAAGATTCCGGAGGAAGGTAGAAAACATCCGGAAACTGTTTTCCAGGGAGGGAGAAAGGTTCAGCGCGGGTATGGCGTGGCACTGGGCAAGGTGGTTGGCCGTTCTTGAGAGCGGCGAATTGCGGCAGGAGTACCAGAAACAATGCGTGACGCCCGAAGAGCTGGCGCAGCTGGTGCACGAAGGCACGGTCGCATCGGTCGAAGACTGGTTCGCGCGGCTCCGGAAGCGATCGGATGCCGACGCCGCGAATCAAAGATCTATCTGACCCGCAAGCCGATTACCGTCTTTGACCAAAGTCTTGCCCCCCAATTTTACATAGAAGCCGTACGCCCGCACGTTGTTTTCGTCAATGTCTGCCGCATGCAACGCCTTGAAACCGATGCTCCTACAGTGGGCAAGCATCCTGCGCATTAGCGCAGCGCCGCATCCGCGATACTTCTTTTTAACGCAAAAAAGCGAACCATGAGCAATCCTGCTCTCCATGTCGTTTGTGTAAGCGCAGATGATCCCAACGAGCGTGCCGCTATGCCATGCCTCAACGGTGGTGGCGAGTCTATGGAGCTTTTCGGCATAATCCATATCCATCGGCGTAGCGCCACGGATCGCGGGGAAGTCGACGGACTTGATCAATGAAAGAATTTCGGCTGGCGTAGCTTCGTTCATCCGGAATTCCACGGAATCACTCCTGTTGGTCAAGGGTGTCATAGCTTTTGATAAGTGAAGTCAGCTGGCTTTTTCCGCAATGCATCAAGGCGTCGATCAATGAAAGGCCTGGGATGAATTTGCAGCCCTTCTGTGGGTATGAAATTTTACGGGACTCCAGAACGGAGAGGCCAATGCCACGTTGGTTGAAGTCCCTCGCGGAGTACAGCGATTTGCTCCCGATTGGATTGATGATCCGGTCGCCACCGACCTCCCTCACGAGGTGGCATAGCCGTTGCTCCCTGCTTGAGAGATCTTCTGGTACATCAAGTTCCGACATGTAGACGATTTCGGTGTGAAGCCCCATGTATTCGGCGACTGACGCAATCTGATGTCCCAGAAACCTTGCCAGGTTCCTGTCTGGGTAACACAGGATCTGATCGATAAGCTCCATTGCTTCGGAATAGTGTCCAGCATTGCCATACGCGTGCGCGAGCATCTTCCTGAACTTGCCGAAGTCGTCGAGGATCTCGATTTCGCTTATCCTCTTCTGAGGGCTGCTTCCGCGCAAAGATATGGTGAACCTGTGCGGGGCGTGGTTGAGCAGTATCTTGTTCCTGTTGATAAACCCCCGCATGATATATTGGAAGCTGTCGCCGATGATGAAAACATCCACTGCGTCGATCAGCTGCCAGTATCCGATGTACGGGAAAAAGTAGGGCTGGTAAACAGCAACCTTCTTGCCCTCTTGCATTGCGCGAGATTTTGACACAAACAGATGCCTCGTGGATTAACTTGCCGACGTGGCCATCCAATGACGTGCGCTTGGCCAAGGTCCTCATTGTCGACACGATAAGCGATGCGACCACAAGGAAGACCAGTAAGATATCAGACTCTTCATTGTAGCCTGGCCTTCAGAGTGTCCGGGCAGCCCATATTGGCGCTACGACTTCAGTGAAAGGCGCTCAAACTGCTTGGACGGGTCAGATTTCGATCGGCGTTGACACCGCGATACCTGCTTGAGCACGGTCTGGCAGCGCGGATTACTGGAGGCGATCAACAACAGCTTGGTGCGCAGGAGTTTATTGCTGTGTCACAACACGGAGGTGGAAGCGCGGTTCATCGCCGCGCGCCACCCATTCTCAGGCATGCCAGGCCGGTTGAGGAGCAGATTCACGGTCCCGCGCAGGGCACAGTCTTGATCCGCCATCCCGTGGGCATTACTGCGTCCACGATGTCAGCGTGAGCCGCACGGTCTCCTTCGACCCTTCCAGCTGCGTGATCCGTACCGGAACCGGAACGCCTTCGGCCACCCACACCGTAGTGGTCTTGCCGGTGCGCGCCTGCACGTAGCGGGTCGCGTTCACCGTTTCGCCCCCGATCGTGATAGGCGCGGTGCCCACCCGGCGGAAACCGGCGGGGCGAGCGCGCCCATTCTCCACGATGCGGTAATTCGCCGTGCGCCCAGCCCGGTGGTCGCGGACAAGGGCCAGCTGAACCAGCAGCCCGTCCATGTCGCCGCGCTGCAGCTCAACCGGCCCGGCGCGCCTGGGCTTCACGTCGCCGGTCCAGCGCACGTTCCGGTCCTGCCATGCGTAGCGGGTGGTCACCGCGCGGGCGCCGCCCGGGTACTGGACCCTGTCGCTGCCGCCCAGAGGCACGTAAAAGTCGCCGCGCTCCATGAACACCGTGGCCTGGCTCATCGTCGCGGCGGCGTTGCCGATCGTCACCACGTACAGCCAGTTGTTGCCCTGGCGTTGGAGCGAGGAGCGGGCGCTGGCGGGGATGCCGTGATAGCGGACCGAATACTCGGCCTTGAAGGGCGCAAGCGCAGCGTGGACGGGGAGGGTGGCGATGGCGCCCACGGCAATGGCAGCCGCAAGCAGGATTGCGCGTTTCAAGGAAGGCTCCGGGCGGGTGGAAATCCGGCGCAACAGTACTGCAACGCGCATGAACGGAATATCCCCCCACGCATCAGGGCCGCAACGGCCGGGTGATAGCATCCCGCCACAGTTTCCGGACAGGAAGACACATGACCGATCAAGACATGGAGCGTCGCGCGCAGGACGGCTCCGCCCCCGTAGCCGCGCCGGACCCGGACGCAGGCGCCTCCACCCAGGCTTTCACCGAAGCCTTCAAGGCCTACGACATCCGCGGGCGCGTGCCCGACCAGCTGAACGGCGCCGTGGTCGCCAGGATCGGCGCGGCGCTGTCCGGCCAGCTCGGCCACGGCCCCGTGGTGGTCGGGCGCGACGTGCGCCTGAGCAGCCACGACCTGCAGGAGGCGCTCTCCCGCGGCCTGCTTTCGGTCGGGCGCGACGTCATCGACATTGGCCTGTGCGGCACCGAAGAGGTCTACTTCCAGACCGACCACATGGGTGCAGCCGGCGGAGTGATGGTGACCGCCAGCCATAACCCCATGGACTACAACGGCCTGAAGCTGGTGCGCGAAGGCGCCCGCCCGATCAGCGGCGACAGCGGCCTGGCGACCATCCGCGACCTGCTGGTCGCGGGCACCGCGCCGGATCCCGTGGCGGAAGTGGGGCACCTGCGGCGCGCGCATGACAAATCGGCCTATGTCGAGCGCCTGCTCGGGTATGTGCAGGGCGTCGACCTGAAGCCGCTGAAGATCGTCACCAACGCCGGCAACGGCGGCGCCGGCGCGGTCATCGACCTGCTGGCACCACACCTGCCGCTGGAGTTCATCCGCATCCAGCACGAGCCGGACGGCACCTTCCCGCACGGGATTCCCAACCCGCTGCTGCCGGAGAACCGCGCCGCCACGTCGGCCGCGGTGATCGAGCACGGCGCCGACTTCGGAATCGCCTGGGACGGGGATTTCGACCGCTGCTTCTTCTTCGACGGCCAGGGCCGGTTCATCGAGGGCTACTACCTGGTGGGGCTGCTGGCGCGGACCCTGCTGGCGCGCAACCCGGGCGGCAAGGTCATCCACGACCCGCGCTTGGTGTGGAACACGATCGAGCTGGTCGAGGAGGCGGGCGGGGTGCCGGTGGTCTGCAAGTCCGGGCACGCGTTCATCAAGGAGCGCATGCGGGCCGAAGACGCGGTTTATGGCGGTGAGATGAGTGCGCACCACTACTTCCGTGACTTTGCCTACTGCGACTCGGGCATGGTGCCGTGGCTGCTGATCGCGGCGCTGGTCTCGGAGAGCAGTGAGTCGCTCGGCGCCCTGGTGGAAGACCGGGTATCGCGGTTCCCCTGCAGCGGCGAAATCAACTTCACCGTGGACGATGCGGCGGCCAGTATCGAACGCGTGCAGGAGCAGTACGCCCGGTTTGAGCCGGCAATTGACTGGACGGACGGGCTTTCGGCGGACTTCGGTGACTGGCGCTTCAACCTGCGCCGATCCAACACCGAACCGCTGGTGCGGCTGAACGTGGAGACGCGCGGAGACCGGACCCTGCTCGATGCCCGGGTGCGGGAGCTGTCGACCCTGTTGGAGCAGGGGCGCGGCTGATCGGTCCGCTGGGCTGCTGGCCGGGATTTCCAAGCTTGAAGCTGCGCCATCCGCCCAGGGAGCGTTTCCGGGGCGGGTCACCCATCGTTGCTAGAATACCGGGTTAGCTTTCACCCCTTCGGGCCGGGCACGGCCAGGCAGGAGAGACATGCAGCACTCCGACAAAAAGGCGCCCCGTCCGGGCCTTGGCACCCTCGCCATACACGCCGGGCAGTCGCCGGATCCGTCCACCGGCGCGGTCATGCCGCCGATCTACGCCACCTCCACCTACGCCCAGTCCAGCCCCGGCGAGCACCAGGGCTTCGAGTACTCGCGCAGCCACAACCCCACGCGCTTCGCCTATGAGCGCTGCGCGGCCGGGCTTGAGAACGGCACCCGCGGCTTCGCCTTCGCCTCCGGTCTCGCGGCCACCAGCACCGTGCTGGAGCTGCTGGACACCGGCAGCCACGTGATCGCGATGGACGACGTCTACGGCGGCAGCTACCGCCTGTTCGAGGGCGTGCGGCGGCGCAGCGCCGGGCTGGACTTCGACTGGGTGGACCTGAGCGACCTGGCCAAATTCGAGGCCGCGATCCGTCCCGAAACGAAGATGGTCTGGATCGAGACCCCCACCAACCCGCTGCTCAAGCTGGTCGACATCGCCGCGGTGGCGGAGATCGCCCGCAGGCGCGGGCTGATCGTGGTGGTCGACAACACCTTCAGCTCGCCGATCCTGCAGCGCCCGCTCGAGCACGGCGCGCACATCGTCGTGCACTCGGCCACCAAGTACCTCAACGGCCACTCCGACATGGTTGGCGGCATGGTGGTGGTGGGAGACGACGCGGAACTGGCGGAGCGGCTGGCCTACCTGCAGAACGCCGTCGGCGCCGTGCAGGGGCCATTCGACAGCTTCCTGGCCCTGCGCGGCCTCAAGACCCTGCACCTGCGCATGAAGGCGCACTGCGAGAACGCCCAGGCCATCGCCGAGTTCCTTGAGGGGCACGACGCGGTGCAGGAAGTGATTTACCCGGGCCTGCACTCGCACCCGCAACACGAGCTCGCCAGGCGGCAGATGGACGGGTTTGGCGGCATTGTCTCGATCCGGCTGAAGGGCGGGTTCGAGGCGGCCAAGCGGTTCTGCGAGCGGACCGAACTGTTCACCCTGGCCGAGTCGCTGGGCGGGGTGGAGAGCCTGGTGAACCACCCGGCGGTGATGACCCATGCGAGCGTACCGGTGGAGCGCAGGCGCGAGCTGGGGCTGGGGGATGAGCTGGTGCGGTTGAGTGTGGGTATCGAGGACGTGGCTGACCTGCGGCACGACGTGGAGCACGCATTGCGGTGAGCCAGCTGTTCGCCCAGCTCAAGGCCAGCATCCGAAAACCCGAATTCTGGGCTTATTCGAGCTGGCTGGACCTGGTGACGCGATATCGCCGGACGCGGCTGGGGCTGCTCTGGCTGTTCGCGCCGGTGCTGATGTTCACCCTCGTGATCGGGCCGCTGTTCGCCCGCCTGATGGACCGGGAGCTGTCGTACTTTCTGGTTCATTTCGGCATCGGTCAGGCAGTGTGGCGGATGCTGGCGATGGTCATCACCGACTCGACCAATGCGCTGCGCACCAACAAGTCCTTCATCCTTGACGGCAACACGCGGCTGACCGATTTCGCCCTGAGCTCGATTGCCAAGTCGGTGTTCTATTTCGCGTTCGCGATGGTTGGCATGATGGTGGTCCTGGCCTGGTCACCCGCCGTCAAGCTGTATTGGGTGCCCTCGCTGCTGATCACCATTCCGATCGTGATCGCCAACATGTTCTGGCTGAGCTATTGCATCGCGATCCTAGGCGCGCGCTATCCCGATTTCGGGCAGATGCTGAATACACTGCTCATGGCGGGCTTCATGTTCACCCCGATCATCTGGGAAGGTGAACGCTTCCCTCCCGACACCATCGCCGGCACGGTTGTGCGCTTGAATCCGGCCTTCCATCTGCTGGAGATTGTGCGCAAACCCCTGTTTGGAATGATGCCGGGCGTGGAATCAATCATTTTCGTGGCGGCCTTTTTCGTCGCCGGGTGGGCGTTTGCCACGTTCCTTTGCCGGCGATACGCACGCTATGTCCCGATCTGGATCTGAACCCTTGAGCGCGACGGCGTCCATCGAAGCCCGCAACCTGTCCCTGGTGGTGCCGTACTACGCCCAGGTGGAACAGGCCCAGCCGACGTCATGGCGGGCGACGCTGTTCGGGGCCGCCACGTCAGTTCCGCGTCGCCGGTTCGCTACCCTGCTTGACGAGGTGACCTTCAGCGCGGTGGAGGGCGACCGAATCGCCCTCATCGGCCCGAATGGGGCAGGCAAGAGCACGCTCTTGCGCACCCTGGCCGGTGCGTTCGAGCCTACCGGCGGGTCCCTCAAGGTCACCGGTAGCCGACATGCATTGCTGAGTATCGGGCTTGGCTTCAAGAACGAAGCAACCGTGCGCGAGAACATTTACCTTCGCGCGTCCGCCATGGGCATTCCATCGGACAGCATCCGGGAACTCATCGACCCGGTGCTTGAGTTCTCCGGCCTGAAGGATGTCGAGAACAGGCGGCTCCTGACGCTTTCCAGCGGACAGCGCATGCGGCTCGGCTTCGCCGTTTCAACGATCAACCGGCACGACATCCTGCTGATGGACGAATGGCTCGGGACCGGAGATGCGGAGTTCGTGCGGCGCGCACGTGAAAGGATGATGGACCGCGTCAACGCCAGCAAGATCCTGGTCATCGCCAGCCACAGCCAATCGCTGCTGACTTCCCTGTGTACCCGCGCGCTCTTGCTGGACGGAGGAAAGATCGCATTTGACGGCCCTGTGGCCGAGGCGTTCGTCGAGTATAAGAAAATGCAGCCGATTGATGAGAAGGCTGGAGATGCTGCCAAGAGGAAGAGGCGCAAGGAAAGGAAGAGGGTCGAGGATGCGGTCCGGAAGGAACTGACGCCGAAGATCCGCGCCCAGGTGCGAGCCGAGCTTCTTGCCAAGGGTGAGGACAAGAGCGCGTGAATGCGAAGCCATGCCCGTCATGCGCATCCTGATCATCGCGTATGACTATCCGCCCGTGTTGACGCCCCGCGCGCTGCGCTGGCGGTACCTGTCACGGGAACTCGCGCTGCAGGGGCACGATGTGCACATGCTGGTGCCGGACGCGGGCGACCCGGGAGTAGATGAAAGCCATGGAAGTGGCCGCATCACCGTGCATCGTACGTTCCCGGGGCCCATCGGCTGGCTTGCCTGGCGGCGCCAGCGCCAGGAGTGCGCAGGCCGTGCATCAAATCAGGTGCCAAGCGGCCCGTCGGTGACCCGGCTCAACTGGCGCGGGCGGGTCCTGGACGCAATCAAGCGGCTGCTTGGCCTGGTCCTGTTTCCAGATGTCCGGGCCGAGTGGACGCCGTGGGCCCGCAGCGCGCTGCGCCGCCTGCTCAAGGACATCGAGCCAGACGTGGTGGTTACATCGCACGAGCCGGCTTCGACGCTGCAGCTGGGCTTTGATGCCCGGGAGGCCGGCTTCCCGTGGGTGGCCGACCTCGGCGATCCCGTGTGTGCCCCCTACACGCCGCCACGGTGGCGCCGGCGGGCGCTAGCGCTGGAGCGGCGCGTTTCCGCCCTGGCCACCCAGGTGGTGGTGACCGCGGATGCCACCAGAACCCTGCTCATGGAGCGCCACGGGGTGAGCGGTGATCGCTGCTCGGTACTCCCGAACGGCTACGATGACCGGCGACCGGACACCACGCAGGACGCAACCGTTGGGCTCGCGTTCGATGATGGCCTCCTTGAGCTGATTTATGCGGGACGCCTGTATGGGTATCGCGACCCCGCGCCCCTTTTGCGCGCGGTGGAGATGACCCCGGACGTCCGCCTTACCCTGGTGGTGCCGGACCCTCCAGCGAGCGCCGAGGTCACCCCGGGTGCGTCGGAGCGGATCCGGGTACTTGGCCCCATGTCCCATGACGACGTCCTCAAGCTTGAGGCACAGGCGGACGTCCTGGTCAGCCTCGGGAACGTGAACCAGCCTGCGCAGGTCCCGGCCAAGGTCTACGAGTACCTGGGCATCCAGCGGCCCGTGCTGCACGTGCGGTGCGCCGAGGTTGATGTCGTCGGAGACCTGCTGGACGAGATGGGTCGCGGCTGGCAATGCTGGGCGGACCCCGTCGAACTGGCCGCCCTCCTGGGCCGGCTGCGACGGCAAAAGATGAACGGGACCCTGCATGATGGAATCGACACCGTGCCTCGATCAGACTTCGCACATTCGTTCCTGGGCAGGAAACTGGGTGTGATCCTGGCAACGGCCTCGGGAAAGGTGCCGGCGGAGCTCGTCCACGCAAGGGAGTGTCGTCCCTGAAGGGGCAGTCGGGTGGGCCGCGGCGAGCCTGGCCCGGATACCTATTTGATGTTGAAGGATGCGCAGATTGACCATGACGAACAAACAGGACGGAAAAATGACGGCCTCGCGTGACCGTGCATCATTGGTGGTGCTCGGGATGCACCGGTCGGGCACGAGTGCGCTTGCCGGCAGCCTCGGGCTGTGCGGCGCGTGGTTGGGGGAAGAGGCCGAGCTGACCGCGCCGAACAAGGAGAACCCCCGGGGCTTCTTCGAGCGGCGGGACCTTCGCGCCATTTGCGACAGGCTGCTGCACGCGGCCGGGGCCGACTGGTGGAAGGTTTCCGGTTTCGAGCCGATCTCGATTCCCCACGACGCGCTGGCTGAGCAAAGCCGCGCGCTGCGCAAGACGCTGGAAGAACTCGACAAGCACGGCACCTGGGTGATCAAGGAGCCAAGGCTGTGCCTGCTGCTGCCCGCGCTCCGTGGCCAGATCACGGCCCCCGTCTGCATCCATGTCCATCGCAATCCGCTGGAGGTGGCGCATTCCCTGCGGTTGCGCAACGGCTTCGGCATTGCCGAGGGAATCGCGCTGTGGGAGGCATACAACCTCAGGGCACTGCATGCCTCCGAAGGTCTCAGGAGGGTCCTGGTTTCATACGAGGAACTGATGACGGATCCCGGCGGTTGCATCGCCCGCCTGGTCGAGGAACTCGGTCGCCTGGGCGTGCCTGGTCTGGAGGTGCCTGCACCGGACGAGATTGCAGACTTCATCACTCCCGGCCTGCAGCGCCAGCGTTTCGGCCAGGCTGAAACGGAAGCATTCCTTACCCCCTCCCAGCTTGCGCTGTGGCAGGACCTGCAGTCGGGCCAGGCTTTCCACAAACAGGGAGTCGAGGGCCTGGACAAGGTGCCACGCCAGCACCTGGCCGATCTTGAATCACGAAAGTATTCACAGGACCAGGCGGCCCGGAAGGTCTCCCGCCTCGATGAGCAGATCAGGAAGCAGAAGGATGAGCTGGAGGCTCGCGACGGGAAGTTGGAGCAGCTGCGCCTGGAGCTTTCCACACTGGTCAAGCAGGTGCCGGGAATGAAGTCCCGCGTGGAGGAGCTCGAAGGGCAGCTGGCTCAGCGCGACGGGCAGCTGGAAGCACGCGTTGCCGATCTCGATGCCGCCAGGAACGAACTGGGAGAGTTGATGCAGCGGATCGACGGGCTCGAAGCCGCGCTCGCCTCCGCAAACGGGAACGTGCTCGCCCTGAAGGCGCAGATTGCCGAGCTGGAAGATGGCGTGGCTCAGCGTGACGGGCAGCTTGGGCAGCATATTGCCGAGCTTGCCTCGGCAAATGAGGGGCTGCTCGGGCTGGAGGCGCGGATTGAAGGGCAGCAGGAGGCGTTGGCGCGCAGTGCAGACGAACTGCGGGCGGCGGAGGGCAGGCTGTCCGGGGAAAGGGCCCGGGCAGATCAACTCCGTGCCGATATCGGCAAGCGCGACCGCAAGCTGGTCGCGAGCAGCAAGAAGCTGGACTCGGCGGCCGCGCAGTTGAGCGAGCTGAAGCTGGCGCTCAAGGAGCGCAACCTCGAGAAAAAAGTGCTGTCCCAGCACAACGCGACCCTTGAGGCCCAGCTCAAGGAAATGTACGCATCGCACTCCTGGCGGGTGACAGCGCCCTTGCGCTCCATGTCACTGGCATTGAAATGGCTGGCCCGCAACGTTCGCCGGTGCTTCATCCTGCTTGGATGGCTGGCAACCGGCCAGTTCTCGCGGGCCCGCACGGCGTCGCGGCCGTACCTGGAAGTGATCCTGCCGCGGTTTGCGCATGGGCTGCTTCTAAAAGCCGGGCCCGAGGCCAGGAGGAGCCATTCTTCCGGTTCCCGCAGCGCCGGGAAGGCTCCCGGCCCGGCCGGGAAATCGTCTCGCAAGGCAACCTCAAAGACCCGCGCTGCCGAGGCCACGGAAGATATTCTGACCCCGGGCCTGCGGAAGACGGTGTTTGGTAAAAACCTTGGGGAAATCCTTGCGGCGGACCGATCAACAAAATTCCAGGATGCCCTGCTCGACAGCGAGAGACGCCTTGAGGCTATCGGCAAGCGCGCGTCAGGAGCGGATGTCCAGCCGCTGGTGTCGATCATCATGCCGACGCACGATCGGGCGTCGATCATCGCCGCGGCCATCGCTTCCGTCCGTGAGCAGGGGTACCGGAATTGGGAACTTCTGGTTTGTGATGACGCGAGTTCCGACAATACCGAGGACGTGGTTGCGGGCTTCAATGACAGGAGAATCCGCTACCTGAAGCTTGAGCGTGGCGGTGCGGCCGCAGCCAGGAACGCAGGCTTGCGAGAGGCGCGTGGCGCGGTCATCGCCTACCTGGACAGCGACAATTACTGGCACCCGGGCTATCTGGCTGCCATGGTCCAGGTGCTGGAAGAAAACCCGGGGCGGTCCGCCGCGTATGCAAGCTACATCGATTTCCAAGTAGACGCGGGTGGCAAGCGCAAAGTTCGGGGGGTCCATTTTTCCGGGTTCCACCACGAGCGGCTCCTGGACAAAAACTACATTGACCTGAATACGTTCATCCACCGGCGGGAACTGTATGACCATTTCGGTGGTTTCAACGACAAGCTGACACGGCGACAGGATTACGACCTGATCCTCAAGTACACCTGGCTGCGTGATCCCGTGCACGTGCCGTGCCTGCTGGCCCTGTACCAGCGCAATGACTCCCTGGTCCAGATCACAAAGGCGCTGAAGCACGACAAGTCATGCGAGGCGATCATCGATGGTGCCGTAGAGGGCTATCTCGAGAAGGGCCTTCCGGTCGCGTCTGCCCTTCCGATCCGGAAGGTGACCATTCTTTCCTGGGACCTCTGCCGGAATCATTTTTCCAAGGCGTTTGCGCTCGCGGAGGCACTATCAAAGACCTACGAGGTCCAGCTTGTTTCCTTCCGGTTCTTCGAGGAGGAGATCTTCCCGCCGCTGCAGGGCGTCAAGCCTTCTTTTGAAACCCTTTACCTGCCCGGAGGAAAGTTCCCGGAGTTCTTCGAGTCGGTTCGGCAAGCCGTTGATGCCATCAACGGCGAGGTGATCTATGTGGTCAAGCCGCGGATGCCCAGCCTGGGTGTCGCCCTGCTCGCCAACCAGCGCCGGGGCATTCCGCTGGCTCTCGAGATCAATGACCTGGAAACGGTGGTCAGTTCCCCGACCAGCGAGGACCGCCACATCGAAGAGATGTTCGAGACCGTCGACCTTGCCAATCCCGAGCTGCTCAATCCCTACAGTGACCTCTGGTCGCAGCTGATGGATCCGATCGCCAAGCAGCTGCCTGTCCTGGTCACCCATAACAGGAACATCGATTCCCATTTCGGCCATCGATGCCTGTACATGCGGAACCTCAAGGACGAGCACGTTTACGACCCTGGCGCCTACGACCGGGCGGAGATCCGCTCGCAGCTGGGCTTCGCGCCGGAAGACCGCGTCATCCTGTTCGGCGGGCTGCTGCGCAAGCACAAGGGAATCTACGAGCTCGTCGACCTTGTGGAGCGACTGGGCGACCCGAGGTACAAGCTGTTGTTTGTCGGGTCCAGGGTCACGCCAGACCAGAAGAAGCTGATGGACAGGTTCGGCGACCGTGTGCGCGTTCTCCCGCCACAGGATCGGGAATCCATGGCCCGGATCAACCTTGCAGCGGACCTGGTCATCCTCTGGCTGGATCCGGATGTCCCGGCGAGTGCGTACCAGATGCCGTACAAGGCCACGGATGCACTTGCGATGCGGACCTCGATCATCGCCAACGGGATTTCCGATCTCGGCGATCTGGGTCGCCAGGGCTATCTCCGGATCGTCAGTTTCGGTGACTGGGAAAGGATGGTCACCGTCATTGAGGATGTCTTCAAGAATTCCCAGAAGCGGGAAAGAAGGGAGGCCGCTGGTCGCCGCCTGTACCTGCGTCAATTCTCGTACGCGGCGGCTCGTGGCAACTTCCAGCTGATTGGCGCGCGTTCGTTGGACACGGCCGGCCATGTGTTGCCTGCCGCAAAGGCCTTTGCGGAGCGATTCGAGGAGTTTCAGAAGACCGTAAGCGGAAGCAGGGAAAGCCAGGTCCCGGCGATTATCGGGCAGGCGGACCAGCTTCCGCTGCTCGACGCGGCCAAAGTCGCAGAAGACGATCTCATCGAGGTCTGGCAAATGAAGGACCTGTCTCGCCTGGCCTACCGCGATCCGCACGGAGCGGCCGTGATCCTGCCCACCAGCAGGCCGGGCGAAGCGCTTTCCACCGCGCGCCGGCTGGTCAAGCGGGCAGGCATTCGAACCCGCGTCTTCGTCATTGATGGTGTTCCGGATGGCGAGGAGGCGCTGGCAACGATGGCGGCATCCCAGCGGCTGGACGTGAAGTACCTCGTCTACCTTTCCGATACGGCTTACCCCGGCCTGACGTGGCTGAAAAGGGCGTTCAACTTCCTGGATGGGAAGGGGAAGGGGCTGCTCCTGTTCAATACTGCGGGCGAGCCGGGCCAGCCGGGCATGTTTGGCATGGTGCGGAAGCAGTGGCTCCGCGGATTGCGAGAAAACCCGATGTCGTCGGGCAGCGGGTGGGGTGGCCCGTGGCTGCAGCTGGTGGAAGCGGCCCGTCGTGCTGACGAGAGCGTCTACGACGCCGATTGCGTCATGATCGACATCTCGTCCACGCCCTGGGCGGAGGGAGCGGCCAGGGTCGATCCAGGCACAACCCCGGATGACCATTCCATCCAGGTGCTGGATGTCCAGGAGATTGCGAAGCTGGAGTGGTCCGATCCCGAGGGGGTCGCAGTGATCATGCCGTGCATCAACCCGGAAAGAGGAATGGCTACTGCGCGATTCCTTCGCTCCCGCGCGGGCATCGACCATCGTATTTACGTGGTCGTCGATACGTTGCGCCAAGGCTTCATCAAGACCTTGAACCGGATGGCGTCTGCACTGGACGTGAAGTACATCGTTTACCTGGCCGAAGACGCATTCCCCGGCCCGGACTGGCTGCGTATCGCCCATGATCGCCTGGAAAAAACCGGCAGGGGGCTGCTTGCATTCAACTGCGGCAAGTGGCGTGGCCGGGTCGCGGCATTCGGCATGGTGCGTGTGGCGTGGGCCAGGGAACTTTATGGTGGCCCCATCCTTTTTGACGGGTACAAGGCGCATAAGGCGGACAATGAACTGACCGTCATTGCCCGGGTGAACGATCAGTTTGACTACGTGCCGGAATCCACGTTGGTTGAATACGATCTGGGCAAGGTGTTTACGGATACGGTCCGGCTGGATCCCGAGCTGTTCGACGAGCGGTTCCGTACCGGGTTCGGCGGTCTGGCGTCGGTCCAGGCCCTGAGGCCCTTGGCCAAAGAGTATTTCGTGTCCTTTGACCGTCCGAGGCTTCCAAAGCCCTCGACCGGCCCCATCTCCCCGGTTGCACTCCCGGGCGAGGACACCTTTGTCTTCTACCGCATCATTGGCAATGACCTTTATCCCAGGCATCGGAAAGGCCAGGCATTGGACAACCTCAAGTTCATCCTTGCGCATGAACCGGAGCTTCCCGGCTGCGAAAAGCGATTCGTGCTGAACCGCATCCTGGACGAAGACCAGGAGCGCCAGATCATGGCCTTGCTGGATGAGCATGGCCACGTCTATACGCGCATCCCCTTTGATCGCGAAGAGTATCGAAAGATCGGCTTCGATACGGAAGTGCTTCCCAGGCGCGGCTTCCTGTCGAACACAAAGTACGAATCCCTGAAGGACGTCCAGAAGGATCGTGCGACGCTGGCGATCTACCGCCACAAGAACAACTACGTAATGAACAACAACGGTGCGCGCAACTTTGCCCTGGCCGATGGTCGGGGGCGTGCCAAATGGATCCTGCCCTGGGACGGGAACTGCTTCCTGACCCGGGAGGCATGGGAGCAGATCCGGCGTGACGTGGGTCGCAAGCCGGAGAAGAAATACTTCGTTGTTCCCATGGCCAGGATGTTGAGCAACGAACCACTGATCAACGGGGGCGAGATCCCCAAGGCGGTGGAAGAGCCGCAGATCATCTTCCGCACCGATGCAACGGAACGGTTCAATCCGGAATTCTGTTATGGGCGTCGCCCGAAGGTCGAGCTGTTGTGGAGGCTTGGCGTTGAGGGGCCATGGGACAATTACCGCGACGATGCATGGGACCAGAAGCGGTCGCCCGTATCCGCCGCTGCTGACCATGTCGGGAGTGCGGGCTGGGTAGCCCGGCTTTTTTCCGGGATGGCCTCATTGGAAGGCAATACCCATCACTCCATGCTCAATCGTGGTTTCGCGCGATCCGAAGCCATCGTTGCAACACTCCGGCACCTTGACGTACAGCTCGCTGGCGCGGATGCGGATTCCCCGGTGTCGGTCCGCAGCCGGGTGCTCCTGGAGGAGATCCAGGGCCGGGACGCCCCCGGCTTGCGCGAAGTCGTCGAGCAGTTACGGAGGGCAGCCGACGAAGCCCTCGAACGGGGCCCGTTCTCGGTGATCGACAAGACGACGCTGCCGCCGAGCGGGGACAGGCAGGACTACTGGCATCCGGCGCCGTACTGGTGGCCGAACCCGCGCACCGAGGATGGCTTGCCCTACATCCGCAAGGATGGAGTGCGTGTCCCGGGGACCCGAATGTACGAGCCGGATAGCGAGAAATACGACCGCACGAGGCTGCAACGCGTGTTCGATGACTCCCTGGCTCTCGCACTGGCGTGGTCGTTCACCCAGGACGACAGGTACGCAAATCACGGGGCGAAGATCCTGGAGCGTTTTTTTGTCGACCCCGAGACCCGGATGAATCCGCACCTCAAGTATGGGCAGGTGCGGACCGGCCACAACAATAACCAGGGCGCGCCGACCGGACTCATCGAGATGAAGGACATGTACTACTATCTCGACGCGGCGAGGATTTTGGAGAGTGCCGGCACGCTCGATGAAGGGACCCTCTCGGGCTTCAGGGGCTGGCTGGAGCAATACCTGGAGTGGCTGCTGACCTCCAAGCAGGGGCGTGGCGAGCGGTCTGCCGTGAACAACCACGGGACCTGTTACGACCTCCAGGTAGCGGCGATCGCTTCTTACCTGGGCAATGAGGAGCTGGTTTACACGACCCTGATGCGCGCGCAGGCGCGCATCGGGCAGCAATTCACGTCTGATGGCAAGCAGCCGGATGAACTCAAGCGGACCACCACAGCGCACTACTGCAGCTTCAACTTCCAAGGCTGGATCAACCTTGCTGAGCTGGCATCCCGTTGGGGCGTTGACCTGTGGAGCCACGAGGCGGACAACGGCGCCAGCCTGGCGCAGGGTGCCCGGTGGCTCCTCTCGCATATGGGCAAGCGGTGGCCCTACGAACAAATCGACGAATTCGATGCCGCGCGGTTCCAGCCTATCTGGTTCGCGGCGAACGAGCACGTGGACCACCTGCCGCCAAACCCGGAGGGCGCTTCGCTGTACTCAGTAAAGCCGGTGTTCTTCCCGCATGACGGAATCCGGCCTTTCTGGAATCTGGGCAGCTACCGCCCACGCGCGCCGGTCGACCGGCAGCCACGTGTACGGAGGGCGCAGGCCGCAGCCCCTGTGAGTTCGTGAACCTGGGCGCCGCATGATCCAGGTTGGAGCTACCATCGAAGCTCATCCATCCGTTCTGGATGGATGAGCGCGAAAGAGGCGAACGAAGATGTCGATCACCCCAGACGCTTTTGACTGCGCAGATCTCGCCACCATCGATCGGTTGGGCGCCATCAACCCCTCGAAGCTTTACTGCCCCGTCTGTGGCCTGCTGGCCGAGAAGTTCAGGGATGGCGGGACCGGAGACAAGAAGCGGAAAAACGCGAAATGCCCGAAGTGCGGATCGCTTGAAAGGCATCGCCTGCTGTGGATCCACATGGTGAATTCCGTGTGGCCAGCCCTTCCTGCAGGCAAGAAGGACTTCCTCCATGTCGCCCCTGAACCCTTCTTCGTGGAAATACTGAAGGGCCGGCCGGATGTGAATTATCTGTCGGGCGACCTGATGATGTCGAAAAGCATGCTCAAGCTCGACCTGACTGATATCCCCTTCTGGGAAGCGCAATTGGACCTGATCCTGTGCTCGCATATCCTGGAGCAGATTCCAGACGATCGGGTGGCGATGCGCGAAATGTACCGGGTGCTGCGTCCCCGCGGGATCCTCTTGGTCATGGTGCCCACTTATGCGGAAGCCACCTATGAGGACTTCAGTATTACCTCCCCGGAAGAGCGCAGGCGACACTTCGGGCAAGAGGATCACGTCAGGAAGTATGGCTGGGACATTCAGGATCGACTCGCGGAGTGCGGTTTCCAGGTCTCCGCATGGCCGGTGGCGGGCAGCTTGGACCAGCGCACCACCCGTCTTGTCGCTGCTGGAAAGCGGGTCATCTTTACGTGTCGCAAACCAGCTTGAACCTCCGGCGGCGGATGTGGTCGCCGGATCCAGGAGGTGATAGCAGACCGCTATTCCCAGGACGCGAGCAAAATTGGCCTGACCCCGTCAATGGGATGGAGATTGTTGTCGGCCCGGCCCGGTGTGTACATCTCGGTCTCCAAGGCCAGCAGTCCTTCCAGGCTGGGCAAGAATGTCCTGACCCGTTCGCGGACCTGCAGGTCGTCGTGTAGCCGGTCGAACATGTCGACCAGTCCATCCGTGGCTGGATGGCCGGTAAGCGCCAGCGCGAGTTGTGAGAATCGTCCGTCTTCAGCCTCGAGGTTGCAGCGCAGCACCGCTGGCATGGTGAAGGCGCAGGCCAAGCCGTGCGGCACGCCAAAGTGGGCGGTCAGGGGGTAGGAGATTGAGTGGCATAGCGCGGTACGCGTGTGGCTGATTGCCAATCCTGCGCACAGGCTGGCTTCGGCCATCTGGTCCCTGGCCAGCTGCCCGCCTTCCCCCTGAGCGAGCGCCGGCAACGCCGCAAAGCCCAGCTGCAGCGCTCGCGTTGCGAGGGCGAGGGAGATGCTGTTTGCGTTCCGGTTCCAGATTGACTCTGCAGCCTGGTTGATGGCATCCAGCCCAGTGGAGATGGTCACGTCCAGAGGTACGCTGTCCGTCAGGGCCGCATCCACGTAGGCGGCCGTTGGCCATACGGCGGACCCTGCGAGGGAAAGCTTCTTTCTGATTTCGTGATTCCACACCGTGGCGAACGGTGTCACCTCGCTCCCGGTGCCAGAGGTCGTCGCAACCGTGTAGAGGGGTGCTGGTGTTGCCTGGGCATGCAATCCAGGATGATCCAGCAGCTCCGAAAGCCGGTGCTCCCTGCATTGGGGAGCAAGCGCAGCATTCAACACCTTGGCAGCGTCCATGACGCTGCCTCCGCCAAAGGCAACGACTGAGTTGAACTGATATGCGGCGAGCCGGTTGATCTGGGCCTGAAGGTCGCTGAGGCCTGGATTCTCGCGCACGTCGTCAACCCAATGGACTTCGTTGCGGGTGAGCAAAGGACTAAGCGCGGGGTCCCCGGTCAATTGGCGACGCCCGCGCTGCGTGGACACGATCAAGATCGACCGGCCGGAGAGACGGTCAGACAGACCATGGCGGGAACCGCGGCCGACATTCAGTTCAACCGGATTGTGGAAATGCCACCTCGGGGGGGGCTGCCAGCGAGCTTCTACCAGTGCGCTCATCGTTTGATCCACTCCATGAATACCCGCTTGTTCTCGCGGGGCGAACTGGTTGGCCGTCCGAGATCGTCACGTGCTCCAACCGCGATCTGCACTTCCAGCATGACCGGGCCTAGCACCTCCTCCAAGCGTTGCCAGCCAGCCGTCAGCTCCGCAGGCGTGCGGGCCAAGGCATAATCGCTGTATCCACTCCCCAAGGCGATCGCCTTTAGGTCGATGCGGTCGGCAACAGTTGGTTGCCCACCCACGGATTCGTGCGCGGCGTTGTTGAGCAGCACGTGGATCAGGTTTCCAGGCTTCAAGCTTCCGATTACCGGGAGCGCGCCGAGGTGCATCAGTGCCGAACCGTCCCCGTCGATACAGACGATCCGCCTCCCAGGTCTTCCCAGCGCCAGCCCCAGTGCAATCGATGCGGTATGGCCCATGCCACCGACGGTGAGGAAGTCGCGCGGGCTCTCATTGCGCGCCGCCCGCAGCTCGAACACCTCGCGTGAGGTCTTTCCGGTGGTGGAAACAATCGCGGCATCCCCTGCCAGATCAAGTAGCTGGTCCAGCGCCGCTTCGCGGATCATCGTGAAATCCGTGGCCGGCTGGTACCGACTACGGTAAGCGGAGAAAGCGCCGCTTTTCACCAGCAGCGCAACGGGCGCGCTGGTTTTATCCAGTTGTTCACGCGACCAGTCGGCCAGCTCGGCGGGATCGCTCCCTGCATCCACTACCCGGCAGGGGATATCCAGCAGCTCCAGCTGACCGGGAGTAATGCGCCCCTGCTTTACGTGCTGTGGTTCGTCCTTCACGTCGGGTTCGCCCCGCCACCCGACCACCAGCAACATGGGTATCCGATAGACCTCGCTGTCCGCGATGGAGGTCAGCGGGTTGATTGCATTTCCAAGGCCGGAGTTCTGCATGTACACGACCGCATACCGGCCGGTGGCCATGTTGTAGCCGCTGGCCACCGCAACGGCGTTGCCCTCGTTGGCGGCGATGACGTGATGGCCGGGTTGGCTGTTATCATCCACGTAGGCGCAGAAGTCCTTGAGCAGAGAGTCCGGTACGCCTGTATAGAAATCAATGCCATGGCGGCTCAGCGCGCTTACAAGGAGTTCGGGCTCAATCATTTCGTCCCCGGAATCAGTTCGAGGATCTCCCTGATGGAGAGCATGCGTTGATCGCACTCCGCCGACCGCCCGTGGGTAAGAATCGACTTTGCGGTCTCCATCATTGCGGGATAGGCGCTTCGCAAGAGCTGGTTCGCGTAGATGACCACGTTGATGTCATGTTCCTGTAACTCGTCTTCGGTAACCTGGTTATAGCTGGAAGGGACGACCACGAGGGTTTTGCGGTTGGGAAACCTGTTGTATTGCTCACAGAATGAAAAAATCTCATCGGGTGACTTTTGTCGGCTGTGAATCATGATCCCGTCGGCGCCGGCATCCAGGTACGCGCTTGCGCGTTCCAACGCATCAGCCACGCCTTTGTCCAGGATTAGGCTTTCCACTCGCGCGATGATCATGAAGTCATCGGTCGCCTGGGCCTTCTTTCCGGCCCGGATCTTGTGGCAAAAGCCTTCTATGCTGTCCTGGGTCTGGGCTACTTCGTTACCGAACAGAGAATTCTTCTTGAGGCCGGTTTTATCTTCGACGATCGCCGCCGAGACTCCCAGCCGCTCCAGGGTGCGCACCGTGAACTGGAAATGTTCCGTGTGCCCCCCGGTATCGGCGTCATAGATGATCGGCTTGGTCGTGACCTCGAGTACTTCGTTGAGGGTGGCCATGCGCGCGCTGACATCAACCGCCTCGATATCGGGTTTTCCCTTTGCCGTGGAGTCCGTCAGAGAGCTTCCCCACATGCCATCGAACTCGCGACGCCCGTCGGGAGTATCAACATGGGCATGCTCGATGATGAGGCCACTGAGTGCGTTGTGGATGTCAAGGAATCGCAGAAGCGGCTTGACCTGCAGCATGCGCCTGAGGGATTTGAGGCGCAACTCCGGAGTGGTGCCGATCTCCTTCAGCGCCTTGTTGAGCGCCGTAGAGGAAATGCCTTCGGTGTAGCGCACCTCGATCAACTCGCCGCCCCATTCGGCCAATGTATCTATCACCCGCTGACGAGTTTCCCTCTGCACGCCCTCTTTCCAGTCGTCGCCGTGGACCACGTAATCCGGCTTGTACTCACGCAGGTTGGGGACGTAGTCCAAGGTGTGCTGGGGCACGACCCGGGAGACCCCGTTGATGCTTTCGATCACCTCTTTGCGCTGCGCGAATTCCATATAGGGGATTCGCTTGTAGCTGGCGATTGCCTTGTCGGTCAGGAGGCCGACCGTGACCTCTCCGTACCGCGCGGCGGTCTTGAGGACATTGAGGTGGCCGGGGTGCACCAGATCGGCGCTCATGCCCACGTACACAGTTTTATTGCCTGACATATTGCTTTGCCTACCCTTGATTGTCTTCAATCAGCGGACGAATACCCGGTTCAATGCAGTGCGCTCCAAGTTCCGCTGCTATCACTTTGATTTCATCCTGGCTTGGATGCTCTTGGTGGAGGACCACGTTGCGCATCGATTCCCAGGGTTTGAATTGGGAAAACTGTTTTCGAGATTGCGGATTCAGGCCGAGACGTACGGCCAAGGCCTCCCTGAAATTTTCGGAAAGAACAAACTCTTCGAACCGGATCGCCTCCACCGTCCTGTCCGGGTGCTCCTTGGCGAGCGATTCGGCAGATGCCACGGCGCGGGTGCAGCCCACTAGGCGCTGCTTGCGTTGACGCACATAAGTGTGGATGTCGAGATTGAAAGAGGGTCTCTCACGTACCAAGGCCACATAGTTAGACCTCGGGTCCCTGAACACGCACAACAGCGTCGTGTTACCGAGGAAGGGAATACATGCGTCGGCATTTTCGATGTGGACCACGTTGTCCAGCAAGGCAATCTTGCCGGCAGGGACCTTGCGCCCGATGGAGAAACGTTCGATCGTGTAATCCGCCAGTGCGGAAAATCTGTCCCGTCGCGCCTGACTGTCGGCTGCGAACATTGCAGAGGCCAAGGCGCACCAGCCTTCGATGGAAGCCAGAATTTCCTCGTATTGCTTGGAGGACAAAATTTCCCGCGCGCTCTTGAATAACTTGAAGTCGTTATTGTTGCGAAAAAAGCCGTACCCGATCAGGGCGCCAAAGAAAAAATCAAGAACCCGCTGCTTGAATTTCCGGTCATCATCCAGGGCTGCGTGGATCGCCTGCAGGGAGCTTGGCCCTTCGATATAGGGGGATTCGCCCGGTATGGCTTCGATGCCATCAAATTCACGCAGATAATCATAAACAGCTCCGGACCCACTCCAGCCCATGCCAGAGACAATGATCCTCTTTGTTGTCTTTACATCCGGGACCTGAGCCGGGACTTTACCCCTGATGCCCTCGACCAGGCCGCTGAAAGCAGCACAGATCCTATCTTGATGAAGTTCGCTGTACCCGTAAGGCTCAGCACCAAAGACGCGATGCACGCCCTTGGTGAAGATCCGGGTGGAATCCTCATATTTCTGACTTAGAGCGGCCTCCTTTGCGCGGCCGAAAATGACGTCATGCGGGCTGGAGAACTTTCTCCATGCGCCCGGCCTCTCCTCCGGGGGATGGAGGGTGGAAATACACGACCTTGCTTTGGCGAAAACCACGAAGTTGATCCTGGACGAATCAAGATGGTACGCCTTCCTTGCCACGGCAAGCGATTGAGAATATTCACGCCTCCAGAAATACGCTCTCGCGAGGGCGGACCATGAACTGGCAGAGCGTCCGCCGCTTTCGGTCAGATCCCTCTCGACCGCGGCCAGATCAAGATCATCCTCTGCGACGTTGCTGAATTCAGCATCATGCACGGTGATGCCCGCCTCGGGTTGGCCCTCCTCGTATAGCGCCACTGGCACCCGGGCCGTGACCGCTGCCCTGTGCACTACGAAGCGGGTTGCAGCCGTATCCCCCGAATTCAGTCGCACGAACGTGAAGTCGGAAATTCGCGTATAGGTCAGCCGGCACCGCCGCCCGCGAAATCCATCCAACGGGATCCGGGTGTTGCCCTTTATGGATTTTCCATCGCCAAAGTAGAGTTGGAAGCATTTCTCGACTTCGCTGATCCTGAAAACGAATGATGCTTCCCGGTCGCTTTTTTTCCAGGAAACGACGTCGATCCACTTGTTCGCTGCTGCCGCAGAAGGGTCATACGTAAACTCGACGATCGCTTGAATCGCCCGGGTGCTCGTGGGCAGGTCCAAGTCACCCAGGTTCGACGCTTGCTGCCTGCGAGCCCCGGGACCCGGCTGGCGACTGCGCCTGAAGTTGGCGAGCGCTTTGCGTACCAGTCTCCCGGTGTTCACGGCTTGGCCTCATTCACCGGTCGAATTCCTGGTTCAACGCGATACTTTGCCAATTCCGCTGCTATCAGCCGGATTTCATCCTGGTCGGGATGCGCTTGATGGAGCTCCACATTTAGCATGGACTCCCAAGGTTTGAAGCGGGAGAAGCGCTGCTGGGACTCTGGGTCCAGGCCGTGATTCATAGCTAGAGCCTTTCGGAAGCTGAGGGAAAGGACGAATTCCTCGAACCTGATGATCTCAACCTTCCGGTCCGCGGATCGGTTGGCGAAGGACGCCGCGGTCTCCGCCAGCGCACACCAAATAAGTTCGCCGTAGCCATAGGGCCGGGCGCCGAGAACGCGATGCGCTGCCGCGGCGGATGTCCGGGCTGATTTCCCGGGGGCCGAACTGAGAGCGGCCGCCTTCGCCTTGGCGCCACCTGGAGGTCTACATCGATCAGTCTCACAGCCTGCCCCCTCAATGAGGTTCCACCCATCCAGGCTTCAGGAAATAATCGATCAATTTGATCCAAAAATGTCCCGCGTATACAGCTTCGTGATGACGTCTTCCAAGAGCGGATCACGCCGGTTCGCCACGATGACGTCACTTGCGCTCTTGAACTCTTCAAGATCACGTATTACCCGGGAGTGATAGAACTCCTCAGCCTCCAGCTCCGGCTCGTACACTAGGACTTCGATTCCCTTCGCCTTGATACGCTTCATGACCCCCTGGATGCTTGAGGTGCGGAAGTTGTCGGAACCGGCCTTCATGATCAGCCGGTAGACGCCCACCTTACGGGGATTCCGCTTGAGGATTTCTGCGGCCACGAAATCCTTGCGCGTGGAGTTGGACTGGACGATTGCCTGGATCAGGTTTTGCGGCACGTCCTGGTAGTTGGCCAAGAGTTGTTTTGTGTCCTTGGGCAGGCAGTAGCCCCCATAGCCGAACGAAGGGTTGTTGTAGTGGTCACCGACCCGCGGGTCCAGGCACACGCCGTCAATGATGGCCCGGGTGTCAAGTCCGTGGGCTACCGCGTAGCTGTCGAGTTCGTTGAAGTAGGCCACCCGCATCGCCAAGTACGTATTGGCGAACAGCTTGATCGCCTCTGCCTCGGTCGAACCGGTAAGAAGTATCGGGACATCTTTGCTGGCGGCGCCCTGGCGGAACAGTTCGGCAATCGACTGGGCACGATCCGAGCGTTCGCCCACGACGATCCGGCTGGGATGAAGGTTGTCGTGCAGTGCCAGGCCTTCCCGCAGGAACTCGGGAGCGAACAGGATGTTCTGACTCTTGAAGCGCTCCTGAAGTGAAGCGGTGTACCCCACCGGGATTGTGGACTTGATCACCACGGTGATATCCGGGTTGATCTCCAGCGCGTTGCCGATGACGCTTTCGACCGAGCTGGTATTGAAGTAATTGGTATTGGGGTCGTAGTCGGTCGGAGTTGCAACGATCACGAGCTCTGCGTCCGTGAAAGCCTCGCGGGGGTCGGTGGTGGCCTGAAGATCAAGCGACACGGTCTCGAGAAAGGGTTCAATGTCGCTGTCCTTGATCGGAGACTCTCCCCGATTGATACAGGCGACCTTTTCGGGATCGATATCCAGCGCTGTGACCTGGTTGTGCTGGGCGAGAAGAACGGCGTTGGAGAGGCCTACGTAGCCGGTGCCGGCAATTGCGATTTTCATTGTCAGAGCGCCGCCTCCAACTCCGGCAGCACCTTGAACAGATCCCCCACCAGCCCGATGTCCGCGATCTCGAAGATCGGCGCGTCGGCGTCCTTGTTGATCGCCACGATCGTGCCGGCGTCCTTGATCCCGGTCACGTGCTGGATCGCGCCGCTGATGCCGATGGCCACGTAGAGCTCCGGGGCAATGATCTTGCCGGTCTGGCCGACCTGGAGCTCGTTGGGCACGTAGCCGGCGTCCACGGCGGCGCGGGAGGCGCCCACGGCGGCGCCGAGCTTGTCGGCGAAGTCGAAGATGATCTTGAAGTTGTCTTCCGAGCCCACGCCGCGGCCGCCCGAAACGACGCGTTTGGCGCTCTGCAGGTCGGGGCGGTCGGTGGCGCCGGAGGACAGATCCACGAAACGGGTGTGCCCGGGGAGTTCGGCGTCCACGGTCGCGTTCTCGACCTCGGCGCTGCCGCCGGTGCCGGCTTCGCGCCAGGAGGCGGTGCGCACGGTTGCGACCACGGTCTTGCCGGCCGGTGCCTCGACCGTGATCACGGCGTTGCCGGCGTAGATCGGGCGGGTGAAGACGTGGCTGGACTCGACCGTCATCACGTCGGACACCTGCGGCACGCCCAGCAGGGCGGCCACGACCGGCATCAGGTCCTTGCCGAAGGTGGTGGACGGGCCGAAGACGTGGCTGTAGCCGTCGGCCAGCTTCGCCACCTGCGGGCCGAGCACCTGGGCGATGGGGTGGGCGTTGGCGTCGTTGGCCACGGCGAGCACCTTGCGCACGCCGTCGATCTTCGCGGCCTCGGCGGCGACGGCGGCGGGATCGGCGGCGAGGACGGCGATGTCGATCGCGTCCGGGTTCAGCGCTTTGGCGGCGGCCACGCACTTGGCGGTGGAGCCGTTGAGGGCACCGTCGTGGTGTTCGGCAATGATGAGGACTTGGGACATAACGGTTCCTTGCTTCCGCTGTCACTCCCGCGAAGGCGGGAGTCCATGGACGTTATCGGCGAAGTTCAAAGTCCATGGGTGACCAGTCATTCGACTGTTGAGAGCCCCGCCTTCGCGGGAACGACGTTAGAGGGTGGCGGGGTGACGGTGGAGATCAAAGCAGGCCTTTTTCCTTGAGGGCGGCGACGAGTTCGGCGGCGTCCTTGACCATCACGCCCTTGCTGCGCTTGGGCGGCGGCGCGAAGGCGGTGGTCTTGAGGCCTTCGCCGGCTTCAACGCCAAGATCGGCGAACGGGATCGTCTCCAGCGGCTTGCTCTTGGCCTTCATGATGTCCGGCAGCTTGATGAAGCGCGGCTCGTTCAGGCGCAGGTCTGTGGTGACCACGGCCGGCAGGTCCACTTCCAGCGTTTCCAGTCCGGCGTCGACCTCGCGGGTCACAGTGGCCTTGCCGTCGGCCACCACCAGCTTGCTGGCGAAGGTGGCCTGCGGGCGGCCCCACAGGGTGGCCAGCATCTGCCCGGTCTGGTTGGCGTCGTCGTCGATCGCCTGCTTGCCCAGGATCACCAGGTCCGGCTGCTCCTTCTCGATCAGCTTGAGGAAGGCGCGGGCGGCGGTCAGCGGCTGGATCTCTTCATCCGTGACCACGTGGATGGCGCGGTTGGCGCCCATGGCCAGGCCGTTGCGCAGGTGCGGCTGGGCGTTGGCCGGGGCCAGGGTGGCCACGACCACCTCGGTCGCGGTGCCGGAGTCGCGCAGGCGCAGGGCCTCTTCCAGCGCGATCTCATCGAACGGGTTTGGGGAGAGCTTGACGCCCTCGGTCACGACGCCGGAGCCGTCCGGCTTGACCTGGATGCGGACGTTGAAGTCCACCACGCGCTTGTAGCCGACGAGGATTTTCATCGTTCGGGGGGTTCCTTCGTTTGGGGCCCGGCGGGCTGGCTGCCGGGGCGGGGCCAGACCATAATTCTAACGCGTATCCTGAAGCCATACCGCCGGATTCCCCCAAGCCGTCATCCCCGCGAAGGCGGGGATCCATGGACGTTGATGCTGTAGCGAAGGCCAGCAACGTCCATGGGCTCCCGCCTGCGCGGGAGCGACAATCAGGGGTGAGCCTCCAGCTATCCCTGCCTCCATTTGACCGGATCTCACCAGTTCATGTCCGATCACAACGCGCTTTCCCACCTCGACCGGCTGGAAGCCGAGAGCATCCACATCCTGCGCGAGGTGGCGGCCGGGTTCCAGAACCCGGTGATGCTGTACTCGGTGGGCAAGGACAGCTCGGTGCTGCTGCACCTGCTGGCCAAGGCCTTTTACCCCGGCCGGCCGCCGCTGCCGCTGCTGCACGTGGATACCGGCTGGAAGTTCCGGGAGATGATCGAATTCCGCGACCGGCGCGCGGCGGAAACGGGCGTGGAGCTGCGCACCTGGACCAACCCGGAAGGAGTCGCGCAGGGCATTGGCCCGCTGACCCACGGGGCCACCGTGCACACGGATGTGATGAAAACCCAGGGCCTTCGGCAGGCGCTGGACCATTGGGGGTTCGACGCCGCGATTGGCGGCGCCCGCCGCGACGAGGAAAAGTCGCGGGCCAAGGAGCGGATCTTCAGCTTTCGCAATGCGCAGCACCGGTGGGACCCGAAGAACCAGCGGCCGGAGCTGTGGGACCTGTACAACACCCGCATCCACAAGGGGGAGTCGGTCCGGGTGTTCCCGATCTCCAACTGGACCGAACTCGACGTCTGGCTCTACATTTTGCGCGAGCGGATCCCGGTGCCGTCGCTTTATCTGGCGCGCGAGCGCGAGGTGGTCGAACGGGATGGCGTGCTGGTCATGCGCGATGACGAGCGCCTGGTGTTGGCGGATGGCGAACGGGTGTCGCGGCGCAAAGTCCGGTTCCGCACCCTTGGCTGTTATCCGCTGACCGGCGCCATCGAATCGGAAGCCGATACCGTCGAGGCGGTGGTTGCGGAAATGCTCGCCACGACCACATCCGAGCGCCAGGGGCGGGTAATCGACCACGACCCTTCCGCCTCCATGGAGAAGAAGAAGCAGGAGGGTTACTTCTGATGGGCGGCACCGATCCGGCCACTGCGGTGGCAGAGTACCTGCGCCGGCACGAAGCCCGGGGCCTGCTCCGTTTCATCACCTGCGGCAGCGTTGACGACGGCAAGAGCACGCTGATCGGCAGGCTCCTGCACGACACCCGTGCGCTCCTGGACGACCAGGTTGCCGCGCTCCAGGCGGACAGCCGCCGGCATGGCACCCAGGGCGATAACCTCGACTTCGCGCTGGTGCTCGACGGCCTTTCCGCCGAGCGCGAGCAGGGCATCACGATCGACGTTGCCTACCGGTTCTTCGGCACGGACCGGCGCACGTTCATCGTTGCCGACTGCCCCGGGCACGAGCAGTACACGCGCAACATGGCCACCGGCGCGTCGACCGCGGACCTCGCCGTGGTGCTGGTGGACGCGCGCAAGGGGCTGGTGACCCAGACCCGGCGGCACAGCTACATCGCCGGGCTGTTCGGAATCCGGCACGTGGTGCTCGCGGTCAACAAGATGGACCTGGTTGGGCATGAGCAGGGCGTCTTCGACGCGATTGCCGGGGACTACCGCGCGCTGGCGCAGCGGCTTGGCATCGAGGATGTCACCGCGATCCCGGTCTCCGCGCTGCGTGGTGACAATGTCACCGCGGCGTCGGACGCCATGCCCTGGTACA